>Ga0209945_1000264_pt1 | contig 18558 bp, 21 predicted proteins | sample SalPonR2_A_D2_MG_FD_185703 | JGI IMG/M metagenome (GOLD analysis project Ga0209945, IMG submission 185703) | Salt pond soil microbial communities from South San Francisco under conditions of wetland restoration - Salt Pond MetaG R2_A_D2_MG... ...
ACAGTAGCTTTTCGCATGCGAGCTGCGTAGAATCAGGATGCCGCCTCCCGGATTTGAACCGGGGACAGCTCGATCTTCAGTCGAGTGCTCTCCCAGTCTGAGCTAAGGCGGCTCGTACGTCACAGGAAGCCGATTCGAGACAAAAGGATTTCGAAAGACGGCAGCCGACTACGAGCTGAAGAACCGACCGTGAAACCCGAACGGTTCGGCGTGCGGAAGCGGAACCCGCGCCGCCACCGAGAGCGTCGACGCGTCGAACACGAGGAGGACCGTCCGTTCGCGGTCGACGTCGAGCGCGGTGGCCAGTACGACCCCGTCGTCTTCGGCGTCGGCGCCCGGCCGCTGGACCGGGATCGGCTCTTCGACGTACGTCGACCGTGCCCACCACTCGGTGGCCTCACCGGTCACGCAGTCGACCTTCACGAGGCCGTTGGCTCCGTCGCGGTCTGTCGCCTGGCCGTACGCGTATCGGTGCGTGCGGCCGGTCCGATCGGCCATGACACGGGGGAACTCCATCCCGCCGTCGTACAGGCGAGACCGGGTGACCGTATTCTCCGCGAGATCGACGCGGTATCGGACCAACTGTCCGTCGTCGACGGCGGGGAAGCCGGCCCCATCGAGCTCGGCTAACGACAGCGAATCGACGATGTCGCCGTCTGGAAACTCGATGAGGTCGAGCGTGACCACCTCGTCGGCTGAGACGTACGCGTTGACGTGGTGGAAGCTAAACACCGGGTCGAGCGTCGGGTCGGCGACGAGGTCGCCCGTCTCACGGTCGAGCACGAGCACCCGGGTCGGTCGGTTCGGCTGCCAGTCGAGCATGTCCATCGCGCCCGACGCGAACGGGTTGAGCGCACGACGCACCGACAACACGAGCGGCGACTCGACGAGGACCACGTGGTCGTCGGTGACGCTACAGTCGTGGATGTACGCGGGACCGTTCGCGTCGACGGAGGCGATCCGTTCGCGGCTGTTCGACCCCGACGGGAGCCGATACACGTGGTACTGCGGGGTGAGTCCAAACTCCGTCGTGAACCCGACGGTCTCGTTGCGGTGGGGGTCCCGGACGAGGTGTGCGGCCGTCACGTGCTCTGGGACGTCGTCCTCGAAGGTGAACTCGCCGCGGGTCTCGAGCGTCTCCGGGTCGAAGGCGACTCGCCGCGGTGCTTCGGTGAGCGCGACGTACGCGTCGCCGACCCGCGCGACGTGAACGTTGGCGTTGTCCGTCGGCTCCGGCAGGCCGGCCGACGAGAGCGTGTCGAATATCCGCCGCCATCCGCGGGTGTCGGTCCCGAACTGCCCCGTGAGCTCGCCGTCGACCGCGTCGGCGTACGCCTCGGACCGGAGAAACCGGTTCGAGTAGCGGACCGCCCCGTCGTCGAACGCGTACCGTCGAAGCATCGCGAGTCCGTCGAACCAGTGGGTGACGCGGGTGTCGCCGGCCTCGAACTTTCCCGGCCCGTTGCGGATGAGCGTCCCCGAGAGCCACGACGGGACCTCACCGTCGACCTCGAGGACGACGTCCTCGAACTCCGATTCGGCAGTCTGGAACCCGAGGCCGTTCGCGTGAGTCATCACGGCACTGTCGGGGACTGCCGGTGAAGAATGCTGCGTGCGTGACCTCGACGACCGACGAGACGGGGAGCGGTGAGACCGACGTCGGCGTCACACGAGGAGAACGACCGTCGAGACCCACCCGATGCCGACGACTACTGAGGCGACCGTCGTCGACCGAGTTGGTCGAGTAGGTGGGTTCCGGAAGAGCGCCTCGTAGAGGAAGACGGTCGAGACGAGGCTGCCGCCCGCGAGGCCGACGTGGGGAGCGACCGCCGGGTGGAGACCACTCGCCGCACCGGCGAGGACCGCCGCCGCGATCGCGACGAGCAGCCGGTCGTAGTAGCTCACCATTGCGCTTGTGAACAGTTCGAACTGACGACACAAAAGCCGACTGGGCGCGGCGGTCGAGTCACGCCCCGAGTCGAATCCGCGCCATCGCTGCTGCTCGCGATGGTGCTCGCAGACAGCAAGTGGGACCGCCCGGATTCGAACCGAACCGAGACTCGGTCTGTTCGTCTCGCAGGGCTCGAATCCGCGCCATCGCTGCTGCTCGCGATGGTGCTCGCAGACAGCAAGTGGGACCGCCCGGATTCGAACCGGGGTCACGGGCACCCAAGGCCCGGAGTATACCACTAACCCACGGTCCCGCACTTGGTCTACTGTCAAGACCTGCTAAAGAGTTTCGTTCGGCGGCGACACCGTCACGACTCGTCGTCGCGAAGTTCCAGCGCCGCGACGAGGTCGTACGGGTCGGTCCCACGGCGAACCGCGTCGAGGATGTAAAACGCCTCGTCGGGCGCGAGGAAGTGGCGACACACCGCTCGACCGAGCGGTGTCGGCGAGAACCCGTCGATGAACTCCCACTCGAGCAGTTTCCCGATCGCGTGCGTCGTTGGCACGGTGCCGATCATCCGGTCGTTGAGCCGTTTCGCCCGCTTGCCGGCGACGACGACGTTTGCCAGCGTCTCCTCGGCGGCTGCCGTCTCGTCGTACTGTGTGGTGACGTCTTCCATCTCGCCTTTCAACAACGTAAACGCGACCTCGTCTTCGGTGCGGTCCATCGAGTTGTGGTACACCGCGTCGGGCTCGACGAGCAGGTACACGCGCCCACGGTCGTGGTAGTCCGGGCGACCCGCCCGGCCGAGCATCTGTGAGAACTCCTGTACGGAGAGCCACTCGATACCCATCGCCAGCGTGTCGAAGATGACCTGTGAGGCCGGAAAGTCGACGCCGGCCGCGAGCGCTGCAGTCGTCACGACCGCAGACAGCTCTTGGTCCCCAAACTGCCGCTCGACCTGCTTGCGTCGGCCGTAGTCGAGTCCTGCGTGGTACGGCGCCGAGTCGTACCGCAGCGATCGGCTGATCTCGTGACACCGCCGCCTAGAGTTCGTGAAGATGATCGTCTGTCCGCGGTACCCCTTCGAGGACTTCGTGTCGAACTCGCGTTTGACGAGCGTGTCCGCGATCTCCGTTTTCTCGCGGCCGTCGGCGAACGTGACGTGTCGTTCGATCGGGACGGGGCGTTCTTCGAACTCGATGAGCGTCGCACGAAGTCGTTCCGCGAGCCACTCGGGATTGCCGACCGTCGCCGAGAGGTAGACGAACTGCGTCCCATCGTGGCCCGCCTCCGTCTCCATTCGCGTCTCGCTGTAGTGTTTCAGCCGCGAGATGAGTCCGTCGAGGCGGTGGCCACGCTCACCTTCTTTCAGCGTGTGGACCTCGTCGATGACGACGGTGCCGACGTCGCCGAGATCCTTGCCGGTTCGCAGGGCGTGGTCGATACCCTCGTACGTCCCGACGATTACGTCGGCACTCGGGTCGAATCGGGTACCATCGTCCGCGATGCGAGACGATCCGACCCGGATCGAGACGTCGAGACGGTCGCCGTAGCGATCGGTGAAGTCCTCGTGTTTCTGGTTGGCGAGCGCGACGAGCGGCACGAGAAACAATAGCGTCCCCTCCCCGCGCAGGGCGCGGTCGATTCCGGCCAGCTCGCCGACGAGCGTCTTGCCGGTCGCCGTCGCACTCACCACGAGCTGGTCGTCACCCGCCAACAGCCCGTTACGAACCGAGAGGCTCTGGACCGGGAGCAGCTCGTCGAACCGGTCCTGGACCCGGTCTGCGAGCGCCGGGTGGAGGTCGAGGTCGGATGTCGCCACCGGCGAGATGTCGTCGACGGTCGCAGAGACCTCGTCGTACTTGGTAAGGTCGGGATCGAGTCCTCCAGAGAGCAGCGAGAGGATACGGTCGAGATCCTGGGTATCGTACAGGAGTTCTTCGAGCCGTGCTTCGGCCGCACCGGTGAACTCGCCGGTGTACGAGAGCTCGCGGTCGAGCTCACGACGGGCACACGACGGACAGATGTGCTCGTCGTTGTGTTCGATGGCGGTGTCGCTCGTGATCGGACCGTACCGGCCGTCTGCCGCACACCGCCGACAGGTGCGAACCGTCGTCGCCTCGAGCTGGTAGCCGTCGAGCATCGCCTGGAGTCGCTCGCGCTGGGTCGGGGCGGTCTGTTGAGAGAGTCGAATGCGGTCGGCCGCACGAGCGAGCTCGACGAACTCGTCGGGCTGGCGCGGCTGCTCGGTGCCGTCGGTGTAGACGCGGAACTTTCCCGGCCGTGGGCCGGCGTCGGTCGATTTCAACTCGAGACGACCGCGGAGCACCCGACTACCGTCGCGGGTCGCGACGACGGTGTAGTCGGTGCGGGCCTCGTGGAGAAAGAGCGTCTCGACGCCGGCGAGCTGCGTTGACACTGTATGGTAATAGGTGAAGCGAGTACTTCAGCGGTTCGGCTCCCGACGAACCGGGCCTCGGTCTCGGCGTGCCGATCAGGCGACGAGGAGCTCCTCGCCGCGCTCGACGGTGATCCGACACGGCGGTGAGAGCTTGTTGTACGCGCGACGGAACGCCTCTTTGACCGCCGAGGCTTGGTCGACGTCACAGTAGGCCGTGAACACGACGGTGTCGGCGCTGAGGCGTGCTGCGGTGCCGACGGGCTTGCCGAACGCCTGGCGCATGCCGTCGGAAACACGGTCCGCTCCGGCGCCGGTCGCCTGCTTGTTCTCGCGGATGACCTGGTGGGGGAACGTGCGAAGCGTCATCTTGTACGTCCCTTCACCGAGCGCTTTGATCAGGTGTCGGTTCGCCGAGAGGCGGGCGCTCTCGAGAGAGCCGTGGCGGATCTGAACCTCCTCTTCGACGCGCAGGCTGATCTGGACTGGGTAGTCGTCCGGCTCGGAAGAAAGGTCGCCCATGTTGTGCTGTGCGATCTTCGAGCCGGGGATACCCGTGATGTACTCACGGCGGGTGTACGACGGCTTGTCGATCGTCCGGTACATAGAGGCGGGTTTGTCGGACATGGTTAGTTACCAGACGTAGCCGCCGCTGCGTGAATAAACCCGTCGATACCGCGCCGAACGAGCCGCGCTGGGCGGCACGGCTCCCCGCCGTACCCCTCACTCGGTGGGTGGGTCGAGCGCCACGTGGTCGAATCCCTGGCGGGAGAGTCGCTCGGCGGCGCGGTCGGTCACGCTCGGTGCGACGAGCACGCCGCGAACGGCCGGCGTCGCCTCGGGCGGCTCGTCCGCACGCGTCGGCCCGTCGCCGTCTGTGCCGAGTTCCTCACGAACCGCGCGCACGTACCTGGCGAGCTGTCCCACCGCGTCCGGACCGACCCGGCGTCGTTTCAGTTCGACGACGACCGGGGTGCCGTCGGCGTCGCTGCCGAAGATGTCCATCGGACCGGCACTCGACGGGCGCTCCGTCTCTCGGGGCTCGAAGCCGGGCTCGACCAGCGACGGCTGACTCAGGATCCGGGTTCGGAGGTCGGCTTCGCTTCCGTGGAGTTCGAGGTCGCGTCCCCCAGTGACCGACATCGACGCGACGTGTGCGACCGTCTCGAACCGGACGGTGAGCGTCTCGTCGGGATTCTCGCGGACCGACCGGACCTGAAGCTGTCCCTCACGAACCGCGGCGTGGTGTGTCGAGCCAGGGGGTTGCCAGTTGATCGGCGTTCGCCCTTCGTCGGTGTGGACGAGCGCGGTCCCGTCGGGTTTCAACAGGAGGAGCCGGTCGCCGACGCCGAGGTCCGAGGCGGCGCGCCCGTCGTAAGAGACGGTACATCGTCCAAAGAGGGTCGTCACGTCGCCACGGTCGAACGCTGCCTCCAGCTCCCAGAGGACCTCTCGATGGCTGGGCTCGTGGAGACTGATGACTGCCACGGCGATCGTACTCGGCCGACGGCAAAAAGCCGTACGAGCCGGATCCCGCGCCGCGACCGGCCACCGAGGAGGGCGAGTTCACCCAGTCCACGGTGGCGCGCGCCTCGTGAGCGCGCCGGGGGCGTGCTCACGAGCGCGTGCGAGGGACGAGCGAGGGAGCGAAGCTCCCGAGCGAGTCGGCTGGGGAGGGTGTGGCGGTAATTAGTGCCCGGCTGTCGCGGAATCGCCTCGGTCACACAGTCACTGCCACAGACGTACGGAATCGGCCCGGGAGGGTGTAGCTAATTGGTGCCCGGCTGTCGCGGGCCGTCTCGGCCAGACAGTGTACACGGCAGTTGCACGGGGGTCAGCTCGGGAGGGCGTGATGCAACTAGTGCTCGCACGTCGCCGAGTCGAACCGTGTGCCCGGTCGCCACCGGCGTATCGAATCGGCCCAGAAGCAGCAGTCGTGCGGGATCTCGACGTCGAACGGTCACTCGTCGCCGCGTCGCGCGACGACGATACCGGCGACGAAGAGGACCACGCCGAGTCCGAACGCCCCGATCCGAAGCGTCGGATCGGAGACGAAAAAGCCGACGAGCACCATGAGCCCGAATCCACCGTGGAGTACTGCCGTGGGGTTCATAGAGCGGATACGCGGCGTCGGTACAAAACGGCCGTGGTTGGCTCACTTCAACAGCGACTCGGCCATCCGCTGGGGGAACCCGAGCAGGAGTGAGACGAGCCCCTGCGTCTCTTCGTCCGCACGCAGCGTCGACCGGACGCGCTGTGAGACGACCTCGACGCTGATGATCAACACCAGGATGACGAGGATCGTCGCCATCATGTTGGTGAACGCGAACAACCCCTGCTGGACGCTCAACACCTGCCCGAGACCGCCCCCGCCGATAATGCCGAGCGAGACCGCGATGCGAACGTTGATCTCGAAGATGTACAACGTCCACGCGATAAACGGCGTCGTCACCTGTGAGAGCATCCCGAAGGTGATCGTCTGTGGCTTGTTCGCCCCAGTCGTCTCCATCGCCTCTATCGGGCCGTCTTCGATCTCCTCGAGCTCGTCGGTGAAGAGCCGCCCGAGGTTGCCGATCGTGTCCGTCGCGATCGCGAGCGTCGCGGTCACGGGACCGATGCCACCGAGCGGGATGAAGATCAGCGCCCACACCAGCGCGGGGATCGCACGGATAGAGGACATGATCCCGCGAAAGAGGAAGTTGAACGGGAACGGCGTGACCCGTCCCGACCCGAGGACGCCAAAAAGCAGCGCCAAGGGGAAGCCCATCACCGTGCCGGCGAAACCCATCGCCAGCGTGATGCCGGCCTCACCGAGCAGCGGCGTGTCGCCGCCGAACCCGCCCCAGATCAGGTTCCGCTCCTCTACGAACGTCCAGTACTCGAGGAACCCCGCCGGGTCGACGTACGGGAACGAGAGCGTGAGAAACGGGAAGAAGTCGCCGAGGGCACCGAGGAAGTTCGGGAGGTACCGCGGGATGTTCGCCGCGAAGAACCCGACCGACGTGAGGGCGTAGTAGAACGCCGCGGTCGTGACGACGACGCCAATCGCGAGCACCACGGCACGGACCTTGCGCGCGAGGGCGATGTCGGCGTACCGGTCGCGGACGCGGTCGGAGTGGCTCACCGTCGACTCCCCCCGTCGGGCGCCGCCTCCGTCGCGTCACCCGTCGGTCCGCTCTCCGCAGAACCGCCGGCCGAACCGGCGTCACCGCTCGAACCCTCGGGCGCGAACAGCTCGTCGGTGTCGATGTCGCCGTATATCTCGTCTATTACGTCCATGTCGAACGCGTCGCGGTACCCGTCGAACACCTTCTGTCCGTCACGGAGCCCGATGAACCGCTCGCCGAACTTTCGCGCGAGGTTCACCTGGTGGAGGCTGATGATCGCGGCGAGCCCTCGGTCGCGTGCGGCGGTACGGAGGTATCCCATCACCTGCTGTGCAGAGCCCGGATCGAGACTCGCGACCGGCTCGTCGGCAAGCAGCACGCTCGGGTCCTGGACCAGCGCGCGGGCGATCCCGACCCGTTGTTGTTGGCCGCCGGACATCTGTCGAGCCCGCTGTTGAGCTTCCGCTAAGAGGCCGACGGTTTCTAATGCATCTAACGCGCGGAGTTTGTCGTCTGCGTCCTGGAGTTGAAACAGCGAGCGCACGAACGAGTTGCGGTTGAGCGAGCCGGTGAGCGCGTTCGAGTACGCGGTCATCTGGCCGATGATGTTGTGTTGTTGGAAGATCATCGCGATGTCGTCACGCGGACCCGTGACCGGTGCGTCGTCGATGCGAACCGTCCCGGCCGTGGGCGTCTCCAAGCCGTTGAGACACCGCAAAAGCGTCGACTTCCCGGAGCCGGAGATGCCGAGGACGACGACGAACTCGTCGCCGGGGATCTCGAAGGAGACGTCGTCGAGCGCGACGGTGTCGCCAAATCGCTTCGTGAGGCCGTCGACCGTGATGCGACTCATGTGGTGTGGTGGCTGTCGTTACGAGAGGTCCTCGAACTCGAGGCCGAGTTCGTCCATCACGGTCGCGATCATGGTGTAGTCCTCGTAGTCGCCCTCCTCGACCCCGGTGAACCAGAGCGGCTCGCCGTCGTAGTCGTCGCCGTGGCTGAGGTCCGACTCGGTCACGTTCAGTATCGCCTCCTCGATCTCCGCTTTCACCGGAGAGTCCCAGTTGCTACGGGTGACGAGTGGGGCCCGCGGGATCGGATCAGAGACGGCGAGCAGCTGGAGCTCGGTGCCGGACGATTCGATCTCGTCGCCGGCACCCTCGTACTCCGCGGAGATGTCGACGAAGTCCTGTGACAGCTCCTCGAACTGCGCCTGTGGAACGAACGGGGCAGACGAGAACGCGCCGGTCGTCGCCGCCATCACGTCGTCGCGCTGGACCATCTGTTCGCGGGCCGTGGTGTGGTCTGAGTACTCCGCGTCGAAGTCGACGGCGTCGCCGTCTGGTGCGTTTCCGACGTCGAGTCCGGCGTCCTGTAACACGGTGAGTGGCACGAGCGTCCCCGACACCGAGAGGATGTCGCCCATGTAGATCAGCTCGCCCTCGAGGTCGCTCAGCGACTCGATCCCCGAGTCGGGCGTGGTGGTGATAGTCGAGAAGTACTGGGCCGCGCCGTAGGCGATCCGGACGCCAACGATGTCGACGACGCCCTCGCCGGCGACCACAGCAGACGGCGAGATGTCCGCGATCTCGCCCTGGTCGTTGCGCATCGCCTGGAGCGTCGCCGTGTAGCTCGCCGCGCGATCGGGTTCGATCGCGACGTCGACTTCGGACTCGAGGTACTCGAACATCGGCTGGTACTGTTGTTCGATCTCGACGTCCGCCTCCGCGGGATTCAAGATGAACTGTGCCGTCGGCGTCGACTCGGTCGACCCCGTCGTCTCGCCGTCGCTCGACGCGTCACCCTCCCCGCTAGACCCCTCGTCACCGGCGGAGCCACCACCGCCGGAACAGCCGGCGAGCCCAGCGACTCCGGCCGCGCCCGCTGTCGTGAGAAACGTTCGCCGATTCGCCGACCACCTGTTGTCGGACATACACGGGGTACCACCGTCTCGGGCGACTAATCGTTTTCTATGTGGCGTATGTACTCGTCCACAAACCGACACGTGCGCCCCGAAATCCGGCGGATCGTGACACAGTGAGGACGCCCGCACCGAGCAGCGCTCACTCAGAACTCTCCGAGCCGCGACTGTCCGTCGCCGCCGTCTCCGCTCCGTTCTCCGAGGCCGCTCAGTTCGGCGGCCATCGCGATCGTCTCGAAGAATCCCGCCCGCTGGCTCCGGTCGTACAGCGTCGCCGCCGGGTGGACGGAGAGCAGGACGCGCCGCGACGCCCCGGCGATCCGGACGTCTTCGACGTCGCCCGACTCGGCGGTGATCGCCACCGACCGGTCGAGCAGGTGTTCACTCGGCACCTTCCCGAGCGTGACGACGAGCGTCGGGTCGAGCCGGTCGACCTCCGCCTCGAGGTAGCCGCGACAGTTCGTGAGCTCCTCGGCGGTCGGGTCGCGGTTGTCCGGCGGCCGGCACCGCACGCAGTTCGTGATCCGGACGTCCGCCCGGGCGAGTCCCGCGTCGCGAAGCGCCTCGTCGAGGACGTCGCCGGACCGCCCGACGAACGGCTCGCCCTGTTCGTCTTCGGACGCTCCCGGGCCCTCGCCGACGAAAAGGAGGTCCGCGTCGACCGGTCCGACCCCCTCGACGATCTGCGTGCGCGACGCGACGAGCGCCGGACACCGCTCGCAGGTTCCGACCGCGAGGTGTTCGTCGAGTGACGGTTGATCTTCGCTCATGGACCAGATCGGCCCGGGGACGGCATAAGTCCGGCCGGTCTCACCGGACGTCCGGGTCGGGAGCAGTCGCCGGATCGTCGCCGACGGTACCGAACGCGGCGGCGTCGGACTCGACGACGACGGCGCGGAGGTCGTTCACGTTCGTACCCGTAGGTCCCGTTCGAACCAGCGCGTCCGCGTCGGCCAGCACCGAGGCGGCGTCGTGTCGGGCGAGCGCCTCACGGGCGGCTTCGTCCCTCAGCGTCCCGGCGTCGACGATGCCGCCGGCCGCGTCGCTCGCCCCGTCGATGCCATCGGTGTCGACGGCTGCGACGACGACGCCGTCGCGGTCGAGCGCGAGCCCCGCGCTCGCGACGAACTCGGCGTTTGGGCCGCCGACGCCCGGTTCGGTCGACGACTCGGAGAGCCGCACCGTCGTCTCGCCGCCAGAGAGGAGCACCGCGGGTGGTGAGGCCGGCTCGCCGGCGTCGACACACCTCTCAGCGAGTGCGACGTGCTCACGGCCGGCCGTGCCGGCGTCGCCCTCGACGTCGGCCGCGACGATCGTGGCGTCGTAGCCCCGGCGTTCGGCCGTCCGAGCCGCCGCCGCCAGTGCCGTCTCGCCGTTGGCGAGCACGAGCCCCGACGCGCGGTCGAACGCCGGGTGGTCAGCCGTCGGTGTCTCGGGGCGCTCGCCGGCGACTCCCGCACGGAGGTGTGTGTCGACCGCCGACGGGAGGTCGAGGTCGTAGCGCTCTGCGACGTCGATGGCGTCTGTGAACGTAGTGTGGTCAGGCGTCGTCGGCCCGCTCGCGATCACGGCCGGGTCGTCACCGACCACGTCGCTCACGGTCAGCGTCAGCACCCGCGCGGGTGCAGCGAGCGCCGCGAGGCGGCCGCCTTTGACCGCCGAGCAGTGTTTTCTGACGGCGTTTATTTCCTCGATCGCGGCGCCGGACGCGAGCAACTCGTCGGTGAGTTCGCGCAGGGCCGCGATCGAGATTCCTTCGGCGGGGGCCGCGAGGATCGCGCTCCCCCCGCCGGTGAGCGCAACGAGGACGAGGTCCCGCTCGCCCGCGGACTCGGCGACCTCACGGACTCGTGCCGCGCTCTCGGCTCCGCGCGCCGTCGGCCGAGGATGGTCGCCAGGCAGCACCGTGAACGGCTCACCCGCCGCGCCGGCCGGGTCCGTCGTGACGACCGCTCCGCCGTCGACCCGCCCCCCGAGCGACTCGGCGAGTGCCGACGCGAGGTCTGCGGCGGCCTTCCCCGCGCCGAGGAGAACGACCCGATCGTACGCGTCGAGGTCCACGCTCGTGGTCGTCCCGTCGACGGCGGTGATCGAGAGTCGGTCGCGCTCGACCGCGACGGCGTCATCGACGACCGAGGCGGGGAGCGCGGCGTCGATACCGGCCGCGAGACAGTCGAGTGCGACCGCGTGTGCTGGGGTCCGCTCGATCGTCGCACGGTCGGCGAAGCGGCTGTCGGTCACACCGGTGGGCTCGGCTGGCAGTGGATTATATGTACCGACGCCGTGGCCCGGACCCCGTCGCCGGCGCTCGTCGTGGCAGTCGGCGTCGTCACGCCATCGCTACGCGGTGTCGAGTCGGTCGGGGGTCGCCGCGCGGTGCGCACTCGCCGCGACCCCGGCGACGCGAAGCGGCTCGGGTCGGCGAAATCCCGCTTGGACGAGCGACCGGACGACCGTCGCAGCGCGGTCGGCGTCGATGCCGACGGCCCGAACGAAGAGCGGCGCAGGATTGGGGTCGTCGTGGGTGGTCGTCGGGGATGTCGTCGACGCGTCACTCGGTTCCTCGACGCGGTGGCGCGGCGGAAGCGACCGATACGTCGACAGTCGGGCCGTGAGCGCCTCGCCGTCGAAGGCCTCGCGGAGCGCCGGCTCGAGGCCGTCGCTCGTCTCGTAGCTCACCGCGGTGACGGGACGGTCGACTGCCTCCTGAAGCGTCTCCAGGTCGATCAGGTTGTACCACGCCGGGGCGACACCGGCGAGTGAGACGTGACGGACGTCCTCGCGGCCGAGGTCGGCGACGAGTGAGCGAACCGCCCGAGTCGCGTCGGTTCCGCCGACGGCACACGCACCGTACGCGAGCCCATCGAGGGTGCCGTCGGCTCGACAGACGGCGCCTGCGATTCGGCTCACGCAGTCGCCGTCGGAGAAGGCGACGCCGAGCGTGCGGCTCGGCGGGGTCACTCCTCGGCTTTGATTTCTTCGAGTCGATCGAGAAGTTCGTCGTTCGATGCGCCCGGTTCGTACTCGACGGATCCGTCGTGGGTCTCCTGGGCAGCGCGAACGCCGTCTTCGTCGTCGAAGTCCGCGTCGAGGTCCTGGTTCTCCTGTTCGGACTCGTCGTAGCTCCCGAAACCCATGTGCATGTACACGTACTGGCCTGGACGGAATAAATCCCTCGCCGGACCGCACGTGCGGTTTTTCACCCGGCCCGGACCAATCGATCACATGGAGCCGATCTGTGTCACCGCCGATGCGACGTCGTTCACCTGTAACGCGTACCTCGTCCCCGGCGAGCGACCGACGCTCGTCGACGCCGGAACGATGCCCGGCGTGGACGCCGTGATCGCTGACCACGTCGACGCGCTCGACCAGGTGATAGTAACCCATCAGCACCGCGACCACGTCGGCGAGCTCGACGCGGTGCTCGACCGGTTCGACGCGCGCCTGCTCGCGGCCGCCGACCATCCGCGTAGAGACGACTCGCTCACCGACGGCGACGAGGTACACATCGGCGACGAGACGTGCACCGTCGTCGAGACGCCGGGGCACGCGCCCGACCACGTCTCACTCGTGGGCGACACGCGCCTCTACACCGGCGACGTCGTCGTCTACACCGACGGCGCGTTCGACGACGGATCGTTTGGCCGAACCGACGCCCCCGGACAGTCGCGCGAGCGGCTGATCACCAGTCTCCGGCGACTCCTCGAGCGGCTCCCAGACACGGTCGAAGCGATGTATCCGGGCCACGGCGACGTCTATCGAGCCGACGATGGACCGGATAGTGTTCGCACAGTCATCGAGCGCGCGCTCTCGCGGGCCGAGCGGCGCGAGCCGAAGTACCCCGACGAGTGACCGGCACCCCCAGCGGGAGTTAAGTGTGAGACGGCCGAACCGCCGGTATGGACCTGTCGACGGCCGTCGCCGTCACCGTGGCGACCCTCCGACGGCGGCCGGCCGACCTCCTCCCGTTCTACCTCCTCGGGACGGCCGTGCCAGCGATCGCTCGGACCGGACTCGTGCTCGCGCTCGCAGGGGCGTACCTCCACGTCGAGCGAAGCGGCCAACTGGACGCCGCCGTCGACGCACTGGCAGGAACAGCGTTGACGCCGCCGTCCACGGAGGACCCGGAGGCGATAGCCCAGTGGGCGCGCGGCGTCGAGCCGGTCGTCGAACCGCTCGCATCACCGACCGTGGTTGGACTCTTCGCCGGCGGGGTCTTCCTCACCGCGCTCGTCGCGATCCTCGCGTTCGCGGCTGTGTCGGCCGGACAGATGAGTGCCGTCGCCGCCCGGCTTCAGGGTGATCGCGGCGGAACGGCCGGGGTCGCCGGGAGTCGCCGTCGGTGGCGGACGTTCCTCGGATTGTACGTCGCAGAGGTGGTCCTCTGGGTCGGCATCGTCGCACTCGCCGGGGGCGTCGTCGGCGTCGCCGGGCTCGTCGGCGGTCCGTTCACCGGAGCGCTCGTCGGGCTCGGCGTGATCCTCGTCGCGGGCGGTGCGTTGGTCCTCGTGCGCGTCACCTTCGCGTTCGCACCCGCTGCCGTCGTCGTCGACGACGTCGGCGTCTTCGACGGCGTGTCTGGTGCTGGAGGGTTCATTCGGGCGAATCCCGTCGACGCCGCCGCGTACCTCGTTGTGGCCGCGGGCGTCTTGGTTGCCATCTCGTCTGCGGCCTCCGGTGCCGTGTACGTCGGTGGAAGCGCGCTGGTCGGACTAGGGAGCGCCGTGGTCGCAGCGCCGGCACTCGACCTGGTGAAGACCGCACTCTACGGCGACCACCGAGGCGCAGTCGACCCCGTGAACGAGCCCCCGGCTGGGCTCGTCGAACAGGCCACGGACGGGCTCCGGCGCGGCTGGACGGAGCTGGCCGGATTCGTCCGGCGGACGCCGCTGACTCACCTCGTCGTCGTCGGCGTCGGCGTCGGCGCTGGGGTCGTCGGCTGGACCGCCGCGGAGCCGTTCGCCGGCGCGGTGTCGACGTCGATCGAGACGCGGCTCGTCGGCCACGTGCCACCGGTCGCCGCGGTCGCCTTTTTTGGTAACAACTGGACCGTCGCGATGGCGACCGCGTTCGGCGGGGTCGCCCTCGTCGTCCCGGCGGTGATGTCGATCGCGCTAAACGGGGCCATCCTCGGCGGCGTCGCCGCGCTAGAGGTGAACCGGCAGGCGCTCGTCGCGTTCGTCGTGCCACACGGACTCTTCGAGATCCCCGCGATCGTCGTGTCCGGTGCCGTCGGCGTCCGTCTCGGCGTCGTCGCCTGGCGCACGTACCGCGGTCGGCTTCGGCGAGCAGCGCTCGCAGACGCCCTCGAGCACGCGTTTTGGGTGATAGTCGGCGTCGGCGTGCTCATGGCCGTCGCAGCCGTGATCGAGGGGTTCGTGAGTCCGTACTACTGGCGGCTTTGGTGACCACATATTGAAGTCTATCGGGCACCAATTTTGACCCATATGAACCGACGAGATCCATTCACCGACGTCGAGGAGTTGATACAGCGCGTCGACCGAGAATTCGGAAAGCTCGGCGCTGGCTTCGAGCTGCCCGGTAGCCACCGAGTACCAGTCGACGTCGTTGACGGCCCAGAGGCGGTGACTGTAGTCGCCGACCTCCCCGGCTGCGAGGAGGAGTCGATCGCCGTCGAACTCGACGAGGACGTGCTCACGATCGCGGCGACGCCGACCGGCGAGGGCGTCTCGGTCGACGACCCAGAGACGAGTGAGGCGAACGGCGACGGCACCGAACCGAACCATGGTGCCGCTGAGCCGCCCCACGGCGACGAGTCGGCGTCGAGCGACGAACGCACCTACCGGATCCGCGAGCGCCGCCGTGGACGCGTCTCCCGAGGCGTACCGGTCGACGCGGACGTCGACGCGGCGAGCGCGACCGCCACGTACGACGCCGGCGTGCTCACCGTCACGCTGCCGAAGCGGTCTGCCGGCGACACCCACCGGATCGACGTCGAGTGACGCCGGGTGAGGCGTGCAGTTTTAATCGCCACGCCACCGACATCGCGTATGGATGAGGCGGCGCTGCGTGCAGACATGATCGAGGGGCTCGAACACCGACTCGGCGAGCCGCTCGGCGGAGCCGTGTTGAACGCGCTCCAGACGGTCCCGCGGGAGGCGTTCGTCGACGACGCGCCGTACGCGGATCGTGCGAGCGAGGCCGTCGGGACGCGAGCACTCGCACCGGCGACGGTCGCACGGCTGCTCACGGCGCTCGACGCCACCGCCGGTGACGACGTGCTCGTCGTCGGCGCGGGCGTCGGCTACACCAGCGCGGCGCTCGCGGAGATCGCCGGCGCGCGACACGTACACGCGGTCGACATCGATCGGCGAGCCGTTCACCTCGCACGCTCGAATCTTGCCGACGCCGGCTACGACGCCGTCTTGGTCGACTGTCGTGACGGCGCACAGGGGGTCCCGGAGTACGCCCCGTACGACCGAATCCTGCTCGAGGCGGCTGTGGTAACCCCTCCGCAGGCGTTGTGCGGCGACCAACTTACGGCGGACGGACGGCTCGTGTATCCGCGCGGCGCCGGCGATCAGACGATCGTCGCCGTCGAGCGTCGAACAGGCGCCGAACGACAGCTGGCCGAGGACGCGGGCGCGACCGTCGAGGAACTGGCCCCGGACGGCTTTCACACCGTAGAGACGGGCGGGCCGGCCCGACTGCGGCCGATGCTCGTCGACGGCGAGCAGGCCGGCGTCGAGCGGAACCGCACCCGTCGTGAGGACGCGGAGTTAGCCCGTCAGGGGCAGCGTGCCCGCCACGGCTGGGAACAGGAGTGGATCGACTGGGAGGCCCAACGTTAGTCAGCCACGACGAGCACCTCCGTGTTACCGCGCTCGTCGACGTACGTGCTCCCTGCCGGCGGCTTGACCTCGATCGAGAGCGTGCCGTCGAGCTGATTCGCGCCGAGTGTCGGCTCGACCTCGACGCTTGCGACGCCGTCGGGACCGGTTCGTCCGGTGGCGATGCCGTCGAGTCGAGCAGAGCCACCGCGGACGATCACCGTCGCGTCCGAGACGCGGTTGCCGTCGGGATCGACGACCGCGACCTCGATCGTCTGTGTTCCCGCCGTCGTCACCTCCGGATCTGGTCGAACGTCGACCTCGGTCGCCGCGAGGCCGTCGATGTCGCCTATCATCCCCATCATCACGCTCAGGCTCGCGACGCCGACGACGAGGGCGATGACCAGCCTGACCGGGAGCCCCTCGATGGCGCGGCGATCGGCGAGAAACGAGCAAACACGCGACTGCGGCCGTGACTCGGGCATACACCCGATGGCCGCGATATCGGATATAAACTGTCGGGCAGGAACCGGCACCGGGTCCGGCGACCGTTTTTATTCGAAAGCGCGGCACGCAGCGTATGGAGGTGCTCGGGCGAGACCGTGGCAGCGGGGTGGCGCGCGAACGGACGGAAGCCGAGACGGGCGAGGACGGAATCGAGCGGCGGGACCGGCCACCGAGCGCGGTGCGGCTGGGGTCGTTCCTCGCTCGCGACGGCAGCGACGGAGCGGCCGTGTGGGTGGACGCAGACACACCGCACGCGGGCGTCGTCTTCGGCAAGCGGGGGACAGGGAAGTCGTACACCCTCGGCGTCCTCGCCGAGGGGCTGGCGGCGGCGACGGGTGTCGCCCCCGTGATCGTCGACCCGATGGGCGTCTTCGCGGGGGTGACTGCCGACGGCGGCCGGGTCGTCGCCCCGACGGTGCGGCCGGCAGCGATCCCGCCGTCCGTGTGGCCGGCCGTCGTTGGGCTTGACCCGACGAGCGGACCGGGGAGCCTGCTGTGGCGTGCCGTCGCCGACGCGGTCGATGACGGTGCAGATGTGGCCGATGAGGGTGCAGACACGAACCGGCGACCGTCTCTCGAAGCGATCGGCGCCCGCGTTGCGGCCACGGACGCCCCGGACCGAACGCGCCGGGCGGTCCGTAATCACCTCCAGCTGGCGGCGTCGTGGGGGGTCTTCGACGCCGAGGCACCGCCGATATCGGCGCTCGTCCGCGACGGCGACCCGGTCGTGATCGACCTCGCAGAGGTCCCCGAGCGGGCGGCCGGGGCGGTCGTTCGGGCCGTCGCCCGTGGGCTCTACGACGCGCGGCTGGCCGGGAGGATAGCGCGGCTGCCGTGGTTGCTCGTCGACGAGGCGCACGCGTTCTTTGACGGGGTGGCCGACGCGGCGCTCCGAACGTTGTTGACTCGCGGGCGCGCCCCTGGCGTCTCGCTCGTGTGTGCGACACAGCGACCGAGCGCGCTGCCGGACGTCGCCGTCTCACAGGCGGACCTGCTGATCGCCCACCGACTCACTGCCGGTCCCGACGTCGAGGCGCTCGCGGCCGCCGAGGCGACGTACCTGACCGGCGATCTCGCCGCACGACTCCCGAGCGGGACGGGCGAGGCGCTCGTCGTCGACGACGCGAGCGAGACCGCTCATCTCGTTCGGGTTCGCAAGCGCCGGACGCCACACGGCGGCGGGAGCCCACGGGCGAGCGACGCGGCCGGCGGGTAGTCGCCGTGTTCGCGTATCACGGCGACACCGGAATCGACAAGCGACGCTGGTCGGTCAGGCCCGTATGGATCGATCAATTCGGGGTATCGCGCTCGTCGCGGCCGGCGGGTTCGTCGGCTCGGTGAGCCGATACGCTGTCGACGTCGGCCTCGCTACCGTCCTCGGAGACGTAACCGGGGTGGCAACACTTCTTGTGAACGTTGTCGGCTCGTTCGCGCTCGGGGTACTCGTCGCACGCACGGCGACGCCACAATCGCGGCTCTTTGCCGGAACCGGCCTGATCGCGTCGTTCACCACGTACAGCACGTTCGTGACCGACGCGATTGCACTAGGTGTGGCGGGTGGGGCTCTCTACGTGGCCCTCAGCTACGGCTTTGGCTTTGCCGCCGCGGTCGTCGGACTCGCCGTCGGGGGTGGCCGATGAGTGTAACCCCGCTCTTTCAGGCGCTCGCGGTTGGCGGCGGTGGGGCGGCCGGCGCCGTCTGTCGGCACGTGGTCGGACTGCGGCTCACGGGACGGCGGTCGCTGGTCGCGGTCAACGTCGCCGGGAGCGTCGCGCTCGGAGGCATTCTCGCCGCACCAATCGGACCCACAGTTGTGCTCGTCGCCGGCGTGGGATTCTGTGGGGCGTTCACCACGTTCTCCTCGTTGGCAGTCGAGGCCGTCAGAACCGCCGCCGACGGCGAGGTGGGCACCGCCACGCGGTTTGCCGTCGGGACCGTGC
>Ga0209945_1000269_pt1 | contig 18432 bp, 33 predicted proteins | sample SalPonR2_A_D2_MG_FD_185703 | JGI IMG/M metagenome (GOLD analysis project Ga0209945, IMG submission 185703) | Salt pond soil microbial communities from South San Francisco under conditions of wetland restoration - Salt Pond MetaG R2_A_D2_MG... ...
CAGTACCTCGGTCGCAAGAGTGATGTAGAGATTATGGTTGAGCAATCGCTTTACCCATCCTTCACCGAGCTTCGACCTCGTGCGATTAGTGTCGATGCTCCTGACAGTGTGATGGAAGAAGTGGAGTAGGACCGAAAGACTTATATATGAGGAGTGCATTGGGACATGTGGTGCGATATGCACCAAACTGTATCCAATTAAAACCGCAGACACACTCTTTTTGTCTCCCATTCCACTCCTCTACCTTTTTTATATGCCCAACACAACTACTGACAAGACTATTATTCACACTGATGCGGCAAGAGGTGAAAGAGTGAGTGGTCTTGGCTACACAATCGACGGAGATGTATCGCTCGATGGAAATAAATACATGGTTGGAACCTTCACCTCTATGGAGGCCGAGCTACACGCCCTGCTCGAAGGTGTGCGCCTCGCAACACAACATTCCGATTCGAGAAGGGAGTGTGAGGTCTACATAGATGTGAAGCCACTCAAACACAAGATATGTGGCACTGATGAGATTAGAGAGGACTGGCGACAGTATCAACAGAGTGCACGCTGGTTGCTCGACAAGTACGACTCTTGGACAATTGAGCACTGCTCTCGCTCACACAATACGGCAGCGCACGACCTCGCACGAGAGGCGCTGTTCGAGGGGCGAGAGTATGTTGGAATTGAGTGAGCGAAACTATTAAATAGGTGGGAGATAAACTATGTATCGAGGAGTGGAATGAATCACTATGACAAGGCGGCTCGAATAAATCGAGTGCAGAATGTGCTCACAGAATCTGAGCTTCTACGAATGCTCCCAGAGATTGATGCAATTCATAACGATGAGTTGCGGGATGTTACCATACAAACATTTCTTGATGGATGCCCGCCCTATTTTTGGGAGGAAGCAAGTTCATCCTCTGGTAAGTATCACTCGCCTGATGAGAGAGGAAAATACGGCAACTGGCTCCATACCAAACGAGTGTTCGCCCGATACGTGACACTCTCTGAAACGATGTATGAGGCTGGCGAGATTAGTGGATACGAGCGAGAGGCTGGCAAGAGTGCAGCACTCATTCACGACATGATGAAATATGGGTGGCTCTCTGACTTTGCCGGACATACAGTGAACGACCATGACATAATTGCTGCTGCTGTTGCCAAAGAGATTGGCGGCGCTCCAGAAGAAGTCTACTCATTGGTCGAGCACCATATGGGTCCGTGGGGAGAGGGGCCGACCCCATCCTCACAAAAACAGTGGCTCTTTCACTTGGCCGACAAGAGCGCGTCTGGAATCGACGAAGACAATCTTGCGGTGTACTATCCGTGCGAAGAATTGACTGAGGCGTTCCCACACCTCAATCAAATAGCACACGAGGATGGTGAGATGGTGTGAAAGAGATTGGCCGACCCACGGACGAAGAGCTTGACCGAATGGAAGCGCTTGCAGAAGCGTATTTTTCGGGAGAGCGGTGGGCGGTCGAGGCCAAATTATGGGACGATGGGGATGTACATCTCGAAGCATTCTGTACACTCGGAACAAGCTTTGAGCAAGGATATGATGATTCGGTGCGCTACCATCGGCAGATACTTATGTACGAACGCTCGGCCAATACATGCACATACATAAACAAAGTGTCTCGGTTCGGAGAATCGCAAGTACAGTACTTGAACGAAGAAGCAATTGACTGGTAATACAACAATGGACAAGAAATTTTACAAAGGACAGTGGAACAATGCGCAAGATGAATGTATGCTCTGTAATATGACTAAAAAGACCGAGTGGTATTTGGAGACGCCAAATCTCGTCGTCGCAGAGAAGCTCAGTGGTGGCCCATTTGTGGTCTGGAAAGAGCACAAAAAAGAATTGAACGAGGATGAGACGGCGCTTGTCGAACATGTGGTCGACCTATTGTTCGATGAGTGGGAGATTACGGTAACCATGAATCTTTGCGAGTCACACTGGCACGGTCATATACTCACGGAAGACGAGGACATAGACTTGTCTGATGAGTAGTATCATATTATCGAGCGAGGTTGTCCTTTGGGCAGTGATGTTTGTCGGTTCAGGTATACTCACACTACTGCTCGCACCATACGTGCCAAGCTCTGTCGAACGCACTGATGTGGCCGACCATCCGACAATTGTTGGCTGGATTGAAATATTTGTATTCATGCTGCTCTTTCTCTGGACAATCGTCTCCCTTATTGCAGTCGTGCTGTTCGGCTTTGCTGAGATGCTCGCATTCCTCTTCTAAGGCCGATTTTCATTGTGTCAGGTAATGAGCCAAAAGATTTAAGTAGGGATAGCCCCTCTATTGTAATAGGCGATGAAGGGTAGTAGGAGTGGAATGGAGCACGACCGATTCCCCAAGCCAAACACAAACACAACAACAATGAATCTTCGAGAAAGCGCAACGGAAGAAGTTAACGCAGCGGCAAGCAACGAAACGCAGGAAACGCTCGACCAGATTGAGGTAGACATGGGCGCTGTCCCATTCGTCAAGTTCTACCCCACGACCTACATCACAGGGACCTTCCCTGAAGAAGAGGGCAACCCCATCATCCGATTCCGCGACCGTAGCAACAACAATGGTCGACAGGACCAGGGCTACCTTGGTCTGGTGATGGATGACCTCACTATTTCGACCAGTGATGAAACTGGGTTCGATATGAGTGAGGCAACCTTTGTCGAGACGAGCGACACTGACTCGACCGCATATCGGGCTGTCAACTTCAACGATGGCTCGACTGTTGAGAAGTTTGGTGGCGATGGTGTCGGGATTGATGGAGACACGTATGAGGTGGAAGACCGAACTACGACAATTGATGGGCGCGCAATTCTCGTCGTAGACCGAACGGCTGCGGTGAGTGTTGCTCGCAAGCTTGACGTAGACGGGGCCACCTTTGCTGGGATGGATGAGTCTACTGGTCAGGTCAACACTGGGCTCATTGAGTATGCGCCAGAGGATGCCGACGCTGAGGTCAATCGGCGGTACGCTCGTGACCCAGAGCTTCGAGAAGAACTCTACGGTGAGGAGGTCGGTGTGCTCGTCACTCGTCGGAGTGAGGTGGACGAGGATTACGCCGAGCGTGTGGCTGACCCGAATGACGAGACTCGTGAAATGATGTGGTACACGGTCGTCAATGAGGGCACTGGTGACACGCTTCAGCCAACTGAGGGCGAGCCTGTGGGCTACTCCTTCCTTGAGTGGCGGTTTGACCCGACTGCTGGCAATCTGCCAGACCAAGACTACGAGTTCGTGCAGGAGTACATCGATGCAGGTGCGCCCACGGATGAGGACACGATTCTGGACAACATTAACCAGAATGCTGACCAACTCTCGGACGACCCGAACACTGAGCGGATGGTGGGGCTTATCCAAAATATGGCCTAAGGTCGGACAATAGCCGCTCTTCTTGACTGATAATCTCTCTTCTTTTTTTTTTCTCATTTAATATCAATTCTCTTATAGAAACCTTTATTATACAAAAGGTTATATATTTTGGTATGGCAAAAACTACTGCCTTCCCGTGGTATGGCTCAAAGTATACACAAGTAAATTGGCTACTCGATTTGTTTCCGTCTACTGAGCGATATGTCGAGCCTTTTGGTGGGAGTGGTGTTGTATTGGTCAACAAAGAGCCAACTGGTGTAGAAACATTTAATGACATTAATGGTGAGATTGTTAACTTTTTTGATGTAATACGAAATGAACCAGCAGAGTTTGAGCGGCGATTATTACTAACACCGCATTCAAGAGAAATGTACACCCGTGCTATGGATAAAGAGCCTAAAGACGATATAACAAGAGCTTTGTACTTTCTCATACGAACTGCCCAGTCTTTTGGTGGAATAACTGGAGGAGGATGGGGTCGCTCGATTGGAAATATTCGAAGAAATATGGGAGCTAGAACTGCTGCATGGAAGCACCGAACTGGTGAAATAAACACTGTGGCCAAGAGAATGCGTCGGGTGCAGATAGAGAATACTGATGCGATAGAATTGATAGAAGACCATGACCACGAGGATTGTCTATTTTACTGTGACCCACCGTATCCTGAAGGGTCTAGAAAAAAGACTGGTCAATACGTATATGAATACACAGATAGTCAGCACAGAGAATTATTCAATACGCTTGATGGTTGTGATGCGTATGTTGTTGTGTCTGGGTACAGTTGCAAGCTATTGGATACGTTGTATTCAGACTGGTACTGTTACAAGGAAGGCGAAAAAAAGCTTGCTGGAGAGACTAGTGGGACTCGTGAAGAAGTTGTGTGGACAAATTATGATGTAAGTGAAGTTGTTGATAAATGACCCGAACAAATAATACAGACTTAAAAGATGTATGGCAAACGCCTCCTGAAATACTTGATATGCTTCACCCAATAGATGTCGACCCATGCGCAGGAGAAGACACGCATATTGGACGAGATGCCAACTATGACAAATCTGATGATGGCCTCTGGAAGCAGTGGCATGGTCGGGTCTTTGTTAACCCACCGTTCTCTCAAAAGCGTGCATGGTTACAAAAAGTGATTGAAGAGCAGGGCAACACTGACTGCATCTTTGTTGTCACCCCTGACTCGACAGACACAAAGTCATGGTGGCACAGCTACATCGCAGAAGAGGCAGACTACATATGGTTCAGTCGTGGGAGAATTTCTTACATCAATCCTGAAACTGGTGAGAGAGCGAAGAATCCAACCTTCGGCACAGCGATAAGTGTCTTTGGCGAACCAGGGGCGCGCACAATTGCACGATTACAAAGAGAGGGCCAACTCCTCCAAACAGTGTAACATACAGTCTACCGAAAGATTTATAAGTCTTGTCCGAGTAGTGGTCACTATGGACACTCGTGTGAGAGACGCGATAAATCGACACAACATCAAGTGGAAAGATATTGACAGGATTGAACTGAAGGGGCGAGCCTATGAAGAGGCGATTGCAAATTCGTCGATAGACACGACTGACACCAGGACAGGCTTTTCTCCGGCAATACGGCGCACACTTGGTGAGGAGCGTATCATTTACACTGAGGCAACAGGCGACCCAATAGTTGTTACACTAGGCGAATGAGTGGCGACTATCCCTCACACAAAGAGCTACTCACCGAATTAGAAGACGATTACGATACACTGCTCTGTACAAGAGAACAGAAAAACCACATCGTGTCAGGGATGCTCAATAGAATGGAACAACACCCGACCCGAAAACGAATTACAAAAATTTATGGTGTTGAGGTTGAAATTCACGAATGGGTAGAGCAACCAATCGTTTGTCGAAAGGGTGCAGTCCTCCCAATAGCTGGCGACTATCAGTCTGGCGAGCGGCGACCAAAAGTTATATAAGGGTCGGATGCGTAGCTATTTGTGATGAGTGGTTCAAACTTCAACATAGGTGATACTGCAAATACAAGCAGTGTCACAAGAGAACAACTCGATTACGACTACGGGTTGTCCGACAATGTTGTCAAAGACCTAGTACGATACACTCGGTCGAAGACAGTCAAAAACGAGCAACAGTTTGTGCTCACAACGTTGGGATACATCTCTGGTCATATGGAGAGTCCAAAACATTACGTGAGTGGTGTGCTTATTGGAACAGCAGGCTCAGGCAAGTCACACGTTCAAAACACTGTGGCTGAATTGATTCCTGATGGAATCATGTATGAGGCAACGACTGGCTCTGAGAAAAGCATCATCTACGACGATGAATGGAACGAGTCGCTGGTCGCCAATCTGGACGAGCTACAGAAACCCTCTGAAGACATCATCGAGATTCTAAAATCTGTGCATGGTGGCGAGGACGAGGAGTTTGTCTACAAAATTACCGGAGGGGGAGAAGGTGCTGACAGAAATACAGACAAGATTGTAAAGAAGGCGCTGCCATACTGGTTTCTCTATGCGCAGTACGAGCCTGACTTTGAGATGTGGGACCGCCTGATTAAAATCCCGATTCACGAGTCGTCCGACAAGAATGAGGGTGTGGCTCGAACGCATTGGGGACAATCCTCGATTCAGTTTGGTGGCTCCGACAAGGAGTACATGTATGACTTCTCTGATGGAGAGAATGCATTGAAAGACCACATTCGTGAACTCCCACGAGACGCATACGTTGCCTTCCCATCAGAGGCGGGAATCGAAAAAGAGATGCGCTTCTTCGACGCAGTAAAAGACATCTTCGATATTGACAGGTCGGAGACAAATCGTGTGTCGAAGATGGTCGCAAACCTCGTTCGAGCGAGCGCACTACTCAACCACAAATCGCGTGAGAAAAAGCGCATCCATGTAGAGAATAAAGGCGTGAAGGAAGCGATTGTGGCAACAGAGCAGGACCTCGCTAATGTGATGGCCTGCCGAGATGTGTTGATGGCAACAACACACCAAATTGACCGAAAGCGGCGCGCCATCTGTCTGGCAATTGAAGAGGTTGGTGGGACACAAAACGCTGCGCCAATCAAACATCCTGAGGACAGAGAGGGACAGCCTCGGTCAATCATGGGCTACCTTCGAGAGACTAATTCCTCGTTCGTGAAAAAGAGCGAGATTATCCAAATGTTGGCCGACCTTGAGGATAATGGGCTCATTGAAAAGTTGGAAGGTGCTGGTGATAATGGCCGCAACTTGTACAAGTTCACAAGTTGGCAGAACCTTGGTAAGTTTGATATAACTGACGGGTTCAAAGGATTGTTCGATGGAGCGACAGACCCGTTCGAAGACCGAGCATTTGTCGAAACAGCGAGAGAGATAAATGATGAATTGACCCCAAGCGCCAGTGACTTTATGACAGACACTGAGGTCAATTCTAGCGACAGCAGTGGCGATGACAAGAGTGGGCAGGCAACACTCAATCCACAGGATGACACACCCTCGATTGAGTTGTCGCCCCACGAAGCGTTGGTCCACGAGATGCTCCAAGACAATCTCGACGGAGAGACACTCACAGAGTTAGACGAGCACGACCCATCTCCGAGAGAATTGATTGGGCTTGTAGAAATGAGAGACGACCCAGACACTGCGTCGACTGATGGGACGATACTCGACCCAGAACACGAGGTCTGGCAGTATGGACCTGATGGGTGGGTCGAAACTGTGTCCGATGCAGAGCAACAAATTGAGAAAGCGCTGCGCACACTCTCGACCGAGAACATCTTCAAAACGAGTGTGATGAAGTCGCGGGCTGGCACGCCCATCGAGATGAAGGTGTCGGTCGAGGATGTAGAATGAGTGACTTTTACCTCATACAAGTGGAGAAATAATTATCCTAGGTTAAACGACCGCAACCTTTTTATATAACGACTGAGTATTGTAGTGTATGCCACCAGACTTGTCAAAGGGAGATTTCGTGTATCAAGCAGACCAAGAACTGTTTCTTGTTGTAGTCGATGAGCACGACGATTCGTACAGATTTGCGGTACATGGATGGAGAGACATTGGGAAAGACCGACTCGACGAATACATCTCTCATAGCAGCGGCAAGCTTTACTCACAAGAAAAGATTGACTCGATGGTAAAAGAGGAGGCCGCAGATGGTACGAAGCAAACGTATCAGGCGATGAAAGACATGTTTCGTGTGTATGAGGAGGCAGACCTCTCCGACGATGGGCCACACACAGAATTTATGCTAGACGATACATAATGAGTAATACAATGAGTGACCTGAGAGAAGTTGTATCTAGTCGTATGAGAAACGCGCTCCACGGCAGAGAGATTGATATGATTGAATCAACGAAGCCACGCATTCCACACATGCTTGGCGTAACTCCACTCGGGAACCCACATGATGTGACAAACGAAGATGGCACATTGCTCGACCCACAGTCGGCCTTCTGGCAATCGTATGAGCCATCGGTCGAGACGAGACGGGAGGTCGAACAAGAGATAGAAACAGCTATCCGGTCACTGAAGAAAAGTGGCGTTTTCAGGATGGAGTACCCCTATGGCGAGGATGCAGGCATTGTGTATATAGAGGTAGACAGCATGCGACAAAGTAATAGAACACTACACAAAGGAGAGACAGTGTGCGCAAATTGTGGAAGTGAGACGACCGCCCAGACAACCCTTGTACAAACAAATAATGCGTACAATATAAGTGTTTCGGTAGAGTGTGAGAACTGCGACTTTAGTGGAGTGTTTGAAACGCCACTGGTGAGAAAGTAATGGTTGAGCGACACCATGTTGATGTTGTTGTAACAGCGAGAGAGGACCTCTCAAGAAACGAGATAGAAGCATTTCTCGATGAGGTGCTAATTGAGTTAGAGTATGACCCAGACATTTTTCGAGCGTATGTCGAGGGTGACCAATTGAACGAGGATGAGAGAGACGTGTTGCTCGAATCAGTATTTCGCGTGTCGGGCGAGGAGTTGGCGCTCGCTGGTGAGAGTGTGCGCGCCTTAGAAGAGTAGCCGTAACGTTTTTATAGTCGTATCACCTACTGTGTGATATGGAAGTCACAGTACTTCGGAAGACAGAACAGCCTGAGCGATTAGTGTGTCAAGCAGCGCGTGGCGACTATTTCGAGGGATATGTTGGTGACACAAAATATGCTGAATTGATGAAAAATGTAAAGTTTAACGAGGAGTATGTGTATGTAAATTCGCTCTCGATGGCGCATGACGATGAAGAAATTGTGCAAGCGAAGACGCGCTCCTTCATCGAGAAGCAACTCTCACGAGGGCATTTCGGCCCGTGGGAGCATCCACAGATTACCTTTGCCATCAAAGGAGTCCCCGTCTTCACTGAGCGGCAACTCATTCGACATAGGCACCTTACCTTCGATGTACAGAGCATGCGCTATGCTGACTTTAGTGATGCGCCATACACTGTACCAAAGAGTATGACCGACCCTGAGCATTTCTCACGGGAGCGTGGCTTGTCAGAGATTAGCGATGCTGACAGAGAGGCAGCACGCGAATTGTACGAGGAAGAGATGGACCGCTCCTTCGAGAAGTATCAGGAGTTGCTCGACCGTGGGATTCCAAAAGAGGATGCACGAGGATTGCTCGGCCTCAGCACAGAGGTGAATCTCACTGTCTCAGGCAATGCGCGCACCTTCCTCCACTTGCTCGATATGCGGCGGAAGGCAAATGCGCAGAGAAATATTCGTGAGTTGAGCGAGGCGATGCTCGATGAATTGTTCGAGTGGATGCCATACACGTTTAATTATTATGCAGAAAATGGTCCGAATAAATTGAGTCCATAATAATGGATAAAGAAAAGACATACATTGTCACAAGCTCCGCTAACCCTCGTATGGAGAATACGGTAGAGTTCGTAACACAAGATAAGAAAAAAGCAAACGAAGTGTGGCGAGAATGTTCCGATGAGAGAGGTACAAAAACGTTTATACAAGTGTGGGAGAAAGAAGAGCTACAGTACGTAACAAGAGAAGTATGAAATCGAATAATGAACTATATGAGTTGGTCGACTTTGAGAACACCAACTTTCGAGAGGAGCCAGAGAAATACAAGATTGGCCGAGGGCAATTTGGTGTACTCATGTGCCAACCATATAAAAGCGAGATACTCCCACACTGGCGATACAAGAATAAGGCCGCTGCTGAAAAAAGTGCGCACAAAATATTCGGCCTATTCGTGAAATACATTGAAGACAATGACTTTGTTGGTGCAGACATGGCCAAAAAATATTTGCATATGGGTTTCACTCGTCCAATGCGATACGCTAAGTATCCTGGTGGGAATAAGTATGACGATGATGGAAACGAGGTGCAGGCACACGGCCCTGATACGACTGGTGAATGGTACGACAAAGACAAGCGAGAGGCGGCCATCGTCTTTCGAAAGGCGTGGAAATCGGCTCGTGAGAACAGTACCTACAAATCGCTTAAGGCAAAACACATCTCGGGCGAGTTGTATAAAAATGAGTCGTTGAAGGCGTATATGGTGCAATAAGAAACGAAAATACACTGTTTCGAATTGCGAACCGAAAACTTTAAATAGTAGCAACACTATTTTCTTCGTATGTCAGGCTCTCTGTACGAGGGCCACGAATCAGTGGTCGAGGATTTGCACGCCTCTGGCCAGCAGCAGCTTTCCTCGTTCGGGACAAGTGCACAGCTACTCGTTGCAGTAGCACCGCGAGAATCAACTGTTGGGCAAGTGGCAGACCGATGCTTGCCCGAGTTGTGTGTGCCGCCACAGGCTCGAAAACGATTCAACCAGTATGTCGCAGGCTTTCGAACAAACAGTGCCGTCTCCTCGCCATACAGTCGCGCCTACGACGAGGCTGGGATACACGACTCGTATGAGTTGTATCTATCGTCCTCTGTCGACACACAGGCAGCCATTACACAAGTCGTGAGCGACCTCGAAGAAGGAAATGATGTGAGTATCGTCTTCGAGAACAAAATAGATGAGATGGCCTATAGCGATATTCTGAGCGATATTATCGAACAACGTGTAAACTCGAAGTTCTCGTTCAGGGTATCAGATTAGAGCATAAACTCGTCCCGGTCTGGAACAAGTTCGAAGCCAGACACTGAATCACACGAGGGGCAGTAAAACTCTTTGTCGAGTTCGAATAGCTCCTCGCCGCAGGTCTGACACGTCATAGCGTCAGTGGTTGTCATACGTTATCTGACAATTATGTCTCCTCCTATTTAAATCTTTCGGTACTCGTTTCGTTCGAGATAGTGAATGTTTCTGACTCAAATTCGAATGTTCGTACAATTCGTCCATGAGCAAGCTCCATTCGCACAACAATAATGTACTTGTATGTCCCTGTTGTTACATCGTCTGGCAACTCGTGTGAGAGTGTGACCGAACGAGTCCCTTCAGAGAATGATTCTCTCATCGACTCAACACTGACACGATTATCATTACTGTCGCCATCCTCGACCAAGTATAGCTCAGTGTAGGAGCGACCAGTGCTCGTTTGCTTGACTGTCCACGTTAGGTGAGCCTCGTGCACATCGTCCGAGAGTGTTGCATTTTCAGTCGAAAACGTTTCTACTTCGATAAAGGAATCTTGTGGCGCGTAACTTGCGTGAGCGACTGGGGCGAGCCAGCCAAGAACAATAAAGAGGATGGCACAAAGTACCATTAATTGAGTGCGGGACAGTGATATATTCATTAGTCGTCCCCCTTAAGTGTGAAGGTTATTCCTTCGTCGGAGAAGAGGTAGCCAACTACCGCTCCCATAATCCCGTGCACAAAAAAGCTCACTGAATATGAGGCGATGAGAATGTCTGCCACGATGGTAATTACCCATACAGTCGTGACTACTGCTCCCATCGCTAGCTGGAGCCGAGCTTTTGTGAACGTTTGCGTTCCTTCTGTTCGTGTGAGTACTGCTCCAGCAATTATTCCAATGATAAAGGTGGCTATTGATGCAAGGAGCAGAATGGTGAGTTGTTCCGCCATGTAGGTGTTTGGGCATATTGTTTTCTGCGCTTCTATCGTGTAATTAATTGCCACCTACTTAAATCTTTCGGTGGTGCAAATAATGAAAGAAAAAGTTGTGCTACCTATATATTACTCGCTCAATTCTTTCACTCGCTCCATTTCTTCTCGTGCTTCTTCAAACTCAGCGACTGACTCAATCCCGTCAAATTGTCTGTGTACCATTGTAGTATCTGTATACGATGGGTTGCCTAATAAGTGTTTTGCTCTACTGTGCTAACCGAAAGCCTTATATTTATCGAGTGTATATCTCCTATCGGATGAACCTAGACAGGTATCAAGAGAAGACACGAGAAACGGCAGTGTACCCAAAGCGAGACGCGCTCGAATATCTTGCGCTCGGATTGAACGATGAGGCGGGCGAGGTTGCAGGAGCGTATAAAAAATACCTCAGGGGAGACTACGATGAAGACGAGTTGCGAGAACGAATCGAAGGAGAGGCGGGCGACGTATTGTGGTACTGGGCGCGCCTCTTAGACGAGATGGACCTCACTGCCTCTGACGTGATGGACAAGAATGCCGACAAGTTGTTCGACCGAAAGGACCGAGGCGTTATTCGAGGCGACGGCGACAACCGATAATCGAATAACCGCTATTATTTTGAACGAGCGTCGAAATACGACGTGACGTGATTGCGTGCGACACGCGCCTCGTCTGAGTCTTGTTCCATTCCACATTTATCAAGGAATGCGCCCCATTGAACGAGGTCAGTTCCATTGCTGTATTCACCGACCGCATCGTCTACAGTCTCATACTCGATGACTGTATTCAGGTAATCGATAACCTCACTCGCTGTTCTGCTATACTCGTACTCCTGTTTTTCGACCCACACATCAAGTTGTGGGATGTCCTCTTTTAAAATAGTTTCGACACTGATTGCGTCACTCATGCTACAACAAAGAATACCGCTCAACGAATATAAAGGTTCCGGTCTACCTATCCTTCACAGGCCGCACATTCGAGCACATTGCGACTAAACTTTTGTGCAGCATTGACACTCTTCTGGTAGTAGAGGCTTTTCACACCACTCTCCCATGCCTCGATGTAGAGCTTGTTAATATCCTTGATGCTAACCTCGTCTGGGTCAATCGAGATATTGATACTCTGTCCTTGGTCGATGTACTTCTGCCGTTGGGCAGCCTGCTTAATCACCGACATTTGTGGAATCTCGGCGAAGGTTCGGAACACATTCTTTTCCTCCGCTGTAAGGAAGTCGAGGTGCTGCACACTACCATCAGCCTCCATAATACTATCCCAAACCTCGCGCTCGTCTTTACCCTTCTGTTTGAGCAGGTCTTCGAGGAAGCGGTTCTTCTGCGTTGTCTTCAGCTTTGCACCGTCTCGAACAAAGTAGTTGGACTTGAGTGGCTCGACGCTCGGGCTCACTTGTCCGAGAATGATGCTGCTCGACTTTGTTGGAGCAACAGCCATCGTAGTAGTGTTACGCCGACCGTATCCTTCAAGAACCTCAGGCTCGCCAAACTTGTCAGCCAACTCCTCGCTTGCAGCATAGCTCTTTTCTTTGATGTCTTTGAACAGCTTGTTGTTTGCTTGCATCGCTTCCATGCTGTTCCACGGAATCATGTGCTTCTGCAAGTAGCTATGCCATCCGAGTACGCCAATACCAATTGCACGATGGCGCTTGGCAAACTGGAGCGCTCGTCCCATGAACTGAGTGCCCTCAGTTTTGTCGATAAACTCTTGCATCACTGCGTCGAGGAAATACGTAAGTGTCTCGACAGCATCAGTGTCCTTCCACTCGTCATAGTGGAGTGCATTCATCGAGGAGAGGCAGCAGACAAAACTCTCATCAGGGCCTGCTGGAAGCGCAATCTCAGTACACAAATTTGAAGCATTAATTGTATACTCCTTATCTTTGTACACTTGTGGCTTTCCACCATTCATATTGCCACGGAATACAATGTACGGAACGCCAATATTGATTCGAGTTTCGATAATCTTGGCCCACGTCTCTCGCTTCTCTGGGTCACCATTAATCATCGACTCAAACCAGTCGTCACCAACAATGACACCATAGTAGATGTCCTGCACTGGGTCACCCTCAGTCTTGATATTCAGCCACTCCTCCAAGTCATCATGCTCAATATCGATGTAGCCAGCGAACTGCCCCCGACGAGTTTCTCCTTGACTAATCACATTGATGGCTGTGTCAAACAACTCAGTGAAGCTGTAGCTCCCATTACTCTTACCATTGTTTGTAATTGGTGCACCACGAGGGCGGAGGTCGCCCAAGTAGCCGCTCGTCCCTCCGCCGAGCTTTGTCATCTCACCAACTTCAGCGTGGGTGTAGAGAATGCTCTCCATATTGTCTTCGATGTGACTTCCGAAACAACTGATGGGAAGCCCTCGGTCAAGGCCGAAGTTCGACCATACAGGAGAGGCGAGACTGTAGTACCCACGACTCATGTACTCCTCGAATTTGTCGGCAAATCCGTCTTCTCCGAGAATGTCTTCAGCATTCTCAGCAATCTCTCGAACGCGCTCCTCTGCTGTCACGCCATCGAGCAGGTATCCATTTCGGAGGAAGTCGCGGCTATCCTCATTCAGCCAATAGTAGTCTTCGCTGTGCTGTGCCTCAAGTCGTGGGAAGTGTGTCTCTTCTGTCATTTTAGAACATGTCGTCTGCCGTAACGCTAGTCGTGTGCTTGTTGTACGTCGTGGACCGCTTGCTGAAGAAATCGTTGTCCTTCGTCATCATAATGTCTTCATCGAACCACCGAGTCTCATCGAGGAGGTCATCATCAGTTTCGAAGAGTGGCTCGACCCCAACATTCTCCAAGCTCTGATTGAAGCGGCCCTTCATAAACTCATCGATGTGTTCTCGTGGGAGGAAGTCAAGCTCTCCCTCAGCGAAAATCCAATCGAGAATGCCCATCTCTGCGTCGAATGCCTTTTCACAGGCTTCCTGAACATCCTGCTCGAATCCCTCTCCAAAGAGGTCTGGATTCTCTTCTTGCAGCGTGTTAATCACTTCCTGTCCGAAGAGACCGTGAATCTGCTCTTCTTTCGAGGTTGCCTCAACTGCATTCGAGATGCCCTTAAACTTCTTCTCATACTTGTCGAAGCTTGTCATAATCAGGAACTGACTGAACAAAGAGACGTGCTCGACAAACGTAGAGAAGAGCAGAATTGCACGAGCGTACTCTTCTCGGTCCTCGCTCGAAGCACCGTCGAGATACTCATCAAGGTACTCCATGCGCCCTTTGATTGCCGGAACTTCAGTCACCTCCTCGAACTCATCTTCAATGCCAAGAATGTCGAGCAAGTGGCTGTATGCGTCCATGTGTCGAACCTCACTCTCGGCGAAGGTCATGCCCACACTCCCAATCTCTGCCTTTGGCATGTGGTCATAAATCTTGGCCCAGAATGTCTTTACCTTCACTTCAATCTGGGCAATGGCGAGCATCGTCTTTTTGATGACACTCTTTTCTACTGGCGTTGTGTCGACCTTAAAGTCCTGCACATCGCCCGAGAAGTTGAACTCGGTGTGAACCCAGTAACTGTTTCGAATAGCATCAGTGTATTCGAGCAAGTCACTATACTCGTATGGTTTGAGTGCTGTACGCTCTGTGAAGAGGTCAGTCTGCATGTCGTCGTGGATGGTTTGTTCTACGCTCATAACGGATATTGATGTATGTGTTGTACGTATAAAAGTCTTTTGGTCTGGCGATTTACTGAAAGTTCATTCTACTCTCAGTTGCGCCAGACTGGTTTTGATACTGCGACTGTTCGTGCCCATATGGCTTCATTGACTCGCTCGATAGCTCTTTAAAAACGATTTGACAAATCCTGTCACCAGCGTGTAATGTCACTGGAACAGGGCCGTGGTTGCTCAACTCAAGTGTAATCTGTCCGTCAAATCCAGGGTCAATGTAGCCTGCTGTTTGGTGGACAGAAATACCGAGTCGACCAAGTGACGAGCGACCGAGCACTGTTGCGACAAGTGTATCAGGAATTTCAACACGTTCTGCTGTTGTGGCAAGAACGAACTGCTCTGGATGAATTGTAACACTGCCTGTCTCCGCTTGCCATGCAATGTTTTCATTGTATGGCTTGTGCAAATCTATCGGCTCACTCTTTGCCGGTAACGCAATTTTAAAGTCTTCACCAAGTGTTAGGTCAACGCTCGCTGGCTCGACATTTGTCACATCGAATGGCTCAATAGTGAGCGACCCTGACCGCACTTGTGCAACAATGTCGCCGTCTGATAAAACCATATGAGATAGGATGCCCTACTGCAAGTTAAGTGTTTCGGGTGAGAAACGTCAGTTAATACGTTATGCGTCGACCGTATAAGTATTCATCAATCGAAAAATTTATATATGAGTACGACAAATATATGCCTGTATGTTCGGACGAGACATAGACAAATTCTTCGAAGAGATGATGTATCGAAACTCGCCACAGCGGAGCCACTTCTATGATACAATTGGCGGCCGCTACATTGAAGTAATTGATGGTGAGAAAATCGAGTATGAGTACGAGGACGGTATTTGGAAAAAGGTCGAGGACGAATCAACTGAGCCAAATATTGTACACGACGTGACAGAAATTGAGGATGGCTACTCGTATCTGGTCGACCTCTCAGCAGAGTTGCCTGATGGACTTGACGTAGATACAGTCGAATACAATAATGGCATCGCTGAAATAAGCTTTACTGATGAGTGAGTTGCTTGTCAGTTGTGAAGGCCTTGACGGAGCAGGCACGACAACACTTGTAGAATCGATTGGCGCTGCTCGACCAGAGTATGTGACCACCGCTGAACCAACAGACAACCCCTTTGGTGAAGCAATCCGTGAGAACCTTGTTGCAAGCAGTGACCCTGTGGTCGACCTACTATTATTTGTGGCAGACCGGAGACAACATTTAATCGAAGAGATTGAACCAGCGCTCGAACAAGGTTCAACTGTTGTGACAGATAGATATATTGATTCAACGAGAGCATATCAGCCAATCTCGCTTGTCGAAGAGACAGCAGACGATGTGTTCTTTTCAGAGTTACAAGCCAAAAATTACATCGAGTGGCTGCACGGCTACTGGCATCGAGAGCCAGACCTCACACTTTTCATAGACGTGCCAGTTGAGACAGCGTTGGAACGCTCCTCGCTCGAAGAAAAGTATGAGAACAGAGCATTTCTTGAACAAGCGCAACAGAACTATCGCTCGTTGGCAGAGTTCCGAGACAGAATTGTTACAATTGATGGAACACAATCAAAGGAGGCCGTGCTCACTGAGTCGCTCGATGTGATTGACTCATATGAGTGATGATGCCTTCTCAGTGACATTTACTGTTATTGAGGACTTGTACGACAACTACACGCTATTAGTAAATGAGCACTCGGGAATTGTATCAGTGTACTGTGAGGAATGTGAGATATGGGTTATGGAAACCGAGCGCGATAAATTGTACGATACGTCTGACACAGAATTATATGAAATCATTGTGCGCGCGCATGATGAGCAGGTGAATGGTGTCGAGGTATCGTTCGACAACAGCGAAACATTTTTATAAGGGTAGACCGTACATTGTAGTAGCGCTTGTGACGCACAATAGGAAGTGCGCCTCTCTTGTAAAGAGGAAATGTTGTGGGTTCGACTCCCACCACAAGCTTCAACAATGAGCCAATCGATGACCCCACTCGACGAACCAGTAGACCTCGACGTTGGCCAAGTGTACACGGATGCACGCTCGGGCGACCAATTCGAGCTAATTTACTTTGATGGAAATGTGTACATCGTCCAAGAGCGTGACGGCTCCCACAGATTCGGACGAGTGGAAGACTTTCGAAAGAACGTGCGCGCAGAGCGATACTCGCCCGACTATGAGGCCGACTCCTTTGCCAAGACGGACACCGGTTCGTCGAGCGGTGAGGAAATACAGTTTGAGGAATTGGATGGCATTGGCGAAACTGGGGCCGACAACTTGCGAGAGGCTGGCATCATCACCACAGATGATGTATATCGAGCCTCTGATGAGGATATTCTCAACATTTCGTGGGTTGGGAAGAAAGGCCTTCAGTCAATCAGAGACGCGGTGTAATGGTACTCACATCGTTTTCATACGAAAATGAGGACCATTCGTTCCCGAGAGAGATGTTCCCATTTGAGGTAAATGGGCATGCACTCAGAGTAGCGAGTAACAAGCTATATGTTGATGATGACGAGCGTCTCAGAGTACATCTAACACTGTACTGTGCGCATTGTAGAGAGAAGCATACGGTTCGAACGAGGTTTCCGTATGGCTATGAAGATGAGAATCGGGCCGCCGCCTTCTGCAAATTGATGGTTATTGCTCAATTCTGTTAGCACCACCAAAAGATTTAAATAGTGGTACACCGTATCACACGACAATGCCGAACGTGGCCGCCCAAGTAGAGCGCCGCCTCAGTGAAAAGAATATTGATGCCACTGTCGAAGTGCGTGATTCTCACACGCTTCCAAATGAAGAAAAATCTATTCACATTTATGTAATTATTCCGTCTGTTGAGCAAAAGTATGGCTACTCATTTTCAGTATCATCGTCTGTGGCGAACAGTGACAATGCATACCGCAAGGAAATTGCGCTTGCAGCAGACAAATTAATCAGAGAAATATACAACGATTTTAGCACATACATGGAACATAAGAATAGAACAGTGGTTATGGTAGAAGATTTGAGCAATACTGTTCGAACAAAGTGTCTTACTTGTGAAAGCGAGGTCGAGTTAGATGACCAAACAATTCAACAAACGCGAGCATGGATCGATGAACCAGAGTCAATTTACTTTGGAGAAGTGTACTCCTTTGAAACGAGGAGTGGCTACGACTCGCTCACAGAAGAAGAAAAGTCAATCGCAAAAATGCATATGCTCGGCAAACTAGACCGAGCGTGTGACTGTGACCATTGGGTTGACCGAAAGATTTAAATACTTGTATCACGTAGCGGTTAGTACAAGGATTGGGAGAGGTGTAGAGGATTGTGATTTTTGGTTCTCTTCTCTTCCCCGAGGATTATAT
>Ga0209945_1000276_pt1 | contig 18260 bp, 21 predicted proteins | sample SalPonR2_A_D2_MG_FD_185703 | JGI IMG/M metagenome (GOLD analysis project Ga0209945, IMG submission 185703) | Salt pond soil microbial communities from South San Francisco under conditions of wetland restoration - Salt Pond MetaG R2_A_D2_MG... ...
CGACGACGGGGACGTGTTCCTGTTGCCGGCGGTCGTGGCGAACACGAGAGGAACGAGACACGCGGTGCGGTCCATCGCGGCATCGATCTCCGCCCCGGTGTGCGTGTGTGATCCGATCGGTCGGGCACCCGTGGTCTCCCGTCTCCTGCTCGAACGGGCCGAAGAGGCAGCCGAACCGTCCGGGGATACCGCCTTGGTGCTCGTCGGGTTCGACAGCGAGTCGTCGCCGGAATCCCGCGAGACGCTCGAGTACCACGCGAGACGGCTCCGAGAGCGGTCCGGCTACGGCGACGTGGGGTCGTGTTATCTCCTCCGGGACCCCTCGGTGGAGTGCGCCCAGTACAACGTGTCCGAGCGCCGGATCGTCGTCGTCCCGGCGTTCGTTTCGCCTGGGCCGGCGATCGAAGCCGAGATCCGCGCGAAGATCCGGGCCGACAGCGACCGCGTGTCGTACGCCGATCCCCTCGGGACCCATCCTCGGCTCACCGACGCAATGCACGCGGCGGTGACGAAACGGTGCGTCCTCGAGGCCCGCGACCGCGACGCATCACCCCCCACACCCCCGATCAGAGGGTCCGGGGGACGCGTCGACGCCGACGGTGGACGGATACCCGACTGAGACGTGCTGTCGGCCGGTAGGCGTCGCCCCGGTGGCGGTGTCTTCGATTGCTGTGAGTAGCGGCACCCGCGAGCGCCCGCGACGGTCGGCCGGCGCGGTGCGTGTTAGACCGCACCATATCTTTATATTTTAGTGTGTACACACACGGAACGGAGCAACAGATGACAGACGTAACACTGGAGACCGCGACGGAGTTGATCGACGCGGCCAAACAGAGGGCGGAGGAGATAGACGTCCCGATGTGTATCGCAGTGGTGGATCAAGGGGCTAACCTCGTCGCGTTCAACCGGATGGACGGCGCGCTCCTCGGCAGTATCGACATCGCACAGAACAAGGCGTACTCGTCGGTCGCGTTGAAGCTAGACACGGAGACGATTCACGAGGTCTCTCAGCCCGGGGAGTCGCTGTACGGACTGGGGACCACGAACGACGGCCGGATCGTGACGTTCGGGGGGGGATTCCCCCTCGAGGACGACGACGGAACCGTCGTCGGCGGGATCGGCGTCTCGGGCGGCAGTGCCGAGGAGGACATGGACGTCGCCAGCGCCGGCGTCGACGTGTTTGAGAGCTAGGTCGACGCGGCCGCCATCTCGAACGCCCGTCCGGGGGTTCGTCGTTTTTTATTGCACATAGCGCTCTCATCGACATCCCCCGCGGCTATTCCGGATGGCGCTTTTCGAAACGGTACGCTGCTAGGACTACCGGCTGTCGGTCCCCATCGGGAGGAACCGGCGAATCGTAACGCCTCCGCGGCGTTGTTCAACTGGAGTTGTGCTAGTATTTGTTTCATTTTTTTCGAAGGTACGAGAAAGGTCAAAATATATACCACCATTGATCGTAGACTTTTTCGTATGACAGAGGACGACTCACACCGCACCGACGGGAGTGGTGAACTCGAAGGGGCTGCACGCAAGCGCTCGAAGCGCTTCGAGACACTCGACGAACGGGCCGTGACGGAGGACGGGTTCGTCAACGAATGGCCGGAGGTAGGCTTCGTCGCGATGGAGAGCCCGAACGATCCGGAGCCGAGCGTGACCGTCGAGGACGGCACGATCGTCGAGATGGACGGCAAGGACCGGGCGGAGTTCGACTTCCTCGATCGGTTTATCGCCGACTACGCGCTCAACGTGGAGAAGGCCGAGGAGGCGGTCGCGGTCGACTCCGTATCGTTCGCTCGCGATCTCGTCGACATCAACGTACCGCGCGACGAGATCGTCGAACTGTCGACGGCGATGACACCGGCCAAACTGTGCGAGGTCGTCAACCAACTCGACACGGCCGAGATCATCATGGCGATGAAGAAGATGCGGACGCGGAAAAACCCCGGCAACCAGTGTCACGTGACGAGCGTCGAGGACAACGTGGCACAGATCGCGGCCGACGCGGCCGAGGCCGCGCTCCGGGGGTTCTACGAGGCCGAAAACACCGTCGGGGTCGCTCGGATGGCACCGCTGACCGCGCTCGCCCAGCAGATCGGGGCACAGTGCGGCCGCGGGGGGGTGATCACCCAGTGTGCCGTCGAGGAAGCGACGGAGCTCGAACTCGGTATGCGAGGGATGACCGGCTACGCCGAGACGGTCTCCGTCTACGGCACGGAGGACGTGTTCAAGGACGGCGACGACACGCCGTGGTCGAAGGCCTTCCTCGCGTCCGGGTACGCCTCCCGGGGGCTGAAGATGCGGTACACGTCCGGCGCCGGCGCGGAGCTCAACATGGGCCAGGCGGAGGGCAAATCCATGCTCTATCTCGAATCGCGGTGCGTCCTGGTCACGAAGGGGTGTGGCGTTCAGGGGCTCCAGAACGGCGGGATAAGCTGTATCGCGATCCCGACGTCCGTTCCGGGCGGGGTCAAGGAGGTCGCGGCCGAGAACCTCATCACGATGCTTGCGGACCTCGAGGTCGCCTCGGGGAACGACCAGACGTTCACCCACTCGGACAAGCGCCGGACGGCCCGGATGATGCCGCAGTTCCTCGCGGGGACCGACTTCATCTTCTCGGGCTACAGCGCCGTGCCGAACTACGACAACATGTTCGCCGGGTCGACGTTCGACTCCTCCGACTTCGACGAGTACAACGTGATGCAGCGGGACCTCCAGGTCGAGGGCGGCACGAACCCCGTCGACGAGGAGACGGTCATCGAACACCGCGAGCGGGCGGTCAGGGCGCTCCAGGTCGTCTTCGACGAACTCGGCTTCCCGCCGATCACCGAGGAGGAGGTCGAGGCGGCCATCTACGCCGACGGCAGCAAAGACATGCCGGACCGGAGCATCGCCGACGACATCCAGGCCGCCGAGGAGATGATGGACGAGAACGTCACCGGTGCCGACGTCGTTCGGATACTGGCGAAAAACGGCTTCGACGACATCGCCGAGAACCTCCTCGGCATGCTCAAAGGCCGGGTGGCGGGCGACTACATCCAGACCTCCGCCGTCTTCGAGGGGGACGGCGACTTCGACGTCGTCAGCGCGGTCAACAACCCCAACGACTACCAGGGTCCCGGCACGGGGCACCGACTCGAGGGCGAGGAGTGGGAGAAAAAGAAGGAGCTCCGCTTTGCGACTGATCCGGAGGACATCTGAACATGGCCCAAGCACAACAGCAGAAACGTTCGCTGAAGCTGACGGAGAAAGGCGTCGCCGAGGAAGGGACCGATACCGACGAGGTCGTCATCTCGATCAGCGCCGGGTTCAACGAGATGAAAGACGAGACGCTCGCGGGCGAAAAGCACGCGGACGTCCTCCGCGAGATGATGGCCGGGCTCGAGGAGGAGGGCGTCACGGCGCGCGTCGTTCGGTTCTACGACAATCTCGACCTCGGTGTCATCGGTCTCGAAGGCGCGAAACTCAGCGGCTCCGGGATCTCGATCGGCATCCAGACCCGCGGGACGACGCTCATCCACCAGGAGGACCTCGTCCCGCTCAACAACCTCGAGTTGTTCCCGCAGGCGCCGCTGATCGACCTCGAGACGTTCCGTGCGATCGGGAAGAACGCCGCGCTGTACGCCAAAGGCGACACGCCGGAGCCGGTTCCGGTCGCCAACGATCCCATGGCACGGCCCAAGTATCAGGCGCTGGCGGCGCTTTGGCACATCAAGGAGATGCAGCACAAAGACGAGTCGAAAGAACCGACCGAGATGGAGGTTTCCTTCGAGTAACCATGACTGACGACATCCAATACCCGCTCGCGGACGATCCGGAGAACGTCGAAACGCCGGAGGGAACGAAGCTCTCCGAGATCACGCTGGAGAAGGTCGTCGAGGGGGAGATCGACGGCGACGAACTCGTCATCGCGCCGGAGACCCTCGAAAAGCAAGCCCAGGTCGCCGAGGAGGCGGGCCGACCCCAGGTCGCCCGGAACTTCCGGCGCGCGGCGGAACTCACCGCGGTACCGGACGACCGGATCCTCGAGATTTACAACGCGCTCCGTCCGAGCGGGACCGACAAGCAAACGCTCCTCGATATCGCCGAGGAACTCGAGACCGAGTACGACGCGGAGATCAACGCGGCCCACGTTCGCGAGGCTGCCGAGGTGTACGAACAGCGGGACCTGATCTGAGACGGGGCCGAAGCCGCTGGTTCGGGCGCTCGGGCAGCCGGTTCACAGCCGCGGATGCGCGTCCACGGCGCGCATGTGCCGACACGGCTGGTCGTCGAAGCGCCTGGACGCGACGAAACAGTCACACCCGACCGCGCCGTCGCCGTCCACCCGCACGCGGTAGACGCCGTCGTCATCGCTGTCCGAGTCGGATTTCGCCACCCGAACCACGCCGTCGGCGACCAGTCTGAACTCGTGTGAGTCGCGGTAGTCGGACCAATCGCGCTCCCGGTTCCGGGCGATGGTCTCGTACAGGATCTGCAGATCCTTCCGGACCGCGTCTGTGTCATCTGTTGTCATGGATTGTCGTAGGACGGACACCGTATTAACGTTGCTGGCGCCGGCGTCCCCGCACCGGGTTGGTGGCCGACTGTGGCAAAACTACTTGTGGAAGCGACGGCAACGACGGCAAGTAATGGACCAAGGGAGTCCGGAGGACAGTCCCGAGCTATTCAACAGCAAGCCGAGCGCGACGCGGTTTCAAATCCTGATCCGGATCGTCAAGCACCAACCGGCGATCAATCAAAACGAGATCGCCGACTCGGTCGGGCTCACCCCTCAGTCGGTCAGCGACTACCTCGGGGAGCTCAAATCGCAGGGCTACGTCGAGAAGCACGGTCGCGGACGGTACGAGGTCACCAAGGAGGGGGTCAACTGGATCCTCTCGCGGACGCAGGAACTCGAGCAGTTGGTCGAGTACGTCGACCGGGAGATCCTCCGTGGCACGGAGGTCGAAAGCGCCATCGCGACCGGGCGCATCGAGGAGGGGCAGCAGGTCACGCTCTCGATGCGGGAAAGCAGGCTCCACGCCGCCCCGGAGCGGACCGGACCGGCAACCGCGGTTGCGGTCACGAGCGCGGAGACCGGACAGGTCGTCGGCGTGACGAGCGTCGACGGGATGGTCGAGTACGACCCAGGTCGGGTGACGATCGTCACCGTGCCGGAGATACAGAACGGGGGGCGAAACGGCGTCGATTCGGATCGCCTCGCGGCGCGGGCCCGGGAACACGGCCGGGTCGCAGCGAGCGGCCTCGAGGCGACGGTAGCGGCGGAAGCGGCGGGGATCGATCCGGACATCACGCTCGGGGTCCCGGAGAGCGTCTCGGAGGCGGCGATAAAGGGGATCGACGTGTTCGTGCTCACGACTCCCGGTGGGATCACCGACATCATCGAGCAGTTACGACGGGAGGACATCACCCACGAGATGTTCGAGGTGACCGACCTGTGACTCCCGGTGCCACCGAGACGACGTCGACGGGCCGCATCTCCGCATCATGAAAGCGAGTGCCCGAGCCCACCCGATCCAGGGGCTGATCAAGTACCACGGCCTGCGCGACGAGGCCCGAAACGTCCCGTCTCACGACTCGATTTCGATGTGTACTGCCCCCTCGAAAACCGAAACCACGATCGAGTTCGGGCACGGCGAGGACGTCTGTTTGGTCGACGGGGAGCCGATCGACCCGGAGGGGTACGACCGCGTCACGACGGTTCTCGATCGCGTCCGGCGGCGGGCCGGGATCGAGGAGGGCGCACGGGTCGAGTCCCGGAACACGTTCGAGTCCAACGTCGGCCTCGGCGCATCGGCCTCCGGGTTCGCGGCGCTCGCGGTCGCTGCGGCGGAGGCGGCGGGGCTGTCGCTGACGCCCCGCGAACTGTCGGCGCTCGCCCGGCGGGGCTCCCCGTCGGCCGCTCGGAGCGTCGCGGGCGGGTTCTCTCGGCTCCGGGCGGACAGGCCCGCCGAACGGTGCGTCGCCGAGCGCATCGACACGCCGTTCGACAGCGAGGTCCGGGCCGTCGTCGGCGTGGTTCCGTCAATCAAACACACGACGCGCGCCCACGAGGAAGCGCCGGCGTCCAAACTGTTCGACGGCCGATTGGCGTACGTCCACGACGCGCTCGGCCGGATGGAGGGGGCGCTTCGCGACGGCGACTTCGAGACGGCCTTCGGGCTCGCCGAGCGCGACTCTTTGCACCTCCTCGCGGTGACGATGACGGGGCCGGACGCGTGGTTCTACTGGCGGCCAGAGACGGTTCGGCTCAAGGAACTCGCTTCGACGCTTCGGTCGGAGGGTGTTCCGGTGTACTTTTCGTCGGATACCGGTGCGACAGCGTATCTCAACACGACGGTCGAGCACGCCGACCGGGTCGCCGACCGGATCGAATCGCTCGGGATCGACTCGCGGATCTGGTCCGTGGGCGGACCCGCGACGCCGATCAAAAGCCACCTGTTTTGATCGTACGGGTGGGGAACGGTACCACCTATGGAAACCTATATCATCGTTCCTGAGATACCGTAGGTATGGGCTACGTTGCGGGTGTCGATATCGGGAACTCCAGCACCGAGGTCGCGCTCCTGTATCGTTCGGACAGCGGCGAAACGACGTTCGTTTCGGACGCTCTCTACCGGACGACGGGGCTGAAAGGCACGAAAAAGAACGTTCCCGGCGTCATCAAGGCGCTGCGGGAGGCGAGCAAGGAAGCCGGCATCGACGCCTCCGAGATCGATCGGGTGCTCCTCAACGAGGCGGCGCCGGTCATCGGCGACGTCGCGATGGAGACGATCACCGAGACGGTGATCACCGAATCGACGATGATCGGGCACGACCCCTCGACCCCGGGCGGCGTCGGGCTCGGGACGGGTACGACCACCGAAATAACCGCGGAGATGGAGGGGCACCCGACGGACGAGCCAATCGTCTTTTTGATCCCCGAGACCGTCGACTTCGCCGTCGCGGCGGACATCATCAACGAGTGGGTGGCGGCCGGATACGAGATCAACGGCGCGATCGTACAGCGGGACGACGCGGTCCTCATCGACAACCGGATCGATATCGATATTCCGATCGTCGACGAGGTCGGACGGTTGGGCGACGTCCCGCGCGACCAGCGGGCGGCCGTCGAGGTGGCTCCGCAGACGAGCGGTAAGACCATCGACGAACTGTCGAACCCCTACGGGATCGCGACGGTGTTCGACCTCTCCCCCGAGGAGACCCAAAAGATCATCCCGGTCTCGCGGGCGCTGGTCGGGAACAAATCCGCGGTGGTGATCAAGACCCCGGAGGGCGACGTGGAGGAGCGGACGATCCCGGCCGGTGAGCTCCGGATACTCGACGAGCGCGGGGTCGAGACGCCGGTGCCGGTCGACGAGGGGGCGGACCGAATCATGGAGGCGGTGATGGACAACTGGCCGGTCGCCGACGTCAGGGGCGAGAGCGGGTCGAACATCGGCGGCATGCTGAACCGGGCCCGCGACAGCATGGCCGAGGTCACGGGCCAGCCCGTGGACTCGATCGAAATCCGGGACATCATGGCCGTCGACACGCTGATTCCCCAGGAGGTCGAGGGCTCCGTGGCCGGGGAACACTCCATGGAGAACGCCGTCGCCCTGGCCGCGATGGTCAAGACCCAACAGCTCCCGATGCAACAGATCGCCAACGGGATCGAAGCGGAACTCGGGGCCGAGGTCCTGATCCAGGGCGTCGAGGCGAAGATGGCCGTCCTCGGGTCGTTGACGACGCCCGGGACCGACCACCCGGTCGCGATCCTCGACATGGGCGGCGGTTCGACCGACGCCGCCTACATGGACGAGGGGAAATCTATCGACTCGATCCACCTCTCGGGGGCCGGCGACATGGTGACGATGCTCATCGACTCCGAACTCAGCCTGGACGACCGCGAACTCGCCGAGGAGATCAAAATATACCCCGCCGCGGAGGTCGAGACGCTCTTCAGCGTCAGACAGGAGGACGGGACGGTGAACTTCTTCGACGACCCCGTCGACCCGGAACTCTTCGGCCGGACCGTCCTCCTCAAGGACGACGAGATGCGGCCGATCCCGATCGACAAGTCCGCCGAGGAGATCCGACGGGTCCGCCGCCGGGCCAAACGCCGCGTGTTCGTCACGAACGCCGAGCGCGCGCTGAACATCATCACCCCGACCGAGAACATCCGCCACCTGCCGTTCGTGGTCATGACGGGGCGCTCCTCGCTCGACTTCGAGATCCCGGAGATGATCTCGGACGCCCTCGCGGAGTACGGGATCGTCTGTGGCCGCGCGAACGTCCGCGGCGAGACGGGGCCGCGAAACGCCGTCGCCACCGGGCTCGTGCTCTCCCACATTCGGGGCGGGTCACATCTCGACTTCGAGATCCCGGAGGAACTCACGTCGGCGCTTGAGCGGACGCGCCTGCAGGCCGACGGTCAGTAGAGTTATACACACGGATTGCCATACTACACAGTATGAGTGGGTGCCGAGGCGAAATCGAACCGGGCGACGAGGTGCCCCGGGTCTTCGTGCGGTGCATCGGCGACCGGACGCCCTCGCTCGTCCAGTACGTCGAACACGGAATCGAAGAGGAGGGCGTCTCCTGGGCCGTCCAGCCGGGATACGACGGCGCCGCCGCCGCCGTCGCCCACCGGGCGGCGATGGACTCGAAGCTGAAGATCGGAGTCGGCGTGACCGCGGACGGCCGCGTGGTCGTCCACCACAAACAGCTCCCGGACGACGACCCGCTGTTCGACGTCGCGGAGCCCACGCCGGACGACGCCCGCAAACTGGGTTCGAACGCCGCCCGACTCGCAAAACGGATGCCGCTCAAGCCGATCGGGCAGGGCTGGACGGCGTGAATCGCGGGGCGACCGCGAAAGCGCCCCCGAACGAACACAACGGTTTTTGTTCGCACACGTTAATGTACCGAGTGGAATGTCAACGGAACACACGGCATACATCGAGACCCTGGCCCACGTGAACTGTGGGGAGTGCGACGGATACTGGGGCCTGAGTGACATCACGAAGGGCGATCTCTCCGGGACGGCGTGGTCCTGTCCGCACTGCGGGCACAGCCAACCGATCGGCGAGTTCGTCGAGAGTTGACCGCCGGGGGAGACGCGACGCCAAACAATCAAAAACGAAACCGAGGCGATACCGTGATCGGAGCCGACACACGGCCATCGAAACCGGCACAGGGGCGATCGAAACGCCGTACTGAAAGACGATCGACACGCGCGACATCCGACTCAAATCCATGAACATATACACGCGACGCGGCGACGGGGGACAGACGGACCTCCGGGACATGAGCCGTATCTCGAAGGCCAGTCCGCGGATAGCCGCCTACGGAAACGTCGACGAGCTCAACTCGCTCGTGGGGCTCGCCCGGCCGACGGGGTTCGACGACGTGGACGACATACTGCGGTCGGTACAGAACCACCTACACATCGCGCAGGCGGAACTCGCGAACCCGGACCCGGACGAGGACGACCCGGTAATTACGGCCGAACACACCGAGCAACTGGAGACGTGGGTGAACGAGACGAGCGAGGAACTCGACCCCCTCGAGTCGTTCGTCCTCCCCGGTGGAGGGGAGGCGGGATCGCGGCTCCACCACGCCCGATCGGTCTGCCGGCGGGCGGAACGCAGAGCCGTCGTGTTCATCGCCGAGAACGACGGGGCGAACGGGGAGGTCGGCGCGTACCTCAACCGGCTGTCCGACCTGCTGTTTACCCTCGCCAGGCTGGCGAATCGACGGGACGGGGTCGCCGAAGAGAACCCGGAGTACTGAACCGCGAGCGACGGGGTCGCGGTCGGTCGTACCGGACGCTCGGAGACGAACCTATCAAATGTATGTTTATATATGAAACTCTATAGTTAGCGGTCGGGAGGGAAGCACGCGACGGCGGGGAGCACGGCACGGCGCGACGGACGCCGAGGGGACTATCGATCGGTCGATAAGGCGGACGAGACCACCGCTATCGGCCGAACGCGGGGAGAGACGCATCGTGGCCGGGACGCGACAGTATTTATATATGCTTCGTCGGACCCGGACGACACACGTCGGCCGTTTTCGAGGGCGTGTTTTAATTACTTGCATCCGGACGACGTCGCCACCCCGTCCCGAGACAGCATCGCGGCGATAACAGAGTGAAAAAGCGCTGCCGGCGTTATTAACAAATATCGTATGGTTACGACAAAATATACGATCTTATATGTATTGTGGTCGGTGGCGACTCGCAGAGAAGCAGATCACACGCGCCGAATCCAACCGCTCACTCCGAAGCCAGCCGATCGCGGTGCTCCGCGACCAGCCGTTCGGCCTCGGCGCGGTTCTGCGTCGTTCGCCAGCGGACCCGCGCCGCGTCACCGTAGGCGAGGACCTCCTTCAGTTCGCTCCGCAACGGCCCGTGCTCGATCGCCAGAACGGTCCCGCCCGTGTCCCCGAGTTCGTAGATCCCGTAGCGGTCCGGCACCGCTCCGATCGTCGACCGCTCGAGCGGTTCCCACCCCTTTTTCAGCGGCATCAGGCGTCGCTCCCGTCCTCGGTGTCGCGGTCGCTTTCCCCCCCTGCGTCGGCGACGAGTTCGTAGGCGGCCTCGCCGGTCTCGTCCTCGGCGAAGACGAACACCCGCCCGCGGGCGACGTCCGGGTCGGCCGAGACCTCGATCCGGTAGCCGCGGTTCTCCGCGTCGACGCCGGGGAACAGCGACGCCGTCTCGCCGCGTTCGAGGACGATCCGGCCCACGCCGGTCGACTCGAGGATCCCGTCCGCGGTGGTCCGGTCGTTGACGTACATCATGACGCCCTCGGTCCCGTCGGGCGCGGTGACGAGAACGTGGACGTCGCGGCCGGGCGGACAGACGACGCTTCCCTCGCGCTTCCGCGGGACGCCGTGATAGAAGACGGATCGGCCGTCGACGTACTCCACCTCGACGCCCTCGGGGTCGAGGCCGACGTGGAGCGTCTCGGGCGCGATGTCGCTTCGCTCTGTCATCGCGAGGGAGTTCGGACGGCACCGGCAAAAGGGGGGCGGTTCGGGTGCCGCCGGGCGACGGGAGCGAAGGGATCGTGGAGTCGTCGATACCGGTCGGTCGTGGCGAGTCAGTCGTCACGAGCGGCGATCACCGTCTCGCCGGCCCGGACGCGTTGGCCCTCGATCACGCGGACGTCGTCGGGGTCGTACTCCGGGGGAAGCAGCACGTCCGCCCGCGACCCGAAGGAGATGTGCCCGATTCGGTCCCCGCGGGCGAGCGTCTCGCCGCACTCGACGTAGGGATGGATTCGGCGGGCGACCGCGCCCGCGACGAGCGTCACCTCGTGAGCCCCGAGATCGATCCGGACGCGCTCGTTGCGCTCGGACTCCTTGCTGAACGCGGGGAGGTGTCCCCCGGGCGTGTGTTCGACCGCCTCGACGGTCCCGCCGACCGGCGCGCGGTTGACGTGGACGTCGGTGACGTTCATGAACACCGCGACGCGGACGCGGTCGCCCTCCCGGCGGACGATAGACACCCGCCCGTCGGCGGGGGCGACGACCCCCGACGGCGGCGGCGAGCGCCGGGGATCGCGGTGGAACCAAAGCGCCGCGGCGGCGGCGAGCAGACACCCGACGGCCAGCGGCGGACTCACGAGCGCGAGCGCGGCGGCGGCGAGAAGCGGCGGCCGGGCGAGTCGCCACGCGCCCGGGGCGACAGACGGGAGCGGGACGACCTCCGGGATCGATGGGAGCACGGTCGGTGTCTCCGGGGCGAGCGACAAGGTCGTTGCGGTCGGACGGGAGCACCCACGAACGCGGTACCGGATTCGGCCGCCGAACGGTCCACGACACGCGAGGGGCGACCGGAACGCAACACCTTTTCGCCGCGGCGTCTACCCCTCCGGTAATGACTGACGGCGCCGACGGTCGGGAGCACGCCGACGCCCCCGACGACCGGGTCTACTACGTCATCAGCGACCTCCACATCGGCGGGGACGAGCAACTCGAGGAGGTCGAGTCCCTCCCCGAGTTGCTCGGCTTTCTCGACCGCCTGGCGACCACCGACGAGAACGCCGAACTGGTGATCAACGGCGACGCCTTCGGTCTCTGGGAGTTCACGAGAGCCGAGGGGATCGAGAAGTTCGAGCTCCTCGAGGAAACGTATCCGGAGTTCTTCGCAGCGCTCCGCGAGACCGGCGAGAACGTACAGATCACGCTGTTGCCGGGGAACCACGACCACGAACTCGCCGCGTACGACGAGTACATCGAGCGCTTCGCGGCGTACAACGTCGACCTCGTCCCCGAGCAGTCGATCACCCGACGGGTCGGCGGCCGGACGATCCACTTCGAGCACGGCCACCAGCGCGATCCAAACAACCACATCGCCGACTGGGGGAATCCGCACGCGACGCCGCTTGGATACTACTACAACACGCTCGTTACCAGCCGGGCGGGCCAGTTGTCCAACCGCGGTCGGTACAACTGGCTGAAGGACGTCCAAGCGGTGACCCCGACCGAGCGGATGCCGGTGTGGCTCCTGTCGAAGTATTTTTACCGCGAAATGAACCCGCTGTTGCGGTACTCGCTGGTCCCGTTTCTGTTGCTGTTCAACGTGAGCGCCCTGCTCGCGATCGGGGCGGGGCTGGATCTCGCGGGCGTGTGGTCGATGCCGGTCGAGCGCACGGCGGCCTTCCTCGATCGGTTCGGGCGGGCGGGAACGGCGGCGTGGTTCCTCCTCGTTCTCAACGTCGCCGTCGCGGGGCTTCTGTTGCTCGTCGCGATCCCGCTGTATTTCATCAGACGCGACGTCCGGAAGACGGTCGACCGCTTCGGGGTGTTCGAGACCGAACTCACCGTCGACGCGGAGGAACCCTACGTCGAGGCCGCCGAGGACATCTTCGAGGAGCACCCGGAGACGGCGATCTTCTGTTACGGTCACACCCACCGTCCGACGACGCGGGCCGTCGAGGGCGGACTGCTCGTCAACACCGGGACGTGGCTCAAGCGCCTCCATCGCCGGGACGGCGTCATCGGCGTCCTGCCGCCGGTGTTCTATCCATCGTATCAGTTACCGGCCGTCCGCATCGGCGCCGAGGACGACGGGATCGCGGTCGAGTACGAGCAGATCTCGAAGCCGAGTCCCTCGACCGAGGAGCTCACGCGCACCGAGCGCTTCTTCACCGTGGGGCGGGAGCCCGAGCCGACGCTGCCGGATCGACGGCTCGTCGAGGCGCGACCCGATGGCGGGGGACGAGCGGACGACGAAGCCGCCGCGGTCGGGCGGCCCACGACGGACGAGTGATCCGACGGGCGTGTTCGGCGACGGCAGCCGCCGGCCCCCGGTCGTGACAGCTAGACAACAAAAACATTCAATCGTGTAGTTGTCGTAGTAACGATATGATATCCCGCGTGCTGGTGCCGATGGACGACTCGGAGATGGCCGAGCGCGCGCTCCGGTACGCCCTCGAGGTCCACCCGGACGCGGACGTCACCGTCCTCCACGTCGTCGGGGGACCGTCCTCGATGATGGGCGACGCGACCACGCTCGCGCTCGCCGACGACCCCGAGGTAGCGGCCCGCGAACACGCCTCGGAGACGCTGGAGCGCGCCCACGATATCGCGGCCGAGGCGGATCGCGACATCTCGACCGCGGTGGAGGTCGGGCCGCCGGCCCGGATGATCGCCGAGTCGGCCTCGGAGTTCGACGCGGTCGTCCTGGGGAGCCACAGCGGTGGCCTCGCCGACCGACTGCTCGTCGGCGACGTCGCGGGGACGGTCGTCCGCCGGTCGCCGGTCCCCGTCACCGTCGTCCGGTAACCGTAGCTTCTCGCGTGGGCGGACCCCGAACCAGAGGGATTTCCGGAACGCGCCGCAGTTCGCCGTGAGGCGCGGTTCGGGGCGACGGAACCGGGGCCGGGATTCGTCTACGTGTGGGTGTCGTCCGTTCCGTCCTCGCCCTCGATGGTCTCCTTGACCGTCTTCTCGACTTTTTCTTCGACGGTTTCGTCCACCGTCTCCTCGACTTTTTCCTCGACGGTTTCGTCGACGGTCTTCTCGACGGTTTCTTCGACCGTGTCACCGACGGTTTCTTCGACTTTTTCGCCGACGGTTTTTTCGACGGTCTCTTCGACCGTGTCGCCGACCGTCTCCTCGACAGTGTCACCGACGGTTTCTTCGACTTTTTCCCCGACAGTCTCCTCGACCGTCTCCTCGACCGTATCACCGACGGTTTCTTCGACTTTTTCCCCGACAGTCTCCTCGACCGTCTCCTCGACTTTTTCCTCGACCGTCTCGCCGACGGTCTCCTCGACGGTATCGCTGACCGTCTTTTCGACTTCCTTGCTGACCGTGTCACCGACCGTCTTCTCGACTTCCTTGCTGACCGTGTCACCGACCGTCTTCTCGACTTCCTTGCTGACCGTGTCACCGACCGTCTTCTCGACTTCCTTGCCGACGGTCTCTTCGACCCGTTCGGCGACCTCTCTCGTCATCCAATCGGGGTCGAAGCGGGACATCTTCCAGACGATGTGGATCACGTAGGAGACTATCACGCCGATCCCGAACGCGATGCCGATGCCCGTTCCGACGACGGCGATCAGCGTGATCGCTGCGAGGATCGCGACGCCGTAGGCGAGATCGACGATAAAATCGACCCGTCTCGGGTTCATCGGTACTCACTCCCGCCGGTGGTCTTCCTCGAGAACATACCCGAACGGTCGGCCCCAGGACGGGAAAAGGCACCTATCCGGGGCGATGGTCGGCGGGCCGTCCCGGGTCCACCCGGGCGGCTCCGATCCCGCCTCGGTGGCGGTCGAGATGGGGTCGTTTAAGAACGTCCGGCGCGTTCGACGACTGTGTTCGAACTCCTCTTGCTCGGCGTCGGCATCGCCGTCTCGCTGTTCGTCGGGTTCAACATCGGCGGGGCGACGACCGGCCCCGCCTTCGGCCCGGCGGTAGGGGCGGACGCGATATCGAAGACGGGGGCGGCCGCGCTGATGGCCGTCTTCTTTCTGATCGGCGGGTGGACGATCGGCCGGCAGGTCGTCGACACGCTGGGGAACGAACTCGTCACCGACCCCGGCGTGTTCACGATCGAATCGAGCATCGTCGTGCTCTTTTTCATCGGCGGGGCGCTGTTCGTCGGGAACTACTACGGGGTGCCCGCGTCGACCTCGATGACCGCGGTCGGCGCCATCGCCGGCCTGGGCGTCGCGACGGACGCGCTGGATTGGGTCGTGATGGGCGAGATCGCCGTCTGGTGGATCGTCGCCCCGATCGTCGGCTTCTGGGTGTCGGGGATGATCGGGCGGTACTTCTACACCCGGATCAACGAGTGGGTGGCGATCACCTCGACGCCGGGGCCGCTGGTCGAGATCGACCGGGACGGCGCCCTCCCCCGCCCCGTGTTGGGGCCGAACACCACCCGACGCGAACTCTCCGGGGCCGTCGTCGTCGTCTCGATCGGCTGCCTGATGGCCTTCTCCTCGGGAACCTCGAACATCGCGAACGCGATCGCGCCGCTGGTCGGGGCCGGCGTCGACATCGACCTGATGATCCTGCTCGGGTGTGGGGCCGTCGCCGTCGGCGCGTTCACGATCGCCCGCCGGACGCTCGACACGCTCGGCAACGACATCACCGAGTTGCCGCTGACGGCGGCCATCGTGGTCGCGGTCATCTCCTCGACGATCGTGGTCGGCCTCTCGGCTATCGGCATCCCGGCGTCCTTCGTCATCATCGCGACGACGTCGATCGTCGGGCTGGGATGGGGGCGGGCGACGCGGACGTCGACGCTCCCCGAGGTCGTCCGCGGCGAGGAGGAGACGAGCGTCTCCGTCGGCGCGCTGACGGCCGAGAGCCCCGGCGAGGAGGCCCCCGAGATCGGCGAGGAGGACCCCGACGACATCCCGAGCGCGGGCGATCTCTTCGATCCCGCGACGACCGGTCGGGTCATCGTCATGCAGAACGTCGTTCCGATCCTCTCGACGGTCGGGGCGTACGCCGCCTTCACCGTCCTGTTTCGGTTCGTGTGGTGATGCGCTCCCCGGGCCGGGCGCCGACCCGCGTGGAAAACACCAAGTGCGTGATGGCCCTCGACCGAAACGAGAATGGAGATTTCAGACCGTCTCGAATGCCTGTTTGCGGCCGATATCGAGGAAACGAACGGCTCCTACGTCATCGACGTCCCGAAGCGGGAAGTGGAGTTAGGGGGATTGGCCACCGAGAAGACCTACCGCGTGGCGATCCTCCCGGCGGCGTCGACGGCAAGCGACGGCGCGGACCCGGAGGACACCCGAAATGCGGACGAGGGATCGGCGTCTCCGCCCGAGTCCGAGCCCGAGCCGACTCCCGCCACCGAGCAGGGGACGCAGAGCCCGCCGGTCGAGGAGGGCGACCGGCGGCGCGTCGAGATCGAGGACATCGGCGAGCAGGGTGACGGGATCACCCGCGTCGAACGGGGGTTCGTCGTCATCGTTCCGGACACCGATCGGGGCGAGCGCGTGGCCGTCGAGATCACGGACGTCGCCGAAACCGTCGCGTTCGCGGAAGTGGTCGAACGGATCAGCTACTACGAGTGATTGCTCCACCGCTTCGAGCACAGTGACGTGAAGCGAGCCGATCGCTCCGTTCGGGCGGGCGCCGCCCCTCGCGCGATGGGTTCCGTCGTCGCCGAAGCCTCTCCCAGCCCTCGGGGTGAGCCCGGAGTGTATATTTACATAACGTACGGATATATTTCGATCAGTTACCCGTGGAATACACAACGGTAATATTGTATAGCAATCCCAAAATTGTTATCACACTCCGGGCGCGTAGGTCAAACCACCAATGGACGAGACGATCACCGGTTCACACGGATCGAGGGGGCTGTTCGCATGATCGAGTTCGCCGCGCTCCCGACGGCGGTCCAAGCCGTGTCGGTCGTCGGATTGGTGCTCCTCGAGTCGATCGGCCTCTATCTCGGCTACGGTGCGCTCGAACGGCGAATCGGACCGCCCGTCCTGGACGCGATACGGAACGCCTGATCGATGTCGCTGCTCGGACTCCCCCCGGAGCTTTGGGTGCTCTTCGTCAGCTTCGGGTTTATGGTAGGGGTGTTCTTCGGGTTCTTCGGGATGGGCGGATCGTTCCTCGTGACGCCGACGCTTTTGATCCTCGGCTATCCGGCCCCCGTCGCGATCGGGAGTTCGATGGCGTTCGTCTTCGGAACGGCCGTGATCGCGACGCTGAAACACGACGACGTCGGACAGGTCGACTACAAACTCGGCGGGCTGATGTTCGCCGGGATCGTCCTCGGCATCGAGGTCGGAAAGATGCTGGTGTTCGGCCTCGAGGCGCTTGGCCGGGCCGAACTCGTCGTCGGGGTCGCCTACGTGCTGTTGTTGGCCGCGATCGGCCTCGTGTTCACGCGCAACGCGCTCAGCCGGGGAAACGAGGACGACGCGGCCGGTGAGAGCGACGGCGACCCCGACGACATCCCGGAACTGGCGAAGACGATCAAGTCGTACGACGTCCCCCCGATGGTCACCCTGACGGACGGAAGCCGGGCCTCGATGTGGGTCATCTCCGGCGTCGGCGGCGGCGTCGGCGTCGTCTCGGGCTTTCTCGGCGTCGGTGGCGGGTTCATCCGGATGCCCGCCATCTACTACCTCGTCGGCGTCCCGTTGGCCGCAGCCGTCGGGACCAGCCTCTTCGGGGCGCTCATGTCGGGTGCGGTCGGCGCGTTCAGCTACGGCCTCTCGGGGGTCATCGACGTCGGCGTCGTGACCGCCCTCCTCCTCGGGAGCGCCTTCGGTGCCCGGATCGGGTCGGCCTCGACGGCCTACGTCGACGAGGAGGACGTGACGATCTACTTCGGTATCATGCTACTGCTCGCCAGCGCCGCGGTCGCCCTCGGCGAACTCGCGACCTGGCTCGGAACCCCGGTCCTCGATCGGGTCAGCTTCGTCCTGTTGATCGGGTCGGCCGCGTTCGTCACCGCCACGATCCTGTATTACGGGACGAGGGCGGTTCGCGAGGGGCGCGACGCGCCGGCTGTCGGCTGAGTCGGCGTCGCCGTCGGCCGTCCCGGACGTGTCCGATCCGCTCAATTCTGATCGGCCGGTTTGAAAACGGTTCGGGGGTGTCTCTCGCCCGATTCGATCACTACACCAGACGGCATATGGGTGCCGATCGGCTTACCCCGAGTATGTCGCTTCGAGTCGCCGTCGCGGTCGGGTGCTGTCTGCTCGTCCTCGTCGGTGCCGGGTCGTTCGCCGTCTCGCCGGACGCTTCGGACCCCGAGGCGGCGGAGTTCGACCGGACCG
>Ga0209945_1000278_pt1 | contig 18210 bp, 17 predicted proteins | sample SalPonR2_A_D2_MG_FD_185703 | JGI IMG/M metagenome (GOLD analysis project Ga0209945, IMG submission 185703) | Salt pond soil microbial communities from South San Francisco under conditions of wetland restoration - Salt Pond MetaG R2_A_D2_MG... ...
CCGGGGCGCCGACGCGCCAGTAGATATTAGTATTTTGCACAATACTATCAATATAGAATGGGAAAAACGTGTCAACTACAGGTGCGTCGTCTCGCCGGCGCGGTTGCCTTGCTCGGCCTCGTGCTCGGAGTCGCCGTGTCGCGGTGGTTCCTGCTGCTCGTCGGATTCGTCGGTCTCAACCTGATCCAGAGCAGTTTCACCGACGTCTGTCCGGCGGAGAAGTTCCTCCCGGGGTGTGGGACGGACGGGAGGGTAGACGGCTCGCCGGCGGGGGAGTGACCGCGATCGTCACAAGTCCCCGTACGCGTCGGCCCACGGTCTCGCCCGCTCCAGCGCCGCCGCGACCGCCAGCACGTCCGTCTCGGCGTAGCGGTGGCCGACGACCTGTAGGCCGACGGGTAACCCGTCGTCGGTGAAGCCGGCCGGCACCGACGCGGCGGGATGGCCCGTCATGTTGAAGACCCACGTCAACATCGCGTCGGTCGGCACGCCCCGAACGGATTCGCCGTCGATCTCCGTCGGATAGCCGTCCGCGAGGTGTCTGCCGTACGGCGGAACGGTCAGCGTCGGCGTCACGAGGGCGTCGCGGTCGCCGAGGGCCGCCTCGATCGCCCGGTAGGCGTCGGTCCGGGGGACGTTCGACAGCCGTTCCTCGACCGTTTCGACCCCCTCGGCCAGCGCCGCGGTCGCCCGGGCGGTGTCCTCGACGTCCGTGGTCTCGAAGTCGATCCCGTGTTCGGCCTCGATCTGCGCCGCGAACGCGCCGAAGAAGGCCCCGACCTGGGTGACGTAGGCCTTCGAGAGCCGCCGGTACGGCGGGAGGTCGACGCCGACCGACTCGACGTCCACGCCGGCCGAGGCGAGATCCTCGGCCGCCTCGTCGACGACCGCCCGGACGACCGGATCGACCGGCTGGAGGTCGAGATTCGGGCTGTAGGCGACCGAGAGGTCCCCGCTCGGCCGGTCGGTCGCCGCCACGTAGTCGGGGTCGCCGAGCGGGACCGAGAGGGGGTCGCGGCCGTCGTCGCCGGCCAACACGTCGAGCAACAGCGCCGTGTCATCGACGCGTCTGGCGATCGGCCCGCCGACGAACGTCGGCGTCGTCGCGCAGAAGCCGTCCATCGAGGTGTACTCCGGGACGACCCCGAGCGTCGGCTTGAGGCCGATCACGCTACAGCAGGCGGCGGGCACCCGCAGCGACCCCCCGATGTCCGACCCGGTGGCGAGCCGGACGGAGCCGGCGGCCACCGCGGCGGCCGACCCCCCGGAGGAGCCGCCGGCGGATCGCTCGGTGTCGAACGGCGTCGGCGTCGCCCCGACGAGGCGGTTCTCGGTCTTGATGGTGTGGGCCATCGCGGGCGTGCTCGTCGTGCCGACGACGACCGCGCCCGCGGCCTCCAGGCGCTCGACGCCGATCGAGTCCTCGCTCGCGACGTTGTCCGCGAGCGCACGGATGCCGAGGGTGTTCGGGACGCCCGCCTTCCGGGTCCGGAGGTCCTTGATGCCCACCGGCACCCCGGCGAGGGGACCGGGATCCTCGCCGGCTTCGACGCGTGCGTCGATCGCGTCGGCGCGCTCACGTGCTGACTCCCCGATGACCGTGATGAAACTGTTCAGGTCGTCGGTAGCGTCGATTCGGTCGAGCGACGCCTCGACGAGGTCGCGGGCGCTTCGACGGCCGGCTCGCACGTCGGCCGCGAGGTCGCCGACGGCGGCGTCGGGGGGTCCGGACATACCGGAGGATGTCGGCACCGTCTGTTGAATGTTACCCCGCGCACGGTGGCGCGGGGAATCCTGCTCTCACGAGGGCAGGCTTCCTGTTTCGATGACGTGACTTGCAGACACGCGCTGGAAATCAGCGGTGTCCGTAGCGGTCACAGTCTCCACAGGCGTAGATTCGGGCCATCCCAGCCCTAACTCAGAAAAGCCTCTCTTGAGAACGTTCATCGCCGTCGCAAAATCGCGTGCGATTTTGCTGCCCGTCAGACGTAGTCTGACGACCGCGTTCGCGTCCCTGTCCGTCTCGAATCCGCACGACGGACAGGAGTGTTCCCGTACCCAGATGGGCTTCGCTGTCTCCACACCGCACGACGCACATTCTTTGGTGGTGCCTCGCGCTTCGACCTCTACGACGTGCGTGCCGTACAGGTCGGCCTTGTATTCGAGCAGGGTGATGAACTGTCGCCACGCTGCATCCTGCTTGTTCCGGGCGTTGTGTGACTGTTCGAGCATCTCCTTCACGTCCAAGTCTTCCACGAACACGGCGTCGTACTCGCGGACGAGCCACGTCGTAATCTTGTGCTGATAGTCCAGCACTTTCCGCTTGATGTGACGCTTGACCTTCGTCACTTCTCGGCGTTGCTTCTCGTAGTTGTTTGACCCCTTCTCCTTGCGAGACAACTTCCGTTGCTCGCGGCGCAAGCGTTCGTACTCGTCTTCGAGGTCGAGCCAATCTACGGTCTTGCCGTCGCTAGTGTGGATGTAGTTCTGGATACCGAGATCAATTCCGACGCTGTTACTCGCATCGAGTGAGTCTACGTCGGGTTTCTCGGGTAAGTCTGCGTCGTCAGTTTCCAATCCGAAGGAGACGAACCACTCGCCAGTTCGTTCTTTTTTGAACGTGACTTCTTTGATGGTGGTGCGGTCGGGGATTGGCCGTGTGTATCGGATTTTCACCCACCCGATTTTGCTGAAGCGGACGTATGCGTACTTGTTGTGGCCCCTCTTTTCATCGAGGTCGAAACCACTCTGGTTGTACGTCACGCTTCGATACTCGCTGGGTGCTTGCCGCTTGAGCCGACCGACATCGTATCCGTTCTCTTTGAGTTCGCTCAGGACGGTGAGGTTGTGGTGAAACCGAGCGGCGGTGGCTTGCGCGGCTTTCGAGTGTAGCTCGCTGAACACGGGCCACCGCTGTTTCCACTTGGGGAGTTTGTTGTTCTGGTCGTACTCACTGGGTTTGTCGTCTTCTGGGGCTTTTTCGTAGTCCCATCGGACGTGGTTGTAGAGTTGGCGGTGAACGTCGAGATGGTGTTCCAGTCGCTCCGCTACCTCTTGTGTCGGGTAGGCTCGGTAGCGGTGACTGTATTCCATCGCTGTCTCTTAATTCGCCGTGTTGTCATTTAATGGTTTGTCTCACGAGTTGTCGGCTTCATCTCCGACCACAGTGGGTCGGGGTATTCGCCTTGCTGTCCAGTATAAATCCCGAGGGCGAGTGCGTCCCCGCCGGGACCGATAGCCTCGATACTGGCCGCGGCCTACGCCGATCCGAGCGGGATCACGAGCGTCTGACAGTCCGTCTCGGTGATGACGTCCTGGGAGACGCTGCCGAGCATCCGGCGCTCGTGGCCGTCCGCGCCCCGCGAGCCCATCACGATGAGGTCCGCGCCGATCTCGTCGGCGTAGGCGATGATCTCCTCGCCGGGGCGACCCCGCCGGACGACGCCCTCGTTCGTGAGGTCCGCCGCGCTCGCGGCGTTCGTGACTGCCTCGACCGCCCGCTCGGCGTTGGCCGTGAGTTCCTCGTCGACGGCGTCTGTCAGCCCCTCCTCGAGCGTGAGGAACACGCCCCTGTCGATGACCGAGAGCGCGTGGATCCGCGCGCCCCGCTGGGTCGCGATATCGACCGCCGCGTCGATGACCGCGTCCATCTGTTCGCCGCCGTCGGTCGGAACGATGATGTCGTCGTACATCTGGTTCGTCCCGCGGTTGTGCCCGAGGCAAGTAAACCGGTTCGAATGCCGGCCGGGGCGGGATCGACCCCGAGCGCCTGCCGCGCTCGACGCCGCGGGCGGCGTTCGGGAACCGGCAAAAGAGATAGGTACCACCGCTTCGGACTCCCGAGTATGTACGACAGCGTCCTGCTGCCGACCGACGCCAGCGCCGGAATGGACAAGGCCGTCGACCACGCGATCAACGCCGCCAAACAGTACGGCGCGACCCTGCACGTCATCTACGTCGTCGACACGGACACCTACGCCTCTTACTCCGGCGACGAGTACGTCCACGAGTTCGAGGGCCTCGAGAGCGCCCTCGAGCAGGCCGGCGAGGAGGCGATCGAGGCGATCGTCGAGGCAGCCGAGGCCGAGGGCGTCGAGACCGAGTCCGTCGTCAGACACGGCGTCCCCCACGAGGAGATCCTCACGTACGCCGACGAGGCCGACGTCGGCCTCACGGTGATCGGCTCGAAGAACCGCTCGGGCGAGTACCGCCGGCTACTCGGCAGCGTCGCCGACCGGGTCACGCGGATGGCGGACCGGCCGGTGACGGTCGTCAAGACGCCCGTCGAGGAGTAGCCGACCTCGTCGTCCTCCGGTCGAACGCGTCCCGCTCCGTCCGTTGTCTCCGCCTCATACTGACGGACAACCGAACGGACACACGACGCACGGGGATCACGCCGTTCGACGGAGCGACCGTCGGATCACTCCTGCGTCGGTGTCATCTGATTTCGTCCATCAGTATCAGTTCCCGTCTCGGCCCCCGCTTTGGTTCCCACCCACGACAGCGCCCTCGCGCCCGCGCTCGCTTTCGCTGTCGCTCTCGGGCCCGTCGCCGTCCGCCGTCTCCGTCAGCCGCCGGACGGACTCGACGACCTCGTCGATCCCCTCCCGCTGGGCCCGGTTCGCGTCGGTGATCTCGTCGATCCCCTCCCTGAGCTCCTCCGACTGCTCGGCGAGTTCGTCGACCATCCCGGCGATCCGTTCCGCGCTCGCGGCCTGTTCGTCCGCCGCCCGCGAGACCTCCTGGATCCCGTCCGTCGCGTCCTCGATGGCCGTCGCGATCGACTCGAGTCGCTCGAGGACGGCCGTCACCTCGGCGGTCGACTCGTCGATCGCCTCGTTCGTCCGCTCGAGGCTCTCGACCGTCTCGAGGGCGTCCGACTGGATCTCCGAGATCATCGCGTCGATCCGGCCGGCCTGCTGTTGGGAGTCCTCCGCGAGCGACTTCACCTCGTCGGCGACGACGGCGAACCCGGACCCGGCCTCGCCGGCGCGGGCGGCCTCGATGGAGGCGTTCAGCGCGAGGATGTTCGTCTGGTCGGCGATGCCGTCGATCACGTCGACGACCTCGTCGATCTCCGAGACCCGCTCGTGGAGCGTCTCGACGTCCTCGGTGACGCTTTCGGCCGCGTCGGTGACGTCCGCCATCGTGTCGATCGCGCCCTCGGCGGATCGCCGGCCCTCCGTCGCGAGTTCGTCCGCCCGTTCGCTCTTCGCTGCGACGTTGTCGGCCGTCGCCGCGACCTCCTCGACCGTCGCGCTGAGGTCGCTCACCTCGTTTGCGACCCCCTCGGCGCGGTCGGCCCCCTCGTCGGCGAGCGAGGCGACCCGATCGGAGCTCTCGACGATCCGCTCCGAGCCCGCCTGTAGCGTCTCGATCGGCTCCTCGACCTCCGCTTCGACCTCACGCTGGAGCCGCGAGCGCTTCTCGAGTTGGGTCTGGATCCGCTCGTTGTAGGAGTGGATGTAGGTGTCCATCGCGACCTGCTGGTCGAGGTTCATCAGCTTCAGCGCCGAGCAGAACCGCCCGAGGGCCTCCTCGACGGCCCGCCCGACTGCCCCGTCCGCGTCCGCGTTCGCGCGAGCGTCGGCGTCCGCGTCCACACTGGTGTCGGTCCCCTCGCCCGCCGCTCCGAACTCCGCCCGCACGTCCTCGCCGATCGCGTCGGCGAGCCCCTCGTAGTAGATCGCGTACGCCCCGAGGTAGGCCTCCGGCCCCAACTCGAGCATGTCGTGGATCTTCCCGATGCGCGCGCGGCGGTCGAAGTACGACTGGCCGTACTCGCCGCGCCCGAGGTCGAGGAGGTACTCCCGTTGGGTCTTCTTCAGCGCCGCCACGGGTTTCGAGGACGAATCGAGCACCGCGACGGTCTCGTCGTAGTCGCCGAGGTGCTCGTAGAACTCCTCGACGAGGTCGTCGGCGATCCGCTCGAACGTGTCGGACATCCCCTCGAGGCGGGCGGCGTCCTCCCCGTCGAAGCGCGTGTACGCCCGCCGCCGTTCGATCTCCGCCCCGTCGATACCGATCTCGTCCGTCAGCGACGCGCCGTCGACCGATCGCCTCGATTCGGCGTCCACCTTGTGTGTCGTCTGGGAGCTCATTCGGTTGCCCGAACTCGCCCCGCCGCCGGATTAACACGCCGGGGCGAATCGAGCGATGAAACGGCGGTCGGGAGACGGGCCGGGGCGCGTCCCCGGCTACCCGACGACGCGGACCGACTCGCGCTCGAAGCGCTCGCCCCGCCAGCGCCAACTCCCGATCCCGGCGTCCCCGCCGGCGAGCGAGACGATGACGTACGAGCGCCCCGGCCACGCCGCGAGCCGCGCGTCCGTCGCGCTCGGTTCGAGGGGGCCCCGCGGGTGGGAGTGATAGAAGCCGACCACGTCGAGGCCCGCCTCGTCGATCCGCTCGAGGAGCCCCAACTCGGCTTCGGGGGCGATCTCGTAGCGCGTCTCGGGGGTTTCGGCCGCGTTACTCGCCCGGTAGCGCCGCTCGACGCGCGCGGCCTCGCCGTGGGTTCCGGCGAGGACGCCGACGACCTCCTCGGGAGCGCCCTCGCGCGCGTGGTCGACGATTGCGTCGCGGTGCGGCTCCGGGAGTTCGAGCGCCATCACACGCCCCGCCCGCCCGCGCCGAGCGGGCGGGCCATCCACGGCTCCGGGGCGTCGAACGCCTCCGGGTGGAGAATCGCCGCGAGGGTCTCGAGGCTCTCGACGAGCCGCGGCCCCGGACGGTTCATCAGGTGGTGGCCGTCGACGGCGTGGACGCGGCCCGCCCGGACGGCCCGGAGGTCGGCCCACCCCTCGCGGTCGAGCAGATCGCTCCGGTTCTCGGCGGTCTGCTCGAGCCCGAACCCACAGGGCGCGGCGACGAGGACCTCGGGGTCGTACTCGCGGATTTTCGCCCACTCGCGCGGTGTCGAGGCCTCGCCGGTGTCGGCGAGGCCGTACGCGCCGCCGGCGAGGTCGACCAGCTCGGGCACCCAGTGGCCGGCGACCATCGGCGGTTCGAGCCAATCGAGGACGGCGACCGTGGGGTGATCCGGGCGCTCCGCGGCCGCCGTTTCGACCCGATCGATCCGGCCCCGGAGGTCCGCGAGGAGTTCGCTCGCCCGCTCCTCGCGACCGAGCGCCGCGCCGATCGCCTCGATGTCCGAGAGGACGTCCCCGACGGTGTGGGGATCGGTCGTCAGGAGCTCACAGTCGAGTCCGAGCTCTTCGATGGCCGCCTCGACGACGACGGTGTCGACCGCACACACGTCACAGATGCCCTGCGAGACGACGACGTCCGGGTCGGCGGCCGCGAGCGCCTCGCGGTCGATCCGGTAGACGCCGCCCGCGTCGGCCGACGCCCGGACCTGGCTGTCGATCTCGGCGCTGGACGCGTCGGCGTCGATGCGGGAGTCGACGACCGAGGGCACCTCCGCGACCGACGGCGGGTAATCGCACTCGTGGGAAGTCGCCACCGGCTGGACGCCGAGGGCGGCCACGATCTCGGTCGCCGAGGGCAACAGGGAGACGACGCGTGGGGGCACGGCTGTATAGACTCCTCCTGTCCGTCCTTCGGGCCGCGGGGGAATGAATCTGCTGGCGGCGTCGGGGAGTCTACATCGAGTCGGGCGCGTCGACCCCGAGGATGTCGAGGGCGTTCGCGACCGTGTGGCGGGCGGCGACGACGAGCGCGAGCCGCGCGGCGCGCATCCGCTCGTCGTCGGCCGTGACGACCGGGCACTCCCGGTAGAAGCCGTTGAAGCGGTCGGCGACCTCGCGGGTGTAGGTCGCGATCCGGTGTGGCTCGTGGGCCTCCGCGGCGGCCTCGACGACGCCGGGGAAGCGAGCGATCGTCGAGAGCAACTCGCGCTCGGCGTCGCTCGACAGCGCCGAGACGTCGAGTTCGGGCTCGATCCCCTCCGCTTCGCCCTCGATCCCGCGACACCGCGCGTGGACGTACTGGACGTACGGCGCGGACTGGGCCTCGAAGTCCAGCGCGCGCTCCCACTCGAAGGTGATCGCCTTCGCGGGCTGTTTGGAGACGATGTCGTAGCGGACGGCCCCGACCCCGACCTGCTCGGCGATCCGCTCGACGTCCGCCTCGTCGAGGTCGTCGTCGCGGAGCCGGTCGTCGAGGCGCTCCTCGACTTCCTCGCGGGCGCGGTCGATCGCCTCGTCGAGCAGATCGTCGAGCTGGACGCCGGTGCCGGCCCGCGTCGACATCTTCCCCTCGGGGAGGTTGACGTACGAGTAGATCACCGTCTCGAGGGTTTCGGTGTCGTTGCCGAGCTCCTCCAGGGCCGCCCGCAGTTGGCGGGCCTGGAGCTTGTGGTCCTCGCCGAGCACCGTCACCGCGCGGTCGTAGGTGTCGAACTTCCACTCGTGGTGGGCCAGATCCCGCGTCGTATAGAGCGAGGTGCCGTCCGAGCGGAGGAAGACGAGGTTCTTCTCGATGTCCTCGAAGGCGAGTTGCCAGGCGTCGTCCTCGTAGACCGCCCGGTCGTGTTCCTTCAGGCGGGCGACGACGTCGTCGGTCGAGCCGTCACGCATGAACCGCGTCTCCTTGACGAACTCGTCGAACGCCGCCGGCAGCCGACCCAGACACCGCCGCATCCCGTCCAACACGGTGTCGACGACCTCGGTGACGCGCTCGTAGGTCGCCTCGTCGCCGGCCTCGAGGCCCCGCATGATGGCCTCGATCTCGGCCTCGGCGGCCTCGACCGCCTCGGGGTCTGCGTTCTCCAGGAAGTCGTTGCCCTTGCGGTAGTACCGGACCATGCGATACTCGGCGCGGTCGCGGGCGGGTTCCGGTAGCTCGGCCTCATCGAACGTCTCGTAGGCCCACGTGAAGACGGCCATCTGCCGGCCGGCGTCGTTGACGTAGTAGTGCCGATCCACGTCGTAGCCGGCGTAGTCGAGCAGGTTCGCGACGGCGTCGCCGACGATCGGGTTGCGCGCCCGCCCGACGTGGACCGGCCCGGTCGGGTTCGCGGAGGTGTGCTCGACGACGACGGCGGTGTCGCGGTCGGGCAACGAGCCGTACGTCTCCTCTTGGCCGGCCGCGAGCGCCCCCTCGAAGTACGCCCCGCTCGGGCGGAAGTTGAGGTACGGTCCCTCGACGTCGACCTCGCCGACGTAGTCGTACGACTCGGCGTCGATCGCCGCGCCCAGTTCGGCGGCGACCTCCGGCGGCGGCGCGCCGGCCGCCGAGGCGAGCCGGAAGGCGACGCTGGAGGCGAAGACGGCCTCGCGCTCCTCGGGCGGCTCCTCGATGCCGAGGTCGTCGGCCGGGTAGCCGCAGTCGGCGAGCGCGTCGGCGAGGGCCGCCTCGACCTCCTCGCGCAGAGCGATGAACATACCTCCCTTTGCCCGCCACCGGATAAAGGGGCTTTCGAAGGCCGCTCCGCCGTCGCCCGGACCGACGCGTCGACCCCCGAACGCGACGGACCACGGCTTTTAGGGCGCTGTGTGTCGAGGGACACGTATGCCCAAGCAGGTCGACGACCCCGACTACCACAGCGAGAACCACACCGCCGCCCAGACCTGCGGGTGGACGGCGAACGCCCTCCGCGGAGAGGGTCGGTGTTACAAGAACCACTTCTACGGCATCCAATCGCACCGCTGCATCCAGATGACGCCCGTCGTCAAGTGCAACGAGCGCTGCGTGTTCTGCTGGCGCGACCACGCCGGCCACGCCTACGAACTCGGCGACGTGGAGTGGGACGACCCCGACGCCGTCGCGGAGGCCTCGATCGAACTCCAGCGGACGCTCCTCAGCGGCTTCGGCGGCAACGACGCGGTCCCCGAGGAGGCCTTCGAGGAGGCGATGCAGCCCCGCCACGTCGCCATCTCGCTGGACGGCGAGCCGACGCTGTACCCCCACCTGCCGGAGCTCCTGGAGGCGTTTCACGACCGGGGGATCACGACGTTTCTCGTCTCGAACGGGACCCGCCCGGAGGTCCTCGAGCGCTGTGATCCGACGCAGTTGTACGTGAGCGTCGACGCCGCCGACCGAAAGACGTTCGGCGAGGTCGTCAAGGCGGTCGAGGACGACGCCTGGGACCGGCTCGTCGAGACGCTCGACGTCCTCGCCGACAAGGACGACACCCGAACGGTGCTGCGGACGACGCTTTTGTCGGGGCACAACACCCACCGCCCCGAGTGGTACGCGGCGATGTACGACCGCGCCGACGCCGACTTCGTCGAGTTGAAGGCGTACATGCACGTCGGCAACTCCCGCGACCGGCTCGACCGGGACGTGATGCCCGACCACGCCGAGGTGCTCGCGTTCGCCGAGGCCGTCCAGGAGTACCTGCCGACCCATCCCGTCGTCCGCGACGTCGAAGCCTCCCGGGTCGCCCTGTTGGCGCGGGAGCCGGACACGACGGTGCCGGAGCTGAAAGGCGGCAGCGACTTCTGGCGCGAGGAGCCGTACGCGGAGTCTTGATCGGCACGCGCCGTCCCGGTCGCACGCGTGGCCGTCTCCGACACCTTTTAAAATGCGACTCGCCTAGCCCGGTTAGGCGGAACGACCTTCCTTCTCACTTTCGTTACGCGTTCCAGATTCGTTACGATTAAGGTTGCAGGGGCCGTACGCTCGGGCATGCCACGAACGACCGGACGCGTCGGCCACGACGAGTTGGCGACGCTGAAACTCGTCGCGCTCGACGGTGCCCTCGGGGGCCGGACGACGGTCACCTGTTCGGCGCTGGCCGACCGCCTCGACGCGTCGAACCAGACCGCTTCCCGGCGGCTTCAGCGCCTCGAGGACGCCGAGTACCTGACACGGGAGGTGACCGGCGACGGGCAGATCGTCTCGCTCACCGAGGCGGGCGAGCGCGCCCTCCAGCGCGAGTACGCCGACTACCGGCGGCTCTTCGAGGGCGACGCCGACGTGACGCTGCGGGGGACCGTCACCAGCGGGATGGGCGAGGGACGACACTACATCTCCCTGCCCGGCTACATGCGGCAGTTCCGCGAGCGCCTCGGCTACGAGCCGTTCCCCGGAACGTTGAACGTCGAGTTGGGCGACGACAGCGCCCGGACGCGCTCCCGGATGGACGCCCTCGACCCGGTCGAGATCGACGGGTGGGCCGACGACGAACGCACCTACGGCCCCGCGTTCTGCTGGCCCGCGACGGTCGAGACGGCCGGCGGCGACCGCTACCGGCAGGCCCACGTCATCGCCCCCGAGCGCACCCACCACGACGCCGACCAACTCGAAGTGATCGCCCCGGAGAAGCTCCGCGAAACGCTCGCCATCGACGACGGCGACGAACTCGAGGTCCATGTCTCGGAGCAGTGAGACCGCGGCCGCCGATCGCGGCGTCGACGCCGCCGTCTCGGCGTTCTCGGCCGGCCACCCCGTGTTGATCCACGACGCGACCGACCGCGAGGGCGAGGTCGACCTCGTCTACCCGGCCGCCGCGGTCACCCCCGAGGACGTCGCCCGCCTCCGGAACGACGCCGGCGGGCTGATCTGCGTCGCGCTCCCCGAGTCGGTCTGTGAGACCTGGGAGCTGCCGTTCGCCCAGGAGCTGCTTTCGCATCCGGCCGGCGCGGACCACGAGTTGGGCTACGACGAGCGATCCTCGTTTTCGATCACGGTGAACCACCGCGGGACGTTCACCGGGATCACCGACGAGGACCGCGCGCTCACCATCTCCGAACTCGGGGCCGCCGCGGGGCGCATCGCGAGAGAGCGGCGGGTCGCGGGCGACGGCGCGACCGGCGCCATCGCGACCGACGCCGAGCGCTTCGCCGAGTCCTTCCGCGCCCCCGGACACGTCCACCTGCTCCGGGCCGCGCCGGGCGGCCTCGCCGACCGGGAGGGCCACACCGAACTCGGGTTGGCACTCGCCGACGCGGCGGGCGTCGAACCCGCCGTCGTGGTCTGTGAGATGCTCGACGACGGGACCGGCGGCGCGCTCTCGCCCGCCGCCGCCCGGGCGTACGCCGACCGCAACGACCTCCCCTACGTCGAGGGCAGCGAGTTGATCGCCCGGTTCGGCTGAGCCGCTCCCTGGCCGTCACGCCCCCCGGATCAGCGATATCGTCACGGCGTACCGCGCCCCGCACTCGCAATCGACGGCCGCGTCGGGGTCGTCGTCGCCGTCGCACTCGATGCTCCGATCGCAACACTGGCAGGTGATCTCGAACTCCATGGATGGCTGTGCGTCGGACGGTCGCGCCGACCGATGGCTCGGAACCGGGCGTCGTGGGTCGCTCTACCGGATCGCCGGCGACCGACGAACGGTCCCTCCGGGGGCCCCGCGAGAGGGGAGTCGACGCGTGCAGACGTCGTTCCCCTCGGCGCACGTCCCGTACGCGAGGATCGTTCCCGTCGTTCCGGGTCAAAAACCTATGGGGTGGCGGCGCCGTCGTCCGGGTTCCGGATGCGGACACTCGAACGAGCCGCCGAACACGCCGGGGAACCGGCTGTGACCCGTCCGCTCGGCCGTTCCGGACTGCGACCCGTCCGCTCAAATCCCCGAGAGCGTTTTATATCATATAAACTCCTTCGCTCCGCTCGTCGCCGTGAGAGGTGAGCGTCCTGACGGAGTCCCACGCGAGCGAAGCGAGCGTGGGGCACGTCAGGACCGAACGACGACGCGGTCGCTGCGTTCGCAGCGACCGCGAGGAGTGAGCGTCCTGACGGAGATTTGAACTCCGGTCCCTGGCTCCGCAAGCCAAGAGGATAGTCCACTACCCTACCAGGACTCACCTACACCTATCCCGGTTCGACGTATAGGGGTTACGGTTCGATTGCGAGGGGGGCGAGAGTTTATATAGGAATCCGGGGCAAGCGGGCGTATGCCACGCCCTCGCGACGCCGAACCGCACCGACACCGACAACGCTTTTCGGGAGGCCGTGTTTGCTCTCCGTAGCAATGGGCGCCATCGAGGACGTATACGAGGACCTCGACGCCGACGTCTCCGAGGAGGAGTTCCGTGAGGCCGTCGAAGCGAAGGTCGAACAGATGGGCGGACTCGCCGACGAGGAGACGGCGGCGATGCTCATCGCCCACGACCTCGACGGGGGCGAAGTCGAGACGATCGCCGACGTCGAACCCGGACTCGAGGAGGTGAAGTTCCTCGGCAAGGTCACCGGCGTCGGGGAGTTGCGGACGTTCGAGCGCGACGGCGAGGACGACTCGGAGGGACACGTGTTGAACCTCGACGTCGCCGACGAGTCCGGGGCGGTCCGGGTCGCGCTGTGGGACGAGGACGCGGTCGCCGCGGCCGAGGAGATAGACGCCGGCGACGTCTTCCGGATCAAGGGCCGGCCGAAGGACGGCTACAACGGCGTCGAGGTCAGCGCCGACCGCCTCGAACCCGACGAGGAGGCCGACATCGACGTCGACGTCGGCGGGCGCGTGACCGCGGACTCGCTGTCGATGGGCCAATCCGACGTGAACTTTAGGGGCGTCGTCCTCGACACCGATTCCGTTCGGACGTTCGATCGGGACGACGGGACCGAAGGCCGGGTGTCGAACCTCACGCTGGGCGACGAGACGGGGCGGGTCCGGGTGACGCTGTGGGACGAGCGCGCCGACGCCGCGGCGGAACTCGCCGCCGGCGAGAGCGTCGAAGTCGTCGACGGCTACGTCCGCGAGCGCGACGGCTCGCTCGAACTCCACGTCGGCTCGCGCAGCGAGATCAACGAACTCGACGAGGCCGTCGAGTTCGTCCCCGACGCGACCGACATCGCCGACATCGAGATCGGACAGACGGTCGATATCGCCGGCGTCGTCCGCTCGGCGGACCCGAAGCGGACCTTCGACCGCGACGACGGCAGCGAGGGGCAGGTCCGGAACGTCCGCGTCCAGGACACGACCGACGACATCCGGGTCGCGTTGTGGGGCGAAAAAGCCGACCTCGACCTCGGCCCCGGCGACGAGGTGTTCTGCGCCGACGTGGAGATCCAGGAGGGCTGGCAGGACGACCTCGAGGCCTCCGCGGGGTGGCGCTCGACGGTCGCCGTCGTCGACGGCGCGGAGCCGGATCGCGGCTCGGAGTCGGCCGGACTCGACCAGTTCGGCGACGGCCAGTCGCCGGGCGGGTCGTCGGGCGGCGGTTCATCGGGTGAGACCGCGGACGCCGATACTGGGGGGGAAGACGCCGGAAGCGACGACCCCGAGACGTTCACCGGCACCGTCGTCCAGCCCGGCGATCCGGTCATCCTCGACAGCGGCGAGGAGACGGTCCGCGTCGAGACCGACACCGACGTCCACCTCGGCCAGGAAGTCACCGTCCGGGGTCGTCGCGACGGCGACACCTTCCGCGCGGACGACGTGTTCTAGCTCGCCAGAGGCTCGCAAAGATTAAGGCCGACTCGCCCCCGGTGTGGTGTATGAGCGTCGAGTTACCGTTCGCCCCGGTCGATACGGTCATCCGACGGAACGCCGGGCAGCTGCGCGTCAGCGCCGAAGCCGCCGAGGAGCTCGCCCGACGAATCCAGGCTCGCGGGGCCGAACTGGCCGAGGTGGCCGCCCAGCGAGCCACGGAGGACGGCCGGAAGACCCTGATGGCGGAGGACTTCGACGCTCCGATCGTCGACAAGGACCGCCTCGAACTCCCGATCGCCCCGATCGATCGGATCGCCAGACTCGACATCGACGACCGATACCGGGTTTCGATGAACGCCCGGATCGCCCTCGCGGGCGAACTCGAATCGTACGCCGACACCGTCGCCACCGCGGCCGCCGCTTTGGCCCGACACGCCGACCGACGGACGGTCAAGGCCGACGACATCACCACCTACTACGAGCTGGAACCGTACTTCGAATGAAGTTTGGTTACCGCGAGATCTGTCTGGACCACGATACCGGCCCGCGGCACCCGGAGACGGCCGACCGGCTTCGGGCGATCCGACAGGGGATGGCACGGCGCCACGGCGTCGAGTACCGGGAGGGGTTCCTCGCCGACCGCGACGCCATCGAGGCGGTCCACGACGCCGAGTACGTCGCCGACGTCGAGGCCTTCTGCGCCGACGGCGGCGGCACCTGGGACGCCGACACGGTCGCCGTCGAGGAGACGTGGGAGGCAGCGCTGGCGTCGGCCGGGCTCGCCTGCTGGGCCGTCGACGAGGCCCTCGACGGCGCCGACGGCCGGGCGACGCCCTTCTCGATCGGCCGGCCGCCGGGCCACCACGCCGAGTTCGACGAGGCCATGGGGTTTTGTTTCTTCAACAACGCCGCCGTCGCCGCCCAGCGGGCGATCGACCGCGACGGGACCGGCGTCGATCGGGCCGTCATCTTCGATTGGGACGTCCACCACGGCAACGGTACCCAGGACATCTTCTACGACCAAGACGACGTCTTCTACGCGTCCGCCCACGAGCAGGGGCTGTTCCCCGGGACCGGCGACATCGACGAGACCGGCGGCCCGGACGCCCGGAGGACGATCCTCAACGCCCCCCTCCCCGGCGGGAGCGGCGACGAGGAGTACGCCGCGTTTCTCGACGACCTCCTCGCGCCTTCTATGGAGCGGTTCGACCCCGATCTGTTCATCGTCAGCGCCGGGTTCGACGCCCACCGCCACGATCCCATCTCGCGGATGCGCGTCTCGACCGAGGGGTACGGATACATGACGGACCGCGTCCGGTCGATCGCCGACGCCCACGACGCCGCGCTCGCGTTCGTCCTCGAGGGTGGGTACGGCCTCGACGCGCTCTCGGAGTCCGTCGGAATGGTCCACGAGGTCTTCGACGGCCGCGACCCCGTGGTTCCCGACGGGGACGTCTCCGCGAAAGCCGAAGGCGTCATCGAGGACGTCCGGGACGCTCACGATCTCTGAGGCCCTCGCGGCCCCCCGGTTCGCGACTCCCAAGGCCGCTCACGGCTTCGGGTCGAAGTACGCCGCGAGTTCCGAACCGAACCGTCCCGACAGCGTCGCGACCGCCTCGCCTTCGAGCACCTCGCGGTCGGCTTCGAGCGCCGACTCGACGTGCGGGCCGAGCGAGACGTCGAACAGCCTCGCCTCGACGAGTTCCGCGGGCGTTCGGGACTCCCGCGCCCGCTCGACCACGTAGCGCCCCTCGCTGTCGACGTAGGGGCCGACGACCTCGTCGTCGCGGTAGGACTCGTAGAACCCCTCGGCGTGCTCCCTGACGCCGACCGGCGGTCCGCCGTGCCGGACGACCGCGGGGAGTCGCCCGACGGCGCACTCGACGAGCAGCGCCGACTCCTCGGCGTCGGCGAACCGGGCGCTCCGCATCGGCGAAAAGCCCGCCCGATCCAGCGCGCCCTCGAGACCGCCGAGGGACTTCTCCAGTTGCGGGTACAGTTGGTCCTCGACGACGTCGGGGGTCGGAAACCGGACCGCGACCGGCGCGGTCCCGCGCTCGTCGATCGCCGCCCGCACCTCGGCCGCCGACAGGGGGTCGGGCTCTTGGGGCTCGAACGGCTCCGTGCTCGGGTCGGCCTCGAAGGCGCGGGCGTGGTGGATCGCCCGCGCGACGTTCCGGGGCGAACAGACCGCGGCGACGTTGCGCCCGGGGTCGGTCGGGTCGACGACGACGAGCGGATCGTCGAACGACCGGTCCCCGTGGCCCTCGGGGTCGAGGCGGATCGGGGGCGACCAGTCGGCGACCGCCCCGACGAACGCCCCGAACCCGCCGTACTCCAACACGAGCAACTCCGTCAGGAACCCGGAGAACCCCTTCGTCCGGAGGTCGCTGCCGTACGCGCCGATGCCAGACAGGAACGCCTTCGCGACCCGGACGTCGTCGGCGACCGGGGCGATCCGATCGGCCAGATACGCCGTGTGGAACGGCGTCCGGTCGACCGCCGACCGGATCTCGCCGGCGTCCTCGACGGCGTAACACGGGACGCAGTCCACGTCGAACCCCCCATACTGTCCCTTGACGTAGGGGTGTTCCGCGAACTCCTCGTGGCCCTCCGGGAGCACGGCGTGGCCGACCGCGAGGCCGTACCGTTCGAGTTCGTCCCGCCCGAGCGACGGGGGAAACTGCACGAAGAGATCGATGTCGCGGTCCCCGGCGAGCCAGGTCCCGCGGGCCGTCGACCCGACGAGTTTCGTCTCCGCGGGCACCGGTAGGTCCGAAATCGCCGCCTCCGCCCGCTCCGTGAGCGCCTCGACGGCCGACTCGAGGGACTCGACCTCCGACGCATCGGGGACGACGCGGTCGCGGATCTCCCCGACGACCGATTCGAACGACATACCCCCGGTTTCGGCGTCGCTTTTTAAAACGTGTCGATGCCGCGGGCCGCCGTCGAGGGATGGGGGAGCGTCGAACCGGCGACAGCCACGGTCCGGGATGCGGTGGCGCTCCGGTCTCCGAGTCGCGAACGTCCCCTCGCTTCCCATCCCCGGCGGATGCCACGAATTGGCAGCCACGCTGGCGATGAAACGAAAGCCATATGTGGCAAATCGGAGTATACTCGAACGCGACGGGCCGCCGTAGCTCAGCTGGTAGAGCACCACGCTGTTAACGTGGTTGTCCCAGGTTCGAGACCTGGCGGCGGCGTCACTCCCCTTCTGTCGTTCCGTCCACGCCGGGCTGTATCCCCTCTCTACCCAGCCCCAACGCGTCCGCGACGACGATCGGCGCCGGGAACTCGGCGTCACGAAGCCTATCGTCGCGTTCTTGGGCCTCCGCCCTGTGCTCCCGCGCCGTTTCTTTGTCCCCGTCGGCCATCACGGACGCGGCGTCGGCCATCAGCGTCGACCGTTCGGCCGCGATTTCGACCCACTCCCCGGCGCTTCGGAGCGACTCCCGGAGGCTCGCGTGATCGACGGTTTCGGGCCGTTCCATCCCCTCGAACGCCGCCGCCAACTCCCCCGCTGTCGCCACCGACGCCCCGGCTTCGCGGTAGCGCTCCGCCGACGCCTCGAAGGCGGACACCGACTCGGCGAACCGGTCGTCGTTCCAGCGCTCGACGGCCACCTCGTACTCGCGGGCCCCTTCGTTCCGCCCGGCCCAGGCGTTCCCGAACGTATCGAGCACGTCGACGCGGCGTTCGTACGCCGGGAGCCTGTCCTCGATGCTGTCCGACATGATGTGTGCGGGGTCGTCGTCGTGCCCGAGTCCGAGCGCGTGGCCGAGTTCGTGTTTCGTCGTGATCCGAACGTCGCCGTACGGGCGACCGCCCGCGACGACCTCGACCGTCACCGGGCGTTCGGGACGGTGCTCGGCGCGCAACAGCGGCGAACAGCCGAGGACCTCCGCCGAGGCGTGTTCCTGACAGCCCTCGAG
>Ga0209945_1000279_pt1 | contig 18128 bp, 21 predicted proteins | sample SalPonR2_A_D2_MG_FD_185703 | JGI IMG/M metagenome (GOLD analysis project Ga0209945, IMG submission 185703) | Salt pond soil microbial communities from South San Francisco under conditions of wetland restoration - Salt Pond MetaG R2_A_D2_MG... ...
CTCTACAGCGTGGGCACTCGATACTGATCTCGACTCGGTCACGACGTTGAAGATGCCGGTACGATAGATCGCCAGTAGCCGCTGCTCATGGACACTGACGTACTCAATACCAGCTCGATCTAGGGCTACTTGAAGATCAATCGGGTCAGATAGCGATAGAGAAGCGCTTGGAGACGCCGAGTCGGTCATATCGTACTTTAGGCCATCTCCCATATAAGTAGCCACTTCGAGGGTGTCACAGGAGCATTCCCACACTCAGATCAAAATCGGTCAATATAGGTAGCCTAAGTCGCGGAGTCGCTCACGTAGCTCATCATCGGAGACGGCTTCGTTGAGTGCCATAGTCAGATCCACATCCCTCTGTTCCAAAACGCTGAGCAGTTGTCTTGCGGTCCTGAGTTTGTATCTGGCGTCTGGGTTCTCTACATCCTCTTGAACCCCTTCTAGCAACGCTTCGATAGTTTTGAGCGTATCTGTCGTCATTGAATGTACCCCATTTCGGACAGCTTATCTTCTACTTCATCATCGAGGCTGGCATTTTCGAGCGTCTCAGATAAGTTCTCTTCGTGATGTTCAACCGCGTCCACTAGTTGGCTGGCTGTGCGAAGCCTGAAATTGATCTCAGAGTCGTCTTCTTCTTCTATGGCACCATTCACAAGCTGTTGAATGGTGTCGAGGGAAGAATCGTGCATAGAAATGTTATCTATTTTAACACACATATAGGTTTTGCAGACATTCGAGATTATTTGACGGTGACACCTGTTCACCTCATCGCCACGTCTGTAGATACACTTAGAGGCGAACGTCCAACGTATCATATGAGGGGACTCATCGAACGGTTAGTAAGCAAGCGCGTTCTTACAGCTGATTCAGTTGTAAATTTGTGAAACAAACATCGTGACAAGAGTTCTATGACACCCTCTGTAGAAGCTATTGACCGGTCAGGCGGTCACTCAGCGTCACTAACATCTCCCACAACGAGCACCATCCCGAGAAGCATCAGTCCGAACCCGGCGACCCCCGCAGGGATCGACGCCTGTAAGAGAAAGCCTAGAGTGAACGCGCCAACACCGCCACCGATGGCCCCGCGCTTTTGTGCTGTGGCTCCGTCACTTGATATTTGACGCATCGCGTCACGGTGGGCTACAAGCATCGCACCCACCGCCGTGTACAGTGGGAGCAACGAGACAGTAAGCAAGTGACCGGTCGTTGCAACCTGCGCGACAGCCACCGTAACAGCCAGTCCAACCGAGACTGACAGCACGTGTCGGATGGCACGACGCATACGCTATGGCCGCAATCACACTCGATAAAACCAGTGTCGGCTGTGCGGTATCTGCTATAGGGCACAGGGGAGCCATCTATCGGCCGGTTGGCTGCTCTGAGGAGATCCTAACTGCTCTCCGGAATCAGTAGTCTCACAGCGTGTGAACGAATCTCTCGCTGACCGGCATGACGGAGGTGGTGAGAGACAGGCTACAGTCACTGAGTGAGCAGCCCCACCCCGATACTTTGCCATTATTTGTATCCAATAGTCCGATAAAAAGAAAATCAGCACATATTATTGATGTAAAATATGTAAATTATGCAATATACATTCTAACTATTTTAAAATGAATTAAATACACAATGATAGTAATATTAACTCTAATTAAGTCTATTCGTTATCGTTAACATCTTTTATTTCTCGTCAATATCGTCTGAATAGAATTCCCGGTGGAACATCTTGTACGAGTTTGTAATTGGTACTAGCGTATAAGAGTCAACAACATCATTATCATTAAGATATTCTCGTACATGTGCATTAAGTTTGTTTAGAGAGGCCTCCCAAACGCGAATCATCAAATCGTGTTTGCCGACTACCTCGGCTACTTCGTAAACCAGACCATCGTTAAGGAAACTCCTGATGAACTCTTCTATCTGCTCCTGAGAAGCATCCATTGAGTAAGTGATGTGTACTTCTGCATATGTATAGTCAGCTTTCTTGAACACAAGCAACGCAAAGATTTCTAGAATACCGTCGTTTTGAAGTTTTTTACGCCGGCGCCGCGCAGCAGTCCGAGAGAGCCCAACTCGCTCAGCCAGCTCTGTATCCGATAATCGACCGTTTTCATTAAGCTCGCGGAAAATCAAATAATCCTTGTGATCCATCGTTTCTTCGAGCAGCTCCACGACCTGTGGATCCTCAATCCATTCCTTTGGCTCTGGCATTTCAATATCCATACTGTATATCTTTTAGCCTCAATGAAGAGCTTTCTCACATCAGCCTTACAAAAGACACCTACCTCTCGCCAAACCACTAGATTCTACAAGACGTTAATCATCTAATAATACTACATTTGATTGCTGGTCGGACTATATTTTCTCTTCATGTGTGAATGCATAGACGACTTTTCCGCCAGACTCTATTGTTTGCATCCCGCCAGACGTGGCAAATTGCTGGGACCCAGCGTACGCCCAGAGGTAGCCATCAACAGGCATTTTGACCGACTCCACATGATTACCGTGGAGATCAACGATATCAGCGACAGTCTCTCCTTCACCAACGAACTCGCCGGTCGGTTGGCGTGGATAAAAGATTCCACCGCTATCATTGCGGATCATCCCGTGAGCACGGTTAACACCGCTCCCGCCAGTGTACTGACACGGAACTAATGTGATGTCCGCTTGAGGACCTTCTGAAGGAGCCCCTTCTAGCAAATCAAACTCCTGCAGTACATTAATTGTCCCGTCAACACCCACCCTAAGGCTCGTGTCATCAAGATAACGCCCATTGATGAACTCCACCATAAGTTCAGGAACGCCTTCTGCTGCTCCCTTATTACTTAATGTTGCAATACGGTCCGCACCGACTGGCCCAGGGCCAGACTCAACAATCTCATCCTTACGAATCGTTGTAATGCCGAACGCTTCGGCAGCTCGTTCAACGTCGGCTTCTGTTTTTTTTGTCGGCTTGATGATCTGGAAGTACAGTGAATCTGGATGATCGTTGCAGTGATAGTTCACAACGATATCGGCTTTACTCCAAGCATTCTCCCAGATCGCGTTAGCGATACGCTCGGTTGTGTTACCTTTTGGATTCTCAACGCTAACATACCCAATATCGCGGTTATCGACCCATGACCTGTAGGTTGCATGCATAAACGCTAGGGGATTAGCAACTGGGATGGCAATAATCGTACCTGCAACCTCTTCTGGTGAAAGTCGCTCGTGTATTACTTCGTGAACGACAGCCGTTCCTTGGAGCTCTTTACCATGCTGGGTTGAGAATAAAAGCGCAGTTGGTCCCTCCTTGGTGCCATTGAGAACAATTACTGGGATATCAATACTGTCGCCAGTTGTCAGCTCAACACCCGTAATGTACCCCTGTTCACGGGCTCCTGGCTCCGCGCTAACGTTGCCAACCTCAACGGCACCGCTCATGTCTGCACCTCCGGAGCTGGCGTGATTGGTAGCACAGTCGTAGTGCCGATTGCAGCCATCGCGAGCACGGGGTCAACAACTGGAATCTCAAAGGATGACCCAATATCAGCTAGCACGCCTGAGGTTGTTAGCCCGGTACAGCTTGGTGCAACTACATCACAACCGGCGTCAGCTAGCCGCTTGACTGCTCTCCGAATCTCTGTCTGTCCCTCATCAGTTACAAGGAAATTGGTCGTTTCGGCGCCTTCAACGGTCTCAGCGGCTACTAAACGGTCACCCAGTAGATTGCGGACTACTGGCGGCGTCCCACTCTGAAGTCCGAGTGTCCCAACGGTTTCACCTCGGGCAAGTGCAGCCGCCGCAACGCTAGCACCCGCACCAACAACCGGTATATCGATTTCATCGTCAAGCGTCGACACGGCAGGGTCAAGTGCACAGCTGATCGTTAGCACATCAACGTCGGCTCCCATTTCGCGGCCCAGCCGCTTGATGTATGGCAATGCCTCTTCTTCAGCCTCAACAGACGGAATCCCCTCGGGATGATTGGGAATACACCGTGAAATCGTCGAGATGTGAGGGAATTGCTGTTCGATCAGGCGTCCGTGTAGCGATACATCATCAGGGTCATCTAGTGTCAGTACCCGGAGGACCCCCATCTCAATTTGATTTTTTTTGCTCATGTATCTACAGTGTCTTTGTCTGCAGCAGCCGGTTCGTCTATACCGGTGTCTGTAAAGAAGCCCTGCTGTCGTAGGGCGGTAAGCAGTGTCTCTTCACGGCGATTCATGAAACCGTCCGGCCCCCAGTACCGATCAAGAGTCCCGTGCCATTCTCGATCGGCGTCTCCGTAAACACTGTTACCGTACATTTCGTCCATCGTGTCGTGGCACGCCTCAAGTAGTTCTGGTAGAGGATCTTGATACTCTCCTTCGTGAAGAACTGCGTCAAGTGGGAGACGCGGGGCGTTCTCCTTTGCCTCTCCATTGGCTGGGACGCCGATGCAGAGCCCGTAGATTGGAAGCACACCTGACGGGAGGTCAACGGCTGCCGCAACTTCAGGAAGACCATTCAGTATGTTCCCGATTGGACAGACACCATACCCTTGGCTCTCGGCTGCGGTCATCGTTGTCATCGCCGCTAATGAGGTATCAATTGCACCCTCAAGCACTCCCATCGTAGGTGCGATCTGAAACTCACGACCACGGTGTTCTAATAGGAGCCGGACCCGACGTAGATCGATGCATACTAATAGAAAGTGACTTGCCTCCTCAACCTGCTCAGTCCCACGATCGCACAACTCATGGATGCGTTCACGCATTGATTGCTCGCGGATCCACACAAAGCTATACATCTGCACTGTGCCGCTGGTTGGGGCCTTCCGCCCAGCGTCAACTATCTTCCGGATCTCTTCATCTGGAATCTTTGCGTCAGGATCGAAGTCTCGGACTGTTGCCCGACCTGCAAGCCACCGCGTTAGGTCTGACACTTGCGGCTCCTCCCCACTAATGGCCGGACGATCAGTGTATCGCCTGTCACTGTTCGTCATCTCTGAGTCAGTCATACCACCACCTCACCATTGGTGACAACGAGTTTATCATCAAGGTAAACGTCTGGTTTTAATGTGATCCCATCAACGTGTGAATCACACTCGATTGTTCCTCCAAACCCGTGGTTGTCTCCGAACGCTACGTGACATGTCCCATACACTTTTTCATCCTCGAGGACGGTTCCAATTACTCCAGCAGCAGCGTTCGTTCCTAAGCCGAGTTCACAGACACGGCGAGCGCAGTCGCTTCCGGTGGTTGCCTCAAGGAATTGCTCAGCTGATGGTCCTTCAACAGATGTGACTGACCCTGACTCAATCCGGACTATAACAGCTTCGTCAAGTGCACCGACACCGACAAGCCCGCCGTCGAATACAATAGCACCCTCAGCAGTATCCTCAACTGGGGCAATATATCCCTCACCAGAAGGGAGATTTCCTGACTCACCTGACTCGCGGATCAAACCATCACTAGGGATCCCTTTGCGATCAGCCAACGACATTTTTAGTACCTCTTCACCGGTCTCGATACGAGCTTTGTCAGCTGCAGTCAGCCGCTCAGCGAGCTTAGCTGTCAGTCGCTCAACCTCAGCATAGTCGGCGGTGATTGCGCCCTCACCGAACATTCGCTTGGTAATGCCTGGCATTGTGGCGACACGAGCGCCCGCCTCCGTTGCAGCCTCCCGAGCACGAGTATGAGTTAGTGATGCACTAGTTGGTGCTACCACAATATCGGCTTCTTGCATGGCCGCGGACACGAACGCTGGGGGCTCCATGCCACTGCGTCCCATCGGTGCCGTCTCAATAACTCCTACTTCAAGATCAAGATCGACACCTGCTTTGAATAGTGCCCGTCCAATCTCCTGCTTGTCGGTGTCGGTCACGACGACCAATGACTCACCAGCCACCGCTCCCATATTCTCGGATAGAACTTGTTGTGCAACTGCTTGGAGATCTGTCATCATAGCACCTCCGTGGAAGTCTTCCAGAGTACTGACCGGCCGAGCAAGACGCCTGCACCAGTCGCTTTTCGCACTTGATTCTTCATCGTAGGGGTATATCCCATACAGTCCATCACGACAAGATCAACATCGGTTCCTAGTTCTTTGGCAGCGGGGGTGACCTCATCTTCACTAACGTAAGGCGACCCGGAAGCAGTGACAATGTCAAATTCCGACCACTTCTGATGAGTCTGCGGTACCTGTTCCGGCTTGGGAACGAGTACACCAACTGTACCATCGTTGACGATACCGGATGTCCAGGCGTGCAGTAGCCTGCTTGGCTCCAATACCGGCACGTCAACATCGAATACAGGGAACGCTCCTGTACAAAGTACTCCAATTGTGGATACATCCGCCGCAAGCTCCTGAATTCGTTCCTCCATCAAATCGACCGTTGCAGACCGATCAATGGTTACCGATGACCCGTCCCGGAGCTTTGTGACGAATACTGGTTTGTCTTCACGAGCCCCTGCTGCGTCTTGGATCTCTTCAGTGGAATTGAATCGGTCAAGAGCACCCGCTTCTACCACGTCGACGTGGTTGGGGAGTTGAGACTCGATATCGGGGGTGATATCATCTCGAGGCGCTTGGCCGATAGTGAGGAGTCCAAGCTTTGTCATTGGCTTTCACCTAATGTTTGAAGATGCTCCATTGAGCCGTATAGCGATTTTAGTCGGTTGAACTCTTCATCATCGTAGAATGATGCACGTCCACGTGCGAAGTCCTTTGCCGTTTCAACCACGAATCCAGTTGCTTCAGCAATTTCAGGGAGATAGTTCGCTCCTGTACCAGAACCGGGAACCGGATTTACGCTTGTCATCGCAACGCCTACGACCGGTGCGTCTGTCGCAGTTGCAGGCTGAAGGATACTGTTGATATGGTGCACATCATTTCCATACGGTGTGATATCTTGTGCCGTTAGGGTCAGTGTACTCGGAGGCTCGCCCGTGACCCGCTCCTGTGCGTCAAGAAGAGTCTCGCTCGGACGGAGGATCCAACCCTGCTTAACTGTTGGAGTGAGTGCGAACCCGCGTTCACAGTGAACTCGATTACCTTTGGTAGCATCAACGGATAGCACCGCATCCATTTCGTTGTCTACCTCATGTTCATTCATAGTGGCCATATCTACGGGACTCCCCATGAACGGAACCGGATCGTGAGGCTGGGTTGGAGCATTTGGACAGACGTGCGTCGCAATGCGCACGTCACCTGCGAGTTTATCACCTCGGGCGTGCATTTCCGCGAGCTGAAACGCCGTCGCAAGAGCGACGATCGCCCCGTCGGCGTCGGAGACCATTCCGATTTCCTCGGGACGAGCCCCGGCGCCACCAAGCCTCCCGATAACGCCGAGAGTGTTTGCGTCTGGGTCCTCACCCGGCACAATTATTTTTACAAAGTCTGTAGTCCCTTCTTCGCCTTCAATAGTCGTCACATCTACATCAACACCCGTTCCTTCTAACTCTGAACGTACGGCTTCACCATCCGAACTGGGGTGATCAAGCACATTGTAAGCCTGCTGTATTCGTTCAAACATAATCACACCTCCGGAAATGCATATTCGACGACTGGCTTTCCAACGGCCTCCTCAACGGGATGGAATAGTCCAGGGTCCTTCATACCTGCGCCAAGCGTCAGCGACGACGCCGGTGCCACAACAACTGTGACTGACTGACCCTCTGTAATTTCGGCAGTTGAAATTGGTCTACCAGTGTCTGCATCCAGCGTCGTGATTAGGTCAGGAAACGTTGCGACCCGCTTACTGTTACGATTAAGTGTCATATACTCGTTCCAGAACGTGAGTTTGTTACCGTCAACGACGACGGTCCCAGTGTCAAATCCGCCAGCTGTTTCCAGCTCTCGCGAGTCAACAGTCCCAGTTACTGCTACCTCGCCGTCTAGTAGCGATGCTACCTCTGCGGCAGCTGACTCACCGTCATCTGCTGTCTGAACTGCCTCTCCAAGTGCTTTTGCCTGGTCATATACCGAAAGTGCGGCATTAGATTCAGCGTACTCTGCCGTGATTGGATTACGGGCGACCGCAACCAGACCTCCGGCCGCCTCAGCTGTTTGACGGATTGTGTCGGCCGCGGACGAGAGGTGGGCCTCTACAAGCAGTTCATGACGTTGTTCAGTGTAGGCCTTACCTCCGACACCGGCCTGCAACACAGTTTCGTCGCCTGACAGCCCGATCGACCCCATTGGCCCTGTTGGATGTGCACGACCATTACACGCTGCATCCAATATCGGGAGCCCAGTCACTGCTGATTGTAGCAGTCCGTTGACGCTAGCGAACCCACCCATCTCGTTAGTCATTAGTGCGGCAACTGTCTGGCCACGCTCGTTCAGTCTGTTGATAATCAACTCAACAGCTTGCACGTAGTCGGCCGGCTTGACATGGCTATCAGCCGCTGCCGGAGCACCGACACCGCTGACGGTCAGAATGACTTCTGAAGCGTCAAACACGGACACAGAACGTATTCGTGGATTACCGTACTCAACGGCCAATTTACCGAAGTTGATACCTTCATTCAGTGAACCACCACCGCCGCCGCCGAGGATTGCCCCACCGACTGCCACGTGTTCAACCCACTCATCCGTAATCTCGGTGTGATTATTATTCTTCATTTTTGTTGTATTTTCGATCATTCGTGTTTATTTCTGTCTCCGCGGTACGCTCGACATCAAGCGCTATGAACGTGTTCGGCCGCTCACGCTCAACGGTCCGTAGTGTCGCGTCGTCTCGTGTTCGCAATCGCTTCATGCCATTTTCTATCAAGTAGTATACCTGGTCGCGACCCATTGACTCAAAGAGATTACCTGCTTTGCCAACTGCTGTCGCACACACTTCCTCAGCCTTGCAGGGCTGTGGACAGGCGGCACAGACCGGCGTGCGGTTCTTGAACTCTATTGGATCGGTCGCCGAGTTAATAAGTAACTCAACTGTCCAAGGTTGCCGCTGGCGAGCCCGCTGAAGTCTCTTGATTCGAGTAGAGTCTTCAGACATGGTCACCAGTCAGGGTCCTCTCGGTAGCGGTCATCGTGCAGATAGCACCGCGCTACGTGTCCATCATCCATTTCGTACATTGATGGTTCCTCATCTGAGCAGGCATCGAATGCATGGGGACACCGCGAACGGAATGCACAACCGCTCGGTTTCTCTCGAGGATCCGGAATCTCACCATCAAGCTTCTGCTGTTCAGGCTTGGCCTGCTCGTCAGCCTTGTTTACTGTCGATATCGCCGATAACAGTGCCCGGCTGTAGGGATGTTCTGGCCTGCTGAAAACGGATTGAACATCGCCGACCTCAACAAGCCGACCTAGGTACATCACCCCGATACGGTCAGCGACGTTTCGCAGCAATGAGAGGTCGTGAGTAATAAATAAGTAGGTGATTCCGTACTCTTTTTGAATTCGCTGGAGTATGTCAACGATGCGCGCTTGCACACTCACATCAAGCGCACTTGTTGGTTCGTCTAGTACCACAAACTTCGGGTTCAGCGCCACTGCCCGGGCAATGCCGACCCGCTGCTTCTGCCCCCCTGAAAGCTGTCCAGGATAGCGGTACATATATTCTCGCGGCAGGTCGACCATATCTAATAACTCTTCAATGCGGTTAATGCGCTCCTTTGCGTTGCCGTAGTTATGGATCTTCAACGGCGCTTCAATAATCGTTTTTACACGGTGGCGAGGGTTGAGGCTTGATGTCGGATCTTGGTGGACGATCTGCATATTCTGTCGGAATTGCTTGAGTTCGCCCTCAGAGAGATCAACGACGTCCTGTCCATCAATCTTGACACTACCTGCCGTAGGCTCAGTCAGTCGCAGCATCGTCCGGCCCATAGTTGTCTTCCCTGACCCAGACTCTCCAACCAGTCCGAAGGTCTGCCCCTCACCGATCGTGAGACTCACTCCGTCAACTGCACGAACCTCTCCTGCTCTCTTGCGGAGAAGTCCTTTGTAGGTTGGGAAGTGCTTCTTTAACCCCTCTACTTGGACCATTTGATCTGACTTTTCATGAACTTCTTGGGTGATCTCCTCGCTGGTGCTGTCAGTTAGACTCATTTGCTATTCCCTCCATCAGCCACTACGTCAGGCTCTGTCTCATCTTCTGAGCCTCCCTGCCAAGGGGGGGACCCAATATTGACATTTTCTCGAACAAGCGCTTGATGCCGATCGTAGGCATTCTCTCCATCAAAAAGGTGACACGATACCGTGTGGTCATCGCTTGTTTTCCGCGGATATGGCACTACTTCGCTACATTTGGGTTCGGCGTAGGGGCATCGATCTGCGAACCGGCAGGCTGCCGGTGGATCCGTGTAATCTGGTAAATGACCTTCAATGCCTCCACCGATCCCGCTTGATAGGGTCGGTATACTCTCAAGCAATCCACGAGTGTAGGGATGCTCTGGGTTGTCAAACAGTTCGGCTGTCGGAGCCTGTTCAACAATCTCGCCAGCATACATGACATTAATGAATTCGCTCACTTCACGAGCGACGCCGAGGTCGTGGGTGATATACAGTACGCTAGTATTTCGATCCTCAACGAGTTCATCAAGCAGATCCAACACTTTTGCTTCGGTAGTGACGTCCAGAGCCGTGCCAGGTTCGTCGGCAATCAAGAAATTTGGCTCGGACAGTAACGCGATAGCGATCAACACACGCTGGCGCATACCGCCCGACAACTCAACAGGGTAACTGCTAAACACCCGTTCTGGTGCAGATATTTCTACGTCAGCGAGCATCTCAATTGCTCGCTCGCGGTAGTCTGCGTCTGACTTTCTGGATACCTTGTCTTGAATCCAGTCGGTGATTGATAGCCGACGCTCCCCCTGCCACTTCAGAACGTCAGTCATCTGCTCACCGACTGTAAGGACGGGATTGAGACTCGTCATCGGGTCTTGCATAATCATGCTTATCTCCTGTCCTCGGCGCGCATGACGTTCAGCGTCTGACAGCTCCAGCAAGTCCTGGCCTTTATATATAATTTCACCAGCAGTAATATCTGCTCCAGGGAGAAGTCCCATGATCGATTTTACGGTCACGCTCTTTCCACAGCCGGTCTCGCCGACTAACGCAGCTGTCTCGCCGCGGTTTAATTTGAAGTCAACACCGTTGATAACTTCGGCTACGCCATCGTACGTATCGAACTGAACGTGAAGATTTCGTACTTCTAAGAGCGTTTCGGGCATGTTAGTTCACCTCCACGTCAAAGGCATCCCGTAGCCCGTCACCGATAAAGTTGAACCCGAGTACGGCGAACGAGATTGCTAGGCCGGGGAACACTGCGATCCACCAGAAGGTAGTGACGTAGTTACGCCCTTGAGCGATCATTGCTCCCCACGTTGGAGTTGGCGGCTGTGCACCCAGTCCGAGAAATGACAGTCCAGCGCCTACAAGAATGACGAATCCCATATCGAGGGTGGCTTTAACCGTGATCGGACTCAAGACATTGGGCAAGACCTCTTTAAATGTTGTCCGAAGCCAGTTTGAGCCCAGTGCTTGGCTAGACTCAATGAACTCTTCTTCTTTGATTGAGAGTACTTCTCCTTGAGTTAGTCTTGCGTACCATGACCACCATGAGAACGCGATGGCAACCATTACATTGAATAATGATGCTCCGGTGGCCGCAACAACAGCCATCGCTAGCAGTGTTGGTGGGATAGCTAAGAAGATGTCAGTTATACGCATTATTATCGAATTGGTCTTCCCGCCGATGTAACCAGCAATCAACCCGAGGGTGACACCGATAGAAATTGCTATTGAGAGTACAATTACACCCATCATCAGCGAGAGGCGTGCGCCAAACAGCACCCGGCTGAAGATATCGCGACCGGTTGTATCTGTGCCCATCGGATGTTCGAGACTCGGCGGCTGGCTCGCCCGGTCAAAATGGACACCCGCTCCAGCATCATCAGGGTAGGGTGCAATAAATGGAGCAAACGTCGCCGCAAAAACCAGTGTTAGGATCATAAGCAACCCGACTACAGATAGCGTATTCTGTAAGAAGCTCTGAAACGTTCTTTTAATCTGTTTAAACCGCTCTTGTTGAGCGGTATCCTCTGTGCTGGGAAGCCGTGTGTTGCTTTTTTCAGTAGCCATATTCATTGATCCCCCAATCTAACGCGCGGGTCAAGGTAGCCGTACAGCAGGTCCACGATAAAATTGGCACTCACAAAGCCAACGCCAACGACGATAACAACTCCAATGATAGCATTGAAATCCTGATATAGGATCGCCTCAACGCCGTATCGGGCCATTCCTGGCCATGCGAATACGATTTCTACGAGAAACGCATTTCCTAACAAGAAGCCAAATGAAAGTCCAATGACTGTCAGCGAACTCGTGAACGCGTTGCGTAGCATATATTTGTACTCAACGAGGTTGTTTGGAAGACCGTATGCCTGCGCAGCTAGCACGTAGTCCTTGCGCTGTTCGTCAATCATATCAGAACGGATGAGACGCATCACCTGTGCTAATGTTGCCAGTCCCAGTGCGAATGCTGGTAACACCAGATGTGTGGCAGCGTCAACGAACGTACCGAACTGGCCCGCAAGGAGACTATCAACGAGATAGAAGTGTGTTACGTCTGGTGGCGGTTCGACTCCATCACTCAGCCGCCCTGATAGTGGAAGCAATCCAAGAGTGACAACGAATATGATCTGAAGCACGATAGCGACCCAGAAACGTGGCATTGAGACGCCGAACAGCGCAGTGATGCGTGAGACGTGGTCCTGCCAGCCATCCTTGTTTGTCCCCGCGATGACGCCGAACGGAATAGCGAGCAGCACCGCGAAGACGAGTGTTAGGACAACTAACTCAATGGTAGCGGGCAGTCGGGCAACGATGTCGCTTAAAACGTTATTATTCGTCCGCAGAGACATTCCCCAGTCGCCTTGGACTACCCCAATCAGCCAGTCAATGTACTGTACCGGGATTGGCTGATCGAGCCCCATCTCTGCTTTAAGAGCCTGGACCTGTTGCTCGCTGGCCTCCGGGCCGAGTGCAAGTCGAACTGGGTCCCCGGGAATAACCCGGGAAATAACAAAAATTAGCATTGATAACCCAAACACAACTGGTATCGACTGGAGTGCCCGGCGGAGTAAGTAATTAATATATGACATAATGGAGGTATGACATCAGAACCATTGGTTTTATTGACATATGGGAAACGTAATCTGGATTAGCTTAGCTAACCGCTATTCTGCGCGCCCCTCTCCTTTACGATGCATTGAGTGGATATCCCAGTCAAATGCCATCACACCTTGATACTGCCACCCCCCCACGTTTTGATTCACTCCGATGCGGTACGGAGGGTTTGCAATAAAGACGCTAGGCATCCCTTCAACAACCATCGCCTGCGCTTCTTGATACTTTTCGAGACGTTTCTGCAGATCTGCTGTGTTCCGAGCCTCCTCAAGAACAGACTGGAGCTCATTGCTTGAATACCACGACTGTGAGATGTATGACCCAAATGATTCAGGGTGATACATCAGGTAGCTATGGCTGTCGGGTGAGGGAACTTTAGCAGTATGGAAAATATTTGTGATATGAGCTGTCTCCTCAGGATCGGTAGCACGGTCCGTGATCGTGGCCCACTGCTGAGGGTTGATCTCTAATTCAATGCCAAGCTCTGAGAGACAGGACTGGTTGAGCAGCCCAATTTGCCGCTGGAGTTCGGTGCCAGCTACGACTACCTGTTCAAGACCTATCTCGTTAATCTCATCAACAGAATACTCGGCTTGGTCAAGGAATTCCTGTGCGCGTTCAAGATCCTGAGACATTGGCTCAAGATCATCGTTGTGGCCAGCCATCTCTCGGGGTACCGGCCCCGCGGCTACCGCACCACCGCCGATTATATCATTAACTGCACTTTCATAATCAAATGCGTATGCAATTGCTTTCCTAACATTGACGTCATCAGTCGGTGCTTTCTGCGTATTTAGCGGGAGGTGGAACAGTTGCAGTTGGGGCACCTCTGGTACGTCCACGTTTGAGAACGAGGCCATCTCTTCGTAAGCTTGTGTCCCCATGTACTGGTCGGTCATATCACCACCGCCCTCTCGCATTGTGTTGACAATGGTTGACTGCTCGGTGATAACCGTTGACCGGAACGTGTCAAAACTATTCTCATCCCATCCCTTCCAGTAATCCTCGTAGGCTGATGTTGAGATAGAGTTGCCTTGCTCCCACTCGTCAAGTACGTAAGCACCTGATCCTGCTGAGTTGTCTTGGAGGTAGGCATTTCCATAATCGCCGTCCTGCTCATTCTCTTTAACTACCTCACTGTTGACAATGTAGAACTGTACCAGCATTGCCAACGCGGGACCATATGCTTGGTTAAACGCAAATTCAACCGTTCGTTCATCACGCGCAGTCACATCCTCTGGACTCAGGTAGCTAAGGAAAAACGACGAGTAGCCTGCTTCCATTTCCAACATCCGCCTCATCGAGTAGGCCACATCCTCAGCCGTCATATCCGTGCCATCGGTGAATGTCACGTCATCGCGGATAGTGAAGACCCACGTCTGGCCCGAATCTTCGACTTCCCATTCTTGTGCGATGTTGGCAGTCGGCTGCAGTGAGTCCGGGTCGACTGTAATAAACTCATCGTAGAGATTCTGTGCAGCCATCCCCTGGGTGTAATCTACCTGCTCTGCTGGGTCAAGGGTACCAAACACCTGACCGGCGATAAAGTGGAAGTCTGTTTCCGTTTCACCGCCCCCGCTTTCGGCACTGGCTCCATCGTCATCAGTGCTCCCATCCTCACCATCAGTCCCACTGCTACTGTCTGCATCTTCATTGCCTGTACACCCTGCGAGTGCGACAGTTGTTGTGCCCGCACCCACTAATTTCAGGAATTTGCGACGTTCCGTGTTATCGGGTCGCATAATCGAACATCAATCAACAGAAGAATATAAATGTTTCCTAAACGGGAGATTAATCGTCTGTGTGATTAGAAGAATTAACTATTAATTGCTTGAATTTAATTACTGCTTGCCCAATGGCGAAGGTGATAGCTACGGAATAAATAGGGATGGGTCACTATGACGAAACGAGTACTGGTGTGATTGATCTAAATTTGTTATTTGTGTGTACACCAACCCCTGCTCTTGAACCGCTCTAATAAAGTCTTCGTCGACTTCTGGATCGTAATATGTTGGAAAAAAGACAGCCTGACGATACTTACTCGACTTTACAGTAACAACGAACATCAACAAACCTTCCGCAGGTGCCCGATATAGCTCAAACTCATTGAATGATTCCTCCTCTCTTTCTACAAGTTCACCTAACGCCTCCAATTCCGATTTTGGGACTACAAGACGAAACCCAGCATCTTCTTCAACAATTGTTGAGACATCACCAGGGTGGAGTATGATCGTTTTCCAACCCTCTGATTCGTACTCCGCTGCAATTGTATTGATATCGTCAAGCACCTCTTCCCAATGTACTAGCGCCTTGTTTGAGCGATTGATATTTTTACGACTCATATGTGTTACTGATTGGCGATAGAAAAAAGTGTTAAGCCCTGAGTGGGCCTCTGACTGCTCTATATCTATCCACATATAATTCTTGAATTTGTAATTGAAATAAATTGTCGTAATGCTGGCTACAATACTTGCTATTATCAGAGCAGTTCAATAGAGCATTGATCTTAGCAACCACGGCGTATCTATGCATCAAGAACCCGTTTCAAGCTATTCCCTTGACTCCTGACGCTGCCGCTACGGTCCCCACTTCGGGGTTTAAGTGCCACCGGTTAAGATCCGTGTTGAGCGTAGATCCGACACTCCTAGCGCCCCTTACTCTATATGCGGATGAACGAACAACCCAGCTCTCCCACTACCACCCGTACGGTCTCACTCACTGGTATCCAAAGTGAGTCTGGCGCTGCCTGCCTCTTTCTCAGCGCCGCCGATCTTCGACTCCTTGGAATCTCAGTTGATGACTGTCAACACATCCAAATCACTCTCCACTCTAATGGCACAATCACTGTAACCGAATAGCCGGGCACAACCACTGTAATCGAATAGCCGGGTTCAGCCCGCGATCAGAACCCGATTTTGTAGATCTGTTCCCGATATATTTCTTCAATATCGCCGTAGTAGGTGTGAATGTAGTCGTCAATAGCGCCCCGCTCTTGAAGTGACCGTGCCCCAGGCGTGTCGCCTCGCATGTATTTGATCAGTTCGCGGTTCAAATCCTGTTTGACACGCCAGTACGTCGTAAAGAAGTGTCGCCCGAAGTGCGAGGTCAAAGAGCGGTACTGCTCTGTTTCCTCATACGTTGGGTGGAACGTGTCTTTCCAGATGGCGTTAATATAGTCCTGTTGGCACTGCATATGCCGGTTTTTCGAGAGAAATAGCCATGGCTCTCCGTTATCTGGGCGTATCAAGAGATACCGGACGAGCATCGCACGCAGTTCATCATCAACCGGGAGCAGCCGTGGACGCTTCGACTTGTTCCCGGCTCTATCATCTGGGATGAGCAGAGCGTTAGACTGCCCTTGCAGATCAGCAGCGGTCCCGAGTGTATCGTAGTGTGCTTGGAGATCGTCGTTTGCGATGTGTATCTCAGAGAGTTTGATGTTACACACTTCTGTCGCTCGCAGTCCCAGCTTGAGTTGGATCAACACAAGCGCCCGGTCCCGAATATGCGTGATCTCTTCGACTTTTTCACGCACGTCAGTGATCGAAAGCGGGTGTGGCGGCTTTACAGACCCCGATTCAAACTCAATATCTGCTTTCGCTTGCTTGATCGGGTTGTAGTCGGTCGGATGGGGGAACTCCTGGGCTGCTTGCCAATACTCGTACGCTTGGTTCAGGCAGTTGATCCGGTTTTTGATCGTGTCATCACCGGTCCCTCGGTCTCGAAGGTGGTGAATGAACTGCTTCATCAGCGGCTTATTCGGACATGCTGGATGGCGTCCAACCTCCTCGGCAAACGCTTTCCAATTCCGAAAGCTTCGGTCGTACAGCCCGACCGTTGCGTCTGCAAGCCCCCGATCGACAACTCGTTCATCAATGAACAGCTCGAACGGGTCGACGTCGATATCCTCAAATGTATCTTGATACTCCTCTAGCGGGTCAATCTCTCGGTCGAATGCATCTGCAAGTTTTCTACGATCGTTGTCACTCATACTTTCTCCAGCTTTCGGCTCCAGATGGTGTACGTTTGACTCGTTGTATCCGTTGCGGCCAGGTGAAATGGGTTGTATGTGTGCCGATGGGCGGTGTGCCACATCAGCCACGCATAGAACCCTTCGATGACGTTCCAGTGCTGATACGACCGATCAACCCTGAACTGATCTAAGAGCCACGCTGACCAGGCTTCCACATCGTCTGGATGCGCAAGCGCATGATGCCGCCCACGACTGTTCATATGCTCTTTCCACCGCCGTGCGAACAGGTCCCACTCCTCGCCCATCCGGGCGCTTAGGTCTGCAGTCGCTCGGTAATCACTCCACACATCACGCCCTTCATACACGTTCGAAAACTGACGCAGCCGCCGTCGAGCCGGCACATCCTCGAACTGTTTGAACACGCCTAAGCGGTCGTGTGGGGGGCTCGGCTCGGTCATGCTGTCTCCTCAACTGGATAACACCGCTGCCCGTCGATCGTTACCTCTGTCCCCTGTAACACGTCGAGATGGCCATCTAACCGCTCTGGGACGGTGTTCGCTAACTCTTGGCCGATCTCTCCGATAGTCACACCGGGGTTGTTCTCGATGGTCTGTTTGATTTTCTCTTGTTCGCTCGTGTGGAGCTGTGCCTCAAGTTTCTCAATCCGGTCGCGTGCGTGATCAAGTTCCTCCTTGAGGTCGTTGCGCTGCTGCCGAAGCTCGTTGACCGTTTCGTCAGGTTCGACTGTCGCTTCGAACTTCTTCATTCCAGCCTCAATCATCGCCTGCATCCACTCCGACACCGACATATCCATCTGGTTGGCGTTCTCTTTCCACCGGTCGTACTGTTTGGAGGTAGGGTATGTCATTGCGGGTTGAGTATCCGACCCTGCCATGGTATACCTATGCTCACGGCTAGAGTTACTAATAGCTTCACGTTCTATGCGGGCCATGGCGTCGTCGGTACCACGCACGCGGCCGACGTCGACACCCTCGTCAACCGAGCCATCGAGCGGGGGCTCCCTCCGTACCTCCTGCGTGAG
>Ga0209945_1000280_pt1 | contig 18120 bp, 16 predicted proteins | sample SalPonR2_A_D2_MG_FD_185703 | JGI IMG/M metagenome (GOLD analysis project Ga0209945, IMG submission 185703) | Salt pond soil microbial communities from South San Francisco under conditions of wetland restoration - Salt Pond MetaG R2_A_D2_MG... ...
CCGCGAGGACATCTACGAGGCGATGGTCGGCTCCATCGCGCCCGCCATCTACGGCTACGAGGAGGAGAAGCTCGCGATGATCCTCCAGCTGTTCTCCGGCGTCACCAAACACCTCCCCGACGGCTCGCGGATCCGGGGGGACCTGCATATGCTTCTCATCGGTGACCCGGGTACGGGTAAGTCCCAGATGATCAGTTATATCGAGCATATTGCCCCAAGATCAGTTTATACGTCTGGGAAAGGATCATCTGCAGCAGGACTTACCGCTGCAGCTGTAAGAGACGACTTCGGCGACGGCCAGCAGTGGTCGCTCGAAGCCGGCGCCCTCGTGCTGGCCGACAAGGGAATCGCCGCAGTCGACGAACTCGATAAAATGGACTGCGTCACGGGCGACACGCTCGTTACACTCGCCGACGGGCGCGTGGAGCGCATCGACGAACTGGCGCGGGAGGCCGCCAAAGATGGCGACATTGAGGAGCTCTCGAACGGCCGACGCATCCGCGACGTCGACCTCGACGTATGGTCCATGGACGAGGACGGGCAACTGGTCGAGCGTCCCGTGTGCTCCGTCCACGAGTACGACGCGCCGTCGGAGCTGACTCGGGTGGCGATGGAGACCGGCGAGTCGCTGAGCGCGACGGCGGACCACCCGTTCTTCGTCCTCGATGACGGGGAGCGCGTCGAGCGGGAGGCCGCGGCGCTCGAAAGCGGCGACTGGGTGTACGTGCCGCGCGAGATTCCGACGACCGCCACCGACGGCGGGGCAACGATCGCAGCGGGCGGTGCCGGCGCCGACCTGCCCGGCGACGGTGGAGGCGTCGACGCCGCGATGGCGAGCGTCCTCGGATACATCTCCGGCGACGGAAACGTCTATTACGACCGCGAGGAGGGAGTGTACGGCGTTCGGTTCACCAACACCGACGACGAGTTGCTGGACGACTTCGAACGGGCGGCGTGTGAAGCGTTTGGGGCGGAGCCGACTCGGCCACCGAGCGAGAAGCGAGACGACGGCGTCGAGACGGTTCGCGTCCACGGAAAGCAACACGCCGACGCCGTCCTCGACGCGGGCATGAACCTTGGTCGATACGACGAGAAGTGCTTCCCGACCGCGGTCTCGACCGGAAGCCGCGCGGCGAAGGCCGCGTTCGTCCGCGCGCTGGCGGACAGCGAAGGCCACGTCGACGAGTCGGCGGGCCATGTTCGTATCGCGTCCGCGAGTCGAGACCTACTGCGGGGCACGCGGAACCTCCTCTTACAGTTCGGCGTGTCGAGCCAGCTACAGCGTCGCGCCCGCGACGACGGGCGAAACGTGTACTATCTCACGCTGACCGATGCGGAGTCGCTCGCGGCGTTCCGCCGGTTGGTCGGCTTTACCGCCACTCGAAAGGCGGAAGCACTGGATCGAGTCGTCGAGTCGGCCGACGGCGATCGGACGATTCTCGACGTGATCCCGGAAATCGACGATCTGCTCGCCAGCAACCGCGACTCGCTTCGACTGTATCAGGCCGAATGCGGACTCAACGCTGGCACGTATCACGATTTCGAGAGCGGAGCGGCGAACGTGTCGCTACACCGTGCCAGCCGAGTGCTCTCCGCGTTCGAAGACAGAGTTGAGACGGCGACCGAGGATCGTCGCGTGCTCGACGGCGAGCCGACGTGGGAGGCCCTCGCCGAGATACGCGATCGGTACCACGTCTCCCAGTCCGAACTCGCCGAGGGAACGAAGCTGTCACAACAGCGGATTTCCCGCGAGTGGGGTGGGAGCGAGGACGTTCGCCAATCAGTGTCGAACAGGCTTCGGGAGGTCCTCACGGAGGTCGCTGAGTCCGATCTCGACGACCTACGAGCGTTCGTCCACGGAGACGTGAAGTGGCGCCGGGTCGAGTCGGTCGAAGCCGTACCGCCGGAATCGACAGAGCACCGCCGTGAGGTGCTCCGACAGCGGCTCGCGGACATCATCGGCGGCCCTGTCGAGAGCGTCGAACAGCGCGCTCGAGATCTGCTCGAACGAGGGCCGGTAGACGAGAAGCGGTCAAAGTTGGCGACGACGCTCGACGCACACAACCTCAGTCAGGCAGATGTCGCGTCGTCGCTCAGCGTGGACCAAGCGACCGTCTCGCGGTGGCTGTCAGGCGCTGTCGAAACCGATCGGCTCGGAGACCTGCACGAGACCGTTGTGAGCGAAGTGGAAGCCGTCAAGCAGGAGCTTCGATCGCTCTTGGCGCGGATCGAGGACGGGAAGAATCCGAAGGTGTACGACCTGACCGTCGAGGAGACGCACAACTTCGTCGCGAACGGCGTCGTCGTCCACAACTCCTCGGACCGCTCCGCGATGCACGAGGGGCTCGAACAGCAGAAGATCTCCGTCTCGAAGGCGGGGATCAACGCGACGCTGAAGGCGCGGTGCTCCCTCTTGGGCGCCGCGAACCCCAAGTACGGACGGTTCGACCAGTACGAGCCGATCGGCGAGCAGATCGACCTCGAACCCGCGCTCATCTCCCGGTTCGATCTGATATTCACGGTGACGGACAGCCCGGACCCGGAGCACGACTCCCGGCTGGCGAAACACATCATCAAGACGAACTACGCCGGCGAGCTCAACACCCAGCGCGAGGAGCTGGCGAGCTCGGAGTTCACCTCGGAGCAGGTCGCGGAGATGACCCAAGAGGTCGCGCCGGAGATCGACGCCGAGCTCCTCCGCAAGTACATCGCCCACGCGAAACGGTCCTGTTACCCGACGATGACGGAGGAGGCGAAGGAGCTGATCGAGGAGTTCTACGTCGACTTGCGGTCGAAGGGCGCCGACGAGGACGCGCCGGTGCCAGTCACCGCCCGGAAGCTGGAGGCGATGGTGCGGCTCTCGGAGGCGAGCGCTCGGGTCCGGCTCTCGGACACCGTCGAGCGTGAGGACGCGGACCGCGCGACCGACATCGTCGAGTCCTGTCTCAAGGACATCGGCGTCGACCCCGAGACGGGGCAGTTCGACGCCGACGTGGTGGAGACGGGCACCTCCAAGAGCCAACGCGACCGCATCAAGAACATCAAGGGGCTCATCGCGGACATCGAAGAGGAGTATCAGGAGGGCGCGCCCGTCGAGGAGGTGCTCGACCGGGCCGGCGAGATCGGGATGGACCCGGGGAAGGCCGAACAGGAGATCGAGAAGCTTCGCACGAAGGGCGAGGTGTACGAGCCGAAGCAGGGCCACCTGCGGACGACGTAGATGGACCGCATCTCCGCGATACGGAACGTCGAGGACGCCCTCCGGGCGTTCGAGGACGGCGAGGCCGACCTCGCCGACACGGAGCGACGGGTGGCGGCGGTGCTCCGGACGTACGCCACGGAGTTCGAGGGCGACGACGACGTGTTCCGCGCGGTCGGCGAGGAGCCGGTCGACGGTCGGATCGTCGTGGCGCCGTCGGCGCCGGCCGCTCGCGAGCGCGTACTCGCCCTCGCGACCGCGGCGGACGCGGGACGTACTCCCGAGGATCTGACAGGCCGAGAAAACGATGCCGTCCCGGAGTTCGAGGTCGAACGGGTCGGGATCGACGAGTAGTTCGGAACCGATAAGTTCGCCCCTCGATCAGCCGCGTCCGTGCTGCTGATCGTGACGTATTCGGAGGCCGCTCGCACCGGGCTCCGAAACCTGTGTCGACGCCACGAGGAGCCGGTCGTCCGCCGGTTCGGGCGAGCGGCGCTGCTCGACGCGACGGAGTACGCCGCGTTCCTCGCCGTGCGGCTCCGGGAGTCGCACGGCGGCGACGTCCAGATCGAGCGGACGGAGCCGTTCAACGAGTTCGCCGCGCTGGACGAGTCGGTCCGAGACGCCGCGAGCGCGTACGCCGATCGGGAGTCCGCGGCGACGCCGTACGTCGCGTTCGCGGCCGGGACAGAACACCCCGATCCGGACCGGCTGAAGGGCGAGGAGCTGTGACCGACGCGTCGGGGCCGGGAACGCACCCGGTTCCGAAGCCCGAAGCGGTGCTCGGTCGGATACCGACCGGAACCAGCCTTCGGCGGGAGCTCGCGGCGGCGGCGCGGTCCCGAGGGAACGAGTCGTCGGTGCGAGACGAGTGCCGGCGGCTCCGGGACGAGATCGCGGCGATCGAGATAGACTCGCCCGACCTCGCCGCGGCCCGTCGACGGGTCGCGGCGGCGAGCGGCGAGGAGGACCGGCTGAAAGAGCGCGTCGCGACCCTCCGCGGCGACGTCCGAGCGCGGCGGGCCGTGGAGGCGGAGACGGACGCGGCGTTGGACGACCTCGAGACCGCCGCGGCCGAGCTCTCGGACGCGCAGACGGAACGGATCGCGGCGGAACAGGCGCTCGAACAAGCGCGGCAACGCGCCGCCGCCGCCCGCGACGAGCGCGAGCGACGCCTAGAGCTCGAAGACCGGCTGCGGAACCGTCGGCGAGAGGGCCGTCGCGAACTCGCGACCGACCTGTATCCGGAGTTCCGCGACGCGCTGGGGGCCGTCCCCGGCGGCGACCCGGCGAACGCCGGCAGGGGCCCGTCCGCGTACGACGGTCCGGCGCTTGCCGCGTCGCTCGCGGCGGCCCGGATCGCCGACCTCGATGAACCGGTCGTGCTCGGCGTGGAGGCCGCACACCGGCTCGCCGTCCGCGAATCGGGACCGGCGGAGACGGTGCTCGACGCGCCGATCACTCGGCCGGACGCCGTCGGGGATGCCTGAGCGGCGTCGACGCCGGACAGGGGTTTAAATCGGATACCGCGGGAGTCGGCGTATGGACTTCTCATGGACCGTCGACCGGGCGGGCGACGCGTCGCTGGTGCGCTGTCGGGTGCACAACGACGGCGGGGTCGCCCGCCGCGTGCGTATCGAGAGCCGCTTCGACGCGCCGGTCCTGCCGCCGCGGCGCGCCGGCGTACCGGAGGGCGACTGGGACGCCGACGGCGTGACGCTGCGTCTCGCCCCCGGCGAGCGGCGCGGGGTCGGCTTCGCCGCACCGTCGCCGCCGGTCGATCCGCCGGTGGAGGTCGGGAACGTCGAACCCCTCGATTCGGACGAGTGCGCGCGCGGAGAGTCGGGGGGCGGCGGCGGCGGGGCCGCAGAGTCGGCGGCGGTCGACGCGCTCCGCGAACTCGGCGACCACCGACCGCCGCGGGCCGCGATCGGTGGGAGCCGCGAGGCCGGCGAAGCGCGCGCGTGCGACGGAGACCACGGAGCCGGCGGCCGTCGTGACGGCGAGCGTTCGAGCGACGAAGGCGCGGAGCCGAACGACGGAGGCCGAGGCACGGGAGGCGACACGGACGAACGGGGGCGGGCGGGGCCAGACGCGGTCGACGAGTGGTTCGCCGCGGTCGACGCCAGGATCGGTCGAGCGGAGCGACTGACCGACGCCGACGTGGAGACGGCGACGGCGGTGGTCGCGGACGCCGGCGGCGTCGAGGCGCTGGTCGACCTCGACGAGCGCGTCGCGGAGGACGCGGAGCGGCTCCGGGCCGTGAGCGAGCGCGCGGCGTCCTTGGCCGAGCGTGCGACGGCGACCGATACTCCGGTCGGGGCCCTGGAGCGCCTCGCGTGATCCTCGCCGTCGCCGGGGGGAAGGGGGGCGTCGGAAAGACCACGGTCGCGTACAACCTCGCCGCCGCGCTCGACGCGGTCGTCGTCGACGCGGACCTCGGCATGGCCGACCTGCCCGGCGGTCGCGGCCCGGACCTCCACGACGTGCTCGCCGGCCGCGCCGACCCGACGGAGACGGTGCGCGTCGGACCGGTCGACGTGGTCCCGTGCGGGCGGACGCTCGCCGGCGCCCGCGCCTGCGACCTCTCGGCGCTGTCGGACGCGATGGCGGCGGTCGAACGGGAGCACGGCGCCGTCGTCCTCGACTGCCCGGCCGGTCGGCGGGCGGACGCCGGCGTGCCGCTCGCGGTCGCGGACGCGTGCCTGCTCGTCGTCTCGCCGCGGGCGTTCGCGTTGGCCGACGCGATTCGGACGCGGGAGCTGGCCCGCGAACTCGATACCGGGCTCGTCGGGTGCGCCCTCAATCGGGTGACGGAAGAGCCGCCGACGGGCGCCGTCGCCGACGCGCTCGGCGCGCCCGCGGCGGTGATCCCCGCCGACCCGCGAGTCGGTCGCTCCGTCGCCGCGGAACGGCCCGTCGTCGACGCGGCGCCCGAGAGCGCCGCCGCGGAGGCGGTTCGAGAGTTGGCCGGACGGGTCCCCCGCTGACGGCCGGACGAACCGTCGGCCGCGAGACATCGGGTCGTTTTACTCGGTCGGGGGCTGACGGGACGGCATGCTCACGGTCGCGTTCCTCGTCGGCGTCGGCGTCGTCGCCTTCCTCGCGGTCGAGGTCGGGCCGCTGTACGCGGCCGATCGGTTCCGCACCCTCCGAGAGCCGACCGCCGAGGAACGAGACCGGCTCGCCGCCTTCCGCGAGACCGCCGGGCTCGACGTCGATCGGATCGCGGTCGAGGTGAGCGGAGCGGGAGGCGACGATGGCGGAGCGGGGGCCGACGATGGCGAAACGGAGATCGATTCGATCGAGGTCGGCGTTCGCGGGCCGCCCCGCAGGCGGGTCCTGTTCCTCTCTGAGGGCGTCCTCGACGGCCTCGACGAGGACGTGGTGATCGGCCTGCTGGCCGCCGAAGCGGGGAGGGTCGAGACGTACTACGGGGAGTTCCGCGCGGTCGCCATCGCGGCCGTGCTCGCGATCTTGGCGGCGATCGTGACGGTCGCGGTCCCGTTTCAGGCCGGCTTCGCCTCGCTCGTCGCCGTCGGAGTCGCCGCGTTCTGGGTCGGCCGGCGAGTGCAGTACGCGGCCGACGACCGCGCCGCGGACGCGGTCGGCGCGGCCCGCGTCGCCGACGCGTTCGAGCGCGTCGCCGCGCTCCGAGGAGTTGAGCCCGAGACGGGCGACTGGTCGACGTGGTTCGAGGTACAGCCGCCGCTCGGCGACCGAATTGCGGCGCTGCGAGAACGAGCGGAACGCGACTCCTGACGGACGACGCCGACGCTACTCGTCGGTCCGGACGACGACCTCGTCACCGTCGACGCGGACGTCGTACTCGTCGATGGTGAGCGAGAGCGAGACGTCGACGTCTGGGTGGTCCGTGACGAGCGCGTTGAGCGCGTCGGGGTTGACGTGGTCGTACAAGACGACGCCCGTTTCGGCGGCGAGTGCGTCCGGATCGACTCCGGCGAGCCGCGCGATTCCCTCGACGACCGCGAGGCTCGGTAATCGGTCGTCGCGGCCGTGGGTTACGCGGACCGACCGGGAGGGCGTACTGGCTCCGGAACTGTTGATCGGAACGCTGCTCATACCAGTCGTCTCTCCGAGCTACTATATGAACATACCCCGTCGTTTATCGGTGTTGATAGCTCCAGCCGGGCGACGGGTCGACCGGGCCGGCGGCGGCGACGCGACCGTGACTCGGGTTCGACCCGGACGGTTCGCGGCGACCCCGACTCGGGCCGACTTGCGCCGGCTCGCGGCGGCGGCGTGCCGGAACCGTTACCAACCAGCCACACGCGTATAAAGACAACTCGAATGCGACTCCCGGAACGACAGCTCGCGGTCCTCGAGGCCGCGAGCGCGACGGACGAACGGACGATAGACGAGATCGCGGCGGAGACGGGGCTGAAACCCGAGACGGTCACCGGCGCCGCCTTCGACCTCCGCGACGAGGGGCTCCTGTCGCTCACCGAGAGCGCCGCCGAGACGGTCGAACTCACCGACGAGGGGCACCGATACGTCGACAGCGGGCTCCCCGAGACGCGGCTCTACCGAGCCGGACTCGCGCTCGACGCCGCCGACGCGGCGGTTTCGATGGGACGGGTCATCGGCGAGGCCGACCTCGACGGGCCCGAGGTCGACATCGCCCTCTCGAACTTCGCGCGCAAGGGGTTCGGCTCGATCGACTCGGGCGAGCTGACGGTCGACCCGGACGCCGACCCCGATTCCGATCCGGAGGCGGCGGCGCTCGCGGCGCTCGCCGACGGCGATAGCCCGGCGGTCGACGACGGCGTCGTCGAACAGCTGGACTCGCGCGGCCTCGTCGACCGCGGCGAGTCGGTCACTCGGTCGGTGACGCTCACCGACGACGGCGTCGACGCCCTGATGACGGGCGTGGAGGCGACGGAGACCGTCTCGGCGCTCACGCCGGAGCTGCTCGCCAGCGGCGAGTGGCGCGACGTGGAGTTCGCCGAGTACAACGTGGAGGCCGACGCGCCGACGACGCAGGGCGGCCGGAAACACGTCCTCCGACGGACGGCCGACCGCGTGAAGGACGTCCTCGTCGGCATGGGGTTCCAGGAGATGGAGGGCCCGCACGCGGACAGCGACTTCTGGATCAACGACTGCCTGTTCATGCCGCAGGACCACCCGGCGCGGACCCACTGGGACCGGTTCGCGCTGGACGTCGATCCGATGACCGACATCCCGGACGAGCTGATCGCCCGCGTCGAGGCGGCTCACCGCGACGGCTGGGGGGTCGACGGCGACGGCTACCACTCGCCGTGGTCGGAGGACTTCGCGCGTGAAATCGCCCTACGGGGCCACACCACCTCCCTGTCGATGCGGTACCTCTCCGGTATCGCGGGCGCGGAGCTGGAGCCGCCGCAGCGCTACTTCTCCGTGGAGAAGGTGTACCGCAACGACACGCTGGACCCGACGCACCTCCTCGAGTTCTTCCAGATAGAGGGGTGGGTGATGGCCGAGGACCTCTCGGTGCGCGACCTGATGGGCACCTTCGAGGAGTTCTACCGGCAGTTCGGCATCACGGACATCCGGTTCAAGCCGCACTACAACCCGTACACGGAGCCCTCCTTCGAGCTGTTCGGCGAGCACCCGGAGACGGGCGAGGAGATCGAGATCGGTAACTCCGGGGTCTTCCGCGAGGAGGTCACCGGCCCGCTCGGCGTCGACTGCGACGTGATGGCGTGGGGGCTCGCCCTCGAACGCCTCGCCATGCTCACGACCGGCGCGGAGGACATCCGCGACCTCCACGGGACGTTGGCCGACATCGAGTTCCTGCGGAACGCGGAGGTGAGCTACTGATGCCCGTCGTCGACATCGACACCGACGAGCTACGCGGGCTCACCGGTCGCACCGACACGAGCGACGAGGAGTTCAAGGAGGACCTGTTCGGGCTCGGCCTCGAGTTCGAGGGCGAGACCGACGACGGACTGCTCCAGTTCGAGTTCGCGCCCGACCGGCTCGACCGGCTCTCCGTCGAGGGCGTGGCGCGCTCGCTGCGCTACCACTACGGCGACGACCGCGGGGTCTACGTCCCCGAGACGAACGACGCCGAGTGGACGATCGAAGTCGACGAGTCGGTCCCGGACGAGCGCCCCTACGTGACCGGGGCCGTGATCCGCGGCGTCGACCTCGACGAGGGCGCGCTCGACTCGCTGATCCAGCTCCAAGAGAAGCTGCACGCGACGATGGGTCGGGGGCGCGCGAAGGGCGCCATCGGGATCCACGACCTCGCGATGGTGAAGGGCGCGCCGCTCCAAGAAGGGGCGGAGCCGTCTGTCACCTACCGCGGAGTGGAGCCCGACGGCGACACGTTCGTCCCGCTGGACGCGAACGACGAGCTCAGCCCCGCCGCGGTGCTCGACGAGCATGACACGGGACGGAAGTACGCGGACCTCGTCGAAGGTCTCGACCGCTACCCCGCCATCTACGACGAGCTCGGCCTCTTCTCGTTCCCGCCCGTTATCAACGGGAAGCGGACCGAGGTGACGACGGGCTCCCGCGAGCTGTTCGTCGAGCTCACCGGCACCGATCAGTGGACGATCGACCGGATGTGCAACATCGTCTGTTACGCGCTCTCCGCGCGGGGCGCGACGATCGAGGAGGTCGAAGTGAACTACGCCGACGGCGCGACCGCGCCGAGCGAGTACGGCGCGGAGCTCGTCCGGCCGAACCTCGACGTCGACGAGAAGGCCGTGAGCCACGACCGCATCGAGACGCTGCTCGGCGTCGACTTCGAGCCCGAGGAGGTCGTCGACTGCTTCGAGCGCGCCGGCCTCGACGCCTCCTACACGCTCGACGGCGACGTGACCTACGAGGTGGAGATCCCGCCGTACCGCGTCGACGTGCTCCATCCCCTCGACCTCGTCGACGACGTGGGACGCGCCTACGGCTTCGACAACCTGGAGCCGCGCTACCCCGACGTGGGGACCGTCGGCGGGCGCCACGAGCGCTCCCGGCTGGAGGACGCGGTCCGGACGAGCCTCGTCGGCCTCGGCTTCGAGGACCTGCTGAACTTCCACATGACGAGCGGGACCGAGAACTACGACCGGATGAACGTGGAGCCGAGGACCGACGTCCTCGGCGGCGGCGACCCGGTCGAGATCACGGAGCCGTACAGCGAGGAGTACACCCAGCTCCGCACGTGGGCGCTCCCCTCGCTCGTCATGCTGTTGGAGCGGAACACCCACAACGCGTACCCGCAGGACGTCGCCGAGGTGGGCTTCGTCGCCGAGCGCGACGACTCGGAGAACACGAACGTCGCCGAGCGCCGCCACGTCGCCGGCGCGGTCGCCCGGCGCGACGCCTCCTACGAGGCCGCGAAGGGGCGCCTCCAGTCGGTCTGCGACGACTTCGGCGCCGACCTGTCGACGCCCCGCACCGAGCACCCGTCGTTCATCGACGGGCGGACCGCCGCGGTCGAGATCGACGGCGAGACGGTCGGCGTGATCGGCGAACTGCACCCCTCGGTCCTCGTCGAACACGACCTCGAGGTGCCGGTCGCCGCCTTCGAGTTCGACCTCGACGCGTTACGGTAGTCGAAGCGGACCGAGAGAAACCCTCGATACGGGCGGTTTCACGATCGTTCTCGATCGTGGGGTCGGTACCACAAGATATTTGTACGGTTTCCAGAAGGAATTTCGTATGAACTGTGAGAAGTGCGGTACCGACGCGCCGGTCCGGTACTGCGACGTCGACGGGTTCGCGTACTACCTCTGCGTGACGTGCGCGGAGGGCTGGGACGCGGTGACGGAGCGCCCGAGCGGCGGGACGCCGGCGGACGCCGCGGAGCGGTCGCTCGTACAGTAACCCGGCGGTTCGGACCCCGGCTACTCCTCGAACCCGTCCTCCCACCGAAACGTTCCGTTCCGCTGGACGACGTCCCCGTCGACTTCCATCCGAGAGCGCTCGCTCACGTCGCTTATCATGTCGACGTGGACGGCGCTGTCGTTGCCCGACTCGCCCTCGGGGAGACAGGCGTCGTAGGCGCGGCCGACGGCCATGTGGACCGTGTCGCCCATCTTCTCGTCGAAGAGGATCGAGTCGGTGAAGCGATCGATCCCGCGGTTCATCCCGATACCGAGCTCCCCGAGGCGGCGGGCGCCCGCGTCGGTGTCGAGCACGTCCGCGAGCGCGTCTTCGCCGGTGTCGGCCGCGAAATCGACGACCTCGCCGCCCTCGAAGACGAGGTGGACGCCCCGGACGCGGGTCGCGTCGATCGTCATCGGGACGTCGAAGAACGCCTCGCCCTCCGTGTCGTGCGGGGCGGTGAACACCTCGCCGCTCGGGAGGTTGTGCGAGTCGTACGCGACCGAGGCGGCCGAGTTGACGGCGGTACGGCCCGCGATCGACATCGTCACGTCGGTGTCGGGCGCGGCGTCGCGCTCGGTGACGATCCGGACCTCATCGCCGTCGTCGAGGAGCGCTTTCATCCGTGCCATCTCGTCGGCCAGCGCCTCCCAGTCGCGGAGGACGGCGTCGTACACGAACTCCTGGTACTCCTCGTAGGCCATCCCCGCCTGTTGCGCGAGGCTTCGAGTGGGGTGGACCGTGGACACCCAGTCGGTGTCCATCCGGGCCTCGCGGACTCCCTTCCGCGCTTTCGCGTACGCCTGACGCGTCCCGCCGGACACGTCGGCGGTCGCGGTGGTGTTGCGTCCGCCGCCGATCCGGAGGTAGACGTCCGCGGCCTCGAAGAGAGCGCGGTCGACCGCCGGGTCGTCGTCGAACGCGGGGGTGTCGTCGCCTTCGACGCGCGCCTCGGCGCCTTTTAAATGCGCGCGGGCGATCTCGTCGGCGCCGTACAGCGTCGTGACGGTCGCCCCGCGCTCGCCGAGCGTCTCAGCGACGGCGACGCCGAGTTCGTGGGCGTCCTCGGCGACGCTGACGACGACGTCGTCGCCGACCTCGACCCGCGCGCTCCAGTCGACGAGCAGTTCGGCGTGCTCGCGTACGCGTTCGTCCATGATGATCGGTGCGTAGTGGAGCAGTGGTAAATCGGTGCCGGGACGGTGATCGCCGTTCGGACGCGATCGGTCTCTGTTTATAAGCGAGTGCGGATCGTCACCGGAGCTGTTCGCGTGCTCATCGACGCGTCCGGTGGGACGGGGTCCGCGGCCACTGAACGCGGTAGTGCCCTCAGAACTCCTCGAAGCGCTCCACTCCCGCCTGTGCGACCGCCATGTCTTCGTCGACGCTGCCGCCGGAGACGCCCACGCCGCCGACGACCGTTCCGTCGTCAGTCTCCAGCGGGAACCCGCCACCGAAGGTGACGATTCGCCCGTCGTTCGTGTTCCCGATCCCGTACAGCGATTCGCCGGGCTGTGACGCCTCGTGGATCGCCTCGGTGTCCAACTTCAGCGACACCGAGGAGTACGCCTTGTTCTGGGCGATGTCGACGCTCCCGAGCAGCGCGCCGTCCATCCGGTGGAACCCCACGAGGTTCGCGCCGTCGTCCATCACCGCGATACACATCGGCACGTCGATCGCCGCGGCCTCCTCCTCCGCGGCCGCGATGACCTCCTTGGCGACGTCTAGTGTTACGTGAGTCATACTGCGTGTGCTCTGTCTACCCGGTCTCGCGATAGTATAATAAATTACCATGATAGATATCGGGTCGGCGAGCAGACGAGGAGAGCGAGCGGCGAGCGGACGAAGAGCAGGGCGGAACGGATGAGGCGCTCGGCGTGAGGATTACAAAAGGAGCATCACGAGATCGCTCCGAACCGCCTACTCCAAGTCGAGCAGCGCCGCGATCTCGCCGAGGTAGTCGTCGTAGATCCCGACGGCGGACTCGATCGGGTCCGGCGAGGCCATGTCGATCCCGGCGAGTTCCACGACGTCGAGGGGGTAGTCGGAGCCGCCGGCCTTCAGCATCTCGCGGTAGTCGGCGGCCGCGGGCTCGCCCTCGTCGAGGACCCGCTCGACGATGGCGGCCGCGGCGGAGATGCCGGTCGCGTACTGGTAGACGTAGAAGTTGTAGTAGAAATGCGGAATCCGCTCCCACTCGCGCTCGACGCCGCCCGTCAGCTCCGCGGGCGCGTAGTAGTCGCCCTTCAGGTCGGCGTAGATCTCGTCGAACGCGTCGGGGGTGAGCGCGTCGCCGGCCTCCACGCGCTCGTGGATCCGCTGTTCGAACGTCGCGAACATCGTCTGCCGGAAGAGCGTCGAGCGGAAGCGTTCGAGGTACTCGTCGAGCACGTGGGTCCGGAGCTCGTCGTCGTCGAGCGTGTCGAGCAGGTGGTGCGTCAGGAGCGTCTCGTTGACCGTGGAGGCGATCTCCGCGACGAAGATCTCGTAGCTCGCGTCGTGCCACGGCTGGGCGTCGCCGGCCAGCTCCGAGTGCATGGAGTGACCGAGCTCGTGCGCCAAGGTGAACATGGAGGCGATGTCGTCCTGGTAGTTCATCATGATGTACGGCTGGGTGTCGTAGGTCCCCGACGAGAACGCCCCGGAGCGCTTCCCGCGGTTCTCGTACACGTCGACCCACCGGGAGTCGATCCCCTCGCCCATCCGCTCCTGGTACGCCTCGCCGAGCGGCGCGACCGCCTCGGTCACCCACTCGACCGCTTGGTCGTACTCCACGTCCGGCCCCTGGTCGCCCGTCAGCGACATGTAGAGGTCGTGGCTCTCCAACTGGTCGACGCCGAGGGCCTGCTCCTTGAGTTCGGCGTGCCGGTGGAGCACGTCGAGGTTGTCGTCGACGGTGTCGACGAGCGTGTCGTACACCTCGACCGGGACGTTCGAGCCGTCGAGCGCGGCGGCGCGGGCGCTGTCGTAGCCGCGGATGTCGGCGTTCGTCGTGTGCTGGCGGACGGCCTTCTCCAGAGACGTGCCGACCGTGTTGCGGACGTCCGCCCAGTTGTCGTAGAACGTCTCGTGGACGCGCCGGCGGAACTCGCGGTCCGGGTTCGTCTGGAGCTTCGTGAAGTTCGCCTGCGTGATCTCGACCTCCTCGCCGTCGGGGTCCTCGACGACGCCGTAGGTCATGTCGGCGTTCGTCAGCATCGAGTAGATCTCGCTCGGCGCGTCGGTGACCTCCGAGAGGTCCGCGAGCACCTCCTCGACCTCGCTCGACCGCGTGTGCGGCTTCTTCCGCAGCACGTCGTCGAGGTACTGCTCGTACGTCGCGAGCGCGGGCTCGTCGTCGAGGAACGCCTCGACGTCGGCGTCGGTCAGCGACTGGACCTCCGGTTCGAGGTAGGAGACCGCGCTCGACGCCTCCGAGCCGAGCGACGACGCCTTCGCGGACATCGCCTGGTACTCCTGGTTCCGGGTGTCCTCGGCGCTGCGGAGCCGGGCGTACGTCGTCACCTGCTGGAGCTCGCGGAAGATCTCCTCGCGCAGCTCGAGCAGTTCGAGCAGCGTCGCGGCGTCCTCGACGGCGCGCCCCTCGTAGGCGCGCAGCTCGTCGATCCGCTCGGCGACCGCCTCGTAGGCGGCCTCCCAGGCCTCGTCGTCGGCGTAGATGCCGTCGAGGTCCCACTTGTACTCGGTGTCGATCTCGGATCGCTCGGGAACCGAACTCATACCGTTTCGGTCGGCCTCCCCGACACTAAGCCTTGGCAAACCCCGCGCCGCGAGCCGATAGGCGTGCGGTGCGTTACCTCGCCTCTCTGTCGTCGTCGCCGCCCGACCCCGCTCCGCCGCCGGCCCCGTCCCCGTCGGCCCACGCCGCGAGGTCGACGACGAGCACGAGCGCGTCCTCGCCGTCGCGGTAGTAGCCGCCGACCCGCCGGACCGGTTCGAACCCCTCGTCGGCGTACAGCGACCGGGCGGGGTCGTTCCCCTCGCGCACCTCCAGTCGGACGACGGCCACGCCGGTCGCGCGGAGCCGGACCAGCGCCGACCGCAGGAGGGCCCGCCCGATCCCTTCGCCGCGGGCCTCGGGGTGGACGGCGAGGTCCTTCACGTGGCCGATGTCGCGGCCGTGGTTCGGCGTCCGGTCGGCGACGACGAAGCCGGCGACGGCGCCGTCGCGCTCCGCCACGAGGAACGCCGGCTCGTCGAGGAGCCGCTCGAAGGCGTCGTGCGGCCACGGGTCCGAGAAGCAGGCGCGCTCGATCCGGACCACCGCCAGGAGGTCGGCGCGGTCGGCCCGTCGGATCGTGACGTCGGCGACGCTCACGCGTCGAGTTGGCGGCCGCGGGGAATAAACGCGGTGGCTCCCGGGCTCAGTCGATCCACGGCTCGTCCGGGTCGGCGTCGGCCGGGTCGGGGGCGGACACCTCGAAGCACGCGCCCTCCGGGGGTCGGAGCCGCCGTCCGTCCGGGAGTCCGATGTGGCCGTCGTCGTCGCGGCGGAGCTCGACCGTCCACCCGTGCGACTCGACGACCTCGCGGACGATGTCGAGCCCGTACCCGGTCCCGTCCGCCCGGGTGGTGAACCCCGACTCGAACACCGACTCCCGGTCGTCGGGGTCGACGCCGGTTCCGTCGTCGGCCACGAGGAACCCGCCGTCCGTGGCCGTCACGAGAACCGTCAGCGGGTCGTCGTCGGACGTTCCGTCCGCGAGGTCGTCCGATCCTTCGGTCTCGGGCCCGTCCGTCTCGTCGTCCGGCTTCGCGTGTTCGGTCGCGTTACGGAACAGGTTCTCGAGGGCCTGCCGCATCCGTCCCCGGTCGCCGTACACCCGCGCGTCGCCGGCGACGACCAGCTCCGCGTCGGCGTCGCCCCCGGCGGCGGTCTCCCAGGCGTCGCGGGCGACGCTCGCGAGCGCGAACTCGGCGGGCTCGTCCATTCCGGTCCCCTGTCGCGCGAGGGTGAGCAGCTCCGAGACGAGCTGGTCGATCCGGTCGACGGCGCGCTCGCCCCGTTCGAGCGGGTCCGTCTCGTCGCGCAGCCGCGCCATCTCCATCGACCCGCGGATCACCGACAGCGGGTTCCGGAGGTCGTGGGAGACGATGCTCGCGAAGCGGTCGAGCCGCTCGTTCCGGTCGGTGAGCCGCCGCTCGCGGGCCTTCCGCGCGCTGACGTCGCGGGAGTTGATGAGCAGTTCGCCGACCGGGCTGTCGGCCGGCAGCGAGCGCGTCCGCGACTCCAGCCAGACCCAGTCGCCGTCGGCGGTGCGGTAGCGGTACTCCAGCGTGGGCGCCGCGTCGGGCTCGTTGAGCGCGCGGTAGAACCGCTCCGTCACGCGCTCGCGGTCGTCCGGGTGGACGTACCCGAGCGGGGAGCGCCCGACGGTCGACCCCTGCTCGTAGCCGAGCACCTCCTCGACGGAGGGGCTTTCGTAGACGATGAGACCGTCGTCGTCGACGACGGTGACGAGGTCGCTGCCGTACTCGAGGAAGGCGCGGTAGCGCTCCGGGAAGGTCCGGTCGACGTCGACGCGGCGGACCGTCACGATCCGCCCGCCGAACTCCGGGGCGAGCTCCTCGTCGACGACCGACTCGACCCACGCGTACCCGCCGCTCGCGCGGCGGATGCGGTGGGTGACCGTCCGGGCCGTCGCGACCGCCGACAGCGCGTCCGCCACCGGCTCGCGGTCGCTCGGGTGGACGCGGTCGAGGAGGTCGCTCCCGACGAGCGCGTCGCGCTCGACGCCGACGACGTCGGGCACCGACGGCCCGGCGAACAGCACCTCGCCGTCCACGGCGACGGCGAGCAGGAACCGGTCCGCCTCGGGCGACCGCGACCGTCCGTCCCCGGGCGACGAGTCGCCGTCCTCCGGGGCCCTTCCGCCCGCCGTCGGCGCGCTCGTCGGCGCTTCGATCTCGGCACGCCCCGCCGACCGCTCCGCGTCGTCGGTCGCCGCGTCGGCCGCGCGCCGGTCGTCGGTCTCGGGGGCATCGCCCGCGTCGACGCCGCGGTCCGGCGACGACGTGTCGGATGGACGGAGGGTCACTATCAGTTCTATCGGTCGTACGCACGGGGACGGATAAAAGCGCGCCCCCTCGAAATCATCGGTGATAATCGGGTGGGCGAACCGGCCGGCGTTCCCCGATCTCCGCGACGCCGACGTGTCGCTCGCAACCAGCTCGCAGTCCGTTCGGGCCCGCGAACGCCGGATCCGCGGAGCTCACACCTCGTCGACGACGGTCCCCTCGGCCCACGCGGTCTCGAAGCCGTCGTTCACGCGCGCCGCGAATCCCCGGTCGCGCAGGTCGAGCATGCCGAACAGCCGGTCGGGCGAGAGCGGGTCGGCGACCTCCAGACACACCTCCTCGCCGTCGATGAGGTAGAAGTTACCGTACGCGTCCTCGGTGATGCGGAGCTCGAAGGGGCCCTGCGCGATCGTCAGCGTCGCGCGGTCCTCGTCGACGGCGGCGCGCGCGTCGTCGAACACGCTCGGCGAGATGAGCACGGAGACGTCGACGTCGCTCCGGATCGCCGCGAGGAGCCGCTCGAGCAGCTCCGGGCCCTCGCGGTCGACGTCGAACTGCGCGGAGACGTCGGTGGCGACGACGACGATCGACTCCTCGGCGGCGTCGATCCGCTCGAAGAGGAGTTCGAGGGAGTCGCCGGCGCCGACCGCGGCGGTCCAGAACTCGTCGTCCGCCGTCTCGGCGTCGGCCAGCCGGTCGATCAGCTCCCTCTTGCCGGACTCGTACGTCTCGATCCGCCGGTTGAGTTCGCGCCGCTTCGCCTCGACCAGCCGGTCGACGGCGACGGCGGGCTCGACGGGCGCGTACCGCTTCGGCTCCCGGTCGGTCTGGACCCGGACCAAGCCGCGCGACTCCAGCCCGCCGAGCGCGTCGTAGATGCGCCCCTTCGGCACGCCGCTCTCCTCGGCGACGGCCGCGGCGGTCCCGGTGCCCAACGCGAGCAGCGCGCGGTACGCCCGGTCCTCGTAGCTCGACAGCCCGAGGTCGCGGAGCGACTCCATGCGCGCCCTCCGACGCGCTCCCACAAAGCCTCGGCGCTTGACGCCGACGAAGTATATAAAAAGACAATCGCGAAT
>Ga0209945_1000285_pt1 | contig 17850 bp, 17 predicted proteins | sample SalPonR2_A_D2_MG_FD_185703 | JGI IMG/M metagenome (GOLD analysis project Ga0209945, IMG submission 185703) | Salt pond soil microbial communities from South San Francisco under conditions of wetland restoration - Salt Pond MetaG R2_A_D2_MG... ...
CGATGATCAGGGTCGTTACGACACGCGCCGCCCCGAGGAGCGTCTCCGCGTCGATGTCGGCGCCGAGGTACGCGAGCGCGCGCCCGACCTCCGGCTCCGGATCGACGCGTCCCGGCCACCAGCTACCGAGCCGTTCGACGACCGATCCGACCGTCATTCCACCACCCGCCGGCGGTGTGCCGCGTCGACTTCGGTGGCGCCCGTGCGTTCGGCGTCGGCAAGCTCCGACAGCAGCGCCTCGCGCTCGTCGAGCGCGTCCAGCACGTCCGCGTACGACTCGTCGGGGCGGGCCAGCGACGCGACGAGGTGGCTGTTTCCACGTTCGACCACGCCCGTCGGCTCCGTGCCGCCGGCGCCCGGTTCGAACAGCGACTCGAAGCTGACCTCGCCGTCGGCGTGGCGGACCTCCTCGATGGTCGCGACCCGCCGCCGTTCGCCGGCGGAGAGGGTGACGAGCAGGTCGGTCGCCGCGAACGACGACGCCGGAACGCCCAGATCGGTCACGACGCGCTCGATCACCGACTCGGCGCCGTCGCCGTGGATCGTCCCGAGGACGGCACTCGACGCCGCGCCGACGCGCATCGCCTCGTAGAGCGTCGCCGCTTCCTCGCCCCTGACTTCTCCGAGGACGAGCGCGCCGTCACCGAGTCGGAGCGCGGTTCGCAACGCCTCGGTCGGCGAGAGCGCCGGGCCGTCGTCGGCCGCGGTCCGGACGGCCTGTACGTCGCGGCCGGCGTCGCGAAGCGCCGACACCGGGAGTTCGGGGGTGTCCTCGACGACGACGGTCCGGGTCGACGGTGGGAGTTCCCACAGGAGTGCCGAGCAGAGCGTCGTCTTCCCCGCGCCGCGTGGCCCGGCGATCAGCCCTGCGGCGGCGCGCTCGACGGCCACGGAGCAGAGGGCTGCCGCCCGGGCAGGTAGCGTTCCGTTCGCCACGAGCGCCGGGAGCGTCCACGCGTCCGTGCGGTGGGAGCGGAAGACGAAGCCGTAGCCGTCGCTGGCCGGATCGGTGACGCCCGCCACGCGGATGCGGCCGCCGAACGGTCCCTCCGTCGTCCCGTCGAGCGTCGGATTCGCACGTGAGAACCCACGCCCACTCTCCCGCCGGAAGCGGGAGGCGAGTGCCGCCGCGCCCCGCCGCGTCAGGTGGACGTTCGTCGGCAGTCGGTCCCCGTCGATCGACACCTGAACCGGGCCGTCGCTCACGGGTGCCGACGCCACCACCTCCGACACCGCCGGGTCGGCGAAGAGGTCGTCGAGGACGCCGTGGCCGCGCGTGTGCTTCCGAAGGACGCGCTCGATTGCCTCGACGGACACCTCGGTGCAGTCGGTCACGTCAGCGACCGCTCGGACGGCGCGGGGAATCGCTCGTCCGTCGTCTTCGCCACCCGACGCCAGCCGGTCGTAGGCGGCCGACAGGGTACGCATCTCCGCCCCGTCCAGCCGCGAGCCGAGGGGTTCGAGCAGGTAGTAGTCGCCCCGGTCGCTCCGGTAGCGGCGCACCGTCGCCTCGGTGTCGAGCTCCCGTCGAGCCAGCAGCGTCGCCCCGTCCGGTGGTCGCTCGACCAGTCGCGAGTTCGACACCGTCGGCCCGACGGTTGACGCGAGCGCCGTTTCGTAGTCGCCGTCGACGCGGTCGGCGCCGGCGGCCAGTCCGGAGGTGGCCGCCAGATTCGCCGCCGCGCCGGCACGGCCGGTCGCGGCGTGGGCTGCCCCGAGCGGATCGCGGCGCGCCCGTGCCGCGAGCGTCTCGTCGTGGACGGCGACTCGCGCGGCGAACCGCCCGGCTGCGACCAGCAACCCGACGGCGCCGTCGTCGTAGACGCGTTCGCGCCCGTCGTGTCGGACGCGGACGGCGTCGGCGTCGCGGTCCGCGAGGGCGTCGACCACCGTGGCGCGACACGCCGGTTCGGCGGCGAGGTCGCCCGCCCCCGGACAGTCGTCGGCGTCGACGACGAGGCTCGGCTCCCCGTCGACATCGATTCCGGCCGGCGTGTGAAACGACGGAACGCACCCACACTCGGCAGTCGTGGCACCGTCGTCGCCGGTCGCTCGTTCACCGCCGCGCAGTCGATCCAGGAGTCGCATAGGTCGGGTGGCCCCGGCATCGCTTTTGAACCTCAGCCACGTACGACGACGACGCCGACCCCCTCAGACCGGACGAGCGAGAGGACGAGCCGATATCGGGACGAGCCGTCGAAGACGACGCGGCCATCGGGCGTTCTGAGATCGACCCCACGGAGCCGCGTCCGGTGGGTGCGGTGGCCGTCCAGCCGGTAGCCGATGGCGTCGTCCGCGCCGTCGATCCACAGGCTAGCGCCGACGGCGGTCCACGACGACTGGGGCAGCCGGAACCGGACGATCCGGCGTGCGCCAGTCACGTTCGGACGCGTCGGGTCCTCGTGTGCCCGAAGCGACCGCGCCGCGCGGTCGATCCGGTCGACCACGCGGTCGAGGTGGACCGCCGTCCGCGTCTCGCGCCCCTCGTCGACGGCGGGCGTGACCGCCGCCAGCAGCGCGACCGTCAGGCAGACGGCGAGGACGACACGAATCACAGGAGCCGTCGGAGGCGCTCGGCGAGGGTGGGGCCGTCGTCCGTGTCGGCCTCCTCGGAGTCGTCGGCCATCGCGGCCGCCTCCGCGAGGGCGGCGTCGGTGCGGGCGGCTACGGCGGACTGCTGGACCCCTTCGCCGCCGTCCGCCGACCCCGACCCGTCGGACGCCGGCCACGATGGATGGCGGTCGGGCCCGTCGGCGCCCGGCGAACCGCCGCGGTCACGACCGTGAATCGTCCCGTTCAGGTCGGGATCGGCGTTCCCGTCCCCGGGCCCGCCGGTGTCGGAACGGGCCGTCACCGTTCGTTCGCATCGGTCGGCCCGCGCGGGTCGAGCGGGTGCGTCCTGTGTGCCGTGTTGAGGCGTCGTGTGGCTCTCGTCGTGCTCGCGGTCGTCTCCGACGGCAGTTGTGTCGGCCGCGTTCCCGTCGCCGCCGCGTAGCTCCGCGCGAACCGCCTGCAGGTCGGCTTCGAGGCGGTCGACTCGCGCGACGGCGGCGTCCGCCCGCCGCTCGACCGCTTCGTCGACCGCCCTAACGCCGCCGGCGAAGCCGCGGAGCGCCTGGACGGCCGCATCCAGTTCGGCCAGCCGGTCGTCGAGTTCCGACACCGTCGCTTCGAGGTCGTCGAGGCGTGAGTCCATCCGCGCGGCGTCCGGGAGGCCGTCGGCCGCGTGGCCGTCGGTGATCGCTCGTTCGAGGGCAGCGACGCGTTCTTCCAGTCGTCCGTCTCGGTCGGCCATACGGTGCGGTGGCCCCGTTCTCGTACCTAAAGTCTCGGCTGCACTCAACGGTGCGTTGAAGGGGACGCAAGACACACGTCGGACGTATGAAGTCCGTCCTGATTGGCGTCGGGCAGGCCGGTGGGAAGGTAACCGCCGCGCTGTCCGATTTCGACGCGCGCAACGGCTTCGACGCCGTCGTCGGGTCGCTCGCGGTCAACAGCGCCCGCTCCGACCTCCAGTCGCTGCCGTTCGACACCGTCCTCATCGGCGGCGCCGAGGTGAACGGCCACGGCGTCGGCGGCGACAACGAACTCGGCACGCGAGTGATGCAAAACGACCTGCAGGAGGTGATGGGCGCCATCGACGGCCGGACGACGGCCGAAGCGGAGGCGATATTCGTCGTCGCGGGCCTCGGCGGTGGTACGGGAAGCGGCGGCGCGCCCCTCCTCGTTCGCGAACTCTCGGAAATCTACGACATCCCCGTCTACGGACTCGGCATCCTCCCCGGCCGCGACGAGGGGTCGCTCTATCAGGTGAACGCCGGCCGGTCGCTGAAGACCCTGATCCGCGAAGCCGACGCGACGCTACTGGTCGACAACGACGCCTGGCGCTCCTCCGGCGAGAGCCTCGAATCCGGGTACGAGGCGATCAACGACCGCATCGCCCAGCGGGTCGGACTCCTCCTCGCCGCCGGCGAAGCCACTCAGGGCGTCGGCGAGTCCGTCGTCGACAGCTCCGAGGTCATCAACACCCTCCGCGGGGGTGGCGTCGCGACCCTCGGATTCGCCTCGGCCGACGCCTCTTCCGACGCGGCCGCGAACGTCAACGTCGTCACGAGCACGACCCGTCGGGCGGTGCGGTCGGGGATGAGCCTCCCCGAGACGACGAGCGCGGAGCGGGGACTGCTGGTCGTCGCCGGCCGACCCGACGCCATCTCCCGAAAGGGCGTCGAACGCGCCCGCTCGTGGCTGGAGACGGAGATAGAGACGATGGAGGTTCGTGGCGGCGACTTCCCGACGCGGGACGACCGCCTCGCCGCCCTCGTCCTCCTCGGCGGCGTGGCTCACTCCGACCGTCTAGAAGGCTTTCTCGAACGGGCACGACAGGCCGCCCGCGAGGAGAAAGAACGCGAAGACGCGGCCGACGACGACGCGGCGGGACTCACGGACGACCGGATCGACGGGCTGCTGTAATCGGCGCGGTGTGAGCGGTGACGACGGTTGCCTTACTTCGACGTGACCAGACTGCCGCCGTCGAAGTCGGTGCGGCCGTAGTCGACGTCCATCAGATCGAGGATGGTGGGTGCGATGTCGAACAGGTCCGCGTCGGCGATTGAGACGGCCGGATCGTCGACGAACAGCGTCGCGTTGTCGAAGCTGTGCATCCCGTTGCGCGGCCCCACGTCGAACACCTCGTCGTGGCCCTTGAATCCGGATTTGAGGTCGAAGCCGTGGTTCGGGATGGCGACCAGATCCGGTGCGATGTCGTCGTGGGCGCCCCGGAAGGCGTCCTCCTTCTCGACGACGCGCGCACACACCTTCTTCCCATCCGGCCCTTCCAGTGCCTCGAGCGCCGCCTTCAGTTCGGCCCGCACCGCGTCGTACTCGTCTTCGGGCACCGATCCACGCGGCTCCCGACCCTCCAGATTGAGGTAGAATCGGCCGGGGATGAGCGAGTAGGCGCGGGACTCCTCGGTGATGTCGGTCAGGTCGTCGTGGTCGTCGTCCTCGAAGGAGAGCCACCCCTCCTCCTCGAGCCACGCGTTGCAGTGGACCTCGTAGTCGAGCGAGGTGAAGCCGTGGTCGCTGGCGACGACGAGGGTCACGTCGTCGGGAAGCATCTCCCGAATCCGACCGACGTAGTCGTCGACGGCGCGGTAGAAGTCCATGAACGCCTCCTTGTTCGGGCCGTCGCGTTCGTAATCCTTGAACAGGAAGTGGTTGACACGGTCGGTCGTCATGAAGACGCCGAAAAACAGGTCCCAGTCGTCCCCTTGGAGGTAGTGAGAGAAGGCTTCGAACCGGGTATCGAGCGTCTCGTGAGCGTCCTCGATAAAGTCGCTTTTGTCCTCCTTGTGGCCGAGTTTGGCGTTCACGTCGATGGCGTAATCGATCGACTGCAGATAGTCGCGGAGTTCGTCGGGGTGGGCGGCCTTGTCGACGCCGGGCGAGAGGAAGCCGGACACCATCCGTTGGACGTTTCGCTGGGGCGGGAACGTGACGGGGACGTTCATCACCGTCGCCTCTCGCCCCGCCTCGTCGAGGCGGTCCCAGATGCGCGGCGCCTGCACGTCCTGTCCCATCGGTACGTACGTATCGTACGACCCGACTTCGCGGTCTTGGAACCCGTACACCCCCGTCTCACCGGGATTGACTCCGGTCGTGAGTGCCGGCCAGCAGGCGCTCGACTCCGGCGGGACGATGCTGTCGATGGCGCCCGCACTCCCTTCCTCGGCGAGCGCCGCGAAGTTGGGAAACTCCTCGGGATGCTCCTCGAGGAGGCTAAACGGCACCCCGTCGATGCCGACGAACGCGACGCGCGGGTGGTCCTCACCACGCAGTCGATCGAACAGACCCATACCACCGCATACCCGTGACGTGAATAAGTATCTTCGTTTCCGGCAGACCCCGGTCGGTAGCTGTGCCAGCCGTCGACATCGTTGCGGCTCTCGACGCCAGTTCGTCGACGTGGATCGGTCGTCATCGCCGTCGCCGCCGGCTGTTAGGCGACCGTACCCCCCGGCCCGTCTCTCCGTTCGATTACGGGTCGCCGAGACAGTAAAATCGACAGACGGAGCCGTGTTAACCGCACGTACCAAACTCCCTATTACCGATTCGGTCTATCTCACTCGTATGAGCACGACCACCACGGGCACCGACCTCAACGAGAAACAGCGCCGAATCCTCGGGTACCTCCGCGAACACGCGACGACGAAGACGTATTTCAAATCGCGACTCATCGCGGGGGAACTCGGGATGACGGCGAAAGAGGTCGGCGCAAACATGACCGCGATCCGAACCGGCGAGTTCGACGTGGACGTCGAGAAGTGGGGGTACTCGTCGGGGACGACCTGGAAAGTCGACCTTCAGGGGTCGTAACGCACGAGCGAGTCGGCGTCGGCCGCGAACGCCCGCGTCTCGGCGTCGAAGGAGTCGGCGTAGCGGACGAGTAGCGTGATGACCGTCTCCGGCCGCGAGACGACGTAGCCGTCCGTCCGGTCCAGGAGTCCGGCGTCGTCGAGTTGCGAGGCGTACGTGCTCACCGTCGCCCGCGACACGTCCAGTGCGCTCGCTATCTCGCTGCCAGTCACGTCCGGGTGCCGAAGGAGCGTCAACACCATTCCGCGCGGCGTCTCGCGCCGCAGGTAGCCGAGCGCCACCTGTTCGAACGTCGAGAAGCGGTCGGCGAGGAAGAACCGACGGTAGTCGCCGTCGCGCCGCGAGACCAGCGCCCCTTCGTCCAGCAGGTGTCGGAGATGGTGTTGGGTCTCGCCGGTCCCGAGTTTCAGGTCGTCGCGGAGCTTCGAGAAGTGGGCGCCGGGGGTCGTGCTCACGTAGCCGAGGATGGCGTCGCGGGCGTCGTTTCCGTCGGTCGCCGCCCGTGCCTCGCCCGCGCTCAGGCCGGCGAGCGGCGTCGCGGCTCCCAGTGCGGCGAAGCGTCGTAACGTCGCCCGCTTCTCGGCGTCGACCCCGCGGTCCCCACTCGGCATCTACTCACACAGTCGTCACCGGCCGACTAAAACGTGTCGCCCCCGCCGCTACTCCGTCTCGGCTTCCGGTTCCTCGTCCGTGAACGTCGCTCCTTCGTCGGCGTCCTGCACGACTTCGTCCGCGCTTTTGATGTCCGTCCCCGCACCCGATTTGATCGCCTCGGCCTCCTGTTCGAGTTCCTCGATGTCCATCTCGGCCGCTTCGTCGATCTGTCCCAGGATTTCCTCGATGTCGTCGAGGCCGATCAACTCGCGGGTTTCGGCGTCGAACTCCAAGGAGTCGAGCGCCTGCGAATCCTGCACGTCGCTGCCGGTCAACTGCTTGCCGTACCGGCCGACGAGCGACGTGAGTTCCTGCGGGAGGACGAACGTCGTCGACTCCCCTTGACCGATGCGCTCGAGCGTCTCCATCCCCTTGTCGATGACCGCGCGTTCGCCCATCGATTCGGCGGATTTCGCGCGCAACACGGTGGAGATGGCGTCACCCTGTGCCTCCAGAATCTGACTCTGCTTTTCACCTTGGGCGCGGATGATGTTCGACTGCTTTTCACCCTGGGCCGTCTCGACGGCGCTCCGCCGTTCACCCTGCGCTTCGAGGATCATCGCCCGGCGGCGACGCTCCGCGGAGGTCTGTTGCTCCATCGCCTGCTGGACGTCCTTCGAGGGGTTCACTTCCCGGACCTCGACCGACTCGACGCGGACGCCCCACTCGTCGGTCGGTTCGTCGAGTTCCTTCCGGATGCGGGCGTTGATCTCCTGGCGCTTGTTCAGCGTGTCGTCGAGTTCCATGTCGCCGAGGACGGCACGGAGCGTCGTCTGCGCGAGGTTGGACACTGCCATCTTGTAGTTGTCCACCTCGAGGAACGCCTTCCGGGCGTCCATCACCTTGATGTAGACGACGGCGTCCGCCGTCACCGGCGAGTTGTCGCGGGTGATCGCCTCCTGACGCGGCACGTCCAGCGTCTGCGTCCGCATGTCGAACGCGTACGTCCGCGAGACGAACGGTGGGATGAATGTGATGCCCGGTTCGAGCAGCCGACGGTACTCGCCGAAGACGGTGAGCGCCTTCTTCTCGTACGCGTCGACGATTTCGACCATCTGATAGACGGTGACGATGGCGAGCAACAGGACGAGTAGTCCGACGAACAGCGGGCCGATGCTCGGGAGTATCTGCAGTACGACGGGGGCCATAGCGGAGTCTTAGGCTGTGGTCGGCAAAAGGGTTCGCACGGTTCCGCTTCGGTGTCGAGGCCGTCCCGACTTATCGGTGAAAGTCGACGGCCCTCGATCCGTCGTCGCGCTGGACCGTCGTCCGCGCCGGCTCCGTCCGAGCCACCGCGTCGCCCGCCCGAAGCACGAGCGTCCGCGGTGCCCGGGTGCGGAGCGCGTTGAACGCGTCGGGGCTGTCGTAGACGACGAGCGACCCCTCGGTGCCCTCCCGGAGGCCGTACCCGCTCGCGCCGAACACCGCGGCGTTCGCCTCGGTCAGCATCTCCCAGAGGTCGGCCACGTCGTCCCGGCCGGCCATGTGGGCGTAATGTAGCAGGACGAAGGCGGCGTCGAGGGGGTCGGCTTGGCCGTAGTGATACCACGGGTCGAGGACGGAGTCGTGGCCGATGCCGACGGTGACATCCGCCGCCCGGAGTTCGTCGATGCGCGTGTGGCCTCGCCGACGCGGGTAGTCGTCGTAACTCCCTTGCAGGACCGAGTTGTCCGGCGGGTTCGTCACGACGCTCACGCCGCTCTCGGCGAGCAACGAGATCAGTTTGTCGGCGTAAGCGTTGTTGTACGAGTGCATCGCCGTCGTGTGACTCGCCGTCGTCCGGTCGCCGATACCGCGCTTGAGCGCCTCGCTCGCCAACACCTCGGTGAACCGCGAGTTGGGGTCGTCCGTCTCGTCGATGTGGAGGTCGAGCGGCCGGTCGTGGCGTTCGGCGAGGTCACAGACGGTGTGGACGCTCTTCACACCGTCCTCGCGCGTGTGTTCGTTGTGCGGAATCGCGCCGATCACGTCGACGCCCATCGACACCGCCTCGCGGAGCAGGTCCTCGTGGTCGGGGTCGGTGAAGATGCCGTCCTGCGGGAAGGCGACGACCTGCAGGTCGACGATATCCGAAACCCGGTCGCGCAGTTCGAGGAGCGCTTCGACCGTCGTCAGCGACGGCTCCGTCGTATCGGCGTGGGTCCGGATGCGCGTCACGCCGTGTGCCGCGTACCACTCGACGGTCCGCGTCGCGCGGTCGACGATGTCGTCGACCGTGATGTCCTCCTTGTACGCCGCCCACACCTCGATGCCCTCGGCCAGCGTCCCGCTCTCGTTCCAGGTGGGCTCGCCGGCGGTTCCCGTCGCGTCGAGGTGGACGTGTGGCTCGATCAGCGGCGGCGTCACCAGCCGACCGTCGGCGTCGTGGCGCCGGTCCGCCGGGAAGGCCGCCGGATCGCCCTCGCCCGCCGGCACCACTCGTCGGATCGCCCCGTCCCTGATTTCGATGTCGACGACGTCGCCGTCGAGGGTCCGGCCCCCCGTGACGATGTACTCGGTCATATCGGATCGATGAGTAGCCGCTACATATTCCTTCGCACTCCGAATTTCCGCACGAACGTGGACGTAATGCCAAATTTTATCAACAATACGTGTGCGTCAAGGGGTAATGGCAACAGAGGACGAATCATCGGCTTGGCGGACGTTCGTGTTCGGCGACGAGGATCTGCCCGATCCGGACTATCCCATAGATCACGTCCCTCGGGACGAACGGAAAGGACTCGTGAGTATCTCGGCCGTGCTCCTCGGGTTCGTCTTTTTCGCGGGCACGCTGTGGTCCGGCGCCGAGGTCGGTGCGGCGATGGGCTTCGGGCCGATGCTCTCGGCGACGGCCGTCGGCTACTCCATCCTCGGCGTCTACGTCGCGGCGCTGTGTGGCATCGCGGCCAAAGCCGGGTTGACGACCGTCCTCCTCGCCAGGTACAGTTTCGGCCGGCTGGGCGCGAAGTTCGCCGACCTCCTGCTCGGCGGGACGCAGGTCGGCTGGTTCGGGGTCACCATCCCGATGGTCGCCGTCCCCACGGCGACGTTTTTCGGTCTCGACTCCCCGACGTTCACGCTGGCGCTCATCGTGATCTGGGGCGTGCTCCACCTCGCGACGGCGTACTTCGGCTACGAGGGGATGGAGAAACTCTCGCTCGTCGCCGTCCCGGTTCTCGTCGTCGTCGGCCTCCTCTCGGTGTTCATCGCCGTCGGGGACGCCGGCGGCGTCGACGGCCTGTTCGCCGGCACCGGAAGCGGGGAGATGGGCTTTGCCGCCGCCGTCACCATCGTCGTCGGGACGTTCATCAGCGGCGGCACGCAGGCGCCGAACTGGGCCCGATTCGCGAGTTCGACCCGCGTCGGGTTCTGGGCCGGCCTCATCGCCTTCCTGATCGGTAACGGCTTTCTCTTCCTCTCGGGCGCCGTCGGGGGCGCCGTCTACGACGTGACACCCGCCGGCGACCTCTACGAGGTGCTCGCGGCGCAGGGACTCGCCGCCATCGGTCTGATCGCGCTCGTCCTCAACATCTGGACGACGAACGACAACGCCGCGTACGCCTTCGGCGTCGCCGGCAGCGAGGCGTTCGAGTTCGACCGCAAGCGCCCGTTCGTGCTGGCCGGCGGCACCGTCGGCATCCTGCTCGCGCTGGCGGGCGCGGAGGGCCTGCTCATCCCGTGGCTGTCGACGCTCGGCCAGTACGTCCCGCCGCTCGGCGGCGTCATCATCGCCGACTTCCTGCTCTGCTGGCGGCTGAGCGTTCCTCGGATGAACGACGTCGACTTCGTCGACGTTCGCTGGAGCGCCATCCTCGCCTACGCCGTCGGCGCCGCCGTCGCCGTTCTCACCGCCGGGCAGGTCGTTCCGGGCGTGGCCGCGCCGCAGGTGCTTCCCGGCCCCGGTGGGGCCGCGCTGAACGGCCTCGTCGCGGCCTTCGTCGTCCATACGGCGGCGTACTACCTGCTGGAGGCGAACGGACTGCTGCCCGGTCACGAGGTCGATCCGTCGGCCGAGCGGCTCTGAACTACGCTTCGTCGACTTCCTCCACCCGCTTGCCCGTCGCCTGCGGGATCACCCGCCGCTCCGCGTCCTCCCACTCCCGGTCGAGTTCCCGCCCCTCGAACAGCCGGTCCAGAAACACCGCCAGCGCCGCTACCTCGGAGTGGGGCTGGTTCGTCACACCCACGTTCCAGTCCGCGTGGTCGTACACCTCGAAATCGACCTTGCCGGCGCCGACGACGAGGAGGAGTGGCTCGTCGCGGTGGCGCTCCCGGATCGTCGGCGTCACGTCTTCGACCGGCTCGCCGTACATCGTGAGGTGGACGACGGCGCCCTCCCAGTCCCGCAGGAGCGGCCGATACGCGTCGGTGACGGTCACCTCGAACGGTCCACCGAAACGGTCGGTGATGTCGGTAACCGTCTCGCGGGCCTGCGTGGCCTCGCCGACGAGGACCGCCCGGTCGGCGCCGAGCGCCCGCGCCGTCAGGGCGACGTGTGTCGTCATACGGTCGTCGCGGCCGGGGCGATGCCCCAGGCGCAACACGACGACCTCCGGACTGTCTTGCATGGGCGTTCCGAGGGCACGGAGTGGGTAACGGTTTTCGAACCCGATCGGAAGGCACTTGCACGGCGCGGCGGATGCTCGGGCATGAATCTCACCGACCGGCGCGTGGTCGTCACCGGCGGCGCGGGCCTCATCGGTTCCCACCTCGCGGCGCGGCTCGCCCCGGACAACGACGTGGTCGTCGCGGACGACCTGTCGAAGGGGGACGCGGACCGCGTCCCCGACGGCGCCGAACTCGTCGTCGCGGACGTGAAAGACCCCGACGACGTGGCCGCCGTCGTCACCGACGACACGGATATCGTCTTTCACCTCGCGGCCTACACCGACACGAACCACGCCGAGCCCCGGCGGATGTTCGAGGAAAACACCGAGATGACGTACACCCTCCTCGAACGCGCCGACGAAGTCGGCGTCGACGGCTTCGTCTTCACCTCCTCCTCGACCGTGTACGGCGAGGCGCCGCGGCCGACGCCGGAGGATTACGCCCCCCTCGAACCCATCAGCGAGTACGGCGCGAGCAAACTCGCCGACGAGGGACTCGTCTCCACGTACGCCCACTCCTACGACCTGCAGGCGTGGACGTTCCGATTCGCCAACATCGTCGGCCCGGGCCAGCGAGGCAACGTGATTCCGGACTTCATCGAGAAACTCGACGACGACCCCGGTCGGCTCACCATCCTCGGCGACGGCCGACAGGAGAAATCCTACCTCCACGTCGAGGACTGCGTCGACGCCATCTGCCACGTCGTCGAGAACGCGGGCGCCGCGCTGAACACCTACAACCTCGGGTCCCGGACGACCACCTCAGTCACCCGAATCGCCGACATCGTGAGCGAGGAGATGGGGCTCGATCCGACCTACGAGTACACGGGCGGCGACCGCGGCTGGACCGGCGACGTGCCGAAGATGCGCCTCTCGATCGAGAAGCTAGCCGCCCTCGGCTGGGAGCCGCCGGCGTCGAGCGACGACGCCGTCCGTCGCGCGGCTCGGCAGTTGATCGACGAGATCGTATAGCCCTTTACCCCGCGCCCCCAACGTCACCCGTGCAGATCGTCGGCTACGACACGGACGACGGGGGCCTCTTCCTGAGCGATCCGGCGGGTAGCGGCGCGACCGGCGCCGACCCCCGCCACCCGACTGCGGCCGTCGAGTACGTCCCCCTCGACTCCGGCACGGACCTCGCCTACCGCCTCGGCGACCGTCACTGTGCCGGCGTCGTCACCGATGCGGGTCACCGGCCTTGTGACGCCGACGACACACCTCACTGCCCCGACCACACCTCCACCTGGGTCTGTGCCCGGTGTACCGGCACCTGCCTCAAAGACGAGATGGACTGTGTCGACGACCACGCCATCTACCTCGCCGCGTTCGCGCCGGATACGTTCAAGATGGGCGTCACCAAGGTCTACCGGCTGGAGACGCGCCTTCGCGAACAGGGTGCGGACCGTGGCGCCCACGTCCGCACCGTCGAGAACGGCCGGATCGCCCGCGAAATCGAGGCCGAGTTGGCGACCGGGATTCCCGACCGGGTTCGGGTGCCCGAGAAACTGGCTGGGCTCGGTCGACCCGTCGACGACGCGGCGTGGGCCGCCCTGCTCGACGACTTCGATCCCATCGAAACGTTCGCGTTCGACTACGGTCTCGGGCTCTCGGAACGTCCGGTCGCCGAGACGCTGGCGACGGGCCGGGTCCGGGGGACGAAGGGGCGACTGCTCGTCCTCGACCACGGCGGGAGCACCTACGCGGTCGACGTGCGGGATCTGGTGGGGTACGAGGTGACCGAGGGCGACACCGACCGGCGACTCCAGTCGAGTCTCGGCGCGTTCGGGTGAGCAGTTCCCCCTCGTCTTCGTTTCGGACTGCTGCCACCCGACCGTCTCAGGCGCGCCGTTCCCAGGCGGGCGTGTCGTCGAGCTCCGGGAGCAGGTCCTCGACATCCATCCACGCCGCCCCGTAGAACCGTTGTCGGCCGATCGGCGTTCGGATACGCATGACGACGGTTTCGCTCGTCACTCGAAACACCGACACCGACCACGACGACTGGACGCGTTCCCACCGACCGATCCGGGTCGCGGCCTCGTCGTCGATCACACGGGAGCCGAGTTCCCAACTCAGCCGCGTCAGGACGGACGGATCGAACGGCACGACGTCGGGGAGGGACGGCCCACCACTGTGCTGTCCACGGGTTGCCATACCACGCGACACTCGGTCGATACGCAAAAAACACACGTGTTCGTCCCCGGCCATACTCGGAGGGCGCGTCGGCCGTCGCCGACGGTCAGTGCCGGGGACGCCCTCGAGAGACGGCAACCCTTTTCGGCGTGGATTGCGAACCGAGTTCCATGGCAGACGACGACACTGGCGACGACGCTGCTGCAGAGGGTGGCGAGGAAACCGAGGGCGGCGAGGAGGAGAAGTCCTTCCGCGAGCGCGTCGAGGAGATTCGCGAGCGACGCGCCGAGGAGCGCGAGGAGGGCGAGCGCCCCGACCCCGAGGAGATGATGGGCGGCGGCGAGGGCGGCAACCCCTTCGCCCAGATGATGAGCGGGATGATGGGTGGCGGTGGCCCCGGCGGCATGGGTGGCGGTGGCCCCGGCGGCATGGGTGGCGGCCCCCCGGGAATGGGCGGCGGTGGCGGCCCGCCGGGCATGGGTGGCGGCCGTGGCGAGGAGGAGTCCGTCGGCAACGAGGAACTCGTTCGCGAGGTCCGACAGCTCCGCGACGAGGTGCGTGACGTGACGCGCCAGCTCCAGCGGATCGCCCAGGCTATCGAGGACGACTAAGCCGCGTTTTCCGCGTTTTCACCTCACCCGCTCGTAGACGTCCGCGAGACGGTCGACTGCGCGGCCGACTCCGTGTCGCTCCCGCGCCTCGAGACACGATTCGCGGAGCGCGTCGCGTTCGTCCAGCGTCCGCTGGATCGACGACCGTAAGGACTCGATATCGCTCGTCGTGAAGTGATAGCCCGTGACGCCGTCTTCGACGGTGTCGGCGAGGGCGCCGTCGTTCGCGCCGACGACCGGCGTCCCGCAGGCGTTCGCCTCCAGCGCGACGAGGCCCTGCGTTTCGATCGGGCTGGGGAAGACGAAGGCGTCGAGCGCGCTGTAGAACGCGGGGAGCTCCTCGCGGTCGAGAAAGCCGAGAAAGCGGGCGTCGACGCCCCGCTCGGCCGCCCGCCGCTCCAGATCCGCTCGGGCCGGGCCGTCGCCGCCGAAGACGACCGTCGCGTCGAGGGTCGCCGCGGCGTCGACGATATCACTCAGGCGTTTCTCGTAGCCGTGCCGGCCGGTGTAGCCGATCAGCGTCCCGGCGTCGTCGAGGCCGTAGCGCGACCGGAAGGCGTCGGCGTCGACGGGGCGGAACCGCTCGGTGTCGATGCCGTTCGGGACGACGGTCACGGGCGTCGAGACACCGACCACGTCGGTGAGGTGGGTGGCCGTCGCCTCGCTCGGCGCGAGTACCGCGTCGGCGTGGCCCAGAAACCACTTCTCGTAGCGCTCGCTCACGCGTTCGACGAGGCGTTCGATTCGGTCGCTCGGCGCCACGTAGTCGGCGTACTCCGACGTGGGCGTGTGGTACGAGGCGACGAAGGGTCGGTCGTGCCGTCGGGCCAGTCGGAGGCCCGCGAGGCCGACGGCGAAGGGCGTGTGCGCGTGGACCACTTCGGCGTCGCGGACGCGTCGCGGAATCCAGGGTGTGCCGAGACGGAAGCCGGAGTAGAACGGGAAGGGAACGCTTCGAACCGGATACTCGCCGGCGCGGGCGGCGTAGCCGTCGGTCCGGGGGTAGACCACGTCCATCCGGCCGCCACGGTCGGCCCAGCAGTCGCGCCAGGCCTTGACGGTGTAGGTGACGCCGTTGACGGTCGGCAGATAGGTATCCGTGAAGACGGCGACCGAATGCATCACCGGCGATTCGACGAGGAGGGGTTAATCGCTTGTGACTTCCGCGTAGGCGTCGACCAGTTTCTCGCCCACCCGCGACAGCGAGTGTTCGCTCGCCGTCTCCTCGGCGTTCTCGCCGAGTCGCCGGCGCAAGTCCGGATCGGCCGCCAGTCGGTCCAGTGCCTCGCGGAACTCCGTCCGCGTCTCGCATTTCAGGCAGTCGTGACCGTCGGTGTAGAACTCCTCGAAGACGGGGATGTCGCGGAGGACGACCGGCTTCCCGCAGGCCATCGCCTCCAGCACGGCGATGCCCTGGTTCTCCGCCTTGGTTGGGAAACAGTAGACGTCGCCGGCGGCGAAGGCGCCGCGCTTGTCGTCCACCCACCCGGTGAAGGTGACGTTATCGGGCGGGTTCGTCGTCCACCGACGCACCGCCTCGGCGGCCTGTGGCCCGGTGTCGTAGGGGCCGAACCACGCGAACTCGTAGTCGGTGTCCTGTGCGAGTCGACAGAAGGTGGTCAGGCCCTTGCGCTCGAAGACGTTGCCGACCGAGAAGACCACCAATCCATTGAGGTCGAACCGTTCGCGGTACGCCTCGCGGAGGTCCTCGAATCCCGCCAGCGATGCGGTGTCGACGCCGTTGGTTATCGGTCGGATCGGGGCGTCGATGGGGTAGGATTCGAGGACCCGCTTCGTGTACTCGCTCGGACAGAGGACGAGGTCGGCCTGCGAGTAGAACCAGCGGAGGTAGCGGCGGAGCGGGCCGGCGAGGTAGGTGGAGCCACGGAAGCTCTCGGCGAAGTCCTCGGCGGTGACGTGGGCGTGGAGGACGAGCGGCGTCCCCGTCCGTCCGGCGTGACGGGCGACGGCGACCGATCCGGGGCCGATCACGTTGCAGTGGGCCACGTCGTAATCGCGGAACGCGCCACGGCCCCGGAGGAAGCCGGCGGCCGCGCCGGCCGGCGACCCGCCGACCCACGGCGACGTGACGACCGATACGTCGGTCGTCGCCAGCGCGGCGCGTTGCTGGTCGGCGGCGGTGCCGATGCCGCTTCGGTCGAGTCGGCCCTCCAGTTCGAGGTAGTTCAACACCCGCACGGCCGGCGATTGATCGGTGGCTCCCTTGACGCTACCGATAGCGTCCCCGTCCCCACGGCACGCGCCCCGACGCGGTGTCGGAAGGCCTTTGCCGACCCGCGGTCCGCTTCGATCATGGGCATTCCCGAGGAGCGCGTCGACCGACTGGCGGCGCTCGCCCGCGACGCCGTCAGGGCGGGGAACGAGGAGCGTGCCCGGGAGTACGTCCGCCTCGCTCGCCGCATCGCCGAGCGCAACCGGCTCACCCTTCCCCGGACGTTCCGGCGGTTCACCTGCGACGCCTGTGACGCCTACCTCGTGCCGGGTCGGAACGCCCGCGTCCGCCTGGGGGACGGCCACGTCGTCGTTCGCTGTGACTGCGGGGCAACGGCTCGGTATCCCTACGACTGATCGTGAGTATCGTACGTCAGTACCGGCGTGGTGCCGAACCGAGCAGCGCTACGCCGGCACACAGTCACAATAACCAGTATAAGCGGTGTCACCGACGGCGACGAGGCTCCGGCCCCGCCGCTCGCCGACCGTATTATAAACTTTCAAACCGATTCGGGTCCAGTAGCGGGTATGGATACGCAAGCGCTGCGCAAGCGGGCCCACGACCTCGACGTGACGGTGTGGGTCGGCAAGAGCGGACTCGGGGCCGTCGTCGACGAACTCGGCGACCAGTTGGGGGATCGGGAGCTGGTGAAAGTGAAGTTCCTGCGAGCGGCCCGCGGCGGCACGGATGTGGAGTCGCTGGCGGCCGATCTGGCCGAGCGGGTCGAGGCTCAGGTCGTCGAGACGCGGGGCAACACCGCCGTGCTCTATCGATGACGCCGGTCGTCCTGCAGAACGGCGGGGATGCGGCCGGGGGCGGCGCAATCGCCCGCTTTCTCTCGACCAACAACGTGCCCTACGCCGAGTCACTCGGCTCGGCCATCGCCTTCGCCGTTGCCCTGCTGGCCGTCTACGTCGTCGGGCGAGTGGTCGTCATCCCGCTCGTCGACCGCGTGATGGACGCGCGGGGGCTTGAGGTCCACGCCCGCAAACCGCTCCGAAAGCTGACGCTGGCGCTCGTCGTCTTCGTCGGTATCGCCGTCGCCTTCGGCTTCGCAGGCTACGGGAGCTTCCTGCAGTCGCTCGCCACCGTCGCCGCGGCGGCGACGCTCGCCATCGGCTTCGCCATGCAGAACGTCATCGCCAACTTCGTCGCCGGCATCTTCATCTTCACCGACAAGCCGTTCCGCATCGGCGACTGGATCGAGTGGGACGGCAACTCCGGCATCGTCGAGGACATCAGCTTTCGCGTGACGCGGGTG
>Ga0209945_1000286_pt1 | contig 17768 bp, 14 predicted proteins | sample SalPonR2_A_D2_MG_FD_185703 | JGI IMG/M metagenome (GOLD analysis project Ga0209945, IMG submission 185703) | Salt pond soil microbial communities from South San Francisco under conditions of wetland restoration - Salt Pond MetaG R2_A_D2_MG... ...
AGGATGACGCTCATGACCTCCGCGGTCGGTGGGTGATTTAGCACAACCAAGGAATCACCGTCACCGGAGGTTTCGAACGCTTCGATGAGGGGGTCCCCCGTTTGGACGAGAAACATGTGATCCCACTCGTCGATGACGTCGGTGACGTCGCCTTTGTCGACAACCCATCCCTCCTCGGAGAGCCTGCCCGTAACTTCGACGGTGATCTCGTAGTTGTGCCCGTGTGGGCGGGAACACTTCCCGTCGTGATGGAGGATGCGGTGACCCGTACTGATTCGGATCGGATTGTCCTCGCCAATTTTGAGTGTCCGTTCCCCGGTGGAGTCGAGCGGAGTACTCCCGTTATATTCTCCTAGAGCACCTTGAGTCATATCTGAAGAATATTCGCGGAATATATAAAACTACTCTCTCCACTTGGGGTTGGCGAATCCCGGCCAAGCGACTACTTGTTAATCAACGAATGCTTATTCGTGCCCCTCCCACGATAGAAGCCAATGGGAACGTTCGCGACGTCCGTCCAGAGGTATATTCGTGATCGGATGTTGGAAACGCATCCTTCGATGGACTGGAAAACCGAGTACAGCATCGCTGGGACGCCCGTCGATATTATCGGTGAGGATACGTCCAGCCTCTATTTGATGGAGCTAGAGTGGAGACGGGCGGACCCTGCTGATAACGCCGCGAAACTCTTTCGTCATTTATATACAGGGAACATAGAGGCGGCGAACGTCGTCGTTTTTCAGATATTCACCGAATACTACGATTTGAGCCGCGGTGGTGTCTCGACGAAACGAAAAAACGCCGAGTTTGTCGGAAAACTCGCAGCCGAGAGCCTCGACGGCGTAGCCTACGAGCCCATGGAGTTCGGGATCGAACCGCCGAAGCAAGGTAGTGAGTGGCCCCCATCGTGGGAAGCTACTGCAGACGAAGTCGTCGACAGGGTCTCTGAAAAATTGAGACAGCAGGATAGCTCCGATAGGTAACATGGTACGTGAACCGATCTACCAGTAGTGCAGGGCCTCAATCGGACGACGGCACGACGATATGGCCTTTTCGAAGCGAAGGGCCTATGAGCGGTGCTCCGGTATCCGGTGTTGATTAATGGCGTCGTTTCGGGTGAAGACTGTCGGAGACGACGGGTACGGACGGCTTGGTGAATTAGACGTCACTCACGGCCCGGTTGAGACGCCTGCGCTCTTTCCGGTCATCAATCTTATCGGTGGAACAACCGAAAAATCGGGGGGCGTCTGGCGACGAATGCGGGACAACCTTCTGCAAAGCGACGGTCTACAGGGAGTCATGTTCCAGGCGATGAGCTTCACCGACTACGGTGTATCGCCTGACAACCTGAATGATGTTTGGCGTCCGAAAACGTTCCACAGCCGATTCGAGGATTTGGACGACCCGGTGTTCATCGACTCTGGTGGATTCAAGCTGATGAACTCGAATACGTTCGGACAAGCCCCAAAGGAAGGCGGCGAACCGAACGAGTGGGGCCTCTATACGGATCCGAAAAGTATCCTCGGACTACAGCTGGATTTCGGCGCTGATATCGTCGCGACGCTTGATTACCCGATCCCACCGGATCTCAAAGAAAAAGAGCAAGTCGAGCGGATGAACCGAAGCATCGATAGCGCCGTCGAGTGTCTACGAATCATCGATGATCCCGGGCGACTTGAGAACGATTTCGATATCAATTCCCGGGCTGCGGAACGGTTGCGGGCACGCAAGCGAAACGGGGAGGAACCGAGCATCTACGTGGCGCTACACGGCCACGACTACGAGACGATCAATTGGTACGTAGCAACCTTTCTAGAACGTATCAAGGACACTGACATCGAAAGCTCGTTCGAAGGGTTTGCCGTTGGATCGCTGGTCCCGCTGCGAAGCAGCGTCGATGTGTTGGTCGATATCGTACAGGGCGCCAAAGACGCGATTCCGGAGGCCAGATCCGACGAAGTCGGCCTTCACATATTCGGTGTCGGGGGAAAACAGGTTGGCCTCCTTTCGCTGCTCGGCGTCGATTCGTTCGATTGCTCGACGCATATGCAGTCAGCGAAGTATCGAAAGTACCTCCATCCCGGAGACTGGTCAGCGTATACTGTCGAAGACCTGGATTCCCAGCTTCGCTCCGACGGAACTCTCCCTTGCGATCTCCCCGGATGTACGTTGTGTGGTGAAGACGGAATCGGATACGACGCGCTTTTTGAGGGATTAAACACCGATTTCAGTTACGACGAACGGGAGGCACGGAAAGACAACGACGAATGGATCAAGAGTGATTACTATGCGTTGTTGGCCCGCCACAACTTTGAGGTGTATAACAACGAGGTGAGACAGATACGGAACGCGATCCGGGAAGGCCGACTGCTTGAGTACGTCATCGGGTTCGCCCGCGAACACGACGGGATCAAAAAAGGCCTGAAACAGGCCCAGCTCCGTGACAAACAACTGCAACAGGATATCGAGTCCCGGGAGGCGTTTGATTTGTTACCCGGGTCGACACTCACGAGCGATCAATCGAGGTTATCGCGGTGGGACGCGGGCGTCGACGACGCGACCGATACACGGAGCATTTCGTTAAAATACGGCCCCGGTAGTTTCAATCTGTTTTCTCGCGAGTATCAACCACCGAAGGACAAGGACGTCCTCCTGTTGATCCCCTGTAGTCAGAAGAAACCGTACTCCGAGTCCCGGACCCACTCTGTGTTGTTCGATAAGCTCACCGGAAAGACTGATCGCATCCACAAAGTCACGGTCTCAGGAATGTACGGCCCAGTTCCGGAGGAATACGAACGGGAAACGCCCGTTTTGGAGTACGACTATGTCCTCGCAAAGGAAGATACGGATCAAATCGAACTCGTAACGGATCGGCTCTGCCGATACCTCGACGAGTATGGAGATAGATTCGATACGATACTCGGGTACGTGACAAGCAAAACGTATCGCCAAGTAATCGAGGACGCTATCGACCGACACGGCCGAGGGACCGTCCTTCCGCGGGATCCACAGGCATTACAACTCACCGAGTACTTCAGGAACAGCAACATCCAGGAACTACGGGATTACCTTGAAAACACAGCATAGACACTCCCGGTCAGCCGATTCCACACGGCACGCCCGATAGCCATCAGTCGTCCGCAGGGCGTTTCGTCTTCCCTCTGTTCAGAAGCGACTCAACCTCGACGACCTGTATAAAATGGCTGTCTCCGTTCTTATATTGTAGGCCACCGCTCTCTAATTGTAGAGAAACGTCACCACCGAAGTATCCGTTCCGCTCATACTCTTTCAGTTCCGTTGGATCGCCGAGATTCCAACAAACCGCGAGTTCCGTATTTTCGAGCGGGATCTCCTCGGCAAAGAGACCGGTCAATTCGGGGTGGACCGCCGCGTTTCTGAGTCGGCCGTCCTGACGGACGATGGCGTGTACGTCAGCGTCCGGGTCGAAGTCCTCGACTGAAAAGGAAACGTCACGGTGGGAGTTCGCAGCTCGCTCGAGGCCAATCAGGACTTCGCTTCGGTTGTCCGGATTGAATCCCTCCGTTTCTACTTTCTCTCTGCGGGAGGAAAGCGACGCTTGCTGGCTCGCTGAACGCCGCTGATGTTTGCCCTCTTTGCGAATCTCGAGATATGATTTGAACCAGGGGTCCTGTGTCACTTTTGAGAGGTAGTATTCAATCTCCTCCCGAAGCGCTCGATACACTGGACTGGACTTGTTTCGGATCGTTTCGCGGTTCGCAGATAGTTCGATATCCTGACAATTGGCGATGAATAAGAAATGGATGAACTCGTTGTCGTGCGAAATCGCCTCGTTCAAGCGCTCGACTTTGATATGATCCTTTGCCAACCAGATCCCAAACTGAGCCGAGTGTCTACCGTACGTGGGCAACTCGTTTCGAGTTTCCTTCCCGCCGACAATCCCCACAATCTGGAGCGTTGTTTCGCCGCCGTCGTATTCGACATCGATCTCCTTTGCAGGGTAGTGTTTGCACATTCGCTCGGCCGGATACTCCCCTTCGTCGGGGTCGAGTTGCTCTTCGGGAAACTCCAGCCGATTCGTCGTGGTCAGTTCCGTGCGCGTATTATCGATGTCCCGGTCGAGCTCAACTCGAACATCCATCTCACGTTGTGCCTCGCCGAAATAATGTGCCGTTGAGCCCGCGATGGTTTTCCACTTCAGATAGTGGTGGATCTTGTTGTACGTGAGCTCCTCGGCGTCGAATCCCTGTCCGGACCGGAAGTTCGTTATCTTGATTTTTGTCCCGGGATTTCCTGGTCGAACCGAATTAGTCGTAACCTCGTACTGTGGGAGCTTCCTCCGATTGAGTTTCGCCCACGGCTCGTCCATCACCGCTCTGTAGCTTGTCCCTTCGTTGACTGTCGTGACCTCGATTCGATCGCTTTTGTAGAATATTTTCGTGCCATGTCCCTTGTACCCAATCGAGTCCGTCTTCCGGGAATTGCCCAAGTCGAAGAACGATTCTAGGTCCCGTTCGTTCATCCCCTCGCCGTCGTCTTCGATGATGATGTCGGAGCCACTCGGCCGGCTGTTGATTGTGATACTCACCTCGCTCGCGCCCGCATCGTACGAATTCGACAACGACTCCCGAATGACTTCTAACGGGTCCTCGAAGTCGCTCGCGATCTCTAAGAACTCGTTGACCTCGTTGACCTTCGGCGATTTTTTCATTAAAAGTACCCCCCTAGCGATTCGTTTACCACTTGATGTGTGAATCTCCGCATTGTTTTATCGCGATCAAAAGCCTCCTCGAGATACGCGATGAGTCCGTCCGTATCGGATTGTTGAATACGATGCCTGAGTTCCGCTAGCGCCTTCTTTTCAGTTATTATATTGTGCATGGCGACGGGTCCGAGGATATCCTTTTGATATTCAGCGTTTCCTTTCATTCTATCCACGAGAAGCTCCGACTGACAAACCCGACAGTCGCAGTTACTGAAATCGACATCGTCGATGTGTTTGTTCCCCATCAGCGAATGGCTGTACTTCCCGTTGATGGCCCCGTGGAGATGTGAACTTGAATCGAACGTATCTGCACCCATCGTTGCCAACAGTGGGATGGCCCGGCTCGAGATTCCAAGCACATGTAGCGGCCACTCTTCCATCCCCCAATCGTCCATTATCTCTTTACAATCAGTAACTGCTTTGATTAAGTCACCCCGGTTGTCCTTTTTCGGAACGAGACTCCCCAGCGCGATTCCATCGAATCCCTCATAGAGGACGCCAGCTGGCACGCGGTCAGTCACCGTACTGAGGAATTCGTCCATCATGGAGTAATTATATCCGTGTAATGTGAGGTACTTTGCTCCCGCAAAATCGTTCGATAGCGAGAGGAACTTCTCGATGTTTGCAGCCGTTTTCTGAGCCTTCTCGAGCCGTTCTTGATGTGAGTCATCCGGAGCGATCGGATGATCGAGGTTGACTAAAATGTCGCCCCCGAGTGCCTGCTGAATCGCATATATCTCCTCTTGATCCATTTCCACTTCGAAGTCGCTTCCGTCGATCTCGCTGTTGTTCAGGAATTTGAACCCTCCCGAGTCCACGAATATCAGCCCCTCATACGATTCAAACAAACGACGCTCTTTGATCGGTTTCGCGAGATAGTCGTCGTACCGCTCTTTTGTGAGATTGTAGTCGGTGAGCGAGGCAACTGACATCATCGTTCCATCGAAATACTCATCGAAAGCCTCACCGCCAACGCGATCAGCACCGATCATCAACTCCTTAATTGTTCGGTGGATTCCCCCTCCGTATACGCTGTTCTCGGTTCCCCCACCGTAGAAGTTGATTACCGGAAACAGGTTTGGCGTTTGAAGTGTTTGCTCGCCGATTGTGAGCTCTCCCGTTCGGGCGTCACCGGCAGTCGCCGTGATATTGAATTCGAACCGGTCTGTGGCGTATGCGTGGGACATTAGAGTGAGCCAGTCATGTTGCCCATCTCGAGACTACTTGCGTCTACATCGTCTCTGATGAACTTTTTAAGCCGACTTCCCTTTACGCCGATTCCGTCTCCTTGAATATAATGTACGTCTATATCCAACTCTGCAAGGCCGCGTTTGATTGATTGCTTATAAATTTCACCAACATTAACGACTACTTTGTCGTACTCGTCTGTAGTCCACTCCTGTAATGTTGCAGTCACTTCTGAACGTAATTCCTCTGCACGCTGAATATCCATCTGTTGGTCATACCACCCAATCTCGGTAGTTGCATCGATTAACCCGTGTTTTGCCGAAAGTATGACTAGATGAATGTCCGAGCGAAACGCTCGCTCTCGTATAGCTTTCTTGATAATTTTGAAGAAGTATCCAGAGTATAATTCAAGCGCTGGAATGGCTGAATCAGGAATATTCTTAGATTTAGAACAGGACTGTACTAGCAATATGGTCATAGCCCTTTGTTGAGACCACTCCGGTTTGAACTTTTCCCTATACCTAGCCGAATCAACCGAAAGGTTCGTTCAAATGGATTGCAAAGAAATCCAAAACAAGAGCACAGCTCAATCAATACGGGCTCTCTCTCAGTCGATTTAGAATCTGGCTGAACCACCTCAAACCGAACGAAAGATTGAGGACTGCTTCGTTTCTGTGACTGGCTCATAGCTTAGCTTAACATTTAAAATATCAACTATTTGACCACCGTGGGCTTCTTTTGTTGGCCCACCTCAGAAGCGGTCGGCGTTATGCCACCGCGGTTGGGGCCGTACAACTCCCCAGCCACCTAATTCCGGCACTTCCGCTACTTCCAGAGAGGGCCGATTCTCGTTGTCCAAACTACAATCATAGCGACCCCCAGAGCCGTCGCGGGGTTTCCAGCACAGGAGGTGGGGCAGCGTGAGCCTCGGCTACTCCGGGACCTTCACCGCCGAGAAGGACCGCGAGTTCTTCTGTGACACCTGCGGCGCGCGCTGTACCCGCAGCGTCAACGGTGATCTCGAGTACGGTCACCTGGTCGGCTGTCCGGCACGTCCCGACGAGTTCCAGACCGGTACCTCAGAAGGACGTCGATACCGCCCCGACGAGGGATCCGACGGAGGTGCGTCCGCGTGAGCGACGACGAGTCCGGTCACGCCAAGTCGATCGCGGAACAGCTCCGACTCGCGAAAGAGAACGACAACCTCCCCGACGAGCTCGCGGACGATCAAGAGGAAGACGCCGAGGAGGAGAGAGACGATGTCGAGTGAACACGCGACCGCGCCCGGCGTGGGCCATGCCGGTCCGCTTCTCTCACGAGAAAGTTCACCCCGGAATCCACATCAACGAACCGTGGCACGGTGTCCCTGCGGGTGGAAGAGCACCTGATCCGGAGCTTTTGGAACCAGGAGATCTCCTCATCGTTCGCGAAAGTGGTGAAGGCGTCCGAGGCATCTGGACCTTTGCCGAGGCGCGCCGAGTCGAAGACCAGTCGATTCTGCCCGAAGACTGGCGCTGGCACGGGGACACGAAGCGCGACTACGACTGGATTATCTACTGTCGAGGGACACCGGAGAGAGAATTCGATCAGGTAATGCGAGAAGAGTGGCAGGAGAGCCCCGACATCGCCCCACAGAGTCTCACTGGAACTGCGAAAAACAAGCCCTCAATCATTCAGGCGTACATCGACGCTCTCCTAGAGCACGACCTTCCAGAGACAACGAAGGACCTTCTCCGGAGCGTCAATCCGGAGAAACCGACTATGGCCCGTGTTGGAAACTCCACGACGACAGCGACAACTCATCCAAGGGGTGGCGAATCGTGGACACGCGACGACTTCCTAGTAACGCTCGATCTCTACCTTGACGATCCGGAGATCGAGAAGCGGCAGAACGATGATCGCGTGAAGGAACTCGCCGACCTCATGGGACGCTCGGTCGGCTCCATTTCATCGAGACTCGGTAATTTCCGTGCGCTTGACCCGAATGCCGATTCCGGGATGGAGAACGTAGGCGAGCCAGCACAGGAGATTTGGGACGAGTACTTCGGGAACGAAGAGGAGCTCGCTCGCGAGGCAGAACTCGCACGGGAGCGACTCGCGGCCGGTATCGTCGTCGACGAGACCCCCGGGACAGGGAGTACGGGAAGCGGGGGCGAGGTCACCACGGGCGAGACGACCTCGACAACAACGAACCGGATCGGGCAACAGGACTTCCGGAAGGAGGTGAGAGACCGCTACGATGACAGGTGCGTGCTCTGTGACGTCGACGAACCTGGACTCCTTCAGGCGGGTCACATACTCGACTGGAGCGAGTTTGAGGATCCTCGCGGCGATCCAGCGAACGGCCTCCTGCTCTGCTACACGCACCACCGAGCGTTTGACCTGAACATGTTCACGCTGTCCGACGATTACGAGATCGAAATTCGTCCTGGAATGGACACGGAGAGCGAGTTTCTCATCCAGACAATTCTCAACCGCGAAGGGGAGTCGGTGACCTTCCCGAACGCTCCACCCTCGGCAGAGTACCTAGCGCGTCACAACGAACGGATCGGCTGGTTCTCGGACGGGAAGTAACGCGACTAGTTTAGTCTCGCTACTAGCGCTGGAGATCTTTGGTCATCTCTGCCGCCGTATCCTCGTCGAACCGACGCTCGTTATCTTCCATCTTTGCCTCAACCACATCAGCGATGTCGATATCCAACTGCGTCGCCATCGCAATTTTGAGTCCCGTACCCGATTCGCTCGTCATATCTCGTACGACTATCGGGGCACCCCTTCTGAGTTGTTGGAGCTCCCGGCGAACTACACGCACCCTTCAGCGACCAGCCGTTTCGGGCAAGAACATATCTGAATAAGAGGATTTCAACAAAGTCATATGATCTTAATTGCTCGGTAAGTTGGAGCCGAGGGGTTGCTAAAGGCGAATAATTAAAAAGTGGTCTAGAAGACAATTATGTAGATGCTGTATAAGTTGCTGTTAGCTAGTTTTGTTAATATATCGACAACAGGCGGATTACCAGAGGCGAATGTTGGTTCATTATCAGCATGGTTAGCTGAAAACGTCCTAGGTGTGCTATCAGTTGTATTGACAGTAGTGATTATTTGGATTTATTTATCACAGAAGAACATTGAAGAAGAGCAATTCAAACCGCATGTGCGTGTCGATCGGGTACGTGCGAAGTCGTCAATACCGGAAGCCTTTGAACTAGAGTTGTCGAACATCGGGAAAGGGGCAGCACAGGGCCTAAGTTTATCTCTTCGGCCATGTTTACATCCAGAAGATTTCACCGAGACTGATAAGGAAGCGATTAAAGATGTGACAAAAGTTGGAACGGGAGCCAACTTTACCGTATTTACTCAGGAGTCGGAAGAAGTGTCTGCGGAAGTGGTATACGAGAGGCTAACACCGACAACAGCAGATGTTGAGCAATGGATTCCAGCATCGAGAACCAAATTGTTGCCGGAGTCTGATCAGGTTCGGTTTCAAGCGACGGCCCGAGCGAACGTGGTAGGAGACGATCGGAGTACTTTGTTTACCGAGGCAGTGAAAAATCTGCCGGGAGAGTTTACTGCGATGCGGCTGCGGCTTGAGGTAGAGTATGATGTGGCTTATGAACCGGCTTCATTGAGTGTATTACCAGATAAGCTGTATCGGACGAAACAAATATTAGCAGCCCATATACCGGGACTTAGTCCAGTAGAGACGCGGTCGTCTGAGGTGGCGCTAGATTATATAGTTCCGGCGGTAGCAACAGACTCACTTGCGGAGTTGGTGGAGCATGGAGCTAGTTGGCACCGATTTCGTGAGCAACCGAACGACATTGCGGATGATTTGCGGGACGCACAGATGAAATTATCCAATTAGTTAGCGTGTAGGAATCTTTATTGGACCATGCTCAACAGGTAAAGACATACTCCATGCGGCAGGTCAATAATAATACAAATTTTGAACGAGTAAACTTCCATCCCGAAGCCGACCCTATTGTTGAAGCGGTGGGAACAAATAAACGCATCTTCCAGGAATCTTCCTTCGAAGAAAGTGATAACCTCGTTGATGCTCTCAAATACACCAACCAACCCAAACAACGCGCCAACTTCCGTGACGTCACCGACATTAATTCCTCCATTTCAAACAAGAAAGCCAATCGGATTTTGGAGATTCTAGGTTACCCCCAAGGCCTCAAATTTCAACTAGACGCCTGGGAAAAATACGATAGTCAATTTGAACGAATGCGTGATTCCGGGGACCATTCTGCTCTCATGGTCACCGCACCCACAGGATTCGGGAAAACAGCCTGCTTCACCGGCAGCGTTGTGCGGCGAATTGTTGATGAACGCCACGGTCGCGCTGTTTTCGTCTATCCTAGCCGAGCACTCTTACAGGATCAATTCTCCCGGATGCTTGAGGTCGTCAATACAGTACAGGAGACTGGTAGTCCCGTTCGCCAAACGCTACACCCACTTTCAATCGGTGTCTACTACGGAAAACAGCCATATACACTTAGCCAACTATTCTCAAAAAAATATGACTTCCTCAATAAAGAGGATGGAACCTATTATCTCAACCTTGCCTCTCATTGGGACGATACGTATGATGACCGACGCTTCGAGGTGAAAAAGCAGGGCTCCAGAGGCTACCGATTGATCCATTCCGATTCAGGGGTCGAATTCACTCATGATGACATTGCTCTCCATAGGAAGCTAGTCAGTGACAGCAACGCAGGACGGGCTCCAGATATCGTATTGACGACGCTAGAGTCGCTAGAAAATATTGCGATGAAGCCACACTATGATATTATTAGTGAAGCAGAAACGATTGTTTTTGACGAAGTTCACCAATATACTGGCCTTCGTGGATCGCATGCGGCAAATATCATAAGAAATATTAAAAAAATCAAAGACAAGGACAGCAAGTCTCCTCCTGCTTTGTTTGTCGGGTCCAGCGCAACTCTGGAAGGGCCCGAAAGATTCGGACAAAAGCTGTTCGGACTTTCCCCGAACGAGTATGAGGATATCGATTATGTTGACCCTCAACCAGAAGATATTATTGAGGATCCCAACGACTTAGAGCATTATTATTTCGCACTCACGCCACCAGATGGCCCGGGTGTTGCATCTCTTTATATTCAGCAAGCGATGATGATTGGGCATTCTCTGCTTGAAAAAGATGATCCTCCAGAGGAAATCCCCGATAAAACACAGTTGTTGTCTTTTATCGATAGTAAAAGCCAGATCAATCAACTCGGAGCACAGCTTTCAAATGCCGATCACGCTCAGCAGCTCTGGAAAGAACACGACGGAATCCCTGAAGGAGATTGGCGGAGGTTAGCTGAAAAAACAGGTCATCACTTCCGCGATGGTGACCAGTCAAATCCGAATCTAGAGATTACCCCAATGCATGCGGACTCAAATACAACATTTGAGGACCTACGGACTACAGACGTCATTCAGGCGACCAGCTTCTTGGAAATGGGGATAGATATTGATACACTACAGTATGTGATGCAGTATCGACCTCCGAACGAGGTATCTGCGTTCAAACAGCGTGCAGGTCGTGCCGGACGGATTCCGGGACTCAGCTCCCACACTTTCGTCCTGTTATCGGGCTTCGCTGGTGATAACAACTTCTACTACCGTGCCAGCCGATTTCTCGATGCTGAAGTAAAAACGCCACTTCAGACTGAAAACAACGTAATTCAGTGGATGCACAGTTGTTTCTATGAATACTACAACGCAGTCGACGAATACCGTGATAATCATAAAAAGGATTGGGGGCAGCGTGGGGAGCACGAACGGAACATTCTCCGAATCCTATTTGAAAAACGTCTGGGCTGGACGCAGTTTACTGAGTTTCTCCTCAATCCATCACAGGTTACGAAGGAAGTTGTCGGCCTGACTACTCACGAAGACACACTCCTCTATAGCTCACAAGCGGAGGACCTTGCAGAGGAACTCAAAGACGAACGCAAAAATGTTGACCAGGAGATTAGTGAGAAAGCAGGTCACCTCACGGTGAGCGGTGAAGATCTCGCCATGAGCAATGAGCCAGCCAAACGAGCTCTCGCAGAGCTCCGGGATCAGATCCGGGAAATTGGTAACAATTATCAAAAATATGGTGAACGTGTGGGTGTTGAATTGGAAGATAAACTCTGGGAGAAACTCGGAACAGCTCCCACCGCAAGCGATCAACCTATTGAAAGCCAGTTTGATGCTCTCGAAGATTTCTACCGGGACCTCGATTACGTTCGTGCGACAATCAACCGCGCACACGATGGAGAGATCGAAGAAAAACTTCTCCGAGAAGTCAAGGAGACGATTGATATTTTTCAGACTTCTCAAGGAGATATTGAACGATTGAGCACACGTCGCAAGAAAATCCATTACCTCGAACAGGCTGCCCAGCAAGCCGCAAAATACGACGAGTTCTCAAACCGTCCACACACTAGCCTATATCTCGTCAAGAACCTATTCCGAGCTGCCTATTACTTCAACCGTGCTGTACAGAGTGGACAATTAGAGTCCGATCAGGAGGAAGAGATATGGTACGTACCGCCAAATTACTTCAGCGATTCCGGCCGTTATTATCAACTGGCTTCTGAGTCAGCGTCTCGCAGTCGCAGGCAGAAATCTATCGATAGTATCCTTGGTCAATATATTCCGTATAAATCTGAATATATCGATAACGAAGGGACTCTCAATGTTTTCCAACCAACTGTTGAGCGCACTGAAGACGGTCACCTCCAGATGACATACCCGGACGTGACCACACGGAAATATGACGATATCCAAGTCCCGGAACATGTGAAACTAAAAGAAGTCCAGGACGTCACTCACGACAGAGCAAAAGGCATTGTACCTTACTGTAATAAAACGTATCAACTCCTCGCAGATAGTGATGCTCGGCCACCTGGTGGACCGGGCGAGCGTCGCTTCGGAAAAGTTTATGCATCAGCTGATATTCAAACCCGAGCGACCCCAAAAAGAGTTGATGATCAACGTGGTGCGCTCAAATTAGCGGAGCTTAACGCCAAAGCGTGGATAGGTGGTGTCACCCTTGAAATAACCCCAGACGAAGATCGTAACCCCTCACATGCAGAAAACGAAGATGAGACAGTAGAAATAACGGCCGGTGAACGACTTGGTTATCAGCTGGATACGAGGGGTGTTTTCTGGGAATTCGGCGATCAAATCACTCAATTTGTAGATGGGGACCAGTATGCTGACCTCCGAGAGAATATAAGAAAACATCACGGTGAAGGGGCCGACATCGAACAAATCCTCCTCGATACTGCCGGACACTTTTTGACGTTGCTCATTGCCGATACAACCGGAGTGAGTGCCCGACTACTCCGCTACAGCATCAACAAACCCAGGAAGAATGATGATGTGGATACATATCGGGTGACAGTATTTGAGCAGACTGAAGGTGGGCAGGGTATTGTCGATTTATTCATTGACAAGCTCTATGATAACCCGGGAGATGTGTTGCGTTCAGTATACGGATTGGCTCACAACCCCCAGGTTATCGCCGAGAAAGTCTGGAGCGATCCCGATGCGGTTCAGCGACTCTATCAGATTGATAGGGGGGCCGTCTTCGAAGCGGACACAACCGACGAACATCAAGCTGCTATAGACGAGGTTCATGAAATTCTCAAGGAATCACCGTTCAACTATCAATACCAGGAGACATTATCAGCGGTCACCGACGAACTATTCGCGCAATTACGAGAAATAAGCTCATTTATCACAGATAGGGACTTGAGCGACGATCGCCGTGTCTTCAATCTCAAACACGACATCGCCAAGGAGCGTGTCAGAGGAAAAATAAATACAAAAGATGAGTACACAGATATTCCGCGCCCTATTCTCAACGAGTACACAGACGTTGTTGCCGACACAAGCCCAACAGATGTGGAACGGGCATTCTGGTCGCCGGATATCGATGACTGTGAACTCAATCTCCAATTACCAAATGTTGCCCGGCAAGCGAACGACGTCGTCGTAAGTAATACAGCTCTACAATCATTATTACAAGAGTGTATTATCGAGGAGTATGAGCGAACTGAAGACGGAGATGCCCGTTTAAGTAGATCCTTACCCCCCGCATGGTCAGATGAGAACACGTTCCGGTATCTGGAGTTCTAACAATGAGGTCTTCAAATACATCGGAGTCGTTGCCAGAATGTCAGCGACGACGAGCGGGACGTCAGTTTAGCTTCTTCGGTGACGCACTCGAAGAAGATGGTTGTGTGATATACTGTGCACCTGTTATGCGAGATTTCAAAATAAGAGTGCCACTTGATCCAGACGGCAAACGGACTCGACTGTCTTTGCGCCGGTACCTCAGGGATAAGCCTGAAACTGATCTAATTCTTTGTATTGAGGATAGAGAGAGTGTCCGTCAATTCGCGGACTCTATCACGGGTGTTGAATGGCTACCGGTTCAGATTGATTATCAATTGATCGTTAGGGGAGAACGTGTTTTTATTAATCAGGGAGTTCTTACCTCTGAGGGATTACAACCGCAAAATAAGGATAATCTATGCCGCCATCTATATTCTAGCGCCCGCGAATTTGTTGAGGCTGAGTTCGACGTAAAGCTTGATGACGACTTAATCGATCTTCACGAAACTACTGGACAGCAATAATCAAAATAAATTATTGAACTAGTTAATGTCGGATTTTCGGACCAAGAGGGGATTTAACCATCATACATTCGTCGGTAAGAAGTATAATTTCATAATCACTCACAAAAGTCTCAACAGGCGAATCAGGTGTCTATTGTGTGCTTGACTGTGAACTACGTGAATATTGGCAGAGATCCTATCGGTCAGTTCAAAATATTTATCAAGAGATATACAAATATATTTATATTTGAAGGAAAGGTACCTGTCAAGAATTTAGTTAACCATCCGGAACCGTCCGGAACACTCTGCCGTCGGCTTATATCCCCACACTGTTACCGACCAGAACGTGATACGCGACGGAACGGTGTTCGACGACGACCACCTCCCCTCCACCATTGTCGGTCGGAATCAGCACATGAACGAGGTAACGGACGCGCTCGCACCGATTCAACAAAGTGTCAGTGCCGAGAACTGCTTCCTATTCGGTCCTTCCGGCGTCGGGAAGACGACCGTCGCGAAGGCCGCCGTTCGCGAACTCCGGCAGGAAGTCCTCGAAGTCCCCTACGCCTACGTGAACTGCTGGTAGGACTACACACGGAACGCGGTCCTCGAACAGATCTCTCGCGACCTCGTCGGCGCCGCGCTCCCGCGCTCCGCCTCGACAGGGCGGCTCATCGATCGCATCACGGCCGACCTCAACGGTCCTAGTGTGGTCATCCTCGACGAGGTCGACCAGCTACGGGAAAACAAGGTCCTCTACGACCTCCACGAGATTCGCGGAATTTCTTGGATCGGTATCGCAAACCGCGAGGTCGACCTCCTCGCAGATCTCGACGAGCGAGTCACCTCCCGGATCAGCGTCGCCTACCGCGTGAACTTCGACTCGTACGGCGAGGACGCGATCACGGAGATCCTCTCTCGGCGGGCTCGCGAGGGACTCGGTCCGAACGCCGTCGACGAGGACGTTCTCCGGCGCATCGCGCACCTCTCCGAAGGAGACGCGCGGCAGGCGATCGCCGGCCTGCGGGTCGCGGCGCGCATGGCCTCTCGCGAGGGCTTGGCCGCGATCCCGGGGCGACTCGTCGAAGAGGCGGTCGCCGACGCGGAACGCGAGGTCCGACAGAAGACGATCTCGAAGCTGAACACGCACCAGCGGGCGCTGTACGAGGTCCTCGCCGAGGAGGACGGACTCATCCAGAAGGAACTGTACGCGCGGTACCAGGAGGCGCACGACGATCCGGTGACGCTGCGATACCTCCGGGAAAACCACCTGCCGAAGCTGGAACACTACAACCTCGTCGACGTCAAGCAGGACCGCGGGTCGAAGCGGTACAGTCTCGTTGGCGTCGAGCATTCGGAACAGCATCCGGAAGCCGTCTGACTCGGGGACGGTACGGATTTTTCCCCGGTCTGGAACCGTGCGGAACCCCACGAGTCAGCCTAAACCACAGTCGACGATCAGTGCTCGGTATGGCCTCGAAGCAACCGGTCCATGGCGGTAGCGCACAGACGAAAGAGTTCGACGTCAACCTGCTCGCGGCGGGCATCTACTGGGCCGGCGACCCGGAGAGTGCCGAGGCAGTCGTCACCGTCGACGCGAACGCGACCCTCCGCGTCGAGGTCTCGGCGCCGGACCGAGCCGACTGGCAGCTCGATGTGCGAGCACTCGGCGGGTCGTTCGAGATTCTCCGGGGCTTCCGCGACGGCGCAGTAGTTCACGAGAAGGACATCGCAGACTGGGTCAAACGCGTCGCCGACGTCGTCGGCGAGCGTCTCGTCACCGACCACTGAGATCTGATTCTAGCTTCCCTCATCTTGGTACCGCAGGTTCTGCGGCTCAATGTCGTCCATGCGCACGAGGTACCAAGCATCTCCCCGCAGTATCTCCAGTTCACCCGGTTCAACAACAGACAACGTTCCACCGACACGGTTTAATTGGATACTAAATGATAAGACGACTATGGATATCTCCCCGAACAACCTCTTCTTAGCCCCCTGTAGTCGGACGAATAAAGAGGGAACGTACCGGCATTTCGTTGATACTGTAGAAGATGGATTAGACCCCACTGCTTACTCAGGAGTACCGGAGTTTGAACAGGACCGCGTCGCGGTTTGGGGCGTTGTCGGCGGTAACGAAGCACATTGGAGACAGATGGAACCGGGAGACGTGGTGTTGTTCTATACGAAGACCAAGGTGTACACCCACATCGGACGGGTAATTGAAACGCAGGAAAACGCCGAATTAGCGGATCAGATCTGGACTACTTACGACGAGGGGCGACGCGTCAAAGACATCGATGAGCCCTGGCCGTACATCTTCTATCTCACCGACATCAAGGAAGTCAACATCCCATCAGAGGATTTCCACGCGGATATTGGCTGGAACTCGTACTATCCCCAGTCGTTCACACGAGTCGTTGACGAGCGCCGACAACTCCTCATCGACCGCTACGGCTCACTCGCTGCCGCGCTCCGTCACCACCGAACTGAAACCGCGGTCGAGGATCCGGAGGAGTTCGAAGAAGAGACTGAGGACTTGCTCTCACCTCCGACTGAAGAGCCAGCCCTGACCGGGGAATCGAGTTACACGGAGGAGAAGCAGAAGACGCGGTCACGCGCGTTTCGAGAGGCAGTCCGGCAGGCGTACGACGAGACCTGCGCATTCTGCGGCGCACAGCGGAAGACGATATCCGGGACGCCCGAAGTCGAAGCGGCGCATATCTATCCCAAGAGCGAGGACGGTATCGATGCGGTCCAGAACGGTATCGCTCTCTGTAAGTTCCACCACTGGGCCTTCGACACTGGATGGGCGGCGGTGGACGACGACTTCGAGATTATGATTCGAGACCGACCCGAACAGGAATCTTACCGATCTCGTCGTCGGCCTGCTCGGTGACCAGATCCAACAACTCACGACTCACCAGCAGTGACAGCAACGCCGCGTACAGCAGAATCTTCACCACATCCGGGTCGCTCGTGTCGAACTCGTCCAACTCGTACTGCGTCTTCAGTTCACGAAACAGCGTTTCTACCTCCCACCGACACCGATACAACGTTGCTAAATCCGCCGGGAAGAACTCATCTCGCGGCAGATTCGTGATGTAGAGATGGTAGTCGTCGGCGTCCGCGACGAGGACGCCGACGACGCGGAATCGCTTCGTATCCAGCGAGCGCGTCCCTTCGTACTGCCCTCGCTTGAATTCTGCTTC
>Ga0209945_1000300_pt1 | contig 17266 bp, 17 predicted proteins | sample SalPonR2_A_D2_MG_FD_185703 | JGI IMG/M metagenome (GOLD analysis project Ga0209945, IMG submission 185703) | Salt pond soil microbial communities from South San Francisco under conditions of wetland restoration - Salt Pond MetaG R2_A_D2_MG... ...
GTTCGGCTGCTAGACCTGCTGGAGTGACCTCTGTTTAATTACTAATTTCAGCTGTCCTCTCTCAGAGGGTAGCAGACGTAATTCTATGATGTTCGTCCACTTCTCTTCGCAAATGTATGGATAGAAAGCTGGCCTCGGCACTCATAGGGCTCGTCACCGCCGGCTGCCTACACCGGCTCGGGTAGAGCACTCGTCATCGGCCACCGGACTGTAGGCGAGAGAGCAATAAAACAGTTCGACACTCGGCCCTCGAACCGCGACGCCGCTGTCAGGCGGCCCCCCCGTTGTCCTCCGCGGCGACGCCGGCGACCCATACCGGCGTTCCTGATACTGGTGGACAAAAGAACGTACACACGACGCAGGGGGATCACGCCGTTCGACGGCGCGACCGGCGGATCACTCGTGCGTCGGGTTCATTTGATTTCGCCTACCAGTATGACCGACCCCTTCGGGACGGGGAGTCCCCTCCCGGGCGTCGGCAGGCTTTATATATCGTCGCAAACTATCGTTATATATGTCCGCCGACACACAACACCGGTGCCTGCAGTGCGGGTTCGAAGCGCCGCCGGACGACGACGCGTGGGGGACGATCCAGCACCCGCCGCTGGGCGAGCTGACGCAGTGTCCCGAATGCGGGAGCACCGACACGACGACGCGCTGACCCGGCCGCTCCCCCCGAGGCCGGCGACCGGCGGGTCGGCCCCGAGGCCCACTCGATCGTTCCGGGGTCCACTCGACCGCCCCGGAGATTACTCGATCGAATCGAGCGCGCCCGCGACGACCAACGGGAGGGTGATCGTCGCGTCGGCGTACACGGAGACGTTTCTGGCGTCCTTTTTCAGTTTCCCCCACGAGCGGGCCTCGTCCAGCGTCGCGCCCGAGAGCCCGCCGGTCTGCGGCGGGTCCATCGTCAACTGGACGGCGTAGTCGTACGCCCCCGGCGTCACGAGCATCGTCTGGAGGACGTAGTTCTTCGGGACGCCGCCGCCGACGACCATCGCCGCGGTCGAGTCGGCCTCGTAGGCCAGGTCGTTCAGCGGCGACATGTCGGCCAGCGCGTCGAGCGAGAAGCCGCTGACCTGCGAGCGCAGCCACGCCTGCAACCCGAGCACGGAGTCTTGGATCGCGGGGACGTGGACCGGCACGTCGTGTTCGTAGGCCGCGGCGGCGATGCCGGCGTCCTCCTCGATCCCCTCGCGCTCGTTGACCTCGGCGTTGGCCCGGCCGAGTTCGGCGGTGAACTCCGCGATCGGAACGACTGCCTCGCCGATCGCGTCGAACACCTCCGCCCGGAGGTGCTCCTCGAACAGCGTGAAGTGTTCCTGGGGGAGATAGACGTTGTAGATGCGGTCGACGCCCTCGTCGCGGAGGCGTTCGTCGAACTCCGCCCCCTCGTAGTCGGGGTGGTCGTGGCTGCCGTGGTGGTGTTTCCCGCCGATCGCCTCGATCGAGTCGTGGGTGAGGTTCGCGCCGGTGGTGACCAGGGCGTCGATGTGGCCCGCACGGATGAGGTCGGCGACGATGGCCCGCATTCCCGCCGGAACCATCGCGCCGGCCAGGCCGAAGAAGACGGTCGTCTCCTCGCGGCCGAAGGCCTCCGCCGCGACGTCGATCGCCTCGGCGACGTCGGCCGCGCCGATTCCGGCGTTGCCGTACTGGGCGGCCAGTTCGGCGACGCTCATTCCGGCGTCGATCCGTGCGTGTTCCATCGGGTCGTGGTCGAACGCCTCCCGTTCGGGGGCGTCGTCCTCGTCGGTCATCGTCGCATGTGGGGGTGGCGATCGGTTAAGTTCGCCGTTCCGTGGTCGTCCGCCGCCAACGAACGCGGCGATCCACGACGTATGGCATACGGGATAATAAGCCTGCCGAAGCCCAAAACGACGGAATCCGGCCTCCTACCGGGGGGAATGGGGAGTCTTTATTACCGTTCGGTCAAAGGCTCATCGTGATGGCAGTGCCCGGTGCCGACAGGCGAAAATCCACTGACGGATGCCGGACGGGACGGGCCGACCGGAGCGCCCACGGCCGTCGGGAACGCAGTGGTGTATCGGCGGCTCCCGACCCGACGGGCCGGCAACTGGTCGGTGGGGTCGGAACGCCCAGTGCGGAACCGTCCGTCGGCAACGCGGGCAAACGCAATCTTCGGATACTGGACCAAACCGCTGAAGCGGGCGACCGGTTCGTCCCCGAACCTCCAGCCATCGAGGGTGTTAGGGGACGGGCCGTCGTCGCGGGGCGATCGGACGCAGGGGACGAACGGATCCCGAGCGTCGGATCGCGTTCTCGGCGCACGCGGTATCTATTCGCGCCGTCCGGAACCACGTCCGGGCGCTCGTCGGCCCTCGGCCGCCGAACGACGGGGACCTGGCGTCCGGGGGAGACGGCGACCGTGGCGAGTCCACGGGTTCGGATTCGGATACCAACGGTGATTACCAAATGAGTAGAGACGACGATTCCTGCAGCAACGACAGTTGTGGCTGCGGGAACAACGACAACACAGAGGACGAATCGTTCCACCCGATGGGGGCCGATCACGAGTCCGAGATGCGGGAGATGCTCGACGAGACCGAGTACGACACCGATCTCGGGATGGACATGGCCGAGGACGCCATGAAGCTCATCCAGGGTGAGATCTCCGAGGCGGAGTTCCACGAAAAGTACAACGAGGCCGTCGTCGAGGAGTTCGACGTCGACGACCGGCCGACGGTCGACGCCTTCGAGGAGATGCAGGCCACGGAGAGCGACGACGAACACGACGGGATCTTCCAGCGCCTGACGGGCGAGGAGGGCCTCGTCGAACAGCTGAAGAACGTCGACGCGGACACGAGCCAGAGCCGCCGGGACACGATGAAGAAGATGGGTGCCGGGGCTGCGGCGCTCGGCCTCGGCGGCGTCGCCTCGGCGCAGAGTTCGGGCGACCCCAAGGACGACGAGTACGGCGCCGAACCGGTCGGCGACACCTCCGCGAGCGGAACGCAGCTCGGAATGGTCATCGACCTCAACCGGTGTGACGGCTGTCTCGAGTGCGTCACCGGTTGCATTCAGGAGAACCAGACGTCGACCGGCGCGAACTGGATGTACGTCCTCACCTACGAGGACGAGAAGTCCGAACAGGAGAACTTCCTCGTTCGGCCGTGTCAGCACTGCACCAACGCGCCCTGCGAGAAGGTCTGCCCGGTGCGTGCGCGACACACGCGCGACAAGGACGGCATCGTCCTCACCAACTACGAGGTCTGCATCGGCTGTCGGTACTGCCAGGTCGCCTGCCCCTACGGCGTCAACTACTTCCAGTGGGGCGAACCCGACGTGCCGTACGAGGACCTCCCCGGCTCGGAGAACGACTACGAGGAACTGAAGGGGATGCCCGACGAGGAGCGCCACCAGCAACTCGTCGACAGCAACGACCACATCCACGACGACCGCGGCCAGTGGAACGACATGCGCCCGCCGCAGGGCGTCATGGGCAAGTGTACGTACTGTCCCTCCCGCCAGGACGGCCACCAGGGCGAGGAGAAACAGGGTACGGTCGCCTGCATGGACGCGTGTGACGCCGCGGGCATGAGCGCGATCCACTTCGGCGACATCAACGACCCCGAGAGCCGACCCCGGCAGTACCTCCGCCAGCGCGCCGAACAGGAGTTCGAACGCGACACCGAACTCGAAGGCGTCGACGAGGAGTGGGGTTCGACGGTCACGCCGTGGGCGAAGCTCTCGGCGTTCAAACTGCTCGAGGACCTCGGCACCCAGCCGAACGTCACGTACCTCGGCAACGAACCCGGCCCGGAGGCCGAACAGATCGACGGCCCGGTCACCTACGAGCAGATCGGCGTCGAGGACAACCGGAAAGAGCACCTCGACCAGTTCACGTTCGGGGCGGGTGACGACTAATGAGTTCGAGAACACCGACAACCGACGACATCGTCCGTCCGATGCAGAGCACCGCCAAATGGTACTACGTCGTCTTCGGGGTCGCCAGCGTCCTCGCGTTGGTCTGGTTCGGCCTCTGGTCGATCCAGCTCAGCCGCGGGCTGGCGGTCACGAACCTCACCGACTGGGGTTCGGCCGGGGGCGTCACCTGGGGGCTGTACATCGGCGCGTTCATCTGGTGGGTCGGCATCGCACACGGCGGGATCATCCTCTCGGCCGCGGTCCGGCTGTTCGGGATGAAGCGATACCTGCCCGTCGCCCGCCTCGCCGAGTTGCTCACCATCGGCGCGTTGAGCATGGCCGGCTTCTACATCGTCATCCACGTCGGCCGCCCCGACCGCATCGTCACGAGCGTCGTCCAGGCGTACCCGGTGACGGTGCACCAGTCGCCGCTGGTGTGGGACGTGACGGTCATCACGATGTACATGGTGATGACGCTCACGTACCTCGGATTGACCATCCGGTACGACCTCGCCCGGATCCGTGACGACCTGCCGAACATCCTCGAACCGGTGTACAAGATCGCGACGATCGGTTACTCCGAGTCCGAGGACGAGGTCATCGAACGCATCGTCTGGTGGCTCGCGCTCGGCGTCATCGTGATGGCCCCGCTGTTGCTGCACGGCGGCGTCATCCCGTGGCTCTTCGCGCTGCTCCCGTCGATGCCCGGCTGGCAGGGCGCGATCCAGGGCCCGCAGTTCCTGACCATCGCGCTCACCTCGGCCATCGCGGGCGTGATCATCCTCGCGCTCGCGCTCCGGCGCGCCTACGACTGGCACCACATCCTCACCGACGACGTGATCCGCGGCCTGACGCTTTGGCTCGGGCTGTTCAGCCTGCTGTTCCTCTGGCTGCAGCTCCAGCAGGTCATCACGGGCGTCTACGCGGCGCCGCTGGATCAGCGGAGCTTCGCGGCGGCGAAGGTCACGAACCCCTACTACCAGTTCGCGATCGGCGTCGTCCTGCTGTCGCTGGCGTACATCTTCGCACAGGCTGTCAAGGCGCACATCTTCAGCCCGATGCGCTCGCTTGCGGCGTCGCTTCTGGTGCTCGCGGGCACGCTGACCGAGAAGATCCTGTTCGTCTTCGAGGGCCTCGAGTACCCGACGTTCGACATGTACTACAACACGCCCGGTCACTACTTCCCGAGCCCGATCGAGATCGGCTCGCTCGTCGGAACGATCGCGCTGTGTACGCTGTTTTTCCTCGTGATCGTGAAGGTCGTCCCGGTGATCGAACTGCACGCCATCGAGGAGCTCCGTGGCGAGGGCCACTCCCACGTGGAGGGTGATGACTGATGGTGGAGTTCGACGCCTGGAACTTCCTGTACCCCGGGACGTGGGTCATCTTCATCGTCATCGGGACGCCGGTGTACGCCGCGATCCTCGGGTGGTTCCTCGGGAAGCCGCGCGACATGGAGAAGGCGCTGATGGCGCTGACGTACCTCATCGGCTTCATCGTCTCGATGTGGGTCGGACTCTACGTCCTGACCCAGATCATCGGGCTCGTCTTCCCGCCCGCGATGTAGGCGGGCGGCGGTCCGACGTCTGCGGATTTGCGGCCCTTTTTTGTCGTCCGGTCCAGCCGACGAGGTGCCGGCGGTAGGGTGTCGGAAAATAAAGCCTCATACGTTCGCCCGCCGTAATGACGCCGATCAGATGACCGAACTCGAAGCGGAACTCGAAACGCGGCTGCGGGAGGTCGAGGACCCCCTCGTCGGCGAGGACATCGTGACGATGGGACTGATAAACGACGTGACGATCGACGACGGGACGGCGTCGATCTCGCTGGCGTTCAACACCCCATTCGCGCCCGGGGAACTCGAGTTGGGCAACGCCATCCGCGAGGCGGTTCGGGACGTCGGCCTCGAACCGGACCTCTACGCCGAGGCCGGCGAGGCACAGGGCTTCGACGAGGAGGTTATGCCGAACGTCCGCAACGTCGTCGCCGTCGCGAGCGGCAAGGGGGGCGTCGGGAAGACGACGGTCGCGGCCAACCTCGCGGCCGGCCTCGAACAGATGGGTGCGCGCGTGGGACTCCTGGACGCCGATATCCACGGTCCAAACGTCCCGCGCGTCCTCCCGGTCGAGGAGGAACCGGGCGTGACGCCCCAAGAGAAGATCGTTCCGCCGACGTCCGACGGCGTCAAGATCATGAGTATGGGATTCCTGATGGGCGAGAAGGACGACCCGGCCATCCTCCGCGGTCCGATGGTCAACAACGTGATGACGCACTTCTTCGAGAACGTCGAGTGGGGCGCGCTCGATTACCTCGTCGTCGACCTGCCGCCGGGGACCGGCGACGCCTCCCTGGATCTCGTCCAGACGCTGCCCGTCGCCGGTGTCGCCATCGTCACGACCCCCCAGCAGATGGCCGTCGACGACGCCCGGAAGGGGCTGCGGCTCTTCGAGAAACACGAGACGCCCGTGCTGGGCATCGTCGAGAACATGAGCCTCTATCACTGCCCGAGCTGCGAGGAGACCCACGACCCCTTCGGGCGCGGGGGCGCCCAGGAGATCTCCGACTCCTACGACGTCGAGTTGCTCGGTCAGATCCCGATCCACGAGGACTTCGGGGCCGACGGTACCACCGACCCGGTTGTCAAACTCGAGGGCAGCCCCGTCCGGGAGTCGGTCGTCGAGCTGGTCGACTCGATCGCCGACCGCGTCGGCGAGGTCAACCGCCGGAAGGTGGCCGACATGCTCGACCTCGGCGGGCGCGAGGAGGACAAAAGCCCCGTCGAGGAGTCGACGGGAAGCGAGACCGGGCCGAAACTGTAGGGACGCCGGACAGCGTCGCGGTCGACGGCCGACCGGCCGACGGCGACCGACCGGAGCCCGCCGTATTATTTATGCCTCTTACCGGAGGTAGTGAAACGGTTTCATTCGATCTCTGTCAGGAAGTGCAGTGCAAGATACAACGCGCGACCTTTTTCCGCCTCGGGTTCGCCTCCGGCGAACCACTCGGCGCAAAAACGTCGATGAAAAAGGCGGACGGCTCGGCCTTCGGCCTCGCCGTCCAGGAACCGCGCTCGCTCCGCTCGCGCGGATGCTGGTGCTGCATAGATCCTCTATATCCAGTAGTCAGCATCGGCCCGTATCACATATCAAACAGTTGTTTCGCCGAATTGGGCACGAGCCTTATTTATATATTCCCCGGTTCCTCGCCGGTGATTTATAAATAGTTGGCGAGCATTTATAAATGCCGCCCGCGGCGTCGGCCGACGAAGTTCCGTCCCGCCCCGTTGCGCCCCGGCCGATACCCCCACGGATCACGACGCTTTATTACCCCTGAATACCACCACCTGGTATGCCGCTGACCGACCGACAGTTCGAGCAGTACCAGACGGACGGGTACGTCGTCGTCGACGACGTCCTCTCGGAGGCGGAGGTGTCGGGGCTGAAGACGCGCCTCCGGGAGTACGTCCGCGGCGACCGCGAGGAGGAGGGCTTCGAGCGGATGCTCGAACCCGCCGTCGACCCCGCGGAGTTCGAACGCGAGGGCGACCCGGTGCGGAAGTTCGAGGGCGTCGGGATGGCCCGCGAGGACGACGTCTTCGCCGACCTCGCGACCCACGAGGGGATCCTCGAGGTGGTCACACAGCTACAGGGGCCGAACCTCAAGTTGTTGCGGTGTGCCGGGATGCTCAAACCGCCCGGCGTCGGCAGCGCGAAGAAGTTCCACCAGGACGCGGCCTACTACCCCATCCACCCGATGGACCACGTGACGGTGTGGGTCGCACTCGACGAGGCGACGACCGAGAACGGCTGTATGCAGGTCGTTCCGGGCGCCCACACCGACGGAATGTTGGAACACGAGGCCGAGGCCTACGACACCGACATCACGGTCGCCGAACGCGACTACGACGAGAGCGACACCGAGGCGCTGCCGATGGACCCCGGCGACGCGCTGTTTCAGCACTGTCTGTTGCCCCACTACACCGCCCCCAACGAAAGCGACCGGTGGCGGCGGGCGATGATCGTCGCCTACATGCGCTCGCGCTCGCGGTTCAGCACCGACGACCGCCCCGAGTGGGTCGACAGCCTGGCCGTCGCCGGCGAGGAGTTCCCGGGGTGTGTGTGATGGGCTCGCTCGAACGCCTCGGCGGCTACGCGGGCGAGATGGGCCCCTCGTGGGTCGCGGGCGCCATCGCGGCCGGCCCGGCGACGATGGCGAGTCTCATCACCGGCGGCGCGGCCTACGGCTACGACCTCCTGTGGGTCGTGGTGCTCTCGGCGTTCGCCGGCGCGCTCGCGCAGTATCTCGCGATGCGGTTGGGGCTGCTCACCGAGTCCGGGATCGTCAGCGTGGTCGAGTCCCACCTCGGCGAGTGGTGGGCGTGGCTTTTAGTCGCCGACGTCGTCATCGCCGCCGGCGTCGCCCAACTCGTGATCATGAACACGCTCGCGAGCGTCTCCGCGACGATCACGGGAACCGACGCCTGGATCTGGGGTCTCGTCTGGGCGTCCGTGCTCGCGCTCGGCCTCGCGGGCCGGGGCTACGGGCTCCTCGAGAGCGCGGCGAAGCTCATCGTCGCCACGGTGGTCGTCGCCTTCGTCGCCTCGCTGTTCGTCGTGCCGGTGGACCCGGGGGCGGCCGTCGGCGGACTCGTCCCGTCGCTCCCCGGCGGCGGCGCGCTCGTCGCGGCGGGCATCCTCGGCGGCGCGGTCCACATCTCGCTCATCACGATGCACTCCTACACGATGCGGGCGAAGGGGTGGACCGACAGCGAGTACGGGCTGGCGACGTTCGACATCGGCGCCTCGATGCTCGTCGCCTTCGGGATCTACAGCGTCGCCATCTTCCTCGTCGCGGCGAGCGTCCTCTCGGATCCCGACCTCACCACCGTCGGGGCCGCACAGGCGCTCGGCCCGCTCGTCGGCGAGAACGCCAGGTGGCTCTTCCTGCTTGGCCTCGGCGGCGCGGCGGTGTCGACGCTCGGTGGCAACACCATCGTCCCGCCGTTCGTCCTCGCCGACAAACTCGGCTGGGGGACGACCGTGGCGGACCCGCGCTATCGGAGCCTCCTCGCCGCGGTCGCGCTCCTCTCCGCCCCCGGCGCGATGATCGGCGGGCAGGTGCTCGGCCAACTCGTCCTCGTCCTCGCGCTCGGGACGGTCGGGACGCCCTTCGCCATCGCGTTGGTGATCTACCTGTTGAACTCCCCGGCGGTGTCGCGGCCGACCGCCACGGCGACGAACGTCGGCGGCCTCGCGTTGCTCTCGGTGTCGGGAGCCCTCGCCGCGAACTTCCTCCGCGAGCAGATCGCGGCGGGACTCGGCCCGCTTTCGGGAGCCGTATTGGCCTTCGGGACCGTCCTCGCGCTCGCGATGGTCGTGCTGTTGGCGAAGTACGCCCGCGAACAGTTCCGAACGGAGGACGCCGCCGTCGAACCGGCCGATTGACCGACGCCGCGGTTCCGGGCCGCGTCCTCACAGCGCGGGAGCCCACGGCGTCGGCTGTCGGTCGTCGTCGGCCCCGGGGGCCGCCTCAGCGGATCTTCCGGACGTCGCTGATGTCGAAGCCGGACTCGCCGATCTCGGTCTCGAACTGGACGATGTCCTCGGCCTCGATCCGAGAGAGCACCCCGCGGAACTGCTTGACGACCATCGTCCGGTCCCGCGTCGACCCGCCGCTCTCCCACCGGAACAGCAGGGTGCCGTCGGCGGCGTCGACCAGTTGGCCGTGGCGGCGGTCGTCGAGCGACTCGCGGCTGACGTGGAGGAGGACCATCCCGCCCCACTCGAAGGCGATCCGCGAGATCCCCTTGAGGATGACGGGGACGTCGTCCCACCCGACGTCGTCCGTCGGCGCGTCGACGAGATCGGAGATCGAGTCGATGATGACGAGATTTCCGGACGCGTGTTCGGTCAGGGTGTCCCCGAGCGCTTCGGGAACGCTCCTGCGGTCCTGTTCGCGACCGAGTTGGGTGATCACGTCCGTCCGGTCGGAGTACCACTCCCGCGGGACGGGGCTGAGCTGGAAGTACTCGCCGGAGAGGTCGTGAAACGTGACCGACTCGGCGGCCGTCTCGACGATCTCGTCGTCCATCGCGAGCGACATCTCCCGCCGGAGCTGTTTCTTTTCGGCGGTAAAGGAGATGTAGTGGACCTCCGGCGGCGCGGCCGTTCCCGCCGGCAGGTCGCCGTAGTACAACTCGAAGAGGTCCGGATCGTTCTCGACGAGCGCGTTCATCAGCGCGGCGGTGTAGATGAACTCCCGGGCGCCCGCCCCGGCCTCCCCCGAGAGCAACACGACGCTCCCCGGCGGCGCTCCCCCCCCGATGGTCGTGTCCAGCCGCCTGATCCCGAACGGGATGCGGTCCATACGTTTGTCTCGGACGCGGTAGGATTAAAAGCGTTACCGGAGGTGCCGGATCCGCGCCCCCTCGTTTCGGGGGCTTGCGACGTGGACTCGCCCCTCGACGCCGATCGAGGCAAGCGCCCCCTCGGCGTCCGACCGGGCCTCCCCGGTCCCCGCGGCGTCGGTGACGCCGTACACCGCCGGCCCCCACGAGGACTGGCCGACGCCACGAACCGCTGGCGACGCCGCCAACTCGTCGATGAGCCGACCCGCCGGGGGGCGGTAGACGCCGCCCTGCTCGTCGGCGTACCACGCGCCGTTGAGGCGGCCGAAATCGCCGACCGCGTCGCCGAAGGCGTCGAGACGCCCCTCGGCGACGGCGGGGAGGAGCCGTCGGGTCAAAAGCACCGCGAGCGAGTCCGAGACGGCGGGATCGGCGCGTTCGACGACGCTCCGCATGCTCTCGTCCTCGCCGTCGCCGCTCCGCCCGGGCTCGGCCTCGGGCAGCACGATCAGGAACCGCCAGTCCTCGGGGAGGTCCTGGCGGGCGGTGACCGCTGGAACGCTCCACTCCCCGGCTTCGGGTGGACTCGTCGTGAAGCGCTCGGTCGGGTGGCCCGCGTCGACGACGAACCCACCCGACTCGAACGTCGCGACGCCGACGCCGCTTCGGCCCCCCCGATTGAGCGAGGGCGCCAACTCCCGGACGTCCGGCTCGCGGCCGTGGGCCCGCCCGACGGACGCGAGCGTCGCGAGCGCGGTCTGGGTCCCGCTACCCAACCCGACGTGGCGCGGTAGCGTCTCCACGACGTCGATTTCGACGCCGTCGACGCCGAACACCGAGCAGCTCCGCTCGGCGTACCCCGCGACGAGGTCGTCGTCGCAGACGACCCTGTCGGCCGGTTCCGCCTCCAGGACGACCCGGGGCGCGTCGAGCGCGATGCCGACGCCGCCGTAGAGCCGTTTGTGGGCCAACGAGAGGTTCTGGAACCCGACGTGGAGCCTGCCGCCGACGTCGACCCGGACGCGCATTGTGCCGCGATACGGCGGGCGCGCTGTTGTGGCTTTCGACAGCGGCGGATCACTCAGACGGCGAGGCCGTCGACGACGATCGCGACCAGCACCAACCCGAGGTAGGCGTTGGAGGCGTGAAACGCCCGGAAGGCGGCCCCCTCGGAGCGCTCGTAGTGGAGCCGGACGACCATCCACAGGAACACCGCCCCGAGCGAGACGGTGGTCGCGCCGTAGAGCCAGCCGAGATCCGATACCGCGGCGAGCGCCCCCGCTCCGAGCAGCGTCGCGCCGAGATACAGCAGGATGTGCTTTCGCGTCTCGGTCTCGCCGCGGACGACCGGCATCATCGGGAAGCCGCCGCGCTCGTAGTCGTCGCGGTAGGCCAACGCGAGGTTGTAGAAGTGTGCGGGCGTCCACAGGAAGATGACCCCGGCCAAAACGAGGCCGACGGTCCCGACCGTTCCGGTCACGGCGGCGTACCCGATGAGCGCGGGTAGCGCCCCGGCGGCCCCGCCGAGCACCGTGTTCTGGACCGTGTTGGGCTTCAACACGAGCGTGTACACGACGCTGTAGAAGGCGATCGCCGCCAGCCCGAGCGCGGCGGTGAGGAGGTTCACCGACAGGAACGCCCAAAGCGAGGCGACGGTCAGGAGGCCGCCGAACGCGAAGGCGTTGCGGACGGGGACCTCGTGGGTCGCGAGCGGCCGGTCGGACGTCCGGTCCATCCGCTTGTCGACGTCCCGTTCGAGGACGTGGTTGAACGTGCCCGACGCGCCGATGGCGAGGACGCCGCCGCCGAGCGTCGCGACGACCGTCCGGATCGACGGGGTCCCCGCCAGCACCATCCCGGCGCCGGCGACGAGACAGAGCAGCCACATCAGCCGCGGCTTCATGAGCCGGAAGTACGCCCCGACGGTGGCCTTGACGCGCTCGGCTCCGGAGAGGGCCGGGGTCGGCCCGGAGCCCGCATCGTCGTCGGCTGCCGGCGCGGGGTCGGGAACCGTCTCGGGGGCGTCGTCGCTCCCGGTTTCCGTCTCCAGTTGCCACGCCAGCGCGAGCACCAACGCGGCGAAGATGACCATCGCGGCGAGGAGGTGGAGCTGCCCGATTCCCGTACCCGTGGCGACGACCGCGCCCACCGCGGCCTGGATCGGGTACAGAAACAGCGCCACGACGAGCGCGGCCCGGACCCGGCGGGTCCCCTCGCGCCAGCCGACCGCAGTGGCCGCTACCACGAGCACCCCGACGACGGCGGCCACGAGGCGGTGGAAGGTCGCGACCAGAACGGCCGGGTCCGAGAGGTCGCCCCGACAGAGCGGCCAGCCGCCACACGCGGCCGCAGCGTCCGAAAGCGCAGCGGTCGAGCCGACGACGACGAGCACGTACACGCCGACGACCGATGCCGCCAGCAGCGGCACGAACCCCGTCGGCCGAAGTGTGGACGATCGCATTACTGAACGTCTTTGCGTGCGTGCACTTAGCCTTCCTGCTTCCAGCGGCTCCGGGGGAAGTCGGCACATATTTGAGGAATACTCCCCATGTGGTTCCTAATGAGGGGTACACGAATACTTCCGGTGGCGCTCGTCGGGTTCCTCGCGCTGCTCGTGGTCGATCCGGTGGCGGCACAGACGTCCATCCACGACGAACTCATCACGGACCTCAATACGACGCTTCTGTACGCGGCCATCCCGATCGCGATCCTCGTCGAGGTAATCCTCATCTACGCGGTCGTCAAGTTCCGAAACAGCGACGACCCGAAGCCGACCGAGGAGAACCGACGCCTCGAGATCACCTGGACGATCGCGACGGCCGTCGTGTTGCTGTTCGTCGGGGTCGCTTCCTATCAGGTGCTCGCCGTCGAGGAGATCGGCAACCCGATCGCCGACGAGGACCGCATCGAACCGTCGGTCTCGCAGGACCTCGAGGGGGCCGTCGGCCCCTACGCCGACGAGGAGAACGCCGTCGAAATCGAGGTCGAGGCCTTCCGGTACGGCTGGCGGGCGAGCTACGACGACGGCGCGGCGGCGACGTTCAACGAGATACGCATCCCTGCCGACAGGCCGGTGTATCTCCACGTCTACGCGACCGACTGGCTACACATGCTCCACGTCCCCGCGGTCGGCCTCAAACAGGAAGCCCAGATAGGGACGTACAACACGGTCAAGACGGAGGCCTACGAGCCCGGAAGCCACCAGTTCTACTGCACGCAGTACTGCGGCGCCGGCCACTCCCAGATGAACGGCGAGTTCGTCATCATGGAGCCCGGCGAGTTCGACGACTGGGTCGACGAACAGTCCGAGTGACGCCGCGTCCGGTACCGTCCGGAAACGTGCGTTCGGACCTTTTTTTTATTCCCGGTGACCTCCGACGTCCGGATCGATGGCGTGTGCCCCGCCACTCCGACCGGACCGTCCGTGCGGGCCCGACCGTTTTGAGTGGGTTTTTTGTCTCTTGACGCAAACCGGAGGGTATGAGCGTCGAAACTGACGACGGCCACGGGCACGGTGACGGCCATCACCTCCCTGCCGTCGAGGACTGGCCGAAAGGATTCGGGGAAGCCTCGTGGTGGCCCTTCATCGCCGCACTTGGCGGCTCGGGGTTCTACGTCGGCGTCGCACTGTTCGTGCTCGGCCGTGGATCGGAGCCGGTCATCAACCCCATGATCGGTCCCGCCGTCTTCGTACTGAGTACCGTCGCATTCCTCACCGGACTGTACGGGTGGCTCTATCACGCGTTCATCGTCGACTTCTGGGGCGGCGAGACGACCGATTACGGGTTCCCGTTGAAGCTGACGATGCTTCTGTTCCTCGTGACTGAGGTCGCGACGTTCGGCGGCGGCTTCGTCTATTACTTCTTCATCCGTGCGGGCGCATGGGAGAACCTCCCGGCCATCGTCGCCGAGGGGAACGTGTTGAGCACGCTCGTGATCGCCAACACCCTCGTGTTGATCGCGAGTTCGATAACCATGCACTACGCCCACCACGCGCTGTTGTCGGGCAACCGGACCCGGTTCGTCCGCCTGCTGGGGGCCACGCTGGGGCTCGGACTCGTCTTCCTGGGCGGACAGGTCTACGAGTACTACGAGTTCATCGTCCACTACGGCTTCGGGATCACCGACGGGGCGTACGGGTCGGCGTTCTACGGGCTGACCGGACTCCACGGGCTCCACGTCGCGCTGGGGGCCGTGCTGCTGTCGATCGTCTTCGTCCGAGCGCTGTACGGCCACTACTCGGCCGAAAAGCACGTCTCGATCAGCACCGTCTCGATGTACTGGCACTTCGTCGACGTCGTGTGGGTCTTCCTCGTCGTCGTCCTCTACGCCGGCGCGATACTCTAACCGTCAACCGACGCGTCTTTTAGCCGCCGTCTCCACGTGCGATCATGGCAACGGAGTCCGAGCGGTACGACAAGACGAGCCCGTGGCCGATCGTCGTCGTGTTGGGATTGGTGCTCAGCGAACTCGGGATTCTCTTCAACGTCTACCCCGTCGCGGTCGCGGGGCTCGTCGTCTTCGTCGGCAGCGTCTCCGGTATCGTCGACGAGGCCGGCTACGTCGTCTCGCCGTGGCGGCTCCTCGTCGGCCTCGGCGCGGTGCTGGCCGTCCTGGGCGGGATCATCGTCTCGGTCCGCTTCGACGGGGGACTCTCGGCGTCGGTGTTTGCGGCTGCCGCCACCGACGGGATTCTCCAGCGGGGGCTCACGATCGCTGCGACCGGAGCGGTGGTGTCGGTCGCCGGGATCGTCCTCCCGCGTGTGTGGAACCAGTAACCTATTTAACGGTCTCGACAAACGGTTCACGTATGAGCGATCGCATATTCGACCGCGAAACGCTGTTGGACCTCTCGGTCAACGCCATCCCGCTGGCAATACTGCTCGCTTTCGTGCTTCTGTTCGCCATCGTGTCGCCGTTTCCCGCCGACTCGCTCGTTCTCGTGATCCAGATGGCCATCGTCGGCGTCATCGGCGTCGCGCTCTTCGTGTTGACGTACTACTCGGGGAAGGTCATCTCGCGGGACGAGAAGGCGACGAGCGAGTACATCCCGGCGGGCTACTCCGAGGCCGACGCGGAAGTGTCAGGCGTTCCGGGAGATAAAAACGAGTAACCCGGGCGGGATATCGACCGGCGTTCGCGGGCGAACCGGGGTGACAATCATAACCTTTCTTTAGTAGCGGTCCTATCGCTCACACAGATACACATGGATGCAGAACAGCTCGCGCTGACAGTTCTCATGGGGGCGGTCGTCCTCGCGGCGTTCGGGTTCGTCGCTCGCGTGCGGGACTGGCGCGCACGGCTGCCGCTCGTCGGGGGCAAGCGGGTCGCGACCGATGGCGGCCATGCACACGAATCGGCAGAGACACACGCTCACAAACCGTCCGGCATCATCCGTTGGCTGACGACGGTCGACCACAAGGACATCGGAATCCTCTACGGGACCTACGGCGTCATCGCGTTCCTGTGGGGCGGGGTCGCCGTGTTGATCATGCGGATCGAACTGTTCACCGCGGCGTCGACGTACATCAGCCCGAACATGTACAACGCGCTGTTGACGAGCCACGGGATCACGATGCTGTTCCTCTTCGGGACGCCGATCATCGCGGCCTTCTCGAACTACTTCATCCCGCTCTTGATCGGCGCGGACGACATGGCGTTCCCGCGGATCAACGCCATCGCCTTCTGGCTCCTGCCGCCGGGGGCGCTGTTGATCTGGGCCGGCTTCTTCACTATCCCGCTCGACATCGGCGTCGGGCCGGCCGCGACGTCCTGGACGATGTACACGCCGCTGTCGGTCGAGCAGGCCAACCCCGGCGTGGACCTCATGCTGCTCGGACTCCACCTGACGGGCGTCTCGGCGACGATGGGCGCGATCAACTTCATCGCGACCATCTTCACCGAGCGCGGCGACGACGTCTCCTGGGCGAACCTCGACATCTTCAGTTGGACGATCCTCACCCAGTCGGGGATCATCCTGTTCGCGTTCCCGCTGCTCGGCAGCGCGTTGATCATGCTGCTTTTGGACCGCAACTTCGGCACCACCTTCTTCGCCGTCGAGGGCGGCGGGCCGATACTGTGGCAACACCTGTTTTGGTTCTTCGGCCATCCGGAGGTGTACATACTCGTGTTGCCGATGATGGGGATTGTCTCGTGGATCCTTCCGAAGTTCGCGGGCCGGAAGCTCTTCGGGTTCAAGTTCGTCGTCTACTCGACGCTCGCCATCGGGGTGCTCTCCTTCGGCGTGTGGGCCCACCACATGTTCGGCAGCGGCATCGACCCCCGCATCCGGGCGTCGTTCATGGCGACCTCGCTGGCCATCGCCATCCCGTCGGCGGTGAAGACGTTCAACTGGATCACGACGCTGTGGAACGGGAACATCCGACTGACGACGCCGATGCTGTTCTGTATCGGATTCGTCTCGAACTTCGTGATCGGCGGGATCACCGGGGTCTTCCTGGCCTCCGTCCCGGTCAACCTCATCCTCCACGAGACGTACTACGTCGTCGGGCACTTCCACTACGTGGTGATGGGGATGATCGCCTTCGCCGGCTTCGGGGCGATCTACTACTGGTTCCCGATCGTCACCGGTCGGATGTACAACCGAACGGCCGCGAAGGCGCACTTCTGGCTCACGATGATCGGCACCAACATCACGTTCTTCGCGATGTTGCTCGCCGGCTACTTCGAGATGCCGCGGCGCTACGCGACCTACGAGTTCAACCCGAGTCTCGCGCCGCTGGCGGAGATCACGCTGCTCCACCGGGCGATGACGGTCGGCGCGCTTCTCATCACCGTCGGCACCGCGCTCTGGCTCCTCAACGTCGTCTGGTCCTGGAAGAAGGGCGGCGAGGTCACGGACCCCGACCCCTGGGACACCAAGGAGTACGGCCTCCACGGCCGGGAGTTCGCGTGGTTCGAACAGCAGCTCGCGGCGACCGACGGCGGCGACGAGGTCGCGGCCGACGGCGGCAGCGACGTCGCGACCGACGGCGGCACCGTCGAGGACGACAAGCGGGAGTAGAGCCACCG
>Ga0209945_1000301_pt1 | contig 17227 bp, 17 predicted proteins | sample SalPonR2_A_D2_MG_FD_185703 | JGI IMG/M metagenome (GOLD analysis project Ga0209945, IMG submission 185703) | Salt pond soil microbial communities from South San Francisco under conditions of wetland restoration - Salt Pond MetaG R2_A_D2_MG... ...
CGCGTACAACGCGTTCTACCGCGAGTGTCCGGTCGTTACCGCCGAGACCGACGCGCTTCGTGACGCCCGGCTGGCGGTCGTCGCGGCCGCCAAACACACGATGGCGAACGCGCTCGACGCGCTGGGCATCGAGGCACCCGAGTCGATGTAGTGGGTGCGGGGAGAGCACGGGGTGAACGGTCTCAACACTTCGGGTCCCTCACACTACGACCCACAGCGCGGCGACGAACGCGATTGAGCCGAACACGAACGAGACGTCACGAGGACGAACGCGCAGCTCTTGTGTGCGGAGCGTCCGACTCTGCGGGTCTGCGAGCGACTGAGAGAATCCCTTCGTCTCCATTGCCTCGACGGTGACGCGTGCCCGCTTCGCGACGTTGAATACAACTATATGGTGGGCAGCGTGCATACGTGTGGTTCGAACTCGACACAGCCGTCTGACCTCCTGTGGCTACGTTTCTAGCGCCCTGGTGGTTGATTGGACTATCGTATCGAGGAACCGGGCCCCATCGGCCCCGTCGATGACGCGGTGATCGAACGAGAGGCTAAGTCCGATCTGTGAGGGGTACGTGTCTTCTTGCACCGGTTGCTGAGCGGACACGTTGCGAAGGCGTCCGACGCCGAGAATCGCCACTTGGGGCGGATTGATGATCGGTGTAAACGTATCGACGCCAAGTGGGCCGAGATTCGACACGGTGAACGTCCCGTGTTCGAAGTCACTCATGCTGAACGATCCACGCTGTACGCGATTGACGACGGCGGTGCGCTGGCGATGGATGTCGATGATTGAGTCGTCACGAAGGTCGCGCAACACGGGAACGACGAGCCCGTCGTCAACGTCGGTCGCAATGCCGACGTTGTGCTCGTGGTATGTTCGATGTGTCTTCTCAGCCGCGTCGTACGTCGCGTTGAACGCCGGGTGGGTGCTTAACGCCTCCGAGACTGCGCCGAGTAACACGTCGACGATCGACGGTGCCGTCGTCTCATCGGCTATTAGTGCGAGTCCGGGTTCAACCGGGGGTAGCGACGCCTCCCGAGTGAGCGTGACGTGTGCGGCATCCCGATAGCTGTTCTGGAGGCGGTCGGCGATCGTCGTCCGCATCGGTGACAACGGTGTCTCGTCTTTGAGTTCTCTGGCGACAGGCTCGGTTCGTGGATCTGTGTTCTGGGTCATGGATCGGTGATAGTTCGCTCACATCGCGTCACGCTGGTGGTCGTCACTCGTCTGCTCGGGGTGCGATCGTTAACAGAGGCTCTCCCTGCTCGAAGGCTGCGTCCTCGTCTACCAACAACGCCGTTACCTCACCCGCAGTAGTGGCGGTCACCTCGATAGCAACCTTCTCGACTTGGATCTCACCGAGCAGGTCTCCCTCTCGTACCTGTGTGCCTGGTTTGACGAACCAGTTCGTGACGATTGCCTCCTCTTCGTCGACATCGGTCGGCCAGTATGCGTCGCTGTCGACCGTGACGCTCTCGGAAGCACTCATAGATCCATACTCTCGATGGACCCAACGATATCGGTCGCGTCTGGGATCACCTCGTCTTCCATCTCACGAGCGTATGGGATCGGGACGTCTGGAACCGCGAGTCGGTCGATCGACGTCGCGAGTGATGGATCGTGCTCTGCAACTCGTGCGATCACCTCGCTCGTGACCCCGTACGATCGATAGTCTTCGTCTACCACGAGGAGGTTCCCCGTCTTGCGGACCGAGTCGAGGACCGTCTCGGTGTCGAGTGGAACGAGCGAGCGCAGGTCGACGACCTCGGCGCTGATCCCGTCTGTCGCGAGCTGTTCGGCGGCGGTGAGTGCGCGATGGACGTGCAACCCGAGCGTAACGATCGTGACGTCACTCCCCTCTCGTTTGACGTCTGCCTCGCCAAACGGAAGCACGTACGGGTCGTCCGGGACTGGCGTTTTTGGCCCGTCTGGGGCCGGCATCCAACCAATTCCCATGAGCCGCTTGTGGAAGAGGTACACCACTGGGTCGTTATCACGGATTGCGTTGTGCATCAGCCCCTTCGCGTCGTACGCGGTCGACGGGACGACGACTTTCATTCCTGGTAGGTGTGCGAAGGTCCCATACAGCGTCTGAGAGTGCTGTGCAGCGTCGTTGTACGTCCCACCGACACCGGCGGTGAGCACCATCGGGACGCTCACCTCACCCCCACTCATGTAGGTGTTTTTCGCCATGAAATTGTAGATTTGGTCCATACCGACGCCGAAGAAGTCAACGAACATGAGTTCCGCAATTGGCCGCATCCCTTCCATTGCGGCTCCGACCGCGGCGCCTACGTACGCCGTCTCGCTGATAGGGACGTCCATAATTCGATCGCGACCAAACTCGTCAAGCAGCCCCTGCGTTGAGTCGAAAATCCCGCCATAGTCGGCGACATCCTCTCCCATGTAGAAGACGTCTTCGTCTGCCCGCATCTCGTGGGCGATCGCATCCGTCATCGCTCGACTCATCGTTAGCTCGCGCTCGGCAACGTCCTGCTGACTCATCAGTCATCACCCCCTTGAGACGGCGCTTCAGCCCGATCTGCGACGCCACGTGGTGGAGAGGTGAACACGTCCGTGTACGCGTCCTCGGGTGATGGCGCGGGTTGGTCTTTTGCCCACGCGATCGCTTCGTCGACACGGTTAGCTGCCGACGTCTCGATCGTGGTAAGTTCGTCGCTGGTAGCACCGTGATCACGAAGGTCCGATTTCAACCGCTCGATCGAGTCACGCGCCTGTGCGTCTGCTACGTCTTCTTCAGGGCGGTACGTCTGTGGGTCACCCATGAAGTGCCCCATTCGGCGGTGGACCTGTACTTCGAGCAGTGTGGGTCCGTTGCCGTCTCGAGCCCGAGCAATCGCCTCCCCGGCGGCCTCGTAGATCGCGACGGCGTCGTCAGTGTCAACGCGTTGGCCCGGCATCTCGAACCCACCTGCTCGCTGTGAGCCGTCGGAAACGTCTGTCACCCGCTCTTTCGGCATGCTGATCGCCCAATCATTGTCCTCGATCACGAAGACGACGGGTAGCTCATGGACCGACGCAAAGTTGAGCGACTCGAAGAACGCCCCTTGGTCAATTGCGCCCTCACCGAGAAAGGCGACCGCGACGGCATCGCTGTTCCGCTTTTTTGCTGCAAGTCCCGCCCCGACGGCGGGTGGACACCCTTCAGCGATGATTCCACTACAGGCGAAGCCGGCATCCGAATCGTACAGATGCATGTGGCCACCTTTTCCCTTCGCGAGCCCCGCCTTGCGACCGAAGATCTCTGCGGTCATCCGCTTGAGGTCGACGCCTTTGGCGATCGCAACGTGGTGCGGGCGGTGTGGGGCGGTGACGGTGTCGTCGTCGGTGAGGTGGTGACAGACTCCGACACCCGAGGCTTCGTGACCAGCTGCCAGGTGCAACTCGCCGGGTATCGGCCCCGCGCTGATGTCGAACGAGGGTTGTTTCCCTTCGAGATACTCCTCTTGGAGCCGCTCTTCGTACCGCCGAGCGGTCACCATGTCCTCGTACATCCGCTCCATCTGCGTCCTGGTAACGACAACCATACACGTCCCCTTTCGCCGCGAGATGTAATTATAGTTTGTTATGGTTGTAGGCGTTCGACGAGTTGCCTCACCAGTGTACGTTTCGCTTTCTCTCGTGCGCTACGGCGGATTAGACGTACTCGACGAAGGAATGTGTCCGCTGGTCGAGGTACGGCGATCGCGGACGGCGGCGACGCCTTTTCACTATCGAGGTCACGCGGTGACCTCACGAACGTATCTGAGCTACGCCGACGATCTCGACGTCGTGTCGGGCGATGAACCGTCTGAGTGCCGGGACGCGCCGACGCACATCTGCGGGCTTGTGGCCGTCGCTGCCGAGGACGAACCCGACGCCGCGATCGACGAGTGACGAGAGCATCGTGTGGACCCCCTGTGTCCGCACACTCGACGACGCAATCCCCAAACCGTACACACGGTCGCCTCCCACGACCGACGTCGGTGGCTCTCTACTCGTTCGTCCGTACAGCCGCCACCGCGCGACACACCCGACCCCCGCGCCAGCCCGATCGACCCAACTCATTATACCAGATGCCGCGGCCAGGAGGCTCATGCCAGCACGCCTCCGTGTCCTCGCCGGCGACTGCCAGGTGATCGAACGCGGTGATCGGACCCACACCCATCGCGGCCACGTCGTCGTGATCGTCAAACCCGACAACACCACCTTAGTCCACGACGCAGACGGCTACCAGCCCGTCGCGTGGCTCACTCGCCCGGACGCGGTCGTCGTCGAGTCAGACGACGACGGCTTCACCGTCACCGCTCGGGATGGCTCCCGTCGGCTTCGTGTCGTCGCTGAGACCGCGACGGCCACCCGTGACCTCCCGGTCACCGAAGCCGGGCTTCCCGTCGGCACCTGTCCCGAAGACGGCGGCCCGCTCGTCCGCTCGCGCGGCGACGTAGTGTGTCTCGAGTGTGAACGCCGGTGGGGGCTTCCGGCCGGTGCGAGCGTCACCGACGCGACGTGTGACGACTGCGGCCTCCCGAAGATCCGGGTCGAGCGGGGCGAGCCCTTCCACCTCTGTCTCGATCCGGGGTGTGACCCGCTCGAGGACGCGGTCCGGGACCGATTCGATCGGGTGTGGGGGTGTCCAGACTGCGAGGGACGGCTGACCGTTCAGTCGGCACCCGGACGGGTGTTTCTCGGGTGTGAACGGTACCCGGCGTGTGAGACGACGCTCTCGATTCCCGCGGGCGTCGCCGTCGACGAGTGTGCCTGCGGGCTTCCCGTCTTCGAGACGGCGACCGGCAGACGGTGTCTCGACCCGACGTGTCCTCTCGACAGTGGCTCGGCTGCTACGGCGGACTCGACACCCGAGTGAGACCGCGTATCACTCGACGAGCTGGTCGCGCCCGGGAGCGACGAGCCGATCGAGGTACTCGGCGAGCGCCCCCTTCGCGTCGGCCGGGTGAAGTTCGCCGGACTCGAGGTCCGTCTCGAGGCGCTCGTACGCCTCGTACTCGAGGTCGCCGCCGTACTCTTCGGGCCGTTCGACGACGACGGTCTCGAACCGCGGAAACACGTGGTACTCGAACACCTGGAGGACGGGGTTCTCCCGTTCGGTGCCGTCGTCTGTCGGCTCGGGGTCCGCGGTGGGTGGACAGTACGCGCGGTTCACCTTCTCGGCGATGGCGTCGCGGTCGTCTTCCATCGAGATGGTGACACCGGCACTCGACGACATCTTGCCCTCGCCCGTCGCGAGGTCGGCGATGAGTGGGGTGTGAAGACTCGTCGGCGGCTCACGGTCGATGCTGGGGAGCACGTCGCGGGCGAGCATGTGCACCTTCCGTTGTTCTAACCCACCGACTGCGAGGTCGACGCCGAGGTACGGGATGTCGAGCGCCTGCATGAGCGGGTACACTGCCTGTGAGACGTGGACGGAGTCGCCCGACTTGATCTCCGACATGGCGCGTTCGGCGCGGGCGAGCGTCGTCTCGAGTTCGAGCGCGTGGAGGTCGAGCGTGTAGTCCTCGTCGAGCTGGAAGTCAGAGCCGAGCACGAACTGGGTGTTCGATTCGTCGAGCCCGTACGCGATGAACTGGTCGCGCATCCGCTCTGCGGTGCTCCGGATGGACGCGAACGACCCCTTGTCGTTCAGGTACGCGTGGACGTCCGCCAAGAGCACGGTGACCTCGAAGCCGGCCGCTTGAAGGTCGATCAGCTTGTTCGCGGTGAGCATGTGTCCGATATGGAGGACGCCCGATGGCTCGTACCCGACGTACGCCCGCTTGCCGTCTGGGTCGGCAGCCAGCGTCTCGATCTCCGCGTCCGTGACCACCTCGGCCGTGTTTCGGGTGATCCGCTCGTAGGCGTCCATGCGTACGGTAGCACGGCCGCTCGGCATATGACTTCTGGAAGCCCGCCGTCGGCCTCACTCCTCGCTCTCTGGCAGCGTCGTTCCCGCCCGATGTTCGGAGATAATGCGGTCGAGTCGGGCCGCCTTCGCTTCGCGGCGACGCTGTTCGGCGCGCGACTCCCACTCGGCGACCGCTGCCTCGACGTCGGCCTCGGCGGCGACCGCCAACTCGTCTACCTCACGGACCGACACCGCGTCCGCGGGCACGACCGGCACGTCGTGGTCGAAGAGCACCTGGTCTGCGACCTCGGAGAGGTTCCCGTCGCGGATCACCGCCCGCGGCTCCGTGCTCGCCAGCCGCTCTGCGGTCCGCCGGCCCGCCCCGGAGGCGTCTCGCAGGTAGACGACGTCGCCGGCGACGAGTCCGTAGGCGTCGGCGGCGGCGTCGATGGCGTCGAGCGTGAACTGTTCGACCACTTTGACGCTGACGAGTCCCTCGTCGTCGGCCACGTCGGTGAAGTTCGAGTGGTCCAGCTTCCACAGCTCTTTGAGCGTCTCGAGCTTTCGCTCTAACTCGTCGACCCGCTCGCGCGCCTCGTCGCGTTCGCGGGCGATCCGATCGGACTCGCGCTCGACTCGGGAGACGATCCGCCGTGTGCGGGCTTCGATCCGTTCCTCGCGTTTGGCCGCCTCGAGCTCGTCTTCGAGTTCTTCGATCTGCTCGTCGCGTGCTTCGACCTTCGACTCGAGCCGGTCGGTGTACGACTCCAACCGGTCGACGCGGTCACGGAGTCGACGGATCGTCTCCTCTTCGGGGCTGCGCTCCGGCGCGGTCGGGTCGCCCTCGTCGTCGTTTCCGTCCTCGTCTTCAGCGTCGCCGTCGTCACGGAGCTCCGCGACGACCGTCTCGACCGACTTCTCGCCCGCGACGACGCCAGCGATCACGGCCTCTCTGTCGATCCGCGGCGGCGTCTTCTCGCTTATCCGCTCGAACTGGTCGAGGTGGGCGTCGTACGCGTAGAGTGCGGCCGCCAGTGCGTCTCGTTCGTGGTCGTTCTCGTACCCCACCTCGCGGGTGCGGTGGAGCTTCTCGTCGACCGGGAGGTCCGTCGTCGGGTGCCAGCCGGCGGCGTCGAAGGACCGCCGAAACTTCTCGACGGTCTCCGGCATCGGCTCGACGTCGGCCGCGACGATGATGGGTCGCCCCTGCTCGATGATCCACTCGGTCACCGCCGCGGTGTCGGCGGTCCGCGAGGAGAAGCGTGCGTGGACCGTGCCGTCGAGGCCGACGACAGCAGCAGCCGTAGTCGTTCCCGGGTCGATCCCGACGATGACGCGGTCACGCCGCTTGACGAGTGGCTCGTACTCGATACCGTCTCGACGCGCGCGCTCGATCTCGACGCGCACGTCCCCGGCTCGGGAGGTAGAGACCGGGATGTCTTCGGGACGGGCCTGGACGGTGAAGACGGCGTTCGCGAAGCCGCCGTACTTTTCTGTCACCTCACGCTCGTACGAGAGGTTCGTCTCGTCCAGTTTCGACTGGACCTGTCGCGTTCGCTTTCGGACGTTACCGTGGATTCGCCGGGTGTAGCGGTCCTGACTCCACCCGCCCTTTCCGGTCGACCGTCCTCGTGCGACCTTCACCCGCGTCTCGTCGGTAAACGCCGTCACTGCGTGGCCGACGTTCGCGGCGGCGAGCCGTGCGGCGGCCTCCGCCTCCTTCATCGGCTGTTTGCCGTACGGAATTCCGTGTCGAGACGCCACCCGTGAGAGCGGCTCTGGCCGCTCGGCACCCGTCACCTGCACCAGTCGCGTTCCGTCCGGCAGCGACCGCAACAACCCCACGAGCGCGTTCTTGTCGGGTGCCAGCTCGTAGGCGTTGTCGGTCGCGACGTACAGCGGCTCGCGGTCGTCGATCAGCCGCCGGAGCTTCCGAAGCGAGACGACGTCGCGGGTGACGCGCGCGAGCGGGCCGTCGACGTCCGGCGCGTCTGGATCGTCGTCGTCGACCGGGTCGAGCACCACGAGCGCGTAGGAGGGGGCGTCACCGCGAACGTCGCCGCTTTGTACGTCGACGCCGAACACCGGCCGGTCGCGGGCGCGGATGGTTCGGGATGTCACAGCACCCGATACGCCGGTCGGCCGTATATACTCCACGCCGAGGTAGAGCCGGTCGTCGCGTCGGTCGGTCGTGTCGACCCACCCGCTTATGCCTCGTGGCGGCGTACGATCGGTCGAATGAGTGAGGAGTTTGTCCTGCTCGAGCCCGACGATCAGCCCGGCGACGAGTGGGAGTCGCTCGACGTCTCCGACACCGAGGCCGACCGCATCGCCAGGCGGCAGGACCGGGAGTTCAGCGAGTTTCGTACCCGGGTGAAAGACACGGAGCAGTTCAAACTCCAGGCGTCGGTGTTCGACGACGCGACCCTCGCGGCAGTGTACAAGCTGGTTCAAGACGGCTACGTCGACGCCTTCGGCGGACCGGTGTCGACCGGGAAGGAGGCGAGCGTCTTCGAGGCGCTCGGCGGCGAGGCGGGCGAGCGTCCGGCACCGGGGTCGGCGGCCGCCGCCGACGAGTACGCTCGTGAGGTGGCGGTGAAGGTGTACCGGATCAACTCCTCGAACTTCAGACAGATGCGCGACTACCTCGAGGGGGACCCGCGGTTCGAGGGGATCGCGAACGACAAGAAGGCGGTCGTGCTGGCGTGGACGAAAAAGGAGTTCGCGAACCTCCGGCGCGCCCGAGCGGCCGGCGTTCGCGTGCCCGAGCCGATCGCGGTCCAACGGAACGTTCTCGTGATGGAGCTCGTCGGGCACGCCGACGACCGGGCGCGTCGGCTGAACGAGGTCGACGTCGAGAACCCCGAAACCGCGTACACGGTCGTCCGCGAGTACATGCGCCGGCTCTACCGCGCCGGACTGATCCACGGCGACCTCTCAGAGTACAACATGATCGTCCACGACGGCGAACTCGTCGTCATCGACCTTGGCCAGGCCGTCACGGTCCACCACCCGAACGCCGGTGAGTTCCTCGAACGCGACTGTGTGAACGTGGCGACGTTCTTCACGCGACAGGGACTCACGGTCGACGCCGAGGCCCTCGAGGCGTACGTGACGGCGCCGGCGTCGGCAGACGCCGACGAGTCCACGGAGTCGGACCGCGACGCCGAGCCGGCCGACGAGGAGGCGTCGGAACACGCTTAAACGGTTCGACCGGATACGAACCACCATGCAACACGTGACGGTTCCGCAGGACCGGATCGGCGTGGTGATCGGTGCCGGTGGCGAGACGATGCGGGAGATCGAAGCGCGGGCGGGCGTGCGACTCGACATCGACTCGGAGTCGGGCAGCGTCGCGATAGAGGAGACGGACGACCCCGTGGCCGCGCTCGTCGCCCCAGACGTCATCAAGGCGATCGGTCGGGGATTCAAACCAGAGACGGCCCTCTCGATCCTCGATCACGACCTCCGGACGCTCGAACTCGTCGACCTCACCGAACACACCCGCAACGACAACGACCTCCAGCGGAAGAAGGGGCGCATCATCGGAGAGAACGGTCGGACCCGAGAGCTGCTCGAAGAACTCACCGGCGCGGACGTCGTCGTCTACGGGAGCACCGTCGGCGCCGTCGGTGGCCCGGAGGAGCTGCAGGTCGTGCGCCGGGCGGTCGGAATGTTACTCGACGGTGCACCCCACGGCGCAGTGTACTCGTACCTCGAGCGCAAGTCGAACGAACTGAACGACGACGTGAGCTTTCAGCCGCCACAGTGACGCGACGACGCGAGAACTGCACGGCTAGTAGCGATGGCCGTCCGCCTCGGTCGTCGAGGGCGATCTCTTGTATAAAAGCACCGTGATACCTCGACACACGATGCCGTGGGGAGCCCCCTCGTGTGGCGATTTCGTCCGACGGTAACGATGGGTTTATATAGAATCACAATCAATCAATGAGTGATTATGTCCCAGCGACAACGGATGGGTAACCAGCCGATGATCGTACTCTCCGAAGAGTCACAGCGCACCTCCGGAGAAGACGCCCAGAACATGAACATCACCGCCGGTAAGGCGGTCTCCGAGTCCGTCCGCACGACGCTCGGTCCGAAGGGCATGGACAAGATGCTCGTCGACTCGGGCGGGTCTGTCGTCGTCACGAACGACGGCGTCACCATCCTCAAGGAGATGGACATCGACCACCCGGCGGCGAACATGATCGTCGAGGTCTCCGAGACGCAAGAAGACGAGGTCGGTGACGGCACCACGAGTGCCGTCGTCGTCGCCGGCGAGCTCCTCGATCAGGCCGAGGAGCTCCTCGACCAGGACATTCACGCGACGACGCTCGCTCAGGGATACCGCCAGGCCGCAGAGGAGGCGAAGTCGATCCTCGAAGAAGACGCCATCGAGGTCACCGAAGACGACCGCGAGACGCTCGTCGAGATCGCCGCGACGGCGATGACGGGCAAGGGCGCAGAAAACTCCAAGGACCTGCTCGCCGACCTCGTCGTCGACGCCGTCCTCGCCGTCGCCGACGAAGACAGCATCGACGTCGACAACGTCTCCGTCGAGAAGGTCGTCGGCAGCTCGATCGACCAGTCCGAACTCGTCGAGGGCGTCATCGTGGACAAAGAGCGCGTCGACGAGAACATGCCGTACGCGGTCGAGGACGCGAACGTCGCGCTGTTCGACGGCGACATCGAAGTGAAAGAAACCGAGATCGACGCCGAGGTCAACGTCACCGACCCAGACCAGCTCCAGCAGTTCCTCGATCAGGAAGAAGCACAGCTCCGTGAGATGGTCGACCATCTCGTCGACATCGGTGCGGACGTCGTCTTCGTCGGCGACGGGATCGACGACATGGCACAGCACTACCTCGCACAAGAGGGTATCCTCGCCGTCCGTCGCGCGAAGTCCGACGATCTCAAGCGGCTTGCCCGCGCGACCGGTGGCCGTGTCGTCTCGAACCTCGACGACATCGAGTCCGAGGACCTCGGCTTTGCCGGCTCCGTCGCCCAGAAGGACATCGGTGGCGACGAGCGCATCTTCGTCGAGGACGTCGAAGAGGCAAAGTCCGTGACGCTCATCCTCCGTGGCGGCACGGAGCACGTCGTCGACGAGATCGAGCGCGCAATCGACGACTCGCTCGGTGTCGTCCGCACGACGCTCGTCGACGGGCAGGTCCTGCCCGGCGGTGGCGCTCCCGAGGCCGAACTCGCACTGCAGCTGCGTGACTTTGCCGACTCCGTCGGCGGTCGCGAACAGCTCGCCGTCGAGGCGTTCGCCGACGCACTCGAGGTCATCCCGCGCACACTCGCTGAGAACGCTGGACTCGACCCCATCGACTCGCTCGTCGACCTTCGCTCGCGCCACGACGGCGGCGAGTTCGGTGCTGGTCTCGACGCCTACACGGGCGACGTGATCGACATGGAGGCCGAAGGCGTCGTCGAGCCGCTTCGCGTCAAGACACAGGCGATCGAATCCGCGACCGAGGCAGCCGTCATGATCCTCCGCATCGACGACGTCATCGCGGCCGGCGATCTCAAGGGCGGCGGCTCCGACGACGACGAGGGCGACGACATGCCTGCCGGCGGTGCCGGTGGCATGGGCGGCGGCATGGGCGGCATGGGTGGCATGGGCGGCGCGATGTAACTGCCGGCGACAACGTCCACCTCGCCCGACGACGCCGACCGCCTCGACGACCACTCCGTTGCCCGGAGCCCCAAGTTCTCCTTATTCGACCGGATCAGCGACTGCTCCGTGTCTCGTCCGTCTGCATCCAGTCACGATACGCCAACGGCTCCTCGTGGCGTCGAACGCAGAGTATACAGCATCACGGAGAATACCTGCGCCTTTAGGCGCGGGAGGATGTCAATCGACGCGTGTGGCGACAGCCGGGAACGACACCACACCAGCGACGGCGACGGCCGTCACGAGCGTCGTGAAGACGACGCCCCCACCGAACGCGTACGCGCCGACCCACGTTCCCCCGGTAAACAGGAGCCCTGGAACGGCGAGACGCACGGAGACGGGCGGCTCTACGCCGGTAGCGAGCTGCCAGCCGACCGCGCCGCCGACGCCGGTGCCGACCCCAATGGCCGCTTCGACGACCTTCTCTGAGTGACCGTTCGACACGGCGACCGCCGCCGCGGCGGCGGAGACGACAGCTGCGAGGACGAACACGGGAGTCGGTGTGAGCTGACCGGTGGGAGCGGTGGGCAACAAACCGCGAAGCCGCGAGTCGCCGGCGAGTGCGAGCCCACCAGTGAGCACCGCTGCGCCGAGGAGTAGGCCGGCGGCGACGTCGACCAGGTAGTGAACCTCGATGACGACTCGAGACGCGGCGACGGCGACGGCGACGGTCGTCGCCACGGCGTATCGTCGCCCGGGTGTCCACAGGGTGGTACACACGAGCGCGAGCGCTCCGTACGCGACGGCCGCGCCGGTCGCGTGGCCGCTCGGGAATCCAAAGCCGGTCGAAACGAGCTGCGCTCGGTACCAGCCGTCGAGCATCGAGGGTAGCCACGGTGGAGGCGTAACGGTGCCGGTCGCGCCGGGGGGACGCGGGACCGCGACGGACGCCTTCCCGAGTGCGACCGCGGCGTAACCGGCCGCCACGAGCGCGATTGCGGTCGCACCCGCCCGCCGCGGTGCCACGGCGAGTCGGTCGTCGCCGAACCAGTAGACGCCAGCCAGCAGTGCGAAGAGGAACCAAGGGTCTGCGAGGTGGGTGACTGCTGCGAAGACGACGACGACGACCGCTGGCAGGGTCTCGACGACGGCGAACTCGCCGACCCCGCGGGCGGCCGGGATGTACGCTGACACGCCTCCTACTCCTCCCGTCGGCGGCGGGCGTAGTCGAGGGCTTTCCCAGGCGTCTCGAGCAGGTTCAAGCCGATGCCGACGAGCACGAAGAGCGTGTAGAGCCCGAGCGTCGAGAGCCCCAACACGATCATCGCGAGGATGGCGTAGGCGCCGCGAAGGTAGACGAACGCACCGAGCGTCGTCACCGTGCCGTACAGTAAGACGAGGTACGGCCCCCAGCCGCGAGCGTGGCCGCGTCGCATCCGTTCGCGTACGTATCGCTTCAGCTCAGATTCGAGCGCCGGCTTGTCCACGGTGCGTTGCTCGACGTCGGCCTCGAACGCGTCGAACTCTGCCCGCAGTCGGCTCAGCTCCTCCTGTAGCGCCGTCACGTCCGGCGCCCCCGTCGGGCGTTCCTCGTCGTCGGCGTCGCCCGCGCCGTCCGACTGACCGTTCATACCTGTGGGTCGGTCAGGACCGTGTTGTACCTGCCGGTCCGCGTCCTCTCGGGCGCCAGCCGACACACCCCGCGTATCGTCCGCCGAGCCACGCACTGGCACGACGACGTTGATCACGCCACCGAGGATGACGACGACGGCGGCGAGGTACAGCCACGTGACGAGCAGGAGAATACCACCGATCACGCCGTACACTTGGTACTGGCCGGCGGCTGCGGCGTACACCTGAAACCCGGCCTGTAGGAGCGTCCAGCCGATGGCAGCAAACACGGCCCCGGGAAGCGCTTTACGGACCCCGATGTGTGGCGTGGGCAAAAGCGAATACACCGGGACAAAGACGACCACGAGAAAGGCCGGTAATGCGAGGACGCTCGCCGCATCCACGAGAGGGACCGCATCTGCAGCCGCAACGAACGCGCCGACGGCGACCATCACACCGATACCGGCCCCCACACCCACGACGACGGACGCAGCATCGACGAGCCCTGTGAGTGCGTCTGGACGCGTCTGTTTGCCGTACAGCTCGGCGAACGCGGTGTCGAGCGCACGGAACACCTTGAGCGTCGACCAGCCCAGCACCGCCAGCCCAGCCACGCTCGCACCGGTTCGACCGCTCGCCGAGGAGACGGCAGCGGCGATGGCGTCCTCGCCCGCGGGCGTCAAAAATGCTCCAGTGGCGGTTCCGAGCTCCGCGGCGATGGTCGCACCGAAGACGGCGCTTGCGACGACCACGAGGAGCAACAACGCGGGGATCAACGAGACGAACGCGTAGTAGGCGACCGCGGCCGCGAGAAACGTCACCTGTCGGTCGAGCGCGACGTCGAGGACGCGGCGTGCCGTCCCAAGGGTGGTGAGCGCGTGCTGAGACACGGTAACTGATTCACCAGACGGTATCAAAAACCGGGTGGAAGACGCGAGTCGTCGAGAATCCAAACTATTAGGCCGCGCCGTCGCCGAGGACTGCCGCGCGCATCTCAGGGATCGACGCGGTGGTCTTGACCGCTGTACCGCGGTAGTGCGCGCGGCTCGCCTCGTGACCGGCATCTCGCAGTCGCCCGACGAATTCGTCCATGCCGATGGCGGGCTCACTCCACGCCTTGTACAGCCGGTGCTGGTCGTAGTGCGTGGGGGTGTCAAGCTCGCGTGCGACGGTCGTGAGTAACCGCCGAGCGCGTTTTGCGTCCCCCATCTCATCGGTGACGCACTCGCGGACCGCGCGAGCGAAGTCGGCATCTGCGACAGGGCCCAGCCAGAGTGGGCCGGCAGTGAGCACCCGACTGCTTCCACACGTTGGGCACGCGTCGACGGGAGCGGCGATCAGCCCCGGTGTTGCGTCTCGCCAGAGACAGTCTTCACAGTGGTCCACGTACCCGAGCTCCTCGAGACAGCGGTCGGCGGCCTGCGCCCCTGACTCCAACTCGAGGTAGGTGCGTGCGTAGTGACGAGAGACGTGCGAGACGACCGGACGAGCTGCGGTGTCGTACCGCGCCGCAGTCCGAACCAGCGCGGAGACGAGCGTTCGGAGCCCCATCTCGGGGTGGTAGTCGGTGTTCTGTGGGACGACGCCGTATTTCCGGATCCCGCTCTGTTGGTGTGCACCACAAAGCGGTGCCGTGTCGGTGGCGGTGACACACACGAGGTTGCGCGTGTTCGCGAAGGCGGCGTCGACGAACGGAATCGGCGTCCCGTACGGGTCGAGATCGACGACGTCGAAGACGGACTCGTGTAACAACGCGTTGACGTCGCGGTGGACGACGTCTCCGTCGAGGCCGTTCGAAGCAAGATTCTCTCTCGCCAGCTCGACCGCCGCCGCGTCGACGTCCGCACACGTCACCGAGTATCCCTCGGCGGCGGCTCGCACTCCACGGATGCCCGAGGCTGCCATCGCGTCGAGGTACGTCTCTGCGCGCGGCTCACGGTCCTGATAGGCGCGCAACACCGCGACGGTAATGTCCCGGTTCAGCTCTTGGGTCGGGTTGAAAAAGACCCCGCTGCCGGTCCCCTCGCTCGCACCGTCACGGGCCTCGGGGACGCGCACCGTACACCCCCCCTCGTCGATCTCCATGTCTGAACGTCGCCGATGCAGCAGAAAAGGGCCGCGCTCTCCGCCGGGACGCGACCGATCGACCGAACGACAACAGTGATGCGCCTCCAGAATGTACCGATCTTGACTCGATGACTCTCTCGGCACCGAATCTGGCAATCTCTGGCGTGTTCGGCGCCGCGGCCGTCGCCTGTTTCGTCGGGGCAGCCCGCGGGTCACGGCTCCGGCAGTCGGACGCACGGACGGGGCTTCGAGCCTTGCTCGTGACCGTCGGACTGTGGGCGTCGTTACAGTCGATACAGATGCTCGTAACGGACCACGCGGTCGCAGAAGCGCTGTATCTCTCGGGGCTCATCGTCGGATTCGGCACCGTCTGGGCCTGGCTGTTCTTCGCGTCGGCGTACACCGGCCACTCGTTTCATCGACACCGGCCGTACCAGCTCGGCGCGCTCGCGATATACGTCGCGCTCATTCTCACGAAACTCACGAATCCGATCCATGAGCAGTACCTCGCCTCTGGGTTCGTCGTCGAGCCGTATCCACGGCTGATAATCTACCCGCGGCCGATATACTGGATCTCGTTCGTGCTGGCGTACGGCTTCACGGCGATCGGGCTCTACCTGCTGTTTCGGACGTTCACTCGCTCGTCACAGTCCTCGTGGGCACTCTCGGCGCTCGTCGCGATAACGGCCCTCTCAGCACTCCCGAAGATAGCGATCGGCGTCGTCCCCGAGGTGATTCCCGAACTCAGCTACGAACCGATCGGCGTGGCGATCTTTGGGCTCGGTGCACTCTATCTGGTCGAAGACTCGTTCGTCAACCTCGAAGCACCAACGAGAGAGACCCTCTTCGACGAGGCAGCCGAGGGCGTCGTGACCGTCGGTGCAGACGGTGCCATCCGTGAGTACAACGACCGCGCGGCCGAGCTCGTTCCGGCGCTTGACGGAGACGTGGAGACGCTCGCGGAGCTAACCGCAACGCTTCCCGTCGACCGGCTATCCGAGACGACGCACCTCGTCGAACAGTCCGTGCCAGAGGGAACACGAACGCTGTTGTTGACACGCCGCGAGCTCGAGCTCGGTCCCCACCGCCTCGGGACGACGCTTTTTCTCCAAGACATTACCGACGCGAGGCGGCGAAAGGCCGAACTCACCCGCCACGACGAGCAGCTCGAGGCGATAGCCGACGCTATCGCCCACGAGCTACGAAACGCCGTCGGCGTGACCGAGGGGTACCTCGCGCTCGCGGCGTCCGAATCCGACGCACCTACAGAGCGAGATCCACTCGAGGTGGCCCGGCAGTCGGTCCGGCGGAGCAAAGAGGTGATCGAAGACCTCGACGTGTTGACGCGGTACGCCCAGTCGATCGAAACGTATCACGACGTCGACGTTCGACCAGCACTCGACCGCGCAATCGAGTCGGTCGACGCCGACCTCGACGTGCGCCTCGAACGTGATGCGACCATCCGAGCGGCCGACGACCGGCTTACACATCTCTTCGTCAACGCCATCCGATTTGCCGCCTACGCGGAGGCGACAGCGCTCACGGTCCGGGTGGAGACCGACCCAGGGCGACTCGTCGTGACCGACGACGGACGCTACGCCAGTAGAGCCCACGACGACTCGCTGTTCGGGTACGATGCGGCAGAGCCCACCGCCGATGCCGGACTCAAACTGCCGAACGTGCGAAGCCTCTCCCGGGTGCACGGCTGGGACGTCCACCTCGATACGACGTACGACGGCGGGATCCGCTATCGGATCGGCGACGTCGACGTGATCGAGACGGCCGAGACGACGACGGCAGCCAGTGTGTAGCGGTGGATCGGTCGGGCGTAAAACAGCGTACGGACGCCTAGAACGCCCGGTTGCGTTCTAGCACTGTTCTCACTCGTTGCCGAACATCTGGCGCATCATGGGGTGCATCTCCATGAGCTGTTCTTCGGCGATCTCTTCGTACAGCTTGTACGTGATAGAGACCGCAAGCAGCAGGCCGGTGCCGGAGACTTGCCCGATCGTGCCGAGCAGGTTCGCCAGGACGGCGAGGAGTCCGACGAGTGCCCCGCCGATGACGGTGACCTGCGGGATGTACC
>Ga0209945_1000305_pt1 | contig 17183 bp, 22 predicted proteins | sample SalPonR2_A_D2_MG_FD_185703 | JGI IMG/M metagenome (GOLD analysis project Ga0209945, IMG submission 185703) | Salt pond soil microbial communities from South San Francisco under conditions of wetland restoration - Salt Pond MetaG R2_A_D2_MG... ...
GCCGTCGATTCGCCCGCCTCCGCCGTCGATTCGTCCGTCCCGGCCGAACCGGCCTCACGCCCGTCGCCGCCGTCGGAGAGCAACCGGACGTCGGCACCCGGCACCGCGCCCTCGACGGCCTCCGGGGGCCGGAAGTACAGCGTCTCCAGCAGGCGGGCGACGTACAGAAGCGTCAACAGCGTGCTGAACAGGACCACGCCGGCGACGACCGGCGCGCCCGCCTCGATGGCCCCCCAGGCGATGTACCACTTGCCGAGGAAGCCGACCGACGGCGGGATGCCGACCAGCCCCAGCAGCGACAGCCCCATCGCGGCGGCCGTCACGGGCGATCGATACCCCAGGTTGGCGTACTCCCGGACGGTCCGGACGCCGTAGGCGCTCGCGATGACGCCGACCGCGAGGAACAGCCCCGCCTTCATCAGCCCGTGGCCGACGAGGTGGATCACGCCGCCCAGGAGGGCCTGTTCGGTCCCGAGGCCGAACGCCGCGACGATCATCCCGAACTGCGCGACCGAGGAGTACGCCAGCATTCGCTTGACGTCGGGCTGGATCACCGCCAGCACCGACCCGGCGACGATGCTCGTCGTCGCGAACGCCACGAGGGCGTCGCCCGCGAGCGGGACCGCCTCGAAGAACGCCGGGGTGTACACCGAGTAGACGAGCCGCGCCAGCGCGTACGCCCCGAGCGTCGAGACGAGCGCGGAGATGTAGGCGGTCACGGTGTCGGGCGACTCCGCGTAGGCGTCGGGCATCCAGGTGTGCAGCGGGAAGATGGCGGCCTTGACCGACAGCCCCACCGCGACGAAGGCGAAGGAGGCGACGACGAGCGGGTCGGTGTAGCCGACGGTGTCGGGGATCGCCGTCGCCAGTTCGGCCATGTTCAGCGTGCCCGTGGCGACGAACGCGAAGCCGACGCCGACGAGGTACATCGACGCGCCCGCGGTCCCGACGATGAGGTACTTCAGGGCCGCGAGCGCCGAGCGCCCGGAGCGGTCGGTCGCGACCAGCGCGTAGGTCGCCAGGCCGACGATCTCGAGGAAGACGAACATGTTGAACACGTCGCCGGTCAGGCCGATCCCCATCAGCCCGCCGCACAGAAGCAGGTAGGCGGTGTAGAAGGGGTTGCTCCGGGGGCCGTCGCGGCGGGCGTACACCAACACGGCGAGGGTCACGACCGCGATCAGGAGGACGACGACCGCCGAGAAGCCGTCGGCGACCAACTCGATCCCGTACTCGCGGGGGTAGTTCCCGAGCGAGTGGACGTACCGGCCCTCCGTGGCGACCCGCCGCGCGACGACGACGGCGAGGGCGGCCTCGACGAGCGCCGCCAGCGCGGCGACGGGCCACCCGATCGAGTCGAACTTCAGGCCGCCGACGATCGGCAGCGTCGACGCGAGGATCGGCACCGCCACGAGCAACGCGAGTTCGGGGTTACTCATCCATGACCTCCCGGATCGTCGCCTCGTTGAGCGTGCCGTACTCGGTGTACAGCCGGACGATGAGCGCCAGCGCGACGGCGGTGAGGCTGACGCCGACGACGATGGCGGTCAGCACGATGACCTGCGGCAGGGGACTGGCGTACTCGCCGACCGCGCCGCCCTCCGTCGGGATCACGGGCACCGACCCGCCCCGGACGTACGCCATCGCGACGAAGAACAGGAAGATCGCGCTCTGAAAGAGGTTCAGCCCGATGATCTTCTTGACGAGGTTGGGGCTCGCGATCATCATGTAGAGCCCGATCGCGAACAGGATCGCGAACGTCGCGTAGGCGTACCGCGTCGAGAGGACCTCGAGGGCAAGCGGGAGCGTCCGTTCGGCGAGGAGCGCGACGCTCGGCGAAGGCGCGGCGGCCGTCACGCCTCCTCACCCCCCGCTTTCTCGTAGCCGGCGGCGGTGAGGAAGAACAGCCCCATGATGACCCCGGAGACGATGGCGGAGACGCCGCCGATCTCGATCGCCTCCATCCCCCACTTCGTCGCGTCGGGGCCGACGAAGGGCTCGTAGCGCCCGTACTCGAGGAACGTCCCGCCCAGCGCGAGCGTCCCCAACCCGACGCCGACGAAGACGAGCACGCCGCCGCTCGCGAGGCCGGACATCAGCCCGCTGCCGACCCATTCGCGGGTCGGCTGGATGCCGAACGCGAAGGCCAACATGAGGACGACGACGCCGACGAGCGCGCCGCCCTGGAAGCCGCCGCCGGGCGAGTTCGCGCCGTGGAAGGTCAAGTAGAGCCCGTAGGTGAGCACGAAGGGCGTGACGATCCGAACCGTGGTCATGATGATTTCGCTTTCGGTGTAGGGGCGGACGAGATCGAACGCGACGTCGGCGTCGTCGTCCGGGTCGGCGTCCGTGTCCGAGACGTCGTACTCGACGTCGAAATCGGGAGTGTCGGGGGCTACGTCGTCCGGATCCGCGTCGGCGTCGGTGTCGCTCACAGGAAATCACCCCGATGGAGCACGAGGACGACCGCGACGCCGGCGGCGAAGACCACCACGGCCTCCCCGAACGTATCGAAGCCACGGTAGGAGGCGAGCACCGCGGTGACGCTGTTTTGGACGCCGGTCTGTTGGTAGGACTCGGCGAGGTAGTGGCCGGTGACGCCCGCGCCGGGCGTCCCCGCCGCGCCGGTCACGGGCGTCGTCCCGCCGAGGAAGTTCTCCGCGGGGATCGATCCGCTGATCGCGAGGAGGACGGCACCCAACCCGGCCGAGACGGTCGCGGCGGGCCAGTTGACCCCCGCGAATATCTCCTCCGCGCCCGGGCGCGTCGTCTTCGTGATCGTCACGAGCAACAGGATGGTCGTCACGCCGGCCCCGATCGCGGCCTCGGTGATGCCGACGTCGGGCGCGAGCAACAGGGTGTACAGAAGCGCCATGCCGAGGCTGTAGGCGGCGAAGACGATGATGACCGCGAGCGTGTCGCGCAACAGCGCGGTGGCGACGGCGGTGACGAGGACGAACGCGGCGAGGGCGAAGCCGACCGCACTCATCGTCGCTCGTCCCCCTCGGTCCACGGTTCGATTCCCTCCTCGTACGCCGCGCGGGCCGCCGCGTGGGCGGCCGTCGGGTTGGTGATGAAGATGAACACGAGCAACAGGAGCGCTTTGATGACTTCGGTCTCGACGCCGTAGGCGAGCACGACCGCCCCCACGACGAGGCCCGCGCCGAGCGTGTCGGTCTGGGAGGCGGTGTGGGCGCGGGTGTACACGTCGGGGAGTCGGAGCACGCCGACGGCGGAGACGAACGTGAAGAACACCCCGCCGGCGAGCAACACGAGGATCGCGCCGAGGCGGACGTCGGTCATATGACGTCCCCCCGTTTGACGGTGAACTTCGAGATGGCGACGGCCATGAGGAAGTTCAACAGCGCGTACACCAGGGCGATGTCGAGGAACGACTCGCTGTCGAGGGCGACCGCCAGGAGCGCGAGGATGACGACGGTGTTCGTCCCGAGGACGTTGACCGCGATGACGCGGTCCTGCATGGTCGGGCCCACGACGGCGCGATAGAGGACGGCGATGGCGAGCACCACGAGGGCGGCCGCGGCCGCGAGAAACGCCGTCGAGAGCGTCGAGGAGACGGGGATCACGGCGGGTTACCCCCCGTCTCGGTCGTCCCCGTGGCCTCGGCGGCCTCGGCGTCGGCGGCCTCCGGTCCCTGGAGTTCCTCGTAGTCGCCGCGTTCCTCCGGGCTCGAGATCGCGGCGGCCCGGCGACCGTAGAAGACGAACCGGACCGCCCGTTCCAAGGCTCCGTCGGCGACGCCGTCGCGGGCGCTCGAGAAGAGGCCGTGCACGTAGAGGTGTTGGCCCTCCGCCCGGACGGTGAGCGTCCCCGGGGTGAGCGTGATGCTGTTGGCCAGCGTGGTCAGCGCGGGGCCGCCCCAGACCGCCGACCGGACCCGCGTCATCCGGGGCTCGATCGGGAGGCCGGGGTGGAGGATGATCAGCGTGATCAGGATATTCGACTTCACGATCTCGTAGAGCAGGTAGGGGACGTAGACCGCGAGCCGGATCGTCTGGACGAGGACCGTCCGGACGCGGGTCCGCGCCGACAGCGAGACGGTGTACAGCGACCCGGCGACGATGCCGGCGACGAGGGTGCTCGTCGCGAGTTCGTAGTAGAAATCGAAGCTGTCGCCGGTCACGACGGCGAAGCCGCCGAGCAGGTGATAGAACAGAAACGAGACGCCGAACAGCAGGCCGAACTGGATCGCGCCGCCGCGTCGGGCCAGCCGCGAGCGGCGGACGGGCCGACTCGAGGGGGCCTCCGAGACGTCGAGACCGCGTTTCGCCAGCGCGACCTCCATCGGCCGCAACAGCGGGACGTTGCCGCCGGGGCTGTACTCGGGGTCGACGACGATCCGTTCGATGCCGTGCTCGGCGGCGTAGGCTGCGAGCACCGCCGCGTAGTCGTCCGGGCTGAAGAGGTACTCGTCGGTACCGATGACGGCCGTTCGGACCGTCGGGGCGGCCTCGGGGGCGTCCTCCTCGGCCCACACAGAGACGCGGTCGAGGAGCGCGCGGACGGCCTCCCGCGCCGGGCGGTCGGCGTCGCCGACGAAGTGTTGGGCGACCGGCGCGACGAAGTGGACCTCCTCGAGGCCGTCCTCGGCGGCGGTCGCCACCGCGTGTGCGACCGTGTTCCGCAGCGTTACCGACTCGCCGACGGGGACGAGCAACGCGCCCCCCGGAGCCGGATCCTGTGTCTGGTCAGCCACGGGCGTTCACTACGGGACCCTTCAGCCACCCACGTCAAAACCGTTTATCATTCCGGCGACGACGCGTGCGCCCCCGAAACCGGGGGCGAGCGACCCCGAACGGCGGCCCGGTCGGGGCGGACGAACCCGCGGCCCGGAAGCGGCGGACCGGTCGATCCGGCCGGCGGCCGGCCGTCAGTTGGAAGACTTTTTACGGTCCGTCACGCAGCCCATCGCATGTCAGATTCGGCGCGCGCGTTCGTCCCCGGCCACGTGACGGGGTTTTTCAGCGCCCACCCGGACGACGACCCGACGAAGGCCGGCTCCCGCGGTGGCGGCCTCGCCGTCGGCGACGGCGTCACGGTCGAACTCGAACCCGGCGAGGGGCTCGAGCTCAACGGCGAGGCGGCGACCATCGAAGCCGTCGACCGGGTGCTCGACGCCCTCCGCGCCACCGCCCGCGTCGTCGTCGAGACCGACCTGCCGTTGGGGGCCGGCTTCGGCGTCTCGGGGGCCGCGGCGCTCGGGACCGCGCTGACGACGAACGCCGTCTTCGGCCGCGGGCTCTCGGAGAACGAACTCGTCACGATCGCCCACGGCGCGGAGGTCCAGGCGGGGACCGGCCTCGGCGACGTGGTCGCGCAGGCCCGCGGCGGCGTCCCGATCCGGCTCGAACCCGGCGCACCCGCCCACGGCGCGATGGACGGCATCCCGCAGCGTCGGCCACTCGAGTACCGCAGCTTCGGCGAACTCCCCACCGAGGAGATCATCGCCGGCGACACCGACGAGTTGACCGCGGCCGGCGACCGGGCGCTGTCGGCGCTCGTCGCCGACCCGACGCTGGAGACGTTCATGGAGTCCTCCAGGCGCTTCGCCCGCGAGGCGGGGCTGTTGACGCCGAGGGTAGCGGAGGTCGTCCGCGACGTCTCCGATGCCGGCGGGGAGGCGTCGATGGCGATGCTCGGCGAGACGGTGTTCGCCCTCGGCAGCGGCCTCTCCGATGCGGGCTACGACGCCGAGCGGTGTTCGCTCTCGCTGGCGGGCGCGCACATGCTGTGAGCCGTGTATCGAACGCGACCGGACACCCCGCGCGTCCGCGTTCGATCCACCTCCGGATCGGCCGATCGCGGCGCGTCGCCCGTTCCCGCCGATTATATGTAGCCGACCCTCGTACCCGGAGCCGTGACTGGGTACGTCCACCGGACGGCGACGGTTGCACGCGGCGTCGCCGCGGGCGCACGCTCCGACCGGGTGACGTTCATCGCGGCGGGGGTGGCGTACTACGCCTTCATATCGCTCATCCCGCTGTTGCTGCTCGCGCTCGTCGTCGCGTCGTTCCTGGGCGACACCGAGGTCGTCGCGGCGCTGGTCGGCGAGGTCTCGGGGGCGCTCGGGGAGGGGGCCGGCGGGGCGCTCTCGGACGCCCTCGCCGGCGCGGCCGGACGCGGCGGCGCGACAGTCTTCGGGCTGGCCGTCTTCCTCTGGTCGGGACTGAAGCTCTTTCGCGGCCTCGACATCGCCTTCTCGGAGGTGTACGGCGACCCCGGCCCGGCGTCGCTGCTCGAGCAGCTCCGGAACGCGGCCGTCACGCTCGGCGCGGTCGGCGTCGGCGTCGCGGCGACGGTCGTCGCCGGGGCGGCGATCGCCGGGCTCGGGCTCGGGGCGACGCTCGGCGGTGGGCGGGTCGTCGGGGCCGCGGGAACGGCCGGCCTCGTCGCCGGCCTCACGGTCGCCTTTCTGCCGCTGTACTACGTCCTGCCGGGCATCGACCTCCCCGTGAGCGAAGCGCTTCCCGGCGCGGTCTTCGCCGCCGTCGGGTGGACCGCCCTCCAGACCGGGTTTCGGATCTACGCGGCGTTCGCGGGCAGCTACGAGGCGTACGGCGTCGTCGGCGGCGTCCTCCTGCTCGTGACGTTTCTGTACTTCGGGGGGCTCGTCCTCCTCGTCGGGGCCGTCCTCAACGCCGTGTTGGCCGGGCGGGCCGACGAACGAACCGGCGTCGCGCCGCAGGCGACGCCGCAGCCGACCACACTACTCGAGGGAACCATGACACGTGATCGACCGGACGACGACGCATCGGCCGAGGACCTCCGCGAGGACCTCGAACAGCTCTACGACGAGTTGGACCGCTTCCAAGAGCGGGTGGACGAGCGGACGCTCCACCGCGATGAGATAGAGCGCGACCTCAAACAGTACGTCAGGGCGCGCAACCGTCGCGGGAAGGCCCGCGGGTGGGGGCCGTATCTCGTGTTGGGCTACGGCACCGCGATGACGCTCGGGGCGTTCTATCTCCTCCCGGGCGGGTGGGCCGTCCTCGCCATGATCGTCGTCTGGCTCTCGACGCTCGGGCTGTACGCGCTGATGCTCGTCGTCGGGACGACGCTGACGGTCGCGGGGCTGCCCGGGCGGCTGAAGGACCGCTTCGAGAGCCGATGAGCCGCGGGATCGGCGGCGTCGAGTTCGCCGCCGGGCTCCCCGATCCGATTCTCGTCCTCGCGGCGCTCGTCACCGCTTTGGGCGACGTGTGGTTCGTCTTCGGCCTCCTCGGCCTGCTGTACTGGTTCGGCACCGCCCTCCCGGGGCCGCTGTCGCTGTCGCGCCCCCGGGCGGCCTTCGCGGTCGCGGTCGCGCTCGGCGGCCTCGCCGCGACGACGGCGCTCAAGGAGCTGTTCCGGCTCCCGCGGCCCCCGGGTGCCGCCGACCCCGCGGCCGCCGAGTTGATCCCCCCGTGGCTGCTCGGGGCGTACGCCGAGATCGGCGCGGCATCGGGCTTTGGCTTCCCCAGCGGCCACTCGGTCTCGGCGGTGGTCGTCTACGGCGGGCTCGGACTGCTGGTCGGGAGCCGCCGGAGTTACGCCGCCGCGGCGACGCTGTGTGTCCTGCTCCCGCTGTCGCGGGTCGCCTTGGGCGTCCACTACGTCGTCGACGTCGCCGCGGGCCTGGCGGTCGGGGCGGCGTATCTCCTCGCCGTCTACCGGCTCTGTGGCCGGGGGTCGAAGCCGGGGCGGGCGATGCTGCTCGCGCTCGGGGCCGCGCTCGTCGCGGCGGCGGTCGGCTACACGGCCGACACGATGCTCGCGCTCGGCGGGGCGCTCGGCGCGCGGCTGACGTGGGGCGTCGTCGGCGACGCGGTGACGCAGGGACCGACGACGGTCGCCGGGGGAGCCGCGGCGGCCGCCGTCGGAGTGGTCTTCACCGCGCTCTTTGCGGTCGTCTACGGCCTCGAGGCCGCCCCCTACGTCTCGTTTCTGGGGATGGCCGTGGTCGTCGCCGGCGTCGTCGCCGCGCCGCTTTCGGGCGAGGCGCTCGCGCGTCGGCTCTGAGGGACAGGGACGGGCCGCCCCCGATCGCACACTTAGGAAGATACTTCCGGCTCGCGCGACGTATTAGTGGTATGAGTGAGTTCACGGTACGGGGACGGTATCCCGCCCGCTTCGGCGAACAGGAGTTCGAGACGACGGTCGACGCGCCGAACGCGGACGTGGCCGAGGAGCGCGTCTACACCAACTTCGGCTCCCAGCACGGCCTCAAGCGCACCCAGATCGACATCGACGGGGTGGACGCATGAGCCTCGGCGGCGGTGGCGGCGGGGCGATGCAGCAGATCCAAGAACAGATGCAGGCCCTAGAGCAGGAGAAGGAGGCCATCCAAAACGAGATCGAGAACGTCCGCGAGGAGCAAGGCGAGATCGACGAGGCCATCGAGGCCATCGAGGCGCTCGATTCGGGGGCGACGGTGCAGGTCCCCCTCGGCGGGGACGCCTACGTCCGTGCGGAGATCCAGGACATGGACGAGGTCATCGTCACGCTCGGGGGCGGCTACGCCGCCGAGCGCGACAGCGACGGCGCGATCGACTCCCTCGAAACGAAGAAGGAGACCCTCGACGACCGGATCGCCGACCTCGAAGAGGAGATCGAGGCGGTCGAGGCCGAAACCGAGGACCTCGAGGCCAAGGCCCAGCAGGCCCAACAACAGCAGATGCAACAGATGCAACAGCAGATGCAGCAGGACGACGAGTAGGGGCGATGTTCGACGGACTGAAGGAGAAACTCGGCAAGTTCAAAAGCGACGTCGAGGCCGAGGCGGACGCCGAGGACGCGGCCGATTCCGAAGCGACGAGCGAGGGGGACCCGGCGGCCGAATCGGAAGCGTCGGGAGCGGACGCTGAACCTGACGCTGAACCTGACGCGGACGCCGCGGACGCCGACGACGGCCCCGGGCTGGCGAAGAAGGCCGCCCTCGCCGCCACCGGTCGGACGGTCATCACCGAGGAGGAACTCGAGGCGCCGCTGGAGTCGCTGGAACTGGAACTCCTCCAGGGCGACGTCGAGATGGGCGTCGCCCGCGAGATCACAGAGCGCATCCGCGAGCAACTGGTCGGCGACACCCGAAAGCAGGTCGAGTCCGGCGAGCAGGTCATCGAGCGGGCGATCGGCGACGCGCTCCGCGACGTCATAAGCGTCGGGCAGTTCGACTTCGAGGAGCGGATCCGGTCGGCCGAAAAGCCGGTCGTGATCGTCTTCACCGGCGTCAACGGCGTCGGCAAGACCACCTCGATCGCGAAGCTCTCGCGGTGGCTCGAGACCCGCGGGCTGTCGTCGGTGATGGCCAACGGCGACACCTACCGTGCGGGCGCGAACGAGCAGATCGAGGAACACGCCGAGGCGCTCGATACGAAGATCATCACCCACGAGCAGGGCGGCGATCCGGCGGCGGTCATCTACGACGCCGTCGAGTACGCCGACGCCAACGGCGTCGACGTCGTGTTGGGCGACACCGCCGGCCGCCTCCACACCTCCAACGACCTGATGGCCCAACTCGAGAAGATCGACCGCGTCGTCGACCCCGACATGACGCTGTTCGTCGACGAGGCGGTCGCGGGCCAGGACGCGACCAACCGCGCCGAGGAGTTCGACGACGCCGCCGAGATCGACGGCGCGGTGCTGACGAAGGCCGACGCGGACTCCCAGGGCGGGGCCGCGATCTCGATCGCCCACGTCACCGGGAAGCCGATCCTCTTTCTCGGCACCGGCCAGGGCTACGAGGACATCGAGCGGTTCGACCCCGACGAGATCGTCGATCGCCTCCTCCGCGAGGAGTGAGGCGTGCGCGATCGGACCGCGATCGCTGTGGTGCTCGTCGGCCTCGCGGCCGCCGGGGCCGGAGGGTACGTGCTGACGAACGATCTCCCCGACAGCGAGGCTCCCGACGCGAGGTTCGAGGTTTCGGGCGATCCCGAGGCCGGCGAGCTCGCGGTCGAGCACGCCGGGGGAGCACCCGTCGCAGCCGGGTCGCTCCGGGTGCTCGTCTACGAGGACCGCCCGGTCGTGCCGGATCGGCCGGTCCACGGCACGGTCTGGGAGACCGAGGCGGGGGCCGTCCGACCGGGGGACCGGATCGAACTCGAGGACCGCCGCTTCGAGCCGGGCCAGCGCGTCGTCGTCCGGTGGTTCGGCGACGAGGGACGGGCGACGCTCGAGATGGCCCGTTTCGAGTGAGCCCCGGGCAAAATTTACGTGCCCCGGTGGCAAGGTTCGTGACGATGGACGAGCTACCGGCATCGCTGTCCGGATTCATCGACGCCGTCGAGGGCTCCGAACGCACGCTGTTGCTCCTGAACCGCACGGAGCCGAAACCGCTCGTCGAGATGCTCGCCGAGGCGTTCGAGAACCAGTCGGTCACCGTCGAGGAGCGGGCGGTCCCCGACGCCCCGGAGGACCTCGTCTGCCTCATCGCCGACGGCGCGGTCGTCGCGACGACGACGCTGTCGGCGCTCGAGGAGGCGTTCCTCCTGGTCAACGTCGACCGGTACCGGACGGGCACGCGGCAGTCCGAACGCGGGACGTTCCCCGAGGTGTTGACCGGCCTACACGACGTCGAGTTCGTCGTCTCGGGCTTCCCGGCCGAGGCCAAGGAGAAGCTGCTGTTGGTCGTGATCTCGCGGTTCATCGAGCACCGGGCGCTCACCGCCGGCAGCGGGGAGCTTCACAGCACCTTCCAGCGGCTCTCGCGGCTCGACGACGAGTACGGCACCCGGCGGATGTACGGGTGGCTCGGCGACAGCGACGTCGACACGCACGTCTACGGAGTCGACGACGACCCGGACGCCGTCGACGGCCTCGGCGTGACCGTCCACGCCGGGAGGACCGACGAGTACCGGCGCTCGTGGGTCGTCGTCTTCACGCCCGATGGGGACGCGGACCTCGACTCGATCCCGGCGGCCACCCGAGACGACACCGGGGGCGTGGCGCTCGTCGCCGTCGAAATCGGCCCGAACGTCTGGCGGAGCGTCTGGACGTACGACACGGAGCGCGTCGAGCGGATTCGGGCCTACATGCGCGAGCGGTTCTGACCCGCGTCGGGCGCCGGCCCGGGGTCCGACCTGCCGGCCGACCGGCCGATCGTCCGGCCCCCCGACGAACGGTTCGGCAATCAATACCGCCCCGCACGGTTATGTGTACGCCCGGAGAAGACGACGCCATGCCAGCCGAATCGTTCACGCTCGCCGCCGCACAGATCGAACCGGTGTACCACGACAAGGAGGCGACCCTCGACAAGACCTGTCGGTACATCGAGAAGGCCGGCGACGAGGGCGCGGACCTCGTCGTCTTCCCGGAGACGTACTTCCCGGGGTATCCCTACTGGCGCGGCAGCGTCTCGATCCCGCGGTGGACCGAGTTGATGGTCGACCTCCAGAAGAACAGCCTCTCGGTGGACGACGAGGCCATGGAGGTCCTCGGCGACGCCGTCGCGGAGGCCGACCTCCACCTCGCGTTGGGGACCAACGAACTGAGCGAGCGGCCGGGCAGCGAGACGCTGTACAACTCGATCTTCTACTTCGACCGCGGGGGCGAGTTGCTGGGTCGCCACCGGAAGCTGATGCCGACCCAGGAAGAACGGGCGATCTGGGGCCGGGGCGACCCCTCGAGTCTCGCCACCTACGACACCGACATCGGGACGCTCGGCGGGTTGATCTGCTACGAGAACCACATGACGCTCTCGAAGGCGGCGCTGACCGCGATGGGCGAGGAGATCCACGCCGCCGTCTGGCCGGGCTTTTGGGAACAGCACGGCCACCCCGGCGACAAGACCCGCGCCGAGGACGCCGGCGCCGTCGACACCTGCGACATCTATCCGGCGGTTCGCGAATACGCCTTCGAGACCCAGTCGTTCGTCGCCGCCTGCTCGGCGTACATGAGCGACGACGTTCCGGAGGCGTTCTCCGAGGACGAACTCGGCTTCAACGTCGCCTCGGGCGGGAGTATGCTGGTCAACCCCGCCGGCATCGTCAAGGCCGGCCCGCTCGTCGGCGAGGAGGGGATCCTGACCGCCGACTTCGAGCGCGACGAGCGGCGGGCGACGAAGGCGTACTTCGACGCGATGGGCCACTACACCCGGTGGGACGCGGTGTCGCTCGACGTCAGCGACGAGACGCTCGATCCGATCTCCGGCGGGTCGACCCCGCGGCGGGACCGGCGGGATCGGCTCTCGGCCGCGGAGAGCGAGGAGATCGCGGCCGAACACGACGTCCCGATCGCGGCCGTCGAGGACGTCGTCGAGGCGGTCGTCGAGCGCTCCGAGTGAGGCGTGGTGCCATTTTCCGTGCCGCTCGGTGGTGTGTCACACGACTCGGAAGGGGGTAGGCCCCGCCGGGACCGAACCCCGGATACCGGTTGCATTCGTACACCGGGTATGGAGTTCGACGAACTGCTGCGAACGCGGCGGTCGGTACACCAGTACAGCGACGAGGCGATCGACGCGGACACCCTCGAGTCGATCTTCGAGGCGGCGACGCTCGCGCCCTCCGGCTACAACCTCCAGCCCTGGGAGTTCCTCGTGTTGCGCGAGGACGACGGGAAGGCGGCGCTGCGGGAGGTCGCCTACGACCAGGCGCACGTCACCGAGGCCGACACCGCGGTCGTCGTGTTGGGCCACACCGACCCGATGAGACACGCCGAGTCGGTCTTCGACGACTGGCTGGCCAAGGAGTACATCCCGAGCGAGGAGGTCCGCGACACGCTCCTCGAGAACGTCGCGGGCATGGCCGAACTTCCGGAGTCCGAGCGCCGCGTCTGGACGACCCGCTCGACCGCGCTGGCGGCGATGACGCTGATGTACGCCGCCTGGGACCGCGGCGTCGCGAGCTGCCCGATGGAGGGGTTCGATCCCGAGGCGCTCGCCGAGGCGTTCGAGATCCCCGGCGAGTACGAGCCGGTCATGCTCGTCACGCTCGGCTACCCCGCCGAGGGCGCGAGCGACGTCGAGAACGAGCGCAAGGGGCGGCGCCCAATCGAGGAGGTCGTCCACTACGGGAGCTTCGAGCCCGGCGACGCGACGACGCTGTCGGTGCCCGCGCCCGACGACGACTGACCGCGGCGGTCGACCGCCGCGTCCCGACTATTTCGCGTGTGCCAGCACCGTCCCGAGCGACGCGAACCGCGCGAGCGCCGTCTCGCCGGCCGCGATCGGGATCGGATCGGTGATCGTCCCCGTCGTCACGACGTCGCCGGCCTCGAGGCGTCCGCCGCGCTCCTCGAGCGCCGCCGCGAGCCACGCGACCGCCTCGGCCGGGTGGCCGAGCACCGCCGCGCCCGTGCCGCTGGCACGGGGCTCCCCGTCGATCCGGACCTCGACGCCCTCCAGCGAGAGGTCCCTGTCGCCGACCGGGACCGGATCGCCGACGAGCAGGCGGGCGGCGAGCGCGTTGTCCGCGACCGCCCCGGCGGCGTCGAAGGCCCACCCCTCGACCCGGCTGTCGACGACCTCGATCACCGGGACGACGAACCGGGCCGCCGCCGCGACGTCGAGGCGCGTCGCCGGCGGCGACAGCGGCCGGTCGAGCACGAACGCGATCTCGGGCTCGATCATGGGCTCGATCAGCCCGCCGGTCCCGAAGCGACCCCCCTCGTCGATCGTCCCCGCGAGCACGCGGCCGTAGATGGGCGCCTCGAGCCCGAACTCGGACTGGACCGAGGCGTTCGTGAATCCGACCTTGTAGCCCGCGATCGGTCCCCACGCCTCCCGTCGGCGCTCGACGAGCGCGTCCTGGACCGCGTAGGCGTCCTCGATCGTCAGCTCCGGCGGGAACGCCGTCGGTTCGATCGCTTCGCCGTCGTCGTGTGCGGCCCCGACGGCCGCCGCGAGCGCCGCGTGGTCGATGGCCATGGCTACGGTCGGCGCGCTACGGGGTTAAAACCGGCCGTTGGGCGGCGACCGCGGTGCCCGGGGTTTATGTATAGATCAAACCGTCGCTACGGGGCGTGAAAACGGGGTGGGGGGTGGGGATGCACCCAAACGGGTGCATTCGATGTTTATAACCGCACATATATGAATCTTCTGGCCACTCCCGTCCCGTCGGTGTTTTTGCCGGTACCCGCGGGGCCGACAGGCCTATGTCGACATCCCGGCTACGCCCGGGGTGTGAGAGGCACCGAGCCACGCGCCGGGGGCAACGTCCGAGGTGCCGTCCGCGCGGACCTCCTGTCGGTGTTCCGGATCGAGACGCGCTCGTTCGAGCAGCCGTGGCCCTACACCGCCTTCGAGCGGTTCCTCGGCGCGTCGGGGTTCCTGGTGGCCGAGGCCGAGGGGGACGTCGTCGGCTACGTCGTCGGCGATACGATCGAGACGGGGGCGGTGCCCGTCGGCCACATCAAGGACCTCGCGGTCGCCCCCGGCCACCGACGGCGGGGGCTCGGGCGCCGGCTCCTCTCGCGGGCGCTCGGCGCGCTCGCCGCCGCGGGTGTCGGGCGGGTCAAACTCGAGGTCAGGCGGAGCAACGAAGCGGCGCGGGGGCTCTACTCGTCGTTCGGCTTCGAGCCCCACCACGTCGTGCCGGGCTACTACGACGACGGCGAGGACGCCCACGTGCTGGTCAAGCAGTTGTGACGGGACGCAGGCGTTTTGCCGCTGGCGGCCCGACGGCGCGTATGGGATACGCTTGCCCCGTCTGTTCGGACCCACAGGCCGACGCGGGACACCTCGCGAACCACCTCGCGTTCACGGCGATGCTCGGCGACGACGACCACGAGGCGTGGCTCGACGAGCACGTCCCGGCGTGGGCCGAGGCGGGCGAGGCCGAACTCGCCGACGCCGTCGCCGACCTCGTCGAGGAGACGGAGTTCCCGCAACTGTTCGAGGACACCGCGGGCGGCCTCGAAGGGGACTCGACCGACCCGCCGGAGGAGCGCTCGGGGGCGCTGTTCGACGACGCCGGACGCGAGCACGGTCGCGGTGCCGGACACGACCACGACCACGACCACGACCACGGGAGCGGGGGCCGCGACCCCTCCCGCGGCGGCGCCGTCGACACCTCGGGACCGATGGACGACGAGGCTGCCGCGGTGCTCGAGGAGGCCCGCGAGATGACCCGCCGGATGTTCGAAGGCGGGGAGGGTGCCGACGGCGACGGATCGGACGCCGGCGGGAGCGCGGAGGGCGACGGGGACGATGCCGGGCGATAGCCCCGCCGACGCGGGCGGGGACGACGGCGAAGGGGTCGCCGCGACTGCGACCGCGGCCGGGGTCGAGGTCCGGGGACGCTACGAACCCGACTCCTGGGAGGACGCCGCGGACAGATACGAGTCCCTGGGGCCGACGGCGCAATCGGTCGTCCGCGAGACGGCGCGCGCGATGGCGTTCGAGCGCTCGGAGTACGACGAGCGGGTCACCGCGGACGTGGTCGAGACCGCCAGACAGACGCTCTTCGCCGAGACGCTCGCCGTCCGGGTGGCCGACAGCGGGACCTTCGAGGCCTGGCGCGAGGGGTACCCGGGCGAGGTCCGGGTCGCCGGCAGCGACGCCGTCGACCGCGTGGCCTGGCACGTCTCGCCCGCCGCCGAAGCCGCGGTCGCGGCGACGTTCCAGAACGAGCCCGAGGCGGCGGTCGGCACCGCCCGCCGGATGGCGTTCAACCGGCTCTACCGGGACCGACTCGCCGGCGACGGGGAGAGCGGAAGCGATGACGGCCCGGACGGGGACGGGGGCGGGGCGGACGGATGACCGGCGACGCCGGGGACCCCAGCCCCGCCGACCACGGCTGGCCGGTCCTCGAGTCCCGAACCGAGTACGAGACGGGCTGGTACGACGGGGGCTACGACCTCGTCGAGTTGCCCGACGGCCGCACGAAGCGGTACTACTGGGCCGAACTGCCGCCCGCGGTCGTGATCGTCGCGGTCGTGGAGGAGCCCGAACGCCTCGGTCTCGAGGCGAAACCGCTCCGGGGGGACGGCGAGGACGCCGACGGTGCGCCCGCCGGCCCGTCGGTCGTGTTCGTCGAACAGTACCGGCCGGCCATCGGGCGGCTCTGTTACGAACTGCCCGCCGGCATCGTCGAGGACGGCGAGGACTACGCCGACGCCGGCGCGCGCGAACTCGAGGAGGAGGTCGGTCTCATCGCCGAGTCGGTCGAACTCCTCGAGGACTTCTGGTGTTCGACCGGCGTGTTGCGACACCCCCGCGGGATCGTGTGGGCCGAGGGGTTCTCCCCGGGGCAGCGGAAACTCGACGGGAGCGAGTTCCTCGACGTCGCGACCGTCCCCGTCGGGGAGGCGCTCGAACTCGCCCGGGCGGCCCCCGCCAACGACGCGACGATCGAGGGGTTGCTGTTGGCCCAGGCCGACGGGTATTTATAAACAGCCTCGTGTGGGCATCACGAGCGGAACCGTCCGAGACCTCACGCGAACGTCAGCGTCTCGTTCGTGATGTCGACGCCGCTCTCGGGGTTACCGTTGAAGATGCCGTAGGTCCCCGAGATGCCGATCGTCTCCTCGTAGAGGATCGTCCCGGACGGTCGGTGTATCATCCGGAGTTGAACCCGGTCCGCTTTGGGGTAGTTCCCCTCGTCGCCCGCCAACCGACACGCCACGTTTGTCACATCACAATCGTCGTACCCGTCCGGAAAATTGTTCTCGTCCTGGTTGTTGTGGATCATCGCCAACTCGACGGTCTCGCCGGCAGTCAAGGACTCGTTGAGCTCCCCGGTGACCCGCTGGTCGCCGTGATCGAGATGGACGACGATCTCCCCGCCGTCGACGACCTCGCCGCCCGTGTGTGTCAGTTCGATCAGCCAGAGGAACTCGTCGTACGAGGGCGCCGAGGCGCGTTCCTCCTCGAACTCCAACTCGAGGGCGGCGAAGTTCGGCGTCTCGGTCGCGTCCTCCGAGAATCCGAACGCGTACACCCCGACCACCGACGCGAGAATGATCGTCAGCGCGACGATCATCACCACGCCGACGACTGACGTGACCCCCCGATCGCTCCCACCGATACCGGTCGTCATCGTCTCGACCTTTCGACACCATCCGTCTTAAACGCGAGGGAGCGTGACGCGCCGCCAGAGTGCGGTGCCATCGGTACTTAAAACCCTCGCGACCCGGCCGTTTAAGCCCGCGCTGGCGTATGTCCGTTCATGGACGGCGAGATCACCGCCGAGGAGCTCAACGAACTGCTGGACGCCGAGACGCCGCCGCGGGTCGTCGACATCCGCTCG
>Ga0209945_1000309_pt1 | contig 17100 bp, 19 predicted proteins | sample SalPonR2_A_D2_MG_FD_185703 | JGI IMG/M metagenome (GOLD analysis project Ga0209945, IMG submission 185703) | Salt pond soil microbial communities from South San Francisco under conditions of wetland restoration - Salt Pond MetaG R2_A_D2_MG... ...
CCCGTTCCGTACCGGTGGTGCTTTTCCCGACCGCCACGAAGCGGCGATATGCTCAGATACGTGACGACGAACGAGGGGAAAGTCCGGGAGGCGGAGGCGTACCTCGGCAGCGACGTCGCCGCCGTCGAGTACGACTACACGGAGATCCAGGCCGACTCCCTCGAGGCGGTCGCCGCCCAGGGGGCGCGCGAGGCCTACGAGCACGTCGGCGGACCCGTGATCGTCGACGACGCGGGGCTGTACCTCGAGGGGTTCGACGGCTTTCCCGGCCCCTACTCCGCGTACGTCGAGAACACACTCGGCGTCGAGCGCGTCGGCCGACTCGCCCGACGGGAGGACGCCCGACGGGCGAAGTTCCGGTGTGTGATCGCCTACTGCGACGGCGAGTCGTTCGAGGCCTCCCCCGAACCGGTCGACGTCGAGGACCGCCGCGGCCGGGACCTCGACGCCGACGACCGGGCGACGGCGGCGACTGACGACACCGTCGTCGGGGCCGTGGTGCCCGTGAAACTCTTCGCCGGCGCGGTCCCGGGGCGGATCGTCGAACCCCGCGGCGACGGCGGGTTCGGGTACGACCCGATCTTCGAACACGACGGGACGACGTTCGCCGAGATGGGTTCCGAGGAGAAAAACGCCGTCTCACACCGCGGGCGGGCGCTGGGGAAGTTCGCCGAGTGGTTCGCCGAACGGTAGGCCCCCCGCCGATCCCGCCGGCGGACGGCAACCGGGGCCGCGTCAGCGCGGCTCCCGGTCCGGCCCCGGATACGTCCCCTCGAAGGCGAGTTCGTACAGCGCCGCCGGATCGACGACCGCGAGAAACGCCTCGGGCGATCGGACGCTGACCTCGAACAGCCCACGCAGCGCAGCGCCGGCCTCGGCGCTCCGGAGGCGCTCGTCGAACGTGACGATCTGGGAGGCGTCCCCCCGGTAGGCAGCCGCGAGCGCCGGGCGGTCGTCGGGAGGCTGTTCGACGACGACGGCGAGGTCGTCGATCGCGGCGCGCCACTCGTCGGCCAGCGCCCGGTCGGCGAGGGACTCGACGACGGCCCGCGTCGCCTCGAGCAACGGGTCGGTCGCGACCAACTCGAGCCAGGAGTGCGATCTGAGCACGTCCATCGCGTCCCTGGCCGGGCCGCCGACGAGGAGGTCGGCCGCGAGCACGTCCGCGTCGGCGACGACGCGGGTCGGGTCGGGCTCGTGGCGCTCACTCACGCTCTCGACGCTCCCGGAGAGCAGCCCGTATCGCGTCGGTTCCGACGTCGTACGCCTCGGCCCGCTCGAACAGATCGGCCCATGGCATGGTTCCTCCGAGTCGTCGCTCGGACAAAAGCCTCCCCCTCAGATCCACGTCGGCCCCCGCTCCCGGAGCTGCCACCAGGCGATCCCGGCGACGAACGCGACCCCGACGTTCGTGAGCACCGCCAGCGCGCCGACCGCGACGACGAACAGCGGCCGGTCCGTCGATCCCAGCGCCACCCTCGCCAGCGAGGCGGCGACGATCACCAACAGCACGCCCAAGAGCGCCATCGGGAAGGCGACCAGCAGGCCGGCGGCGAGCGCGAGCGCGAAATAGAAGCCCCCGGCGAGGAGGTTCGCCGTCCCAGTCCGAGCGCCGAAGGCGTGTTTTCCGGCGAGGCCGCCGGAGCCGTGACACATCGGGAGCGCACCCAGCGGCACCGCGGCGAGGTTCATCACGCCCATGCTTTCGGCGAGTCGATCCGGCGAGATGTCGGCGTCGTAGAGATCCGAGAGGAGCAACGACGTGGCGATGGCGGCGTTGCCGACCGTCATCGCGAGCTGGGCGAGAACGCCCTCCGCCGCGCCGGCCGAGGCAGTCGGCCCGCCGGCCGGGAAGAGGGCGATTTCGGGGAGCGTCGGTGCCGGAACGCCGACCGAGGCGACCGCCCAGAGCCCGCCGGCGGCGAGGAGCACGAGCGCGACGGCTCGCCGGGAGACGACGGCGACGGCGAGCGCGAGGACGGCCCCCGCGGCGGCCATCGCGGGGGACGCGGCGACGGGATCGAGCGCAGCGACGACGAGCAGGCAGGCGACGGCGAACTGCACGCCACGAACGACCGGTTCGCCGACGAGGTGGCCGATCCTCGATAGCCACCCGCGCCAGCCCGCGACGAGCAACAGCGATCCGGCGAGGAGCCCCGCCGCCACGAGTTCGCCGTGGGAAATCGACCCGGCGATGGCGAGGCCGGCGAGGGCCTTCATCGGCTCGACGGAGAGCGGCACGCCGTAGGTGACCCCCCAGACGATCTGGAAGACGGCGAACCCGGCGAGGAGGTGCGGGAGCGACGCCGGCGTCAGGAGACCGATCGCGACGACCAGCGGCAACACCGTAATCGAATCCCCTATCGCGCCGGTCACCTCGCCGATGCCGGAGCCGAACCGATTGCCTATCCCGAACCGGTTTGAAACGGACACGGAACGCGTTAAGAGGGGGCATTACAAGGTTCTTTCCAGAATCGGAATAGATTTACATCGTTTAGAATATAATCTATATCGGTTACTGCTTATAAACAATTCGTCGGTCGGGGGCACTGGCTGGCCGTCCGACGTGGGACGCGTCGCCGAAGCGGACGCTCCGAGGGCGGGGTCGCGGCCCCGAGGGAGTACGGGGGGCGGTTACGCGGGCGCCGGGGACCGACCGTTCGGATCCCGGAGCACACGTAAACGGGTCATACACCCGTCTGACACGGATTTATGTACGTCCGTACCGTTCCGCCCGATGGGCGCGCTCCGATCACATCGGACTCTCTCCCATCCTCCCCACGCGCCCGGTTTTCGACGCCCGGCCGCCGAGGACCCACGAACGAACGTCAGCCAGCGAGGGCGACGACCGCGTCCGCGATCCGTTCGACGGCGGCCGGCGCCGTTCCGATCTCGAGGTCCGGTTCGACGAGTTCGAGTTCCATCACGGCGAACCCGTCGTCGGTATCGAGGTAATCGACGCGAGCGTAGGGGAGGTCGGCGGGGTCGCGGCCGACGATCCGGCAGGCCGCGGCCAGCGCGTCGCGGGCCGCCGCGACGGTGTCGCTCGACGGTCGGTGGGACAGCCCCGTCTCCCCGAAGGCGCTGAAATCGTCGGACTGCGGCAGGTCGTTCCAGGCGTGGCTGTACGTCCCGCGGACGAACACGATCGATCGCTCCCCGGACTCGATCGCCGGGACGAACCGCTGGAGGAGCAGGTCCCGGTCCGCGAGTTCCGCGTCGAAGCGCGCTCCGTCGGCGTCGACCGTCGAGGTTCGCCAGACGCCCTCGGACCCGGCCCCCACCGCGGGCTTCACCACGGCTTCCCCCCAGCCCCGATCGCGGAGTTCGGCGTCGAGCGAGACGTCGCTTCCGGCCGCGTAGCACGCCGTCGGAACCGTCGGGACGCCGGCCGCCGCGAGCGCCGTGAGGTACGATTTGTGACAGTTCCACCGGACCACGTCGACCGGGTTGTAGACCTCGACGGTCGTCGCCTCGAGGAGATCGAGGAACGATCGAAACCGTTCGTAGTCGGCGTGATAGTCCCAGCAGGACCGAAACAGGAGAGCGTCGTAGCGCTCGGGCGTGGCGGTGTCTGTCGGTGACGACGGATCGGAACCGTCGGCGGGACCGACGGCGTCGGTCCAGACGAACGGTTCGGCGTCGACGCCGCGGGTCCCGAGCGCGGCCGCGATCGCTCGCCCGTCGTCGGTCAGGTCCGAGTGCGTCTCGTCCGTGACGATCCCGACCCGAGGGGGCCGATCCGTCCCCCCGTCCGGGCCACGCCGTGGGTCGTGCTTCACCGGTGTTCGTTCGACGCCGGGGTACTTTCCTGATTCGATCGCCACCGTGGGCCGAATCCGACGAGGGGGAACTCGAGTGCGCGCCCGTCCCGCCCGGCGGGGGTATTTATGTACACCGGCGTCCCACCGTGTCGTATGTATCGCGCTCGGGACCACGTCGAGAACGAACGGTGGCTGGCCGACATCGACGACGCCGCCGAGCGCCTCGGCTTGAGCGGCGAGGCGAAATCGCGGGCGACGGACCTGTTTCTCTCGACGGTGCCGGGGTCGGATCGCTCGAAGCGGGCGACGGTGGCGGCCAGCCTCTACGCCGGCGCGCTCGTCGCCGGCGAGGGGCGCTCTCAGGCGGCGGTCGCGGACGCCGTCGGCGTCTCGCGGCTGACTGTCCAGGGCCGATGGAAGGAGCTCCTGGAGGCGGCGGGGCTCGAACCGCCGCGGTGGTAGCGGGCGGGACGTCCGAGACGCGGATCATCGGGTCGACGCCCGTCGGTTTCGGCCCCGCCCGAGGCCCAATGGAAAAGGCTTATGCGCGTTTTGACAGTGTGTTCGGGCAATGAGTCAGCGGTTCGAAGCACTCGAAGAGCGACTCGCGGAGTACGAGTCGCAGATCGATTCCGTCTATCGCCTGTATCACATCCCCGTCCTCGTGGCCCTCATGGCGTTCATGCTGTGGGTTCGGGTGCGCGACTACACGAACCACATCGGCCCGAACGGCGAACCGCTCTACACCGGCAACGACGGGTACTACCACTACCGATCCGTGAACTACGTGCTCGAGAACTACCCGTACACCATGCCGTTCGACCCCTGGACGGGATTCGACGTCGGGAGGCGGGCCGGGCAGTTCGGGACGATATTCGATCAGGCGGTGGCGACAGTCGCGCTCGTCGTCGGACTCGGGTCGCCGTCCCAAGAGACGGTCGTCACGGTCACGCTGTTCGCCGCCTCGGGTCGCCGTCCCAGGAGACGGTCGTCACGGTCACGCTGTTCGCCGCGCCGGTGATCGCGACGCTGTGTGCGATCCCGATGTACTACGTGGGCAAGCGGCTCGGCGGCCGCTTCGGCGGCATCGTCGCCGTGGTGGTCCTCGCGTTGACGCCCGGATCGTTCCTCACGCGGAGCGTCGCGGGGTCGTTCGACCACCAGATCGCCGAGGTGTTCTTCTCGCTCGTCGTCCTCGCGGTCGGCATGAAGCTCCTCGCGGTCGCCCAGCGCGAGGCCCCGATCTACGAGTTCGTCCGGACGCGGGAGTTCGAACTGCTCCGTCGGCCCGTGGCGTGGGGGCTCGCCCTCGGCGTCGCGCTCACGTTGGCCGTGCTCAACTGGCCGCCGGCGATCTTCCTGTTCGGGCTGTTCGGGATCTTCCTCTTTTTCGCCCTCTCACTCGAGTTCCTCCGGGGACACAGCCCGGACCACATCGCCATCCCCACCGTCGTCGCGATGGTGACGGCGGCGGTCCTGATCGTCCCCTTCCTGCAGACGACCGGGCTCCAGCCGACCGATTACTCGATCGCGCACCCCCTGCTCGCGTTGGCCGTCGCCGCGGGGACGGCCTTCATGGCCGGGGCGGCCCGGCTGTGGGAACGAGAAGAGCTCCCCCGGGCGGCGTACCCGTTCGGCGTCGCCGGTGCCGGTCTCGTCGGTGCCGGCGTCCTCGCCGTCGTCTCGCCGGACACGCTCGGGTTCTTCCTCTCGCAGCTCGAGCGCGTCGCCGGGCTCGGGACGACGGACACGGTCGCGACGATCGGCGAGGCCCAGGCCCCGAGCGACCCCCTCGGGCTCTTCTATCGGAACTACGGCCTCGGCTTCTACACCGCGGTCCTCGGCGTGTTGCTCGTGGTGTATCGGGTCGTCTCGCGGACGCGGCCCCGGGCGGACTACCTGCTGGTCGCGGTCTACGGGGCGCTCATGCTCCTGTTCACCCTGACGCAGAACCGCTTCGAGATCCACTTCGTGGTCGCGGTCGCCGCCGCCAACGCCTACGTCGTCGGCTGGGTCTACCAGTTCGTCGACCTCCAGGACGTCCGGACCGACATCGCGAAGGTCAAACCATACCAGATCCTCATCGTGGTCGCGATCCTCGCCGTCATCGCCGGGCCCCTCGTCGCGACGGGGGCGACGCTCTCGACCGCCGACGCGGCCGCCCAGCCCGGCGAGATGGAACAGTGGGGCGAGAGCCTCGATTGGCTCTCCGAGGAGACCCCCGAAGTCGGGGCCTACGGCTCGGGGGGCGATCCGAGCCTCGAGTACTACGGCACGTACGACGAATACGGCGTGGGCGACGACTTCGAGTACGGCGACGGCGACTACGGCGTGCTCGCGTGGTGGGACTACGGCCACTACATAACGACGCGCGGCGAGCGGGTCCCGGTCGCGAACCCCTTCCAGCAACACGCCACCGAGTCGGCTGACTTCCTGCTCGCCGACGAGGAGACGGAGGCCCTCGAGATCCTCGACGAGGACCAACCCGACGGCGAGGGCGTCCAGTACGTGATGGTCGATTATCCGCTCGGCTACGCCGGCACGCAGAAGTACAACGCCCCGACGGCGTTCGAGTCCAGACACAACGTGACGAGCGGCGACGTCGGCATCCAGGTGGTCAACGAACAGGGCCAACGGCTCTACGGCGCACACACCCAGCGCGGCTACGAGAGCATGCGCGTCCGGCTGTACCAACACCACGGAAGCGCGCAGGAAGCCGGCCCCGTGACGATCAACTTCGGGCAGTACTCGGCGGCCGACGGCGTCGCGACCCTCCCGGAGGGGGCGGCCGGCCTCGACGACCTGTTCACCCAACACGACAGCGTCGAGGCCGCCCGGGAAGCGGCCGAGAACGACCCGACCGTCGTCCACGGCGGCGTCCTGGGACAGCAGGCCGAGCGGACCGAGGCGCTCGAGCACTTCCGGCTGGTTCACGCCGGCGGCCCGACCACCCAGTCGCCGTTCGACCGCCTCGTTCCCGGCCAGACGATCGGCGACAGCGAGTCGTGGGTGAAGACCTTCGAGCGCGTCGACGGCGCGACGGTCGAGGGGACCGGCCCCGAGAACACCGAGGTTCGGGCGTCGGTCGAGATGGAGATCGGCGCGAGCAACGAGACGTTCACGTACACCCAGTACGCCGACACGGACGGCGAGGGGAACTTCGAGATGACGCTGCCCTACTCGACGACCGGCTACGACGAGTACGGACCCGAAACGGGCCACACGAACGTGAGCGTGCGCGCCAACAGCAGCTATCAGTTCGTCGCGCCCGAAGCCGGTGCGTTCGGCCAGGCGGACGTGACCGAGGGCCAGGTCGTCGGCGAGGACGAGTCGCCGGTCACGGTCGACCTCGAGACCCCGCAGCTCGGGCCGGAGGTCGTCGGGGGCGCCGACGGATCGGCCGGCGGCGACACGACGGGAAGCGAGACAGCCGACGGCGACACGACCGGTTCCGGCGGCGACGACGGCACCGCCCCCGAGAGCCGGGTTGCAGCCGCCGGATGAGCCGGGCGGGCGGGCTCAGCGCCTGGGTTTCGATCTACCTGAAGGGCGCCTGCATGGGAGCGGCCGACACCGTTCCCGGCGTCTCCGGCGGGACGATCGCGATCGTCGTCGGGATCTACGAGCGACTGATCGCGGCGCTGACCGCGCTCGATCCGCGCGCGGTTCGACACCTCGGGGCGCTCCACACGGGGGCAGGGCGTGCGGCCCTCGCCGCCGAACTCCGGCGGGCGGACGTGCCCTTCCTGTTCGTGCTCGGGCTGGGCGTGCTGTCGGCCGCCGCGACCGTGGCGACCGGGATGCACGCCGCTGTCACGCAGTTCCCGGCCCCGACGTACGCGTTCTTCTTCGGGCTCATCGGCGCCTCGGCGGCGGTGCTGTATCGCCACGTCGACGTCGACACCGGCCTCCGGGTGGCCGTCGCACTCGCCGGGTTCTCGCTCGCCTTTCTCGTCACCGACCCCTCTCTCGCCGGCGCGCGGCCGACGACGCTGCCGGTGTTGTTCGTCGCCGGTGCGATCGCCATCTCGGCGATGATACTCCCCGGGATCTCCGGGGCGTTCCTGTTGCTTTTGATGGGCCAATACGAGTACGCAAGCGGGATTCCGCGGCGAACCGCCGAGGGGATCGGTGCCGCCCTGGCGGGCGACCTCGGGCCGTTGATCGACGCCCTCGTCCCGCTCGTCGCGTTCGGTTCCGGGGCACTCGTCGGGCTGTTCTCGGTCGCCTACGCCGTCCGAGCCGCCCTGCGACGGTACCGGGAGGCGACGTTCGCCTTCCTCGTCAGCCTGATGCTCGGCGCGCTCAGGCTCCCCGCCCGGGAGGTCGCCCAACACGTCGGGGCGGTATCCCCCGCGTCCGTGGCGACGGTGGCCGTGCCCGTCGTCGTCGGCGGCCTCGCCGTGGTGGCGCTGGATCGGTACAGCGACGGACTGGAGTACTGACGCCGCCGCGTCGACGCGGTTCGCGGCGTGTGTATTAATGGCTCCGCCCCGGAAGGTAGGGCATGTCCGGCCGCCCGGCCCTCACGACGCTCGCGCTCTGTGTCGGCACGTTCGCGGCCCAGACGGTCGGTACTGCCGTCGGGCTCGGCCCCGGGGCGTTCGCGCTGTCGCTCCCGCTTTCGGACCAGCCGTGGACGCTCGCGACGAGCGTCTACGCCCACGGCAGCCTCGGCCACCTGCTCGCCAACGGCCTCGCGTTGCTCGTCGTCGGCCCGCTCGTAGCCTACGTGACGACGGCGGTGCGCTTTCACGCGTTCTTCCTCGCCACCGGTTCGATCGCCGGAGCCGTCCAAGTCGTCGTTGCGGCCCCGTTCGGCGGGAGCGCCGTCCTCGGCGCCAGCGGCGCTATCTTCGCGCTCCTCGGCTATCTGCTCGTCGGGAACCGCGCCTCCGAGCGCGTCCTCGCGTGGCTGCCGCTGGGCCGGCGCGGCCGACTCGCCGTCTTCGCCGCGCTCGCGGCGCTTCTCACCGCCGCGACGGCCGCCCCGGGCGTCGCGCTCGTCGCCCACTTCGTCGGAGTCTGCCTGGGTGCCGGCGCCGGTCGCCTCCGGCTGTTGCACGTCCGTTCGGGCGCCGGCCAGTCGGGAGGCCAGTGAGCGGTTCCGCGGCGAGGGTACGGCGGCCAACACACAACAGCAAAGGCCCCGTGCCCCGACCGACGGCGTATGTACGAGGCCGTCCACGCGCACCCCGACGGACGGGCGACAGTCGCCCGGCTCGCGAAACGCGCCGCGGCGTGCGGCTACGGGGGAATCGTGGTCCGGAACCACGGCGACGAACAGGCGGACTACGACGCCGACCGCGTCGCGGACGCGTACGGCGTCGACGTCGTCCCCGGGATCGAGATCCGCGCGACCGAGGCCGGCCGTGCCAGCGGGCTGATCGGGAACTACCGCTCGAAGCGGCCCGTCGTCTGCGTCCACGGCGGCGAGTTGAACCGCTTTGCGGTCGAACAACCGCAGGTCGACGTGCTCGCACATCCGATGGACGGCGGCGACGTCAACCACGTCCTCGCGCGGACGGCCGCCGAGAACGGCGTCCACCTGGAGTTCAACTTCGCCCGCGTGCTGCGGGCCGACGGCGGGGAGCGGGTGCAGGCCATCCAGGGACTCCGGAAGCTCCGCGAGTTGGTCGAGCACTACGACGCGCCCTACGTCGTCTCCGCGGACGCCGACTCCCACCTCGGGCTGCGGGCCCCGCGGGAGCTGTCCGCCCTCGGCGAGGCGGTCGGCTTCGAGGACGGGGCCGTCGAGGCGGGGCTGCGGGCGTGGGGCGACATCGTCGAGCGCAACCGCGAGCGGCTCTCCGGGGCGGTCGTCGAGCCCGGCGTCCGGATCGAGGGGTCGGACGGCTGACGCTCGGGGTCGAGCCCCGACGGCGTGGTTTAAATACCCCTCCCGCCGGGTCGCGACTCATTTAAATATCGGGCGATCGAAGGAACGCCATTCAGATGCGCCGTCGCGCGTTCCTCGGGTGTCTCGCCGGTAGCGCCGTCCCGCTTGCGGGGTGTAGCGACGGCTCACCGGAGCGGCTGCCCCAGTCGACGGGCTCCGGTTCCGACGGATCGACGCCGGACGCGGGCGGTCGGGCGCCCGCCGGGGAAACGACGCCCTCGGATCCTGGGTCGGCGGTGACGACGCGGATCAGCGCCCCTCGGCGCCGGCGCGTCGGCCTCTCGTTTCGGCTCCGAGTCGTCGTCGAAAACGACGGCGAGGAGCCGCAAACCGTCACCAGGACGGTTCGCGATCTGACCGACGGCGCGACGGTCGGTGGGTTCTCCGAGACGGTCCGACCGGGCGGGTGGCACGCCTGGTCGAGTCCGCCGATAACCTACGGGACGGTCCCGGAGTTCGGGACCGTCCCGTTCGAGATCACAGAGACCGGCCGGACCCACGAAGTCCGCCTCTTCGAGTCCCTCCACCCCCGGTCGTCGCACACCTACGAGGACGGCCTCGAACTCGCGTTCGAGGGCGTCCGCATCCTCCGGGCGTACGGCCACGAGATCGACGGCGAACGGCGGTGGCGAACCGCCGAGGACGGCTCCCGGTTCGCGTTCGTGTTCCTGTCGGTCTCCGGCGTGCGCGGCGACGGCGTGGTTCGGCCGCCGCCGACGCGGGCGGGACTCCCCGTACGGGCCGGCGACGCGGTGGTGCGTCCCACGCGGACGCGGTACTCGCCCGACACCGGCGCGATCGTCCCGTCGAGGTACAGCGAGGACAGACGCGGGACCACGCCGGGCGAGGACGTCCCCGGGTACGATGCGACGGACATTCGACGGGTGGCTACGGACGGTCGACACCCGACGACGACCGCGTACGGCGAGACGGACGCCGCCCCCGATCGGACGCTGTGGCTCGCGTACACGGTCCCCGCCGGTATCCCCGCGGATCGGGTTCGGCTGCTCGCGAGCCGGTGATCCCGTCGGTCACCCCGCCCGGGCGCTGACGGCCGCCCCGATCCCGCCGGCGACGGCCGAGGCGACCGCGGCGACGGCGAGCGCGACGAGGAACGAGCGCGTCCAGATCGACCCGACCGGCGAGCCGGCGGTCCCGAGCGTCGCCACGGTCGCGCCCAACAGCAGCGTCCCGAACAGTCCGCCGCCGGCCGCGGTCGCGATGGACCGCCTCGGGTCGAAGACCCCTCGGCCGAGGACGAGCCCGACGACGATGCCGAGAACCGGTGCCACGACCAGCGCAGTGACGGCGAGTGCGACGAGCACCGTCTCGACGAACACGGGGCCGAGTTCCGCGACTGCGTTGCCGGTCGCCGCCTCGAGAAAACGGGTGTGGGCCAGGCGAGCGCCGGCGAAGGCGACCGCCCCCGCGGCGAGGCTCACACCGACGTACACGATCACGACGCCGACTACGGTGTCCCGCCCTCGGATCATCTCATCCGCTACTCCGGAGCCCCGCTAAATTAACTGTGGGGTTCGCCCCTCCCCGAGGGTCCGTCGGGACGGTCCCCATCACTCGCCCTCGATACGGAGCCAGCTCCGCTCCAGTGGGAGCGTCCACGACTCCTCGACGTAGTCGGCCGGCTCGACGAGGAGGACGCTCTCGAGGTTGCGCGTCGACGCGACCACCTCGTCGTCCGGTTCCTTCTCCGCGGTGGCGGATCCCCCCGGAATCGACGACTCGTCGACGACCGATTCCCCGCCCGTGACGGTCCCGTCGACCGGGACCACCTCGCCGGGGCGGACCCGAACCGTGTCGTCCGACTCGACGTCCCCGACGGGGATCCGGAAGGGGTCGTCGCTGTCATCGTCATCGTCGTCATCGTCGTCGCGAAGCACGACGGCCTCGGCGACCTGCCGCTCGGTCCCGGGGTTCCGGGAGGGAACGTGCCGATCCTCGACCGGCGTCCGGGCGGGCGCGGCGACGATCACGAACTCGCCGAACTGCTTGAACAGCGCGTAGACGACCTCGCCGTCGAGGCGGTATCGGGCCTGCTCCCACTCCAGGTCGCCGAGTTCGACGGTCCGGTCGGGTTCGAGAAAGACGGGACCGTCGAGGAGCGAGTCCCGCGCCGCGGTCGCCGCCTCGAAGTCGTCGTATCGCTGGACGTAGATCGGCCAGGAGACGAACTGTTCGGTGTACACCCCGAGCGGCCCCCCGTCGTAGTCGGCCCAGTCGTTGACGACGACCTCGAGTTCGTCGCTTCGGTCCTCGGAGACGGCGACCGGTTCGAACCGCTCGGGGAAGGTGTACGTCGGCTCCCACCGCGTCGACCCGGCCGGCGAGGCGGCCGGGTCGCCGAGCAGCCTCGGATCGTCGCGGTCCTCGACCGCGAACTCGGTGTGAGCGCGGGCCCGGAACCGGACGCCCCGAAGGTAGCGGATGCCGTAGCGCATCTCGCCCACGTACCGGACGGGGTTCAGATAGCGGAACTCGAAGAGGGTGTCGTGGATGGGGTCGTCCTCGTCCTCGCGCTCGGGGTCGCCGGCGGCCATGAACTCCACGAGCCGGTTTCGGATCGGGTCCTTCGAGAGGTTCTCCTGGCGGAAAAACAGCCCCCTGAGGCGCTCGTAGTACTCCCGAAGCGACTCGAGTTCGTCGTTGACCGCCGGCCTGTCGCCGCGCTCGCCGAAGCGCTCGACGCGCTCGATGGCTCCCTCGTTGTACGAGCGAACGCGGCGCGCGAGTTCGAAGTGCGGTTCGAGCCCCGTCTCGATCGCCTCCTCGACGTGGGTTGCGACCTCCCCGAGGCGTTCGAGATCGCTCTCGCTGATCGCCGTCGTGTTTTCGAGCTGGAGGACCGTCTCGATCGCCCGATCGAGCGCGTCGGTGTAGTCGTCGTACGCGTCGTCGTACGCCGTGCCGAACCACGCCGCCTCGTCGACGACCCGGCGCGTCGCGTCCGCGAGGCTGCCGATCGACCCCTCGAGCGGTTCGGGACCGTCGTCGGTGTCGTCGGTGTCGTCGGTGTCGTCCTCGGGGGTCGGTTCCGGCGTCGACTCGTCGCTGGGGCGGTCGATACGAACCCCTTCCGTGCTCAGACAACCGGAAAGCGCCCCCACGAGGCAGGCGCCGCCGAGGCGGAGCACGTCGCGACGTTCCGCAGGCATACCCCGACGGACGGCGGCCGTATATATATGGCTTTGTGAGACGGATGCAGCCGACCGGCGGGTGCGGAGTGCCGGCAGGCGGTGCGGTACCGGCGACCCGACGCCGGCCTGACGGCCGGGGCCCGTCTGTCCGTGACCGCCGAAGCTATGTGTCGGACGGCCAAAGCGGAGACGTGAAGCACCTGCCGAAGCACCTCCGACCCCGGTGGCGGTATCTCGCCGTCGGGTTGGAGTCGTGGGCCGACGCCGACGTCGACCGTCGGTCGTTCCAGCGGGAACTGTGGTTCGCCACGCAGAACCTCGTCGGCGACGCCGGCAGTGCCGAACTGGACGCGAGCGTGTTGCACTTCTCCTTCGAGGACGGCGACGGCGAGGCGGTCGTCAGGGTCCGCCGCGGCGAGGTCGGGCGGCTTCGGGCCGTTCTCGCGACCGTCTCCGCCGTGGACGGGGAGCCGATCGGGCTCTCGGTCCGCGGCGTCAGCGGCACGGTTCGAGCCTGTGAGGAAAAGTATATACGGCGTCCGGAGGTACGGATTGAAGAGAGAACCGTCGCGTTCGCCGGATCGGACCGGCCCGCCGTCGCCCGGGGCGACCGGGTCGACGTCGACCTCCCGGACGGCCGCGTGGGCGCGACAGCACTCGATATTCGCGACAACTAACAATGCAGGGACAATCGCAGCAGCAGGCGTACGACCGGGGGATCACGATCTTCTCCCCGGACGGCCGTCTGTACCAGGTCGAGTACGCGAGAGAGGCGGTCAAACGAGGCACGGCGTCGATCGGGATCCGGACCGACGACGGCGTCGTGTTGGTGGTCGACAAGCGGATCCGCTCGCCGCTCATGGAGCGGACGAGCGTCGAGAAGATCCACAAGGCCGACGACCACATCGGCATCGCGAGCGCCGGCCACGTCGCCGACGCGCGCCAGCTCATCGACTTCGCGCGGCGGCAGGCGCAGGTCAACCAGCTCCGGTACAGCGAGCCGATCGGCGTCGAGACGCTGACGAAGGCGGTCACCGACCACATCCAGCAGTACACCCAGGTCGGCGGCGCGCGACCCTTCGGCGTCGCGTTGATCATCGGCGGCATCGAGGACGGCGAGCCCCGACTCTACGAGACTGACCCCTCGGGGACGCCCTACGAGTGGCAGGCGCTCGCGGTCGGAGCCGACCGCGGCGAGATCGAGGACTACCTCGAGGAGCACTACAGCGACGACCTCGACCTCGACGGCGGCATCGGACTCGCCCTCGAGGCGCTCGCCTCCGTCAACGACGACGGGCTCACGTCGGAGGGGATCGGCCTCGCCACGGTGTCCGTCGAGGACGGCTTCGGGAAAGTCCCCGACGAGGAGATCGAGACGCACCTCGAGGAGCACGGTCTGCTCGCCGACGAGGACGAAGACGAGGAGTAACCGCACCCGTCCCGTTTGGGAACACCTTTTGTTTCCCCCCGCGTATCGGTACGTATGATATCACTTGACGAGGCCGTCACGGCCAGACTCGAGTCCCACGGGCAGCGCTTCGAGGTACTCGTCGATCCCGACGCCGCGCTCGCGATCAAGCGCGGGGAGTTCGACGGCGACCTCGAGGACGTCATCGCCGCCGAGGACGTCTTCGAGGACGCGTCCTCGGGCGATCGGCCGCCGGAAACGTCACTCGAGGAGGTCTTCGAGACGACCGACCCCCTGGAGATCATCCCCGAGGTCATCAGCCGCGGCGAGATCCAGATCACGGCCGAGCAGCGCCGCGAGATGCAGGACAGAAAGCACAACCAACTCGTCAACAAGATCGCCCGCAACGCGGTCAACCCCCAGATGGACGACGCCCCGCACCCGCCCGAGCGGATCGAGCGCGCCCTGGAGGAAGCCGGGTTCAAGATCGATCCGATGGAGCCGGTCGAAAACCAGGTCGACGACGCCCTCGACGCCCTCCGACCCGTCATCCCGATCCGGTTCGACGAGGTCGTGATGGCGGTGCAGGTCCCGGCGGAGTACGCCGGCAGCGCGCAGGCGCAGATCCGCCAGTTCGGCGACCTCGAGAGCGAGGAGTGGCAATCCGACGGCTCGTGGGTCGGCGTGCTCCGCTTCCCCGCCGGCCTCCGAAACGACTTCTACGACGTGGTCAACGAGCACACGAGCGGCGAGGCCGAGACCAGGGTCGTCAAGGACGAGGACGAGATCGGAACGCGGTAGCGCCTCCCGAAGCGCCGCCGGGATCGGCACGCTCGGGGCACTTTTATACGGTCCCGTCGAGACTCGATAGACACCATGCGAGCAGTCACTGTCGGCGACCACGGCGGACCCGAGGCACTGCGCGTCGAGGAGATCGATCGGCCCGAACCGGGCGAGGGCGAACTCCTCGTCGAGGTCGGCGCGGCCGGCGTCAACCCCGTCGACACGTACTTCCGGGACGGCTCCTACGAACCGGTCGGCCTGCCGTTCACCCCGGGCGTCGACGTCGCCGGGACGGTCGCGGAAACCGGCCCGGGCGTCGACTCCTTCTCGGTCGGCGACCGCGTCTACGGGACCGGGATCGGCAACGGGGAGTACCAGGGTGCCTACGCCGAGTACGCCACCGTCCCGACGGATCGCGTCGTCGGACTCCCCGACGACGCGGGGACGACCCAGGCCGGCGCGGCGGGCGTCGTCGCCTGCACCGCCTGGCGGGCGCTGGTCGACCACGCGAACCTCGACCCCGCCGAGTACTGTCTCGTCCACGGGGGGTCGGGCGGCGTCGGCCACGTCGCCGTCCAGATCGCCGCCGCAGTCAACGCGCGGTGTCTCAGTACCGCCGCCCCGGCGTATCACGACGACGTCGAGGCCCTCGGAGCCGGAACGGTCCTCGACTACGGCCGCGACGACCTCGCCGAGGCCGTCGTCGACGCCTCCGACGGCGGCGTCGACGTGATCCTCGATCACCGCCTCGACGACTACCTCCAGTTCGACGCTGACGTCGCGGCGGCCGAGGCCACCGTCGTCGGTATCGGCGAGAACGACCCCGCACCCGCCTTCTCGGCCGTCGCCGGCGGCCGCGCGAAGGACGTCACCTACCAGCTGATGAGCATGTTCAACACGCCCGACCTCCGGGTGCCGCTCCGGGGCGTCGCCCACCTGATGGACGCCGGGGCGCTCGAGGTCGAGGTCGCCCGGCGCTACGACCTCGAGGAGGCGGCCGAGGCACACCGCGACGTGATGAACGACAGCTTCTTCGGCAAACTCGTCGTCGAGCCCTGACTCGGCCGGTCCATCGACGGGAGCGTTCCAGCGATCGTCGATTATACAGATTAGGCGAGAAAACCCACGACTTCAGTCGTGGGATGAATCGCCGCACAGGTTTTAAACGGTGTAATCGAAAGGTTTGAGACCTCACACTGCGTGTCTATGGATGTCGGGACGATAGGCTACTATCGATTCTCGACAGTTCACAAACTGGCAGTTGACTTGGTGTTTGCCTCATCAAAAAGTAAGCCTGTGGACAGCAGAACCGACACAAAATAATCAGGTAACTCTGAGTCTTTCGTGGGATAGGAGTAACGGGAGCGTGGCACTCGCCTTGCTTTTTTTGTAGAGTCACGACTGTGGAGCCAGTCTCATTCGACCCCAATCTTGATTCCCGTAGAGCGTCAACGCTGTCAACAAGGATGTCACATCAGATTCGTCTCGAAGACGATGTGTACGAACGCATCAAAGCGAACAAGCGCGACGACGAGTCGTTCAGTGACGCCGTGGAGCGGCTCATCGGCGGGCGGTCACTCCGCGATCTCCGCGGCGTCTTCGATGAGGACCAGGTGAACGAGATGAGGAGCGCCATCGAGGAGGCCGACCAGCAGGACCGTGACGAGGTACGCGAGGTCGCGGAGCGCTTCGAATGATCGTCGATACGAGCTTCGTCTTGGACGTCATCGACGACGTCGAAGCAGCCGTTAGGAAAGAGCAGGAACTCGAAGCCGGGAGCATCCCGCTGGTGATCCCCTCGATGGCCGTTCTGGAACTCTACATCGGCGTCGGGAAGGTAGCGAACACCCGCGAAGAGCGACAGATGGTAGAATCCGTGCTCGATTCCTACCCGCTGGTGGACATGACTCCGAGTATCTCTCGGCGTGCTGGCCGGCTGCTCGGTGAACGCATGGCCGATGCGGACGAAGGCGAGGGTCCCGGAATCGGGAAAGGTGACGCAGCGATTGCTGCGACGGCTCTGGAGCGCGACGAACCTGTCCTCGCTGGCGACGGGCACTTTGGAAACGTCCCCGGCGTCACCCACGAAACGTA
>Ga0209945_1000312_pt1 | contig 17054 bp, 22 predicted proteins | sample SalPonR2_A_D2_MG_FD_185703 | JGI IMG/M metagenome (GOLD analysis project Ga0209945, IMG submission 185703) | Salt pond soil microbial communities from South San Francisco under conditions of wetland restoration - Salt Pond MetaG R2_A_D2_MG... ...
AACATACGTAAGTGTTATGCACGGACACAGAAACTGTGTACCACCACACTGCGTTAGGCGTCAACCGTAACTGTATCCGCCGTGTCGTCGGGGCTCGCATAGATGTCGTTGCCGTGCGTCGCGAGGTGTGCGATGGCAAACGACTCGAAGATGACACTCGGGAAGAACTCCTCGAGTGCCTGGTTCAACGACGCGTGTGCGGTTTCGTACGCCCACTCCTCGTGTCGTGCCAACGCAGTCATCGCGACCGAGGCAGCCCCGTTGTTTGCCTGCGTGCCGTACACACAGACGCAGTTGTCGGTCGCAAGCTGTGCAACAACGAGATCAACAGCGTGGGCAAACTGGTGATACGACCGGTGCATCACGTCTGCATCCTGACTATCGTCGACCTGGATAGTGTCGTGGTCACAGTCGAACCAGCCTGGCCGTGGCTCGCCAGCGACACAGACGGCCATGTCGAACATATCGTAGGTCACGTCTGCGTTCGACTCCATATACGCGGTGTCACAGACGTAGACGTTGCGCGTTACTTTCCGAAGCATGTATCGGGCGTTGGGTTCCGTATAGCAGTCTCAGTTCTGGCAACCATACACACGATGTATACGACACACGTACTTAATTGTATTGCAAGCTAGCGTGTAGCTGTAGGCAGGCAACATACTTATTGGTTGTGAGACAGTACCGCGTGTATGCGGATGCTCGTCATCAGCGATGTGCACGCCAACTACCCTGCGCTCCGTGCGGTCGCAGCTGATGCGCCAGCTGTCGACGTAACCGTCTGTTGTGGGGATCTCGTTGGGCTTGGAGGCTTTCCCCGTGCAACCGTGAGCTGGATGCGAGAACACACGCAGTATTGTCTTGCGGGCAACCACGACCGGGCTGTCATCTACTGGGGCGAAGGCCACGTCAACGACGAGGCGTTATCCATGTACGAGCGAAACCACACGCTGTCGATGCTTGGCATGGACGCGCAATCCTGGGTCGTTGACAATCCATCGTACACTGTCGACAAAGACGTGGGGATGATCTGTGCACACGCAAAACCGACGCCAGCTGAAGCCTCAGGGCTTGAGCCTGGCAACCGGGGTGTTCCGCCAGGTGACTTTGTTACCGTTGCTGCGTCGATGCCGGAGTGGGTGTCGCTCGTTCTGCTCGGACACACGCATGAGCAGCACGCCATCGACAGCAGTCAGTTTGATGGCGACCACAACGTCACGGTCGTGAACCCCGGCAGTGTTGGGCAGCCACTCGATAGTGGGCGTGCAGAATACGCAGTCGTCGACACCGACACTCGCGAGGTCGAACTCCGAACTGCCGAGTATGACACCGACCCCGTCAAAGCACGGCTTGACGAACACGGTGTCGCAACGCATCACTGGGGCTGGAGCTAAATCTTAACCAACAGAGGCAGTTGTTGGATGCAGCCGTTGGTTACTATGCCGAGCTGTGCTCTGCTAGTAGCTAGGGTAGCTATGCTACCCGTAGTTACTACTGCGTAATAGAACACGGCTGCGTGTGGTCGGACTAGACGAACGCGTCGAGCCCGACTTGGTTCCCCTCGCCGAGTAAGTCCGCGTAGCTGTACCCCATCGTGTCGAGGATGTCTGTCAGCCGGTCTTCGAGTGTCTTCTCGATCAAGGTGTCTGTGTCAACGACGAAGGCATCTGGCAGTCGCTCAGGATTGCTGACGGCGATGGCATCGACCGGGCGCCCAACTTCCGGTGGGTCCGGACGGGCGCCGTCATCCGGGTATGAGTGGTACTCATACACCTGGGGGTAGTCATCGCCACGCACTTTCTCGATGGGGATCTTGCGTGGCTTTGAGGCCGGGCCGAGCTGCTCCCATGGCAACCAGTCGTCGGCGTACTTTGCGCCCCGGTACGTTGGCCCCGGCGTTTGTCGCCACGTACCCCCCTGCTGTTCGATAGCCTCAGTCACGTCGTCATCATCGAGCTCGTCGACATCTTTCCAGCCGTACTCATCGAGGTCTTGTGAGATACCCTTTGGGCGTGCCAAGTCAGCGAGCGGAACGTCACCGGCTTCGATTGCATCGACGGTCTCGGTGAGATATGACTCGATGCGGTCTTTCGGCTCCGGATCAAACAGGATGTGTGTCAACACCTGCTGCTGTGCGTCACGCGTGATGTGTGCTGAGTCTGATCGCACGTACTCGAACCCGGTTATCGAAACGATATCGGTCGGGTTCATACCGTCGAGTGGGCCGTCCTCGAAGGTGTCGTAGTCAAGCGTCTCGAGTGTCTTGACCGTAGAGCGATCCTCGGGGTCACTCAGCGCTTCGTCGTACCCCTCGTCTGGGTCGGCTGTGTCTATCCACCCATCGTCATCGTCCCAGACGATAGCTTGCGCGTAGCGCTTTCGGATCCCATGCGTGTCTTCCTGTTTGACGAGCATGCCGGTGTCAGACTGCTGATATGACTCATCTGTCTCGCCCTCCATGTAGAACAGGGCTGACGCCAACGACTCCAGCTCGACTTCAAGCCGGTGGTCCTCGGCTGGCATATCGAACGTCTCGCTCGCGAAGTCGTCATAGCTGGCGTCGACGTACTCGACGGCGTCGTGTGCCCACTCCCACGCCGTCTCCATGTCCGGCGCGTTCGGGATCGATGATGTCGCCGAGTCGGTATCGCCTCCGACGAGGGTGGCGTCGGGGTCGTAGTTGTCCTGGAGGTACTGCGTGAACTGTTCTGCGGTGTGGGTGATCGTGAGCCGACCGGCAAGCGTGATCCCCTCAGCAACACGGCGGTTGTACAGCCGGAAGCCTTTCCCGCCTGATGCAGAGTCACCCATAACGCCATAGCAGTTTGGAACCCACTGGAACTTTCCGTTTCGTCCTGCAAGTAGTGTGTGGTTGTCTTCTACTTGGACACAGTATACACCATCGTCAGCAGTATCATTCTCAGTCCTGCTAGGAACGAAGATATTCTTACTATCACCGTACCTTATCACATATTTGTCCCGACGAACACCATTGTCATATTCTATTGTACGGTAGGCAGGATTATTCCCAAACTCAAGTGTGAGTCTACAGACATCATCTCGGAGGTCGGGACTCGTGGTATTGTACCTATCCCGATCTTCATCTCCATCACCATTACACATCGCATCGAAGAGAGATCTTTTCTGATTTTCCGAGATGTCCCAAACAAAGTCTGGGAGCCGTTTCGTGTGACTCAACCGACCACACCTTTCGATGAGGAAACGAGATAGTGGTTTGTTGTAGAAGCACAAGTGCCGATCGTCGCTACAGTACCAGTTAACCCCCATACTGTCCAGAAGATCTTCTATATCTTTCCGATATTCAGATGATTCTGTTTGCGTGAGTGTTATTCGATATGATGTAGATCCGTTGGGGTTCTCTATGACAGAGACTGTACCTTCTGCTACATACCACCCGATGAACCGGACGAAGTCATCAGCGTTGAACACTGATTTGTATGTCTGCCAACTGCCAGTGTGTTGAAGTTCTCCACCGTCTGCACGGTATTCTCCTGTATCTATGTACTCGGAGATGTCCACTGTTTCAACCCTGCTACCGTGAGACACATCCCATTCTCTGGGCAGAGCATACTGCATACCTTCTGTGATATTTTCTGCTTCTCTGACCTCCCAGAGATCTTCCTTTCTTCTATCAGAGGTTAGCAGTAGATCGTGATCAGGAGTGACTGAGAGATCGATGTCTTGAGTCTGTATATTTACTAGATCGCCACGGTATTCCGGGCGTTCTATTGTCTCTGTGACTGACTTCACTTCGACCTCCATTGTATGTGGGTTGATAGAGTAGACAGAGTCTCCAACATTGAGATTTCTGATGTTCACGATTCCATCAGGAGTCATTACCTCTGTGTCAGGAGTGAAGCAACTATTTACGACACGCTTCACTGCACTGTACATTTCTCCTTTATATTGATATTTGAGATCTATGAGATCATCGATGGTGTCACGGATGAACGACTCGTTGTGTTCGGGCTTTAGCACATACTGCCAGTCATACTGTGGATCAAACATTTGTCGCAAGCCACCGCCTGGTGTTTTCACACCTTTGTACTCATCACTATCTATATGATCTATTGGCTCTCCTTTTGGAACGGTAGCGAAGCTCCTCTCGTCTGTCGGGAACTTGTAGCAGTCGTCCTCAGTATACTCAGATTCTTCAAGATCTGACTTACCTCCGATTATAGTCTCAGACCCAAGATTGAGCATTGCGAAGAGGCTCGGATATAAGCTCGAAAGGTCGGGGTATACGCAGTTCTTATGTACACCAGGAACGGGATCAAAAACCCGGGCCCCATGGAAAACTGTTTCGTCCGGCTCTGTGTTCGAGGGCAACACGAGGCCTTTCTCGTAGGCGCGACGCAAGAACAGAGTGTCTAGCATCGGCCCGTTGTTCACGGCACGCTCATACCGGGCGCCGGTCACGCGCCGAAGGTTTTCGAACAGATCGATGAGACCCGCCTCGCGTTCGATACCGACGGTTGCTTGTGTATCTCGCACTGAGTAGGCATAGAACTCGACGGGGCGCTCGTGCCACGCGGTATCCAGCTCGTCACCGTCAACATCGAGCTTGCCGTAGTCGAGCTCGGCGTCAGCAACAGCTGCAAGCGTGTAGGAGTCAAGCTCGCGAAACTGTGTCTTCTTGTACGCGTCGAGGATGTCGAGTGTCGATCGGCCACTGAGCGAGAAGTTGACTTGCTCGTTGCCCTCGAACGTCTCTTTCCAAACACCAGGGTTGCCGGTCGGCGTGTAGCGTTTGATTGAGAGTGCCTGCACATTGTACGAGCGTTGGATCAGATACGGGGTATCGAAGCCGTCAGCATTGTAGCCGGTGAAGATGTCTGGATCACACTCAAGCACCCAGCTGTGAAACGACTCAAGCAACTGTGTTTCATCATCGAACAGGGTGACGTCAACAAGATCTGGCCCGCTGTCTGTGTCGTCTGGGAAGTCTGGACGCTCACGTAGTGTAGCGCGGATGTCAGCTTCAAGTGTGTCAGTATCGCGCTCCCAGCTGTCACTCGTGAGTCCCCACAGTCGATACACGTCGGTGTATGAGTCATACGCGGAGATCGAGGTGATAGGGTGGATAGCGCGCTCTGGGTTCGGGAAGCCCTCATCTTCCGTGGCCACCTCGATATCGTACACCACCATCCGTGCAGCAACATCTGGTGGATCATCAGTCGGCACTATCTCCTGGACACACTCGCGACCGTCGCTTTCACCCGGCCAGTTTTCATAGCGGATGCGGTCAACACTTGGGTCGACACGGGCGCCCTGATAGATCTCAGTCGAGATCAGAAACCGGTCGACAAAGGGCACGTCTGCCTCAAACGTTGGGACATCGAGGTCTGCACGGATACCTGTCTTTCCGCCAACGTCGCCTGGCTCACGCGTGAACACACGAGCAACCGGTTCGTCATGGATTGTCGTGTACGGGTCTGGGTCGTGATAGATGTCGGCGTCAAGTTCGTCAGACAGATACTGCTCGATGTCACGAGCTGCGACGTCGTCTGCGTCAACACCAATCGTGTCAGCCCACACTGATGGCGAACAGTCTACTTCAGCACCGATAACGCGACGATCATTACAGACCTCGAGTGCATCACCAACAAAGTCGTCTTGTGATAACGCAAAGTAGGGGCGAAACCCCTCGACCTCGGTCGTGACAAGCGAGCCGTCTGCCGTTCGTGACCGCAACTGCAAGATGGCTGTCGGAACATGGTGGCCCACTTCTTCGACAGTGTACTCTACGTTCGTGACGAACACCGGTTGTTGTGCTGCACCAACCGAGTTTGTCAAGTCCATCACCGACGTGTATGCGAGTGGCGTACTTAATTATTTGGACACCGAACCAGAACTAGAACGGCAACCACGGCTGCAACTGTAGTCGTAGCGATTAGGGACGACCCACAGCGATGATCTCGTCAACAGCCCCACGACCATCGGCATCAGCATTGATTGATCGAGTCGCATCAACGGTGTAGACATCGAAGCCAGCATCTCGGTACTGTGATTTCATGACACCGCTGTTTGAGGCAACGACATGGACGCCGATGTCAACCAACTGTGTGAGTGTCTCACGGAGCGTGAGTTGGTCATCACTGTCAAACCCGTCAGCACTGTACTCAGTGAAGTCAGCCGTCTCACTGAGTGGTGTATACGGTGGGTCGATGTAGACAAGATCGCCAGGCTGAACGCCAGACAAGACTGCCTGGTAGTGATTCGAGTAGAGTTCAACGGTCGCAAGGACGTCCGATAGGTCTCGGATACGCTCTGCTTGAACCCAGTCAGGATCCTCGTAGTCACCGATTGGTGTGTTGAAGCCACCGGACTGGTTCTCACGGTAGAGGCCGTTGAAGCAGGTTCGGTTCAGATACTGCAGTAGTGCTGCCTCTTCAACGTCGTCAAACTCGTAGCCGTACGGGCGCTTGTTGAAGCGGGCCCGTGCTTGGTAGTAGTAGTTGTTGATGTCGTATCCAAAGTGTGAGCTATTTGCAAACTGTAGTGTATCGTCCGGATCAGACTCAGGATCGGGGAACTCCTCCAGTATCTCGATGAGCTGTTCCGGCTCGTGTTTGACAACGCGATAGTAGTTCATCAACCGAGTGTTGATGTCGTTTATCACACCTGCATCTGGCTCAAGATCAAAGGCAAGCGCCCCGCCACCAACGAACGGCTCCCAGTATCGCCCATAGGTGTCTGGCAGTAGCTCGTGAAGTGAATCGAGCAACTGCCGTTTCCCACCGGCCCACTTGAGTGTGGGTTGTACCATACCTGGCATACGTGAGTGGCATACTTAATTCTTGTTGGAATCAACGACGGCGGTATGTTCACAGCCACACGATGTGCGTTCACGTGTGACAGACACTACGTATCTCCTCATGCAACCCCAAGGGTTGCAAGCAGATATCCGCCAAGCACACACAGACTACAACGGATGCCCCACAGTAATGGGTCAACAGTTGCCATCTGGGCTGCAACTGTGTACACGCCAAGGATGAAGACAGCAACCGCAAGGATAGTTCGCGACAACATTACTCAGTAGGCAAACACCGGCGCACCGTCAGTGGTGTACTGTGGCTCTGCGTGACGCATGAACTGGCCAATTGTCAGCCAGACAACAGGACCGAACGAAACAGACTGTTGATAGTCGGCTTCGGTGTACAGCGTGTCGTCTGTGTCAGTATCACCGTTGTCATCGTCCAGGTCTGACCGTGACGGCTGTTGTGGTCGTCCAACTTCTTGGACCTGTATTTGTTCATCACCCAGCCCAACGATCATGAACTCGATAGCAGCGGTTGTGTCAACGACACGCTGGAAGCGATATACACTGCGCCCATCAGGTAGGGTAAACGATATCTGTACCCTATTCCAATCGTCGACACGCGCTTTGCGACGCTCGACACGTGTGGCTGCGGTACGTGCCTCACTGACAGAGAACCCAAGTTCTTCGCAGATGTCATCAGCTGTCGTCATGCAAACATCTCCGCCACGACTACTGTAAACAGCGCAACCAGTGCTCCAAACGCAGCGCTGATTGATGTCGATACCTCCTGCAGCATCACGATCGCGATGAGTGCACCAGCAGATATCATGTATATATGAAACAAGGTGTCACTCATTGGCCACCCCCGTCACGTGGTGTGTCATCTGTGACCGGCTCCCAGTGGATGTAGATATTACCCGCAGATGGCCGGATCTCTATGTCTGTGACGTATTTATTATCGGAGTCTGGGTGCCGGAGATAGTTCTCGACATCAACGGTGCGATCCTTGAGACTGAACCGCATCGGGTTTGTGAGCGAGCTCATCTGATGTACCCCCGGTACTTGGCACGCGGTAGTTCGCGGAAGACTTCGTCTGTGTGTTCGCTACAGTAACAGACGTACTCGTCAGGGTCGACAAAGCGTACTGCTTGCTGTGGCTGTGTGTCACAGTCGTCCCACTGACACGCTGCTGGTGCCTCACTACGGGATGGTTTTTGGTCAAACGTGGTATACTCAGTCATCAAACCACTCATTGACAGTGTCGTTTACGGCACCGACGTCCGGCGCAGACGGCTGTTGGATTAGCTTCGCCGGAACAGCGCGATTGTCCACATACATCGCAGCCGAAAGCTTCTCCATGACGAGTGCGTGATATCGCACCCCGTTGTCACGCAGCCATGCAGCCGTTTCATGCCGGACTTTCTCAGGGCGGGCCGTATACAGCATGATTGTGTGGCCATTGATGTACTGTTGGTTGACCCACTCGATAGCCTCAGTGTGTGGCTCACCAAAGTCACCATTCCACCACTCAGGATGGTCAGCCGTGACCGTCCCGTCAACATCAACGGCAATACGACGACGCGGACCTTCCATTGGCAGTCGCATACACTGCTGTATGCAACGAGCGTAATTAATTCTTGTGGGAGTGTGTAGTACTGCTAGTGACGAACAGCTGTGTGTTAGTTCTCAGCGTCAGGGACGTACACACGACAGGACACATCTGTGTCTGTGTAGTTGCCAACTCGAGCCCGAACGCCCAGTTCACACGATACCCAGACTGTTGACTCAAACGATGGCGTCACTGTCGTTGGGTGCTGGTGTGTCTCAGCAAGCTGTGCTGTATCGTGAAACTGTGCCGTTGCTTCAACAACGAGTTGTTCTGCACCATACACACTCGCTGGAACGTACACGTCAGTGTCTGCGATCCCGGCAACAAAGTCGTCAAACATCTGCGTTGCGTCGGTCTCATACAACAGCTCCTCTTGTACGCTAACGGATTCGCTGCCATCGGTAAACTGCTGGCGCACGTGCTCGTCGACGAAGTTCCGAACTACAGCACGCTGTTGTGAGTGTCCATCTTGGAGTGCCTGTGACAGCCGACCGTACCAAGTTTTTGGTGACTCGCGCTCGCTCGGTGTAGACTGGGAGTGATATTGGAGGCTCATTATCGACGCCCGTTGGCAGACCACTCAACGCCTTCATCAACCGGACCCGGTGCGCGTGCGGTAGACTCATCGACACACTCGTATTGAAACGCAGTATCGCGCCCGTGTGCGTCTGCATTGTGTCGTGATTTGGTCACATCGAGCTGTAACTCGAGTGCCTTCACCGCCTCATCTGGGTCTCCATCGGTACCGATGTACAGTTCTGTGAGCTGACTGAGCAACTCCCTGTACGATGATAGTGAGAGTGTATCGTCACCACCACTGTAGTGGGAGCCGATATCAACATCGTTCATAGCGACAAACAGCGTGTGTCAGTGCCTACTGTGTCGACGCGTCATCTGCAGTAGCCGGAGACTCTGTTGCAGACACTGCAGATTCTGTGGGCGGAGCAGGCGACAGTTGCGCGAAGACAGATTCGTACTGCTCGATGCGGGCTTCGAGTTCTGACACTGTCTGTTGTAGATCACGAACGTCACGCTCGAGTTCCGCGATAGACGCTGTATCATCAACCAGATCGGCTATTTCTGTGACAACAGCTTCGCGATCTTCAGGGCGCAGCTGTGTCTCGACGGCGACAGTCACGCGGTCTGTATTAACCGGTGTCTGTGCAAGCTTCGCATCTGTCTGTGTCTGTGTCTGAGATGACGCTGTTGAAGGAGTCTCTGCATCCGAGGGCTCTGTCTTCGAAGACGAGTCAGTATCGCTCGGCGACGCGCTGGACTCGTCGGTAGGTGGCGCTGTCTCGGTATCCGTGTCCCCATGCACGTATGACTTGAGTTCGTCGAGTCCGCTGCGAAGCCGTCGGCGAAACTGTTGTTCTCCCATAGGCGAATCTGGCTGTGAGACCTGGAAGCCAACGCTGTCAGTCTCAGATGACCCTGACTCATAGAGCACACGGACGACCGTTGCATCGCTGTTGTCATCCACGATACTAACATCATCGAGCTCGAGATCACGCATCGATGCTTGATTTTCGATGGTCTCGATGAGTTGGTCTTCTAGCATGTGCTCACGTACGCGTACACACGCCACACACTTAATTCTTGTGATAGTAGACACACAGTATCGGTGACACAGCGGTGATGGTGTAGTCACCACGACTGACATGTCGTGTCAGAACAGTACGTCTGTACCCCCTACGATAGCGCGTTGACTACAGATCCGACACCCTGGTTGTGGTGGGGTCCGAAACTATTAATTACGTTTGTCGCATACGCAGATATCCCGCGACTTAGGTAGACATCTATGGCAACACGAAATCCTACAGCTACAGACGAACACGAAGAAGCGGACATCTTCACCGAGCGAGCACACCTAAAGCCGTACGAGTATGGTGAGTTCCGTGACTATACGGATGCGATACGGAACAGCTACTGGGTGCATACAGAGTTTAACTTCTCCGGTGATGTCCAAGACTTCCGCGTCGATACAACCGAAACAGAGCGGAGCATCATCCGGAAAACGATGCTTGCAATCGCACAGATCGAGGTGAAGGTCAAGACGTTCTGGTCAGACATCTTCGAGCAGATGCCGAAAGCAGAAGTCGGCAGTGTCGGCATGACCTTCGCTGAGAGTGAAGTCAGACACATGGATGCGTACAGTCATCTGCTCGATATCCTCGGTATCGAAGATGACTTCGAGGAGGTCACTGAGGTGCCCGCAATCAAAGGGCGCATGGAGTACCTCGAGGACTGTCTCGATGGAGCAGCAAGCGCAGACCGAGCTGAATACGCACGCAGCATCCTGTTGTTCAGCACGTTTGTCGAGCACGTCTCGTTGTTCAGCCAGTTCCTGATCATGACGAGCTTCGACAAGTACGAAAAGAAGTTCAAAGGTATCTCGAACGCCGTGGAAGCAACGAGTAAGGAAGAACAGATCCACGGCCTGTTCGGTCAAGAGCTTGTCGAGACGATCCGTGCAGAGAACCCAGATCTGCTGGGCGAGCAGTTTGAGCAGGATGTCCAAGACGCTTGTGAGAAAGCCTACGAAGCAGAGATGGGCATCCTCGACTGGATCTTCAGTGCGGGTGAGCTTGACTTTCTGCCCCGCGAACATGTTGATGAGTTCCTCAAAGACCGCTTCAATCAAAGCCTCGAGAACGTCGACGTCGACCCCATCTTCGAGACCGACGACGAGCTACTCGAAGAGACGCGCTGGTTCGACGAAGATATCATGATGACGAAGGATAACGACTTCTTCAGCAAGCGGTCCACGACGTACAACAAACACGCACAGAGCGTTACTGCAGACGACATGTTCTAACGATGGCTGCCACAGCACCACTCCTTGACGACGAGCACAGCGAGCCGTTCTACTGGTTGAACGACGACAGCACGGAGTTCCTCAGAGAGGGGTATCTCCTCGAGGGTGTCGATCCGAAAGAGCGCATCCGTGAGATCGCTGAGAACGCCGAAGAAATCCTTGACGACGACGGCTTTGCGGACAAGTTCTACGAGTACATGAGCCGTGGCTACTACAGCCTTGCCAGCCCAATCTGGGCAAACTTCGGCCTTGAGAGGGGGCTGCCCATCAGCTGCTTCGGGAGCTATCTCGAAGACGACATGGAGAGCATCCTCTACACCCATGCAGAGGTGGGTGAGATGACAAAGCTGGGTGGAGGCACCAGTGGCTACTTCGGTGAGCTGCGACCACGTGGCGCTCCGATCACAAATAACGGGAAGAGCAACGGGAGTTACAGCTTCACTGAGTTGTTCGATACAGCAATCAACGTCGTCAGCCAGGGGGAAACTCGTCGCGGGCAGTTTGCCGGCTATATCGACGTCGAACATGACGACCTCGATGAATGGCTCAACATCAAGACCGAAGGCGACCCCGTCCAAGACATCTACTACGGAGTCATCATCGGTGATGACTGGTTCCAGGAGATGGTCGACGGTGACCCAGACAAACGCGAGACGTGGGCTGAGATCATCGAGACGCGGATCAATATCGGTGTCCCGTACATCATCTTCCGGGACAACATGAACGAGGGCAAGCCACAAGTCTACAAAGACAAGGGTTACGACATCAACGCCTCAAATCTGTGTACAGAGATCGCGCTGCCAGCGACGCCCGACGAGAGCTTTGTGTGCTGTCTCTCGAGTATGAACGCACTCCACTATGACGAGTGGAAAGACACTGATGCTGTCGAAACACTGACTCGGTTTCTCGATGCAGTCATGGAGGAGTTCATCCAGAAAGCAGACGGAACGCAGTTCATGGAGCGAGCCGTTCGGTTTGCAAAGCGACACCGCGCGATCGGTATCGGCGTTCTCGGCTGGCACAGCTATCTCCAGAGCAATCTGATCCCGTTCGATAGCATGGCAGCAATGGAGAAAAACAATGCCATCTTTGAGACCATCAAAGAGAAAAGCTACGCAGAAAGCGAACGGATGGCTGCAGAGTTTGGCGAACCAGAGATGCTCGAGGGATACGGACGCCGGAATACGACAACAATGAGCGTGGCGCCAACCAAATCCAGCAGTGTCATCCTCGGACAGGTCAGCCCCAGTATCGAGCCACTAAAGTCGAACTACTTTGTCCGCGATGGGGCGAAGCTCAAGTCGACACAGAAAAATCGCTTCCTCGAGTCAATCCTCCAAGAACGGGGCAAAGACGAACGCGAAGTCTGGGACAGCATCGCTGCGAAAGATGGTAGCGTCCAACACCTCGACTGTCTGTCAGACCACGAGAAAGATGTGTTCAAGACGTTCGCTGAGATCCCGCAGATGGCGATCATCAACCAGGCAGCCCAGCGACAGGACCACATCGACCAGGCGCAAAGTCTGAACATCTCTATCGACCCCGACGAAGTGAGTGTCAAAGAAATCAACCAACTCTACATCAACGCCTGGGAGAAGGGTGTCAAGAGCCTCTACTACCAGCACAGTGTGAACGCAGCCCAGAAGTTCAGTCGAGACATCCTTGAATGCAAGGCGTGTGAAAGCTAACGGCGACTACTGACACACAGCGGTCACAAGAGGAGACACAGCGAGCACACTACTGTTTTCAGACACGTAATTCCAGCAACGGCAGTGCAATTGCTTGCAAGGTCGGGTGCGTGAAGACTACTGATAGGATAGTACACGCAATGGAACTAACGCCACGATACCTTGGTATTGCTGGAATTGTCGTCATCCCAGCACTTGCTGTCGCAGTTGGTTCTCTCGTGCCAGCACAAGCGATGTTCTTCTATTTGTCGTGTATTATCACAGTACTCGTGGCCATACACGACGAATTGCAGACACAGAATAGCTAATCCCGCTGTATTACTACGCAGTACCGATAGTCCTGGTTACCAAACACATAGTCGGTGTAGTACTTCGCGCCGTGAGCGTCCTTACACTTATCTCGAGTATCAGTCCAAGCATTACCCCACCACCAGCGCAGCTGTTTGGCTACCTGATGGTGTCACTAATCAGTTTCTTACTGGGGGGAATCGTCGGATGGGGGCTCTCGACAAAGGTGAACAAGCTCGACGAGGGGAGTATCAGACGCATCATCGCAATCGTACTGTTGATGGTGTACATCATCTCAGTGCTCTCTGAGATCTGGCTGGCTCGGTACCAGACGCCAATCCTGCTCCACTCAGTCGTGGGCGGAATCATTGGCTACCTGATATCAAAAGAAGACGGTGCTGTCATCAACATCAGCGCCATCAACAACGGCAACGAGTGAGCACCCGACAGGCTGACTCAAAGCAGAGTCGTGCTGTCAGTCTGTGTCCAACCCGCACGCTTGCTCGGGTGGTAGTGTGCAGTCTGGATGTACATCAGCTGCCCGCCTGAACGCACGCTTGTGATGGCTTCGGAGACAGTTCCAGCACCGTACCGTCGCAACCGTTGTTCGACTGTCGATGGCACAGAACGACCCGCCACTACGACATGACGTACACGTGCGTGCGTCTGTGAGCCGGCCAACAACCTCATAGAACGCATCTGCCGGATACCAAACGACACCGATTACAGTCGCATACTCACACGAGTCGCACACTTGCTCGAGTACCTGCAGTGGACGACCGTCGTCGACAACCGCCGGCGATAGTTCACGGCTGCAGTGTGGGCAGTGGGTGACGCCACAGTGGACGGCGGTCATTAGCGGAACCGTTCTCGGCCGTTAGTTTCCAAGGACGCCCCCAGTGACACGAGACGGATCAGTACGTTCACCAACTGCAGCATCTGTATCAGGAGTCTCGGGCTCACTGTCCTCGGGGAGCTGAAACACAGTCATCAACGACCGCGGGATCCACGCTTTACCTGACTCATCGATGTAGTCATCCGTTGAAGAGATATCAAGCTCTGTGACGACACGGCCAAACGTGAGTTCAGTATCCGGGTCAGCGATGGCGTCAACATGCCCCCCGCGGACGATTGAGATATCGATAAGCTGTGCGTCAACAAACAACACAGCACCCGAACTTGGATCATCGTGTTCAACCTGTGCGAACACAAACGGTCGCAGCGCACCAAACTCATCGCTTGCAAACCACTCTTGAACGACGACAAGCGAACACGGGCCGAACATTTCTGTTCGTAGATCCCACAGGTCCCACAAGTCTGTGAACTGATCTCCAGAAAGCTGGTTTTGATTCATATCGAGATCAGTCGCCGTCTCGGCAAACTCTGCTGGTCCATCAACGGTGTATGCATCCACCATTACGTATGCTATATGTAGAAGCCAGTAGTTAATTCTTTGGACAACGAGCATACACAAAAAATACACTCACACGCGACTACTACGTGTAGTTCGCGAAATGCTTATCCGGGATGGTGTCGACAAGCCATACATGTCAGAGTCGTACACCGACACTGTTGTTGTCACTACCGATAGAGGGCCTGTTGTTATTGAAACAACAGATACGTCACTGTGCACTGATGACATCTCATTTTCAACTACTGACACAACTGTTGGTATCGAGACGATCATCGAATATATGCGAGAGCTAGCGACAATGCATTCTGTCTCGTTGCGCTGCTGTGACTCAGAGGCGCTTATTATCGTCCGCGACAGCTACATCAATACGAACGTGCTTACAGATCTTGTTGGAACGAGCAGTGATGTGTCGTTTTCAACAGCGATTGCAAGCGATGCGGACACAATTGAAGTTACCATCTCTGTGACTGGCGACATGCTCACGGAGCTCAACACTGTCAAAGACAACTTAGAGCAGTTCAGAGACCATAACTGCGTCAGCTAGCGTTACGTAGTTACTAGTCGAGCACGGCCCGACGCAGTTGCTACGTCACCTACTGTTGCCTGGACAGATCTCAGGGCCCGTCTGGTATCGGCCCGTATTGATCCCAGAGATCCATCGTCATCGGTGCCCACGATCGCAGTTCTTCTTCGAGCAAGCCAGTGATGCCTCGGATTTCCCACTGTGCGTCACCAGCACTCTCACGCAAGTTCAGTACGTGTAACACCGTCCGGAGGTTTGCTGTCATGGTCATGTTGATCTGTGTACCCATACCGAGTACAACCCGCGCATCTTCCGCCGGCACGCCCAGCTCACGCAGCTCGCGATAGCTGTCACCAGCATCCTGCTGTTCGTCAGCGATTATCTCCTGTGCGTGTTCTCGATCCGCGTCGTCCATGTCGAGTTGTCCGTGTCGGGTTGCGTGATCAGCATCGACTGCCGATTTCGGCATGAGACCGCCTACGACGCCAGGCTGTGCCTGGCTAGTAGTAGGCGAGTCTACTGACTCGCCTGCTACAGTATCTGAGACGTCGACGTATCGCAGTGACTGTACATCGAACGTTGCGTGTCGATGGCGAGTCAGTTGGCGTTCAGATTGAACAGAGATATTTTTGAAGCCAACTGTAACGTGTGGGTGCTCAAACGGCCCCCAGTGGTTGCGCCGAAACAGGCGCCGTAAGACAGCATACACCTTGGTGCGCTGCTCAGCGATCCCGCGTGGAACAGCAGTGTTGTGTGCCTTTGTCTGGGTGAACGACGGCAGGTGGTTGTTGACAACGCGATCGTAGTCGCTTTCTTGATACTGTGTGTCTGCAAGGATATCAACAAGGTCAGCGCTACCAACATACTGCTCGCTTGTGTCGCCTCGCGCACAGCGGACAACAAGTTCATCTGGACGGGGCGTTGAACTGACGAGATCAACACGTACGTCAGTTTCATCACGGACGTATTTGCGTGCGTTCATGAGTTAGTAGAGTTCGTGAGTTTGTCAGGCAACTCGCTGAGTGTTTCCATATCGAGGTCTGACGTGTTGACCACGCCATCTAACGTACAGACATCTGTGTCTGCTGTCTCGGTCGTAGCACTGGGTGTTGCGTCAGGAACTGCCGTGGTTGTCAGCGTATCCATCAAGTGTCCGACACGGTTGAACAGTTCCGTAACAGACGTCTCGGTACTGTTCACAAGTGTCACCGTGTGTGTTGGGTACGGGCGCTCTGTCTGTTCGCGTGCCTGTGCATACATCCGAACAGCTGCGCGTCTGTCTGCTGGCACTGCTTCACCAGCACTGTACTCCAACTCACGATCAACGTAGCGTGTCAACCGCTCAGTTGAGTCGGGCACGTGTACGCGAACAACAAGCGTTCTGTCTGCCAGCTCACGGACGCGAGTAACGTCCGTATCACTGACTGCCCCCTCGATACACGCAACCCGCACATCGTTACTGCGTGCTTCAGCAATCGTATGTGCAATTGCAAATGCAGTGTCGTCATCAAGCGCCGTGCCAGGAGACTCGCGGAGCGGAGCTAGGTCTCGGCCGACAGCACCGTGATCTTCAAACAGCGACCGCACCGTCGTCTTTCCGCTGGCTGGTGGACCGACGAGTACGAACGCTGTGACAGAGCCATTTCCGGGCGTCGTCGTTAGATGATCTATCACACTATGCAGTACAGTCCGTTCGCACAAAAATATTGTGTGTCGGCCAGCACAGCACGTGATACTCGGTGTAGCCTAAACACGCCATCAGCTTCGTACACGCCAGTGAGCAGCGGGCCTGAGATAGGACTGCTGCCGTCACTACGCAGGCAATAATATACTATGAGAAACTAGTGGCGTTAGTTGACGCCAGCCTGTTCTTTGGCCTTTGACCAACTTCCGAAGCGACGTTGCACGGTTTCAGGACTTGGAAGATCACCGT
>Ga0209945_1000314_pt1 | contig 17050 bp, 39 predicted proteins | sample SalPonR2_A_D2_MG_FD_185703 | JGI IMG/M metagenome (GOLD analysis project Ga0209945, IMG submission 185703) | Salt pond soil microbial communities from South San Francisco under conditions of wetland restoration - Salt Pond MetaG R2_A_D2_MG... ...
GTTGCGTCGAATATCCATAATGACGTTATAGGTCGTCTTCCCCCGAGTGTTAGAGCTTGAAGGCGACATAACAGCCTTCACAAACTCGTCTTCGTAGGTAATGACCATTGCGTCATCTGGATAGTCGTCCTCTATATTTCGTGGCGTGTAGTCGTCGGAGCGACCAGTCTCCTTACCGTTCTCGTCGTAGTCCGTGTAGATGACAGGCACACGAAGTCCTTCGCTATACTTTTGAACAGCGTTCGGGACGTTAACTTCTTGCTTGGCTTTGTGACAAAAGGTGTTGAACCGGAACGTTGTTCCGTAAGATTCACGCATCTCAGAGCCGTACTCGAAGTTCCCAAGGAACTCTACCGTATGATATTGGGCTTCATCTTCAAATGAGTGGGTGAGCAAGTCGAAACCTTCGTGGACTCCACAAAGCAGAAATCCTGCAAGGAACCCGATACCGAACTGACCTGCGCTTCCCCCATCGTCGTGACTGGTTGAGTATCCGACACGCTGAAGAACCTGATACCGTTCACGGGAGATACCGATACCATTATCCTCAATAATCAGAGTTGTTGCGTTCGGGTCTCGGTTGTAGGTTACTTCGATAACTGGATTGTAGTTTGTCTCTTTTTTGGCCTTCTCAATCTTTTCTGAAACACTGCTTGGAACACTACATCCGGCTTTCTCAAGCTCTGCCTCACAACGGTCAATACAGGCCGTCTCTGCGTTGCTCAGAAACTCTCGAAGGCCAGCAGCGGTGTCATCGTAGAAATTGACAAAACGCTCACCAGCGATGCGGCTGTCATAAATACGTTCTTGTGCGTCGTCACCGTCACCGATAACGTCTTTCAAGTCGTGGTCATCGTTCGGAATGTCTGCCGTCTTGGTCTCGACACCACTGGTCGAGCGGTACTGCTGTAGTTGTTCTTCGCTTGCTCCTTCCGAAGTGGATTCGTTTTGGCTCATTGCATCCTAACAGAAGGAGGGGATACGTAAAAGGGTTACGAAGTTCTTCCGTCAGGCCACTTGTACGTGAACCCACTTACGGGCGCACGCATATATGAAAATAGTTCTTCAGTCTGTGACTTAGTAAACACCATAGACGCAGATTGCTTCACGAGCGACGACTGCGATGTGTTCCAGTTGGACGGAGCAGGTAGCCCTGAGTCTGTAAACAGACTTTCTACCCTATCTTTGATGTGATAAAATCCACTTGCTGCTATTCTGATGTGCCCTTGTGGGTGAAGTGTGCCATCACCACAGTACCAGTGCGTTAGAGCTTCTTGGGAAAGTTCAAAATCATTTGGAATTATTTTTTCGGGGCTGTACCAGACAGTAAGGTCAGAAAATGCACTACACCGTCTGCTCTGCCACATATATGTGTCAGAAAAATCATCCTCACTGTACTCTGACTCCTCGGCCATCTCTTCGGCGGTCCTGTGTTCATACACCCCCGCTGATAAAACTCCGAAAATATTTTCAAGCTCATAAAGATATTCTTTTTCCACACACGCGACCTGTAAGCGCGGATTAGCACCAGTTTGAGAAAGTGTTCCATCTCCAAGAAGTAGTCCGTGGGCTACTTGTTTTTGTTGTGTTGTCAATGAAATAGAACAACTCCCATTAGCCCAGTGTGTAGCTATTCGGGAATAATCGTTATGACAAACAGGGCACTCAATCATATAAAACAATTATGCCTAAAGGTACTTAAAAGTTTCGGTTAATGAGAACAGCGAAAAATCCCACAAGTCGTCCTGAACAACCCACTGTGTTTACCGCACGGAGCTATTCGTCTTTCTCGCGCTGTAACTCTCTGTCGATGCTGTCAGTCTCTTCGGTGAGTATCTGTGCGTCACGTTTTTCACGGAACATTTCTTTCTCGTGTCGATGCTCTGCTTCCTCCTTGAAGTAGAGGAACGCAGCGATGACTGCGGCAATCAACACGATAGCTAACACTGCCAGTACCAATGCTACTTTTGCGACCATTGCCTTTGGAAGTTAGCTCCGAAAAAACAAAAGTGTTACGGTGGGAAAATCGACAAAATTTTTTTAGCCGAGAGCCGTTAGTCGTCGCTCTCGTTCTCGTCCACGTCTTTCGTTAGCGCAAGGCCGTTGTCCGCGCCTACGTAGACAGTCTCTCCGTTCTCAAGAGCTTCAATGTACTGCTGCTCCAGAACAATCGGATGCTCGTCAAGGGCTTCTCCACGGATTTGCGTAGCCTCTGCGTCTGCCCGTGCTGCAATCCGAACTTCTTCGGCTTCGGCTTCTGCTTGAACAATCCGTCGCTGCTTCTCGGCTTCTGCCTGCTTTGCCTTCTGTTTTTCAACTTCGACTTGCTGTTTCGCACTTTCCTTTTCGTCAAGCGTCTGGTCAATTGAATCAGGCAGGTCAATATTCCGAATCTGGACTGCTTCAATAACAATCGGCTGGTCTTCAACATCACTTTCGAGAGCCTCTAAGCCAGTCTCTTGGAGTGCGTCTCGACCCTCTTGTGTGTAAATTGCTCCGTTACCAGTCGTTTGGAGGCTCGAAGCTTCGTCGCGTAGCACAGTGCGAATCGTCGGACGAATAAGTCGCTGCTCCATCTGACGCTCGTTGTTCCACTCAGAAACAAACTCGTCAGCTTGGTTTGACTTAATCCGGTATCGCACAGTAACGTCAACCTTAACGGAGGTTCCGTTAACTGTCTTCACGGTAATAGCATCTGCACGAGAGGCCTTCTCTCCTTCTCCTTGGCTATTACTCATTGTGTACGTGCGCGGGCGAATCTCGACCTCCTGCACGCCTTGCTGAATGGGGATAATCCAGTTCGCACCACTGTCAAGAGTGTTGCCATTTACTGCTCCCCAGTTCTTTTCAACGCCTGTGTGACCTTCTGAAACCTGTTCATACGCAGCAAAGCCGAGTAAGGCTGCGAAGACAAGGAACAAGGTTACGCCAATCGCTCCTGCTTTGAGTTTTGCTGACATTGCAACCAGAAGTAGGAGAGACAGACACTTATAGGTTACGAATGAAATCGCAAGACAGAGAAGTGTCTATCAGATATGAATAAACAGAAAAATACGACCGGCTTACAGGTCTCCCTGAATCGCGCTCTTCGCCGTCTCGATATTGCTCGACTTCTCACGAACCTCTCGGACACGCTCGACTGCCTCTTGCTCTTCTTCCTCGACCTGCGCTTCACGCTCTTCGAGAGCGAGTGCGAGGTCAGCACGAACACCATCGTGTTCACGGGCCGCAGCCAAGAGGTACTTCCCGCAGACGTACTCGTCAGCACGGTAAATCATATCCTCACTATCGCTGAACAGCTTACTCGGAATGAGAACACGCTGCCGCTCTTCACCACGCTCGTTCACGCAGTCCGCCACGTAGATGCCCTCACGAGGCTCGAAGACCTCGTTAACTTCGATTCGCTGTGCTTTCTGCACTCGACTGTCTTCCGCCGACCGGGTTCGGATTCTCTGTGACATTGCAATTCTGTATTGTGCTTCAGGTGTAATAAGACTTGTGTTATACAATCAGTTCGTTGCCGTAGGTATCATCTTCGCTCACACGCACGTTCGTGACTGTTGCGTTCGGTGGATACTCCATAAAGAACAGTCCTTCATCGGTCATCTCTGACATTGTAGCTGCGCTCGTGCTGCGAAGATGGTTCGAGACCTCTGCGTTCTGTGGGTCATAGTACACGCGCACGCGACCGACTTCTGTGGTCTCGATTCTCTCAAACTGCTGGACGGTCTCGTTTGTGTTGACAAGCTGTATGTCTGCTTCTACTGTCATAGCAGACAGTTATTCCCGCAAGTCCTTATAGCTTGTGAGTGCCCACAGCTTCGCCAAGAAAATCAGGTACTCTTCCTGTGAGTCTGACAGGCTTCTATCTGTCTGGACGGTTGTGTTGTCTTCCTCGAAATACCACGTTATCTGTACGTGTGAGCCGAACACACTGAACGAAACGTAAACGTTGTCCGCTTCGATGTGGTTATCGGGAAGCCGTCCAACAGTTTTCAAGTTAACTGTATCAGGATATGACATTTTTCCGGGGCCGTCCTTCCACTCACACATACTCTCTCCTGTTCGTCATAGCTGTTTATCACTCCGTAGGTAACTTTGTCTGTCGTCCCACTTTATACTTTCGACAGCGCACGTCCCCGCTTCGTCTGGCATTTCATCGCCAGCATCGAAGCTCACGCAGTCGGCTCCACACTGCTTACAGTGGCGCGTCCACGGCTGCTGAATCTTCTTCGAGCGGCGAACTTTTCCAGTCTCCCAACAGCCGTTAACACAGGCGAATCGGTACGGCTTGCGGTCTTCGTTCTTTCGTGGCGCACACGAAGTTGGGTCAGCCCCAATCTTCTCCGCCAGAGACTTCCAGACTGGGCCGTGAGACGCAAGCTCGTGGCCGTTCGACGTGCCGTTGCGAGTGCGCTTCGGGTACACATCGTGCTTCGCGTGCGCGACACAGTGTGCGACTTCGTGGAGTACCGTGTCCTTCCAGCCCATATCGTTCTCGTAGATGCCCTCGGCAATCAGGACAGTGTACTCACCAGTGGCGCGGTCAATCTTCGATTTCGGAACCCGCTCTCCAAAGACGTGTTCAGTCGCCCGCTGGTTGTACTTTGCCTGCCCACGACGCCGAGGCCAATCAGCAACAGCGACAGTAATATCATCGACGGAGAGGTGGTCAGAGAGCCAGTCGTTCTCTACGAAAGCCTCATTGACGACACGCCGAGCAGCATCCAGAGCATCGTTGCCGGTGCCGACAGGAGCGGAGGCCGCTGTGTTCACCGCGTCCGCAGTAGACACAGACGACGCCGCAGCTTCGCTACTCTCGGTAGGGTCGTCTCCGTTCTTGATTGCTTCGAGGTTGTTCAACGCTTGGCTGAGTTCGTCCGTCATTACACTCATACCTTACTCGGGGGAACATATAAACTTGTCGGGGAAACCTTTTTACCTTGTGCGCGCATACGTGAGTGTATGGTACGTAGCGATGAAGAGATTGAGTCTGCGATTGACCTGCTCGGTGACAGGTGGAAGTACAACAAACAGTCACCGGCTTCTCACAGAACGATTGAACGCGGGGCAACCGAAGCCCTCGAAGACGCCCTTGAAGACGACGTGGATACTGATATTCTCTATGAGTATCTTGAAGATGAGGGAGAGTATGATTCGGGGACGCTAATGGACTTGTTTGAGTTTGGATACACAGACGCAGTGCTGTGGTATTTGGAGAGGAAAACACTGACAGAGCGGATGGACGACGGCTACGACCCGGTTCTCGATGATGCGATGAATGTTGACTGACCACAACACTTAAGTGACTGCGACCGTTACTCTTTTATATGCCGAGTGTACAATCAAAGTCAGTCCACGAAATTAAACTCAACGGAGATGACCTGAGACAGTTACAGAACGGTCAGTCTATTGAAGTTGATATTGGGGATTCTATCATCAGACTCAACGCTACGGAGAGTATTGAACAATCTTACACGGAAGAACCATCACGGGAAGATGACGTAGACCTCGAAGAGTTAGAAGAAATCAAGCAAGAAGCTGATGAAGAAGCTGATGATAAGGGAGATATAGTGCCTGAAAATATGGAAGAACGAGATACAGGGGGAAACTCGACGGGGAGGAAGACGACAGCGGACGGAGAGCCGAAGCCGTTCACGAACGACGAAGTGAAAGTGGGGAACAAGGAGGAGAACCTGAGCGGAATGGTAAAGAAAGAGTGACGTTTTGGCAGCGTCTTTTTGGACGTTAGCTGTACCCCTCTGTAAACATCACTACTCCTTCTCCCCTAACTTCATTTGGGCTGATTGTCACAATTACATTTGCGCCGACAGTAATCGGTCGTCCGTTTCCGGGGCCACCGGCTGAAAGGTCTGCGCCGGGTGAGACAAGTGTTTCTGTCTCTGCTGCGGTGTCGTAGTAGCTCCCTTTGATATTCACTTTCGCACCCGCACTCGTGCCAAAGTTTTGTACGCGAACACCATCGACAAAGAATTTCTTTGGATTGACTGTCGGTTCTCCAACGTTAAGCTCGGGGTTTTCAGTCCGATATGTAAACTCTACCGAGTCATCATTGAACGATTTTTCCATAATCTTTGTTGCGACCTTGCGTAGCTCGTCTTTGTCTTTATTAGCATCGAGTAGCTCGTTATATAGTTGTGATGCGTTCATTGTATGTGTGGATATTGGCGGGCCGGGGATATAAGTCTTTGGCCGAAAGATTTAAATGTCTCCCGAACTAACGGATATGTATGTCAACGGCACCCGCACTGCCACCGGCAGACGACGAACAGTTGATGCAAGAGTGGGACGAAGCTAATCCAGAAGACCACTTACCAACGATTCCGGGGACGGCAGTTCTCGACAGTGTACAGGGGAACACGTTCCTATGGGATTCTCAGTGTAACAAGGGACTCAAGTTCGATGGAGACCTAATGAGTCGTGAGGACTACAAAACAGTGAAGCGAAACGATTAAATACTCCGGGTGTGTACACACAAGTGATGACATTCGAAGACCCATCAAAAGGAGACACAGTAGAGATTACCCACGACAATGGCAGCATCGTGGGGCAAGTCACGTTCCGAATCGGTGTCGAAGGAGACTTCGGAATCTCTGTAGACTCCGCAGGGCCAGACACAATCTACGCACGCACGTATGCGCCCGAAGTGTACACGTATGACGGACGGAGCCGCGACGTTCTTGGTGAAGTCGAGTCCATCCGCGTGGTGGACGAGTGAGCAAAACCCTTAAGTGTAAGTACGAGAAACATACCTTGTACGCAAATGACTGAAACTTGTACGACGTGCGGACTACCCAACGAACTGTGTGTTTGCGAAGACGTAGACAAGACTGAGACGACCGTTTCCCTTGACACAGAAGAACGTCGGTATGGGAAGGTTGTCACCCTCGTTAGTGGATTCGAGGGCAACATTGACGTGGAAGACTTGGCAAGCACTCTCAAGAGCAGCCTCGGCTGTGGCGGCACGGTTCAGGACGACGGAGCGATAATGCTTCAGGGAGAACACATTTCCAGAACGAGCAGTCTTCTGGAGGAAGACGGGCTGACTGTGAATGTCAAAGACAGTTAAGCGAGAACAACCGGGCGTCAAGACTACTGTTTCGGCAGCAGTGAAAACTCAACTGTACATCATCGCGCCCTCGAAAGAAGAGTATGAACGTCTCTCCGAGAAGGTGAACGAAGAACACGTCACTGTGTTCACACCACCGAGAAACGAAATCAATATTTCCCGACGACCGGCAGACGGGGAAATGATGATAGACTTGCGCGAAGAAGATACTGAGCCGGGGTGGGTGACAGCACCGTAGCACCCATCGACACACTTATTGTCTTGCGGTTCTAAGTGTTTGTGTATGCAAGACACATTTGTAAACGACGACTTTGAAGAGCAAGTAGAAGCAATTACTGATGAAATTGAGCGACTTGTTGATAGAGAGCATCACGACGGAGACATTGTGTACTCCGAGTACCGAGACGAGGAAAGCCCACTCGACCTTGAAGTAAAGATTACCGGAGCGTGGGCTGACCTGATTGGTGTCGCTGCGCTCGTTACACAGTCAGACTCGTGGACTGCCTGTACGTTCGTTCAAGGCGGCGAGTCTAATGAAGTGTATCTCGGCTTGACCTATCATCCAGACCCCGAGGGTATGTTCTCTGTGAGAGCTTACTGATAGATGCGTCGAGAAGTGAGAAGTGTGTTCACCCCGTAAAGTTAAGTGCCTCTGTGAACAAGGTCTGGTATGGAAGAGAGACCGACCCTCGCAGAACTGATGTACGAGCTTGCGGAATCCCACCGAGTGCGGGCTATCGCTGCTGACAGTGAGTTTGATAAAGGCGCGTGCGATGCGTTCGAGCGAGCAGCGAAGATTATCGAACAGACCGACGAGCCGGATAACTACGACGAGATAACCGTCGAACAAAAGCCGTAACTCTTTTGTGTACCACCCTCGAAGTATGGGTGTAATGGTCGAGTAAAGGCGTAAGATTTAAATAGTAGTATCTCGTAGTGCTAAGTATGGCACGAAATAAGAGTATTGCTGTATCTGAAGAAGAGCTTCAGATGTTAAAAGATGCTCGGTTGAAGCTTTTTAGCACAGACGAAGTACCGTATGGAGCTACTATATCGCGTCTCTGTGAAGAAGTTATAGATGACCAGTAAGTGTCCCACTTGCGGAGAAGTTTTTGAGTCAGAAAGCGGTATGAAGGTTCATCATACACAAGTACACGGAGAATCAATAAGGGGAGTTCTTGTAACGTGTGATAACTGTGGGAATGAAATTCGTATAAAGAAGTCAAGAAATAAACGGTCTGAGTACAATTATTGCTCGCCAGAGTGTCAGTATAGCCATCGCTCTGAATCTTGGAAAGGAAGAGACCACCCACATTGGAGCAAAGAAGCATTGGAGTGTAGTTTTTGTGACAAAAAATTTAAAGTTCCTGAGTATAGAAGCAAAGAAGCTAATTTTTGCTCACATAAGTGTTATCATAAGAGTATGGAGAGAGATGATATTAGGACTTATGGAGCTTCTTGGACTGAAATAGCTGATAGAATCAGAGAAAGGTACGACAATAAGTGCTTTGTTTGTAGAGAAAGCCCGGAAGAAAAGTTACCTGTTCACCATATAATTCCTGTGAGAGAGTTTGAGAACGAAGAAAATGCTCATTATGAAGAAAATTTGGTTGTCTTGTGTAGAAAACATCACAGAATTATTGAGTCCAGTGAGTCTGTTGAAGAGCAGTGCGAAAGATTTAATAAGGAACCGACAAAGAATAGTGTATGGAGAGAATAGATATATCGAACGAGTTTGACAGCTTGCCTGCTGTTGAACTACCAGAAGAGTTTCAAGGGATTGAGACCTTCGTAGTTGGTGGTTGGGTGAGAGATTTCATCAGAGGCAAAGGTTCAGCAGATATTGACCTGATGGTTTGTTCAGTAGAACCCAGTGAATTACGCTCCCGTGAGGGATTTACAGCTATCGAGAACGAAACGTTCCCCGTATTCACGGATAGCCTTGGCCGAGAGGTAGCCTTAGCTCGTGAAGAGCAGAATGATGGTGATGGACACACTGACTTTGAGGTGTTTGCTGTGCCTACTGACGTTCCTCGATTAGAGGCTCTTGAGAGAGATTTAGTCAGGAGAGACATTACGATTAACGCAATGGCTCTCAACCCCCGCACAGCGGAGCTATTCGACCCACACGGTGGGCGTGGCGACCTACAGACTGGAACCATCAAGCACGTCAGTGACCACTTCCGAGAAGACCCGCTTCGGGTCTTGCGTGGCGCACGTTTCGCTGCTCGACTTGACGCAGAAGTTGACCAACGAACGGCTGTGTTGATGCGTGACGTGGCTCCAAAGATTGACGAGCTACCCAAAGAGCGAATACGAATGGAGATGATGAAAAACTTCAAGCAGGCCGAAGACCCGGCGAAGTTTTTCAAAGTTCTCTCGTCAGTCGATGCTCTGGAGGTCAGCTTCCCGCGTTTACACAGGCTGCGAGACGTTCCCGCAGGGCCGCCTGAACACCACGCTGAAGGGAGTACCTTTACACACACAATGATGGTGCTTGATAAGATGTTCAGGTTCCGTGGCAACGACCCTGATGGGCTGCTCGCTGCGCTCACCCACGACTTTGGGAAGCTTGAGACGCCACGCGAAGAGTGGCCGTCCCATCACGGTCACGCAAAGCAAGGGCTTGCGGTCGCAGAACGCTTTGCAAACCGGCTATCAATGAGCAACCATCAGCGTCGGGTGATGCGTGACGCAAACCGCCACCATATGCGACTCCACAGCATCGAGCAGATGAACGAGGCCACCATCTTCGACCTCGTGGCACAGCTTCACGTCGAGCCTGACCTGCTTGTAGACCTCGCAGCAGCGGACTCGTGGGGCCGGATACCCGCGACGGGCTTCCCGAAAGAGCTTGCTCGTGAGCGGCTGAATCGGGCTGTACAGGCGATGGACGACGTGGGCGGTCGAGAGTTAATCGAGGATGGCCGAGACCCGAGCGAGATAGGCGGCGAGAAGTTCGGCAAGCTTCTCCGTGACCGGAGAATAGAGCGGATGCACGAACTTGCGGGTGAGCAATGAGCTTCACCTGCTGGTTCTGCGAGAATGAACGACCAGAAGATAAACGCGCACGCAACGGAGAGGACGAGTGTGTTCACTGCTGGCTGAACAGAACAAACAGGTAGCAGAAGTCTTAAGTACCTTGCTCTGTTAGTTGTCATCGTAGACAATGACAGACAATCAAGACTGGAAGTTCAACCTCGAAGACTTAGGCAATAGTGACGGAGATAGCGACAGCAGCGGAAGCAGTGGCAACTTCTCTGGACTCTCGACGCTCGGAATCTCGACAGTCCTGATGCCACTATCAGTCCTCGGTATTGTGGCGTTCCTGCAAGAGAGTGTTATCACTGCGTCGTTCGCAGCGATAGGTTTCACAGGCCTCGCGCTTGAGGCACTGGTTGCTGCGTTCTCAGTGTTGGGACTGCTCACAGTCGCAGGACTCGGCCTTATCGTCGGATTGACTGCTGTGGCTCTGCTTGTTGCGTTAGTGAAGCGGAGTGTTTTTGCAGCCGTATTCTTCCTGTTTGGCTTCCTGTATCTCGGCGCATCGTACACAATCGCAACACTATTCCTCGGCGGGCTGCCGCTGCTCGTGGGATACGTGATTGCTTCGACTATGTTAATTTATCTGGTATTTGTTGCTGTTGCGTTCCTCGCTGGCTCCGCAGTCATCGCTATCGTCGGGTAAAAATGCCTGTACCGTGGCTTTCAGACGACGACGCCTACGAGCATAATATATCAGAAAACAAGAACGGGTTTTACGAGTGTCAAGATTGTGGTAAGATAGCCACTGCGAAGAGTAAACTATCAAAAACCAAATGTATTGACGACTCGTAATCGAAAGTCTTTTTACTATCCCTCCACAAGTGTGGGTGTATGACAGACGAATACCCCGAGGCCGACGAAGCAGCATCGTACCTGCTCCGAGAAGCATCCAAGATGGACGTTCCCGAAGACGAGCTTGAAGACGTTGATTGGGACGAGTACAACACGGACGAAAACCTCGAAGACCACAGCATCACTGCGCCGGACACTGATGGGGAGGAAAATGATTCCTGATAAGAACCTTGGGTGGTTCGTGGTGTACGAGCCAGAGTCCAAGATTGCGCTCGTAGATGAAGTTGAAGAGGCTGACGATATTGAGATTATCGAGCGGTTCGACTTCATCGACAGTCTCTTTGTTGACGGAGACGAAGATGTTGTAGAAAATCTCGAAGACGAAGAGTTCGTTACGGATGTGAAAAAAGAGGGAGTCTGGACATAGTTATGAGTAAAAACTTCGGATGGTTTGTCGGATACAAGGATTATCAAAAAGCCAGTGCTATCCATCTTGTAGAATGGAAAGATAACGTTGAGGTTGTTGATGAATTTGACAGTCTCAACTCACTTATGGTTGAAGGTGATAAAGAAGAAATACAGAATCTCACAAACGAGTGGTACATCACTGATGTAGAGAAAGAAGGCACAGGTGTCCAACTGTAGTGTACACGGAAACTCTTAAGTCGTTGTGTACACAAGAATAGAGTGTAATGAGCAACAGAGAAGTGAAAGTCCTCGACAGAGAGAGCGGAAACACAATCAGTTTTAGTGGTGTGTTAGAGGTCGAAGAGACTCCAGAAGGTGTACACGTTGTGTACAACAACGGAGAAGAAGAGGCTACTGTGCCCGGCTCACTAAAAGATGACACGGGCTTTGAGGAAGAGAACAACATCCTCGAAGATGCGAACGACACCGTGGGTGTGCGCGCAGAAGAGTACGGCCCGCCGACTGAGAACTTTCAGGCGATTGCTGATATGTGGTCTGGCTACCTTGGAATAGAGATTACGCCATACGACTACAGCCAGATGATGATTCTCGCCAAGATTGGTCGGACGAAGACCGGCTCGCCAGACCGTGACACACATCAAGACGAGGCTGGCTACGCGCTGACGACAAGCCTCGTGAATCAAGACGGCAGCGACCCCGGCCCGTACCTCGGAGGTGAGTGATGCTACACGAAGAAGAGACCAGTCTCCACAACGCGATTAAGTCCACTGTCGCAGGCCGTGACGACTTACTCAAAGAGGAGCCAATGACAGACCACCCGCTTGCCGGACACTGCTATGTTGCGTCAGAGGCTCTGTTCCACCTCACAGGCGGCTACGAAGAGTGGTACGTCGAACGCACGTCTGTCCGTGTTGACAGCGAGTGGATTACCCACTGGTATCTTCGAGACCGCGAAGAGCTACACGTCGTTGACCTGACGGCTGAACAGTTTGGAGACCGAAAGATTCCGTATGGAGCAGGAGACCGAACGGGATTTTTAACACAGGAACCGTCGAAGCGTGCCCAAGAAGTAATCGACACTGTTAAGTAGCTCCAGTGAGAAGTGGGGTGTATGGGAATCGAACACGAACGTCGATTCTGGCAGGAGAGAGATGAGTACCACTACCTCGCTGAACTGTTCGATAACAACCGAGAGTATGTCTATCCCGACTTTATCACCAGCAACGGACAAGGCTGTCGGTTGTTCGTCAAAGACGATTGGGCTGTAACGTGTGTTAAGCACGAAGAGTATCGAGGCCCACCCATACACAACTGTTAAGTGTCTGGAGTACGTAGCAAAAACGGTATGGTTATTTCAGCCGCAACAGCAGAAGCAGTGTTGTTTTTTGGAGGAATGTTACTAAATGTATTCATACTTCCATCATTAATTGACAAAGACGCAGCAGTCCCGAAATGGCAGTCACTTCCCTCCGCACTCGCTCTCATAATCATCGCAGTCGGATATGGCTCTCTCGGTCTCTTCTGGCCGATGGCCTCTGTGCTGTTCGGAGCAGTGCTGTGGATATTGGTTGCCATCTTCAGAAGCACGTAACGAAAGACTTATTAGTGTACCCCGTTAACTATTGAGTGTAGATGAACCCGAAAACCATCGACACAAGCAATCCGCGCTCGGTAGAGGAGATTAAGTCTGACCTCGAAGACATTCCAGACTACTGGGGATTCGGATTCTTCGGAGAACACGACTTGATGATGGAACTCGCAGCAGCCTACGCAGAGCAAGACGAAGACGAGTGGGGTGACGAAGTTACACACCCCGACCTCGAAGAACTGTACCCGGAGGTCACGGAATGACAATGAGCCTATACCGGACTGACAAGGACGTATCAACAGCAGCAGCCGAAGTGCTGTTCGTCCTCGCTCCAGCCTACCTTATCGGTGTGTTCTGCGCCGGACTGTTGGGTGTCGCGTTCTCGTGGCAAGTCGCTGTCGTATTGCTTACAACCGCGTTCGTCGGCGCAAGTCTGGACGTGACTATAGGATAATGAAGCAACACATTGGACAACCAGTTGACTACAACGTAGAGAAGCTACGTGAGCTACGCGAAGAGGAAAAGCAAGACCAAGACGAAGACTCACCAGAGCCGAACTATGCGTGCGCGACGTGTGGCGAAGAGACCCACATCAGTGAACACAAACGGCGCGCACCTGCGTGGTGTAATGGCTGTGGGAAGATGAAAAGTCACGAAAGACTCCCACAAAAGTCTTAAGTGTCTCGACACGTAAGGTACACACAGTGTATGCCAACAAACAACACCGACTATGACTTCCCTGAAACGTGGGGTCTAATGTCAGACGAAGAGAAACATCATTGGTTCGTGCGCGAGCGCGTTTTCCGGCAAGCCTGTCGGCAGGATACAACTTTTGGCAGACGGTATCGCAAGGCTCAACAAGAGCAAGAGCGGCTTGACACAGACCAGTACCGGGTTGACGACGACGAACCGCTGAAGTAGCAGAAAAACAGTCTGTGTTTACCCCGAAAGGCTTTTTTACTATGCCCGTGTAAGTACAGGTGTAATGAGGAAATACCGCTACACGATTGGCGTGGACGAGCCGAACGAGCCGATGGCGATTGGAGAGGCCTGTCTCCGCATCCGGCTTGGTGAAGAGTTGTTCAACCGACACGAAGACTACGAAGGTGAGATGCCGATTCACACGACACTTCACGAGGTCGAGGCTATCGAAATGAAGACAGGCCCGAAATACGCCGTCCAGCTTACCTTCTCGGCACACAGAGCATTGCCATACAGCAGTGTTGCTGGCTTCGAGATGGTTGAGCGCGTCGGAGGTGAGACCGATGGTTGATGGATTCGAGTGCCCTGAGTGCGGCGTTGAGCGCAAGGGTGGCACCTTCGTCCTCGGTCATCACTTCTGTCCAGAGTGCGGTATCAGGTTCACAGACGACGGTGAGATTATCGGAGAGGGTAGGGTATGACCGCAGAAATAGTGCTGGAAGACGGTACTACGGAGACCTTCGCTCGTGTCAAAGTAGATGATGGTTTCGTTCACTGCTTTGAAGAGAGCGAATCACCAGACAGAGACGACTTCGACGCAGCTTGGGAGTATTGGACTGTGATACTTACCCGGCTGATGATGTTCACTTTCCAGTCACCATACTATCACAAAAAATCAATTCCCGAATCACGAATCAAGGAGCTTCAGGTATGAGAGAGCGATACATCGGTCTGGAGCCGACGCTTATCTTAGCCCTGATAGCCGGGCTTCTGGCAGGCTGTCTGTTGGTCTTCGGGATTTTCGTCCCGTACCTATAACGGAAGCCTTAAGTGATACACGGCACAACGAGTAAACACAGATGAACGTAGAAGACAACGAGTACATCTCCTTCACGAGCATCGGGCCTGTCATAGAGCTTCCCGATGGCTCTGAAGTGACAGTGAACGTGTCTGACGTAGACACTGGTGGATTCGAGCATAGCCCCGGAGACAAGATGTTGATGTACGTGTCGCACCCATCGGAAGAGTACGCAGTGTACGGCGAAGAGTGTGATGGAGCAGACGCCGCTGTCACAATCGAGGAAGTCTGATTCGACAGACCTAAATACCTGTACCAACAAAGAGTAAACACGATGGAAGAGAACATCACCGCGCTCGAAGATATGCGCCGCCTCAGAGACGAAGAGCTTCGCGCACTCAAAGAGCTTCACAGTCGTTCACGTTCCTCCAGCGAGGAGGAGCGTGAGTGATAGCAAATGAGCGACACCACCACAGACAACCCGATGTTGACCAGCACGCCCGATAGCTACGACGAGGCCCACTTCACGGACGACGAGGCTGCCGCGCTGTACGACAGCTACCTGATGCTCCGTGACGCTGGCTTCGACGCCACAGAGTTGACGCCGTTGGCGTTCGCTATCGCGCACACCACCGTGTACGACGGCACGGCCCCCGAGAGGCTCTACCAGCACACCGACGCGCCCGAGAACCACGGCTCCGTCGAGTAGCTGTAGGGTCGTAAAAAATTTTATCGTTCTTCAATGAACCCCATTCCGGTCTACAGCGTTTGACGTGACACGCACGAACTCTGCGTTGCGTCGCGCTTCGTGGAGATTGTGACCGCCACAGTACGAGCAGGTCGAGCGGATTGACTCGGCCCAGTCCTCGACGCGCTCTGCGACAGGCTCTCGGTCTCCGTCGAGGTCTCTCGTGTCACCTTCGGTCGCACCCGAGCCATCAATCTCGTCGGAGGCAAGGCCGTACATCTGGCCGTCGTTGGGAGCCTCGGCACACTCAGCGAATAGTCGTCCGTTCATCACTGCGTCCGCACCAGCCATCAGAGCCTTCGCCATATCACCTGAATTACGCATCCCACCATCAGTAATGATAGATGGGCGCTTCTTATCAGGCATAATCTTAAAGCTGTCGAGAGCCTCTGAAACCCTCTGTGTAGCTGTAATCTGTGGGACACCTACACCCGTCTTCTCGCGTGTCGTACACGATGAACCGGGGCCGATGCCGACCTTGATGGTGTCTGCTCCGGCTCTGGCGAGGTCTTTCGCAGCCTCTTTGGTGGCGACGTTTCCCGCGATAATGTCCACGTCAGTGGCGCGTGACACGTCGTGTACGGTGTCGAGAGCTTTGCTCAGGTGTCCGTGGGCCGTATCTACACAGAGAACATCTGCGCCAGCCTCTTCCAACTTTCGCGCGGTCTCTGTGTTCACCCCGTCGATTCCGATAGCTGCCCCGACCGGGCCATCAACGTTGAACACCGCGTCTGCTCGTTCGCGTATATTCTCGAACCGACCGTGGCGAGGGATAATACCCAATCCGCCGACGTTTGCCAGTTCTTGAGCAAGTGTTGGGCCTGTGACAGTATCCATCGGTGCTGCGACGAACGGCTGGTCAATCGTTATCGAGGGCGTTACACTCGTTGATAAGTCCACTCTGCTGCGGCTCTGGACGGTAGAGTGCTTCGGCCTGAGTAACACGTCATCGAACGTGAGTGCTGTTTCCATAACCGTCTGAATGTACACACGCCGCACATATAAGGCTTTTCTTTGCTTTACTCTTCGGGCGACGAAAGCCTTTTACATATCCCCCTGTTACCTATGGGTGTAGATGGAACCCAACCAACTTACCGCTGACGAGGTTCGCGCACTGGACGAAGGCGATTACATTGTCGCAGAGCTTCACGACGACGAGTATTGGGAACAAGGTGAAGGCCGTGTGGTGAGTGTGAAAGAGTGGGACAAGGGGACGGTCACGGTGTACCTTCACGCCCACAACCACACCGCAGAGCTTCACGTCCCGGCTGACGCACGGGCAGGACTGACGCTCGACGCACGGACGAATCAAGCCACAGACCTACGAGTGACCAAAGTTCGCAAGCCTCCGTATAATGAAGATGGGTGACGACATTGCGGCAATCGTAGCCGGTACGCTCACAACTGTGTGGGTGTATGTCATTTTCTCGTTAGCACCGCTGGTCGTGATAGCGAAGGGAGCTATTGCGTTCCTCACAGCCGTTGTGATTGCCAGCCTGCTATATGCTGCGTACAACCGATACACCTGACGCAGCGAGCGAGTCTGTGTTTACCCCGAAAGTGTTAAGTACGTCACCGAGTAAGTACAAGACACAATGACAGAACACGGCCACACGTTCGACCCCGAGAGTGACGAAG
>Ga0209945_1000317_pt1 | contig 17004 bp, 8 predicted proteins | sample SalPonR2_A_D2_MG_FD_185703 | JGI IMG/M metagenome (GOLD analysis project Ga0209945, IMG submission 185703) | Salt pond soil microbial communities from South San Francisco under conditions of wetland restoration - Salt Pond MetaG R2_A_D2_MG... ...
GCGTGAAGCAGAGATTCACCTATTCGGGCTTTCCCGGATGCCGCGGGGCGCGGCATCCGGGCTGTAGCGCCCATGACTCGACTTCTTTCGCACACGGACCAGTCAACAGAACGTGCTCTGTGGCACGGAATAGCGGTCGGTCTCTTGCGCCCCATGTCTTAGTTCACGCGCTCATGGCGTAGCAGCGTTTCCATCGAGTCAACAGAGCAGAACACTCAGCGGTCGAACTCAGGAAATGGTTTCTCGCCGCTTACACGTACATCCGCTTCAACACGAGTCTCAGGCAGCTAGACGTAGAGATTGACGTTTCCTACAAGACGATCTACCGGTGCATCCAGCGCTTGTAGGAATCACTGGACGCGCCTCAACTCCATCTCAAAGGTCCTGTTTTTCGTGGAGTCGGAGGGTGAGTGAGTAGGCGGTTTTGTTTTCGGCGTAGAAGGCGTAGATGAGGTCTTGGCCCCAGACAGTGTCACCTTCGGCGTGATCATAGAAGTTACTGACGCCGGGGACGAAGTTCCCGGCTTTCTCGGTGATCGTGCCGTCATCGGATTCAATGACACAGTGTGAATATCGTCCTACTTTTTTACCCACGCTTTATTAGAGTATACATGGTCTCGAATCATCTGCTCGAAGGCATCGATTTCTGCTGGGCTCCACTCTGTTTCCCAGACTTCGTCGGCGTCAGTAAATACGAGTGACGCCTGAACAGAGCGACCCGTATTCTGTTGGTGGAGTGCAACGGCGTATGCTTTCAGCTGATTCGCGTAGTAGTCAGTGTCGTCCTCAATTTCGTCAGAGGTGACGTGTCCGGTTTTGTAGTCGATGATACGGTATGTGCTGGGCGTGACGATCAGGTGGTCGATGTACCCAGATATTTCTCCGTGGTCAAAGTTAGCAGTGACATAGAGTTCGTCGTACTGGTGTTCGTCGTCACCATCTGCTGTTTGGGATTCAACGTATTTGATGCCTCGCTCAGCATGGGTTCGGACGCGTTGGTGTAACTCATCGGTCAAGGAGACGTTGGCGTCTTGATCAACGAGTGTCTGTTCCATGAGGGAACCCCACTGCTCAGTGGGGGGGTGGAGCTCGCAGATCCGGTGGACAAGTTCGCCGAAGACTGTTGGACTAATTTCTTCAGTCGTCGTTGATTCTACCTCAGGGTTATCAACCTGATTGCGTTGGGATTCGTCGCCGTGTCGCGTGTCCGGGTTCTCACGATCGACAGTATCTGGGTCTACGACAGAGATGGTGCGTGTCTCTTCGTTACGTTCGAGCTCACCGTAACCACCGAGGAGGGCGGCGAGATCCGTTGCTGAGATGCGGAACGTTAGATCCGGGGCTGGAGGGGTAGGCGAGAGTTCGACGGTCGGTGTGGGGTCTGGGTCAGAGTCAGGTTGAGTTACTGGTGGTGTCGGGAGTGACACAGTGTAAATGCCGTCGCCGTATGTACGTTCGACTCGACGGTCACTGTCGAGTACCGCCTTGATCTCGTCTGGGAGGAGCTCTGGTTGGACCCAGTCACGCCAACTTGACGCGTCTCCAGGATCAGCCGTCTCAATGTTTGTGAACGTCTGGTCGCCGTCAGCGTCGTCAAGGCTGTGTGTCCCGCTCAGGAGAAGGTGGTCACGGGCGCGGGTACAGGCAACGTAGAGGACACGTTTCTCTTCGGCTCGTTCTTCGGCGCGTCGCTGGTCACGGATGGTCTGCCGGGCAAGCGTGTCTTGTAAATCAAACGCGTCATCAGGAGATGGCGCTTTCATCCCGACAGCGTACTCGTCGCCGATCTTTTCGAACTCGACTTGCCTGCTACCAAGCGCAGCTTCGTTATTGAACTCTCGGCTGAGGCCAGGGACGGCGACGACCGGAAATTCAAGACCTTTCGCGTCATGGATTGTTAGGACTTGCACGCCGTCACCAGTCGTGTCAGCCTCGCTTTCCCGGTTCTCAATGTCGATGCGCCTCTCTATCTGGGAGACGAGCGCGGACAGACTGCGAACGCCATCGTCAGACCAGCCACGGAGTTGCTCGCGGAATTTTTCGACATTCGCCCGGGCTTGCTGCGGACGTTCGTCACCGCTGACGCTTACGAGGTAGCCGGTATCGTCGATGATTCGGGTAAGGTAGGCGGCCCACGACCCGTCGAATCCGGCAACACCGTCTGCGCCGAGTCCAGCGAGCTGTCGCCAGTCTTGGAGCGTCTCGTAGACCGTGGTGAGTTCGTCGGTGTCCGTTTCAGCGAGTGCGTCCCACAGCGGTTCGTCGTGGAGTTTGAGCCTGGCGAGGGTGTCGTCAGTTAGGCCAAACAGCGGAGAACGAAGCATGGCGTACAGAGCGCGCTCATCACTGGGGTCGGCAAGCGCACGCAGTAGGTTCACGAGCGCAGTGATTTCTGGCGTGTCATAGAACCCAATGCCAGAGGCGACAGAGTACGGAATGTCGACGTCTTCGAACGCGCGTTCGTACTGCTTCAGGTGCGTGCGACTGCGGATGAGCACTGCGATATCACTCGGCTCAACGGCACGCGGCGTCGGCGGTGACTCGTCGTCGTTATCGGCTGTATCGTCTATTTCCTCATCCGGTTCGGGATAGACTTCGACCGGGTCAGCGAGGAACTGCGAGAGGCGGGAGGCGAGCGCCATCGCTTCGAGTTCTGCGTCGTGTTCTGGCGTTGCGGTTGCGAACTTAGGGAAGTAGTCGAACCGCTGCTGCCGGTATGTGTCATCAGTCGGGACCGCGAGGTATTCAACGCTCCCGACACCGGCGTGGTCATCGCGGTGTGGTGTGAGTGACTGCGGGGCTGCTTCGTACGGTTCGCCCTCCTCGTCGAACACGGTTTCGAATAGTTCGTTAATCGTTTCGAGGACGACGGGTAGCGTTCGGAAGTTCGTCGATAACTGGTCGCCGCCCGTCTCGTCCGATCCGTCAGTCTCGATTTCGGCGGCGTCATCATCCTCGTTCGACGTCAGTGTCTCTGCGGTGTCGCGGAAGACGGTGACGTCGGCGTTGCGGAACCGGTAGATGCTTTGTTTGATGTCGCCGACGACGAACACGTTCTCGGCGTCAAACGTCTCACGATCACTCGCCGTGAGAAGCTTCACGAGGTCCCACTGCCGCGGGTCAGTGTCCTGGAACTCATCGACCATCACGTACGCGAACTGGTCACAGAGCTCGTCTCTGATGTGTGCGTTCGCGTCGTCGCTGAGAAATTCTACGGCGTAGGTGATCTGGTCGGTGAAGTCAACGACGTTCTGCTGGTCTTTCCGAGATTCGTACTCAGCGGCAGCGACCTTGGTGAGCTTGGCAAGTGCGTGTACGAACGGCCAGCTGTTCGCTTCGAGATCGAGATCAACGGAGACGACGAAATCCTCCGGGCAGAGCGCTTCGACGAGGGTTGTAAACGCATTGTCGAATGTGTCTTTTTCGGGGTGACCGTCCCAGTGTTTTTTCGCGCCGGTGTACCCGGCGTACCGTTCACCCTTGCCTGTTGTGAGGTGCGTGCCGAGCGCCGCGACGAGAGTTTGCTTGCTCGCTGACGGAACGCCGTCATTATACCCGTCCTCAAGTAGTTCGACGACACCGACTGCGCGTTCCCACTTTGTCCCTTCGGTGCTGATGTGAGGCGGATTTTTGACGAGCCGGGTGAGTGTTGTCGCCGCTGCGACGAACTCGTCGTCGGCAAGTCGCGCTGCGGCCTCCTCAGCATCGATCGGGTGGAGTTCAGACTTGACGTAATCGAGGTACTCTGCTTGTGATGCGTCACACCATCGGGCAGCCCATTCCAGGCTTTCCGGGCGTTCACTGAGAAGGTCACACAGGATGTCGTGTAGTTGACTACGCGAGAATCGCCGTGCCAACGTCTGAGTGGCTTCATGTGTTTCATACTCTTCGAGAACCGTGGTGACGGTGTCATTGATGAGTGCGTTCGTCTCGGTCTCATCGAGCGCGTCGAACCCAGGATCGACGGCATCAATCGTCAATGCATGTTCGCGAAGCAACCGTGAACAGAATCCGTGGAGCGTGTGAATGTACCCGTCTTCGAGTTCATCAGCAATTGTTCGCCACGCCTCAAACTCGTCGACGTCAAGACTGGCGATCCGGTCGGTGATTTCGGCACGAATACTGGCTTCAAGCTCGTTCGCCGCCCGCTCGGTAAACGTCGTCGTGAGGATATTCTCCGGAAGTAACGGCGGCGCGTCAGCCCCAGTCGTCGAGTCAGCATCGGCGAGCGCAGCTTCGAACATTCGGACGTACCGCGCGGTGAGCGTTGTCGTCTTCCCTGTTCCTGCTCCAGCTGTCAGCGCGACGTTCCGGTCCAGTGTGTTAACGGCAGCCTGCTGCTCGTCAGTCAACTTTTCGTAGGAAACCATTGTTACTCCACCTCCACGATGTCTGCGACATCAAGATCACGCGCCATTGGCGGGACGTACACGGTGTCGTCGCTGTCCTCGATTTTATCCATCGTCTCGCGTCGTTGATGCGGGCGGACATCACAGACATCTGCGTAGTCACAGTACCGGCACCCGGCATCTGACGGGTCTAGTACCGTTGGGTGGAACCGGCCATTAGAAAGCGCTGCTGTGAGCGTCCCTAACCGCTGTGGCGTCTGCTCTTCGATGAACCGTCTAAACGCGTCGTGCGTTTCGATATCTGGGTGCGAATGCCGCAACAACGGTGTTCCTGGGTCGTCACTTCCAGCCCACGCGGCCATTTCTTGGGATGTGACGAGACCTTTCCGAGAATTAACTGAATTCGGTGGCGCGACTTGGTAGTATGCACCGCCGACCGCTTCAATGCTATCGAACGCGTTCTCCGCCATCAACGCGTACAGCGGCAGTTGGAATTTGACGCCGAGAAGTGCCTCACGCGCACTCGGGATGGTACTCCCAGTTTTGTAATCACGAACAACGAGTTGCGTCGGCGTCGTGCCGGGGACGGTTTCGACACGGTCTATCAACCCGTGAATCGGGACGTCGCCGTGTGGCGTCGAAACCACAGCCGGGTCATCTTGGACGGGTGTTCCACCGGTATGCGGCGTGCCGATCCGTGCTTCGAACCACGTCGGCCGAGCGGTCGCCTTCGACAGCTCGTCAGCCTCGTGATGTAGAAACCGGTAGAATAACCCGCGTGCTACTGGACGACCGTCCGATATCGTTTCATCGGGCCCATAGTACGGATTCGACGCCGACGTACCGAGCCCAGCAAGAACCTTCGTCAGCCACTCCTCGTGGAACCCGGTCGTGTCGTACTCATCGAATGCCTCGTCAAGCTGGGACAGCGCAACGCGGAGTAACGTCACCTCACGATCTGCAGCTGTCCCGCCAGGATGGACAGGTTCTCCAGCAGTTGACTGACGTGCGAGGTAGTAGTGTTCGAAGACATCGTGGAGGAACGAGCCACGATCACCAGCATGCGGTTCTCGCGTAATTTCGTCCGGGGCCTCGATACCGAGCACCCGCTGCATGTAGTATTTGAACCCGCAGGTTGCGTACGTTTCCAAGCGACTCGGACTGTACGGTTCACGCGCTCCTCGATCGTGGACACGACCTACCATTTCGGGACTCAACCGCCCGTCATACGCGGTGAGCTCGGTACCCGAGCGCGCTTCCGCGCATGTTGTCCCGGACTCCATGCGCATACGTTGAGTTGTATCAAACGTCCCAGCCGTCACCGCATCATCCAGCAAGTGACGAGCTGTGTCCAGACCAGCATCACCGACGACACGCCCGATTACTCGCTGTGCATCTTCAGCACATCCTGGTGTTGAATCGTCTGCCTCTATCGTGAGAGCATCGACGTCACAGACACGCCGAAGTTCTGTAAGGAAGTCTGCCTCAACAAATGGGTCGCCAGCGAGACTTCGCTGTGGCACCGAGAGCTGGAGTGATGCTGCGCTTCCAAGCACGGCTCCAAGGTGGTACCGTGCTTCAGCGGAAACGTCGCGTTGTTCGAAATCTGGATGGGAATCGTAGATCGGTTTAGCGAACGCCGTCTGATCTGGGTTCGACGGAACGTGCGATTCGGTCATCCCGAGGACATAGACGTGTTCAAACTCGTAGGCCAGCGCCTCACTCAGCGGACAGACAACAACCCGTCTATCAGGCGTGCTCGCCGCATTCGGTATTGAGATACCAGCGAGAGCGCGCTCCAGCCGGTCAACCGTGTTGCCAATTCCCGGATCTGCGGCCGGCTCGGTCAACGCCAAGGTTTCAACCACTCGGTCAAGCCTCTCCCGAGCGTGGCGTTCACGACGGCGGATCGAATCAGTCAACTCCCGACCGTCGTCAAGTGCGGCATTCACCCCGACTCGGTCAAATAGTTCCTCAAGTTCTTCGTTGAGGTCTGACAGCGACGCGGCTGTGAGCGCGTCAATATCCCGGAGTACTGATTCGATTGCTGCTGCTGCCGCGTCATCTATGTGGGTAAGCGCCGAGTCCAACCGGTTCGTGTCCAGACGTGCCGCGACGTGCGTGAGTTCTCGATGATCGACCTGTCTCTCCTCGTGGGAGACGCTGACCAATGGACTTGTGAGTAAATCAAGCATCGAGTCAATCGTTCTTCGGTCGCGCCCTAACTCACAGATCGCCTGGACAATCTCGCCGAGTGCTGTTTCGGTAAGCGGCGTATCCGTTTCAACTGTGGCTGGGATGTCGTACGCCTCGAACACATCTTGGAGTTGCTCACCGTACTCAGTTTGGCTCGTGAGCACGACGCCGACGTCGTCCGGGGACACACCATCTCCAAGTCGGGAGCGAATATCACGAGCAATGAATCTGATCTCGTCAGGAACCGTGGCTGGCTTGTGGACGGTCATGGTGAGATCGTCAGCAGCGACCTGGTCTACTGCTGGTGCCTCCTCAGGATGCCGGAACAAACTTCGCACAATGCGCCGCTGCGCAGATGCTTCATCGTCTGTAGGGTAATCAATCGATGTGCGTGTGAATCCGAGTTCGCGGTACGTGTCGAGTACACGCTCTGCACCGCGATCAACGCCTAGTACCGTGTCTGTCTCTGTTTGGAGCGGGAGAAGTGCGATTGTCGGCCAGGTATCTGCGATACAGTCGAGGAGCTCTCGTTCTAACGCATCAAACTGTGTGAATCCACCGACAATTACAGCCTCAACGGACGGAAATGCCATATCTGGCGGCGCGGCTGCGTTGACAACGTGATGCATTCGTTCTGTCCGGTAGGTGTCCGGCAGTTCGTTCTCGAGGATTTCCCTGCGGGCGTGTTGGACTGCATCTGCGAACTCACCAACATGCTCGGCACGGTCTGGAACGCCTTCTGCGACTAACCGGTCTCTCATCGCGTCCGCCGAGAGCAACCCAGCGAATTCGAGTTCAGTAAACAGGGATTCTGCTTCCTGAACTAGCCCAGATCGCGGGAACCGATCACCGGTATACAACGGATTGGATTGTGATTCAATACCTTCGACGCCGAGTTCAACGAGTCGGAATAGCAGCGGCCGATCGATATGGGTGACACGGCCTTTGAACTGGTCGTGCTCGTACCACCTTGTGACGAGTTCGTCGAGCGATTCGACGCGGAGTGCAGCCGACGGACCAACATCACGCCATCGCTCACGGGATGGTTCCCGTGGCTGATCTTGCGGCGTCAAATAAAGAATACTCTCAGGATGCGTATCGACGGTAGTAGCGGCTTCATGAAATACATGTGATTCAAGACTTGGGAGAGATGGGCCGGTGACGAGCTCCCGGTTATACATACACTGGATCAGAACTATTGGCAGTATGAATCTTGGGTCAAAGTTGGCGTTAGTGAACATGTTGTAAATCTATGTGCTCCACAGCAACTGTCGGGGGAGTAGAGACACGCTACACCAGAATGTGAGCAGAATACGCTCCACGAACAGTAGTCGGTCGGGAGTTGACCAATATGCCCATTACTCGTCGGTGGCTTGCAAAGTTGGACTTCTACTAGTGGCAAGCTCGGAAGCCACCCCGATTGAGTAAGAGGAACTGATCTCGTTATTCGCGTTCTGCAGCCGGCACAAGATTGTGATGACGAAACCGCACTGGAAGGGTGGTCTCTGTATCAACGCGCCGGAGTTCGTATCGGTGGCTATCAAGCGGTCGCCCTGTCTCAGTTCCTAGATCATCTGGTACATCAGTAATGACCTCACAGACGAGCCCGTGATACTTGACGTCAGTATCTGACTCGCCTAGATACACGCGTACGTGATCCCCTGGAGCATACGGGTCTGTCGCTGGCTGGGGGATATCTTCCATATGCGATGTACACAGATTGCTAGCTTGAATGTGGTGGACGCCATACCGTTCTCGGAGTTATTAACCAACAGTATTCCTGTATACAATGGAATTGTTGGTTAACCTTACCTGCCATCATAACCAACGACGGTGCATCCTTCCGGCAGAAAATCTGACGCAGTACTGCGCTTTGAGGTTGCGGCTCCTATCCCGACTTGTGGCTTAATGCTAGACGTGTAACCGTTGAGGAGGAAAGTATGGCGTCTGCTGGAAGCGTTTCTACGTTGTTGAGGAGATCATCTCACGTCAAGCGAAACGACAGACTGGCGATTCAGTACTGCGAGACAACAATATACGCGCGTACGTGGAACAAACTACGAGTAGCTTCAGCGCACGAGTCGTGAATGAGTTCGGTGACGGCACCACCGTCTAGATCGCGCGCTGAGTACCCTCTCTATCAGGTGGGGGAGAAGCAAGGGGCAGGCGGGGATTATGGATAAGACATCCTTGCTTCGTACGTAAATTGTTCCGACGGAATAGAAATCTCTTCGGATACACGCGACTGTGCATGATGATTCAGATCCCAGCCCACGAGCTTTGGTCCCGCTAGTAATTGATAGTTGATCAATATCGAGATTTAGTACAAGATTTTATACTTTTACAGGATAAGTTACTACGTATGTCGTCGAGAGTCACCAATTCATTTGACTCGTGTCCAGAGTGTGAATACGCGTTTAGACATGTCGAATCTGTCCACCCGCGAAAAGGATACAACGTCTTATGGGAATCTGCTGAGAGCTGGAAGATCGAGTGCAAAGGGTGTGATACAATATCCCACGTCCAGCGGTGAACCGTCTCAAGATACGACATCAGCATCTGACTCGCTCAGTCCTGTCCGCAGTTACCTTTTCGTACGGGCTTTTTGTATTTATGACACCGGTTTAAACGGCTTAGTGAGAATAAGTACCTTTTCGACGCGTTCGCGGTGCTGAAGTAGTCACTGCTAGCTTTCAGTTCCTACTTCAGTAGGTACAAAAAGTACTAATTATCTTTATCGTGATCGACTAATGTGGTGAATTCTCTCCACTATTCTATTCGCATATTCATATAGCCGCCTTTCACTACTTCTTCGAATCGCTGGGATTCAACGATCTCGTTGAGTGCAGTCTCGGTCCTAACGATCTGTTCGGCGGCAATCGCGGTTCTCGACGGCCAGTTTGGTGTTCCAGGATCAGGAACGGAAACCAGCCGGATCACATACGGGATATTTCCGTCCCGAACGAACGCCTTCGCTTGGCGATACTCATTCGTCGTGAGGCGGAAGCCGAACGGCGGTGTCGTTCCGTTGACAGCCTTGACCTCGACGGGAACGAACCCGAGGCCAAAATCGTCAGCTCTTCGATCATCCGACAGCGGCCCAAGTGGATCGATGACGTCAAATCCAGGACCGCGCTCCATCGTGACGTTTACCAGTCGAACGAGCGAGAACTTGGAGAACGACTTTGCGTCGACTTCAGTTCGCCAGTTGCGTATCATTGGCCTATCTATTGCGGATATATCTTGCAACAGCGGGAGAAGGTCAGACGACCAGACGTTCTCAACATGCCACTTGTACGAGTGTTCCTGCTGATCAGAATGTAACCGCTTGAACCGGGAACGGAACTGTTGAATATCCCCAGCAGGAGGTTCATCGATCCATGTCGCGAGTCGATCAAGAACGCCGGCCATAACGTATGCTTCTGCCTGTTGCCCTCTCCCGCGATACTGGGTACTCCCGCCGCCGCTTCCACCACCGGTTGAGACAGATAGTGATTGGTCACTAGCAGCCATGCCGACTGTTTCTGGTACGAGTGCACTGCCCGAGCTACTACCTGCGATGTCATTATTAGCATCCATCGCAGTCGCAAGATCAGCAAACGCTCGCTCCTGGTGATCTTTGGCTCCCCGGTCGGTTTCTGGCTCGGGAATCGTTCCTTCTTCAACGTAGGTAGTGACCAAACTATGCCAATCGAACTCGACATCTGGGAGGTCGGTGTCAATCTCCTCACAGACTGTCTCGACGAGGACCTGAACACGGTCGTTGATACTAACGTGCGCAACGAGTGCAGGACAATCGAGTTCCGTTGCGTACGACTCGGGAATGGGATCTAACCAGTTCGGGACTGTAGACGAATGGAGTTCCCGAAGTCGGTCACTCCAGGTGTCGAATTCAGTGAGTTCCACAGGCTCCGTCTGCTCCCAGAGTTCAGCAACAGTCTCAAGGCGCACGTAGCTTTTCCTGGCAGCAGTATCGAACGGTGGGCGTTCGAGCGCAGCACGCTGGTCGTCGAGCCAATCGATGACGACAATTGCCGTTGTCTTGTTGGTGTCCTGGCGTTCTAGTTCACGGATCCAGTGTGTAACCGTCTCGGAGAAAACGCCAGTAGCGATGAACTCCAGCTCCTCTGGAAGCGCTGCATGGAGGTCTGTGATCCACTCTTCGATGGCCGGATCGAGATCAGTTAGATTTAGCTCGACATCGGTTCCAGGATCCGGTTGCTCGCCCGTCGCACACCACTCACGGACGATCTCTATCGTTTCGGTGTCTGCATCCTCGAGCGCACCGAGAAGCGGATCCGCATCGCTTGGCGAGTAGTCAAGTTGCTTCAGCAGGTCATTAACTGCTGTGACGTCTCGTTCAATCGACTGGAGTGCGTTGGATCCAAGTACCCGCTTGACCGTGTCAATCGGGAACGTCCGTTTTTTCCACCGTGATTCGAGTTCTTCAACTTCGACATCGCTTCGAAGCGCCTCCCGGAACGTAGCGACCTTCGTCGGACGTTCAACGAGTAAGGCAATCCCCATCGCAAGCTCTTGTAACGAGAGTCCTTCACCGGCTTCTGCAGCATTCAGTAGGAGGGCCTCTTCACTGTCATCAGTTTCATAGAGGGCAGATGCAGGATCTGAAAGCTGTTGAAGCACCTCGTCGGGGAGTACCTCTACGACCGCCATGTTCGCCGCCGCAGTCGAGAGGGTCTCGGCTGTGTCTACAATCTCTTCTTCATCCGAGCGTTCGGTCGAAGCAACGAGGAGATCCTGCCGTTCCGTTAGTGCCCGCTGGAATTCAGCGATACGATCGCTGTATTGCTCAGTCACGAGATTCAGTCTGTCGTCCTCGAGGTCGAGAACGAGCTTCGATGCTTGCAGTTGGTCGACTCCGAGCGCGGTCGCTAACTGAACGAAGGGACCGCTGGTTGGACGGGAAAGGATGTAGTAGTCGTCCTCTTCAGCGGTTTGCAGCTCCCACGGCTTGGGAGATTGATCTTGATAGTATCGGATCTGATCCGCATTGTTTTGAATCCATTCGATTGGTGCGGTCAACCACTGATCGCCATCACGCAGCGGAAGATGCGTCAGTGCCCCCCAGTCGAGCTCGTCTCGATGTTCGGCTGGATCGTCTGGGAACTGCCATACCAGCGGTTGCAGAAGCTGCGTATACGCCTGGTTCCAATCGTTGATGCGCTCGCCAGGAATCCAGAGACGAGCTGGCCCGTCCTTCGGTAGGGAGCCGTCAACCAAGACGGCCTGGAGTTGCTGTAACCGTCTCGTTGCACCGGTTGGGCCGAGATCGCTAACCGGGCCAACACCGAGTGTAGCAAGCACCTCGTCGGAAAACCCGGTGTCATCATCAACGTGGGGAAACATCCGAGCAGCTGCCGCTCCGCGACGACTCTCCAGGCGAACGGCATATCGAAGCTGCGCTGCATAATCTGCCCACTGTTCATCGAGCTCGCCGTTCACTTCGACGACGGGGTCCCAGATATCGAGATTGCGCAGTTGCCAGTTCAGCAGACTTGGAACTGGCGTTGTCCACGATCGTCGCTTGTGTCCGTTGTTACATGACCACCCAGTCTGGAGTAGCGTCGAACTGAGCGTCTCTCCATGTCGGCGAAGAACCTCTCGAACAGCGTTGCCGTGTTCTGCGAGCCGTTCGATATCGTCAATCCAGATCCATGACGCTAGATTCACTTGGCTGAGGTCGCCGTCTACCTTGACGTTACACTTTGCGGAGTGATCAGCGCTGAATCGTGGATGATACTCCAGTCCAGTGATTAGGGATCGGTATTCCGAGGCATCCGATAGCGTGGATTGCAGTTCACGCACGGTATCGGGTGCAGGACCAGTGAAGTCCTCGTCAATCCATTCAGTCGGATCCCAGTGGTGGTCACGCCGCATCGAGGGATGATCGTCGCCGTACATCCAGAGGACGTTACTGCCCGGCAATGATCCCGCGCCGAGGAGCGATAACGCCCGGACGAAGTCGACGTCCGTGACATCACGTTTGATTTGTTCACGGAAGACTTCCCAAGTGCGTGACTTTGGCGTCGGCCAAGTTGACGTGGGATACTCCCCTGACGGGACGTCAACCCAGTCCTCTGTAATGTCGTCTTCGTCGCTATCTTCTCGCTCCTCAGCAGACGCGAGAGCACCCTCGCGAATGGCCTGCCAGTCGTCAGAGAGAATTGTATCGGAGATTGGACGCGGATCTACTCCATGTAGCTCAAGATCACAGGTTCGGAGCTGCGCACGGCGACGGAGGTTCGCTCGTTGGTCGCCTTCTTGTTGTGTGATCGCGGTTTTGAGATACTCCAGTGGGAAGAACTCTCCTTCTCCCGTCTGCAAGTCGTCTGATTCGTCACCGATGCGATCAACGAGAGCGGTGAGGAAGGCAAAATCGATTGGTTCGACAACATCGTGCCGGCCATCAGCGAACGTATCCAAAAGCGAGCGAACGAAGCTCGGAATCCCCTCGTACGCACGGAGTCCCCAGACCCGTCCTGCCGTGCTCAATACGTGATGCACAGCAGCATCTTCCTGAACTGTCTCGTCGAGGAAGTAGACGGTCATATTGGAGGACTGCGGTGGCGTCGGCGGGCGCTCGATATCCTGAGTGGCTGATTCGATGTCCCAGATTACCGATCGGATTCGACGCTGTGTACGCTGTCCTCCGGTCGGCGTCTGTCGCCGTTCGACCGTGACGAGTGCGAGTTTCTCGTCCGGATCGATATTGCGAACCCGGCATGGCAGTAGATAGATCCCATCAAATCGGTCCGCGAGGTGGGTAAGTGTGTCCTCAAGTGATTCGTCACCTTCGCTTGCAGCGGTAAGCAACGTAACCGTGCCGTGGAGAAGATCTCTGGCAGCGTCAGCTGGGACGATCTGCGCTGGCGAGTCGCCCTCTCGCATCGCAAGCGATGCATCGAGTTGAGCGACCCACTCTTCGAGCAACGTTCTTGAGGCCGACTGCTCGTCTTCAATCGCCAGCAGCGTCTGGATACGCTCGCGCCAAGCAGATGGAACTGTGAGAAGCGCATCCAGTGCCTGTTGTGTCAACAGTGGCGTTGAGTCCGTAGCCGTCTTTGCCGTCCGATCGAGGTGATTGATGAGCGTTCGGTATGCGAGCTGTCCCTCTAGAACGGCTTCGTTCCAGTGAAGTAGCGCTGCCTCCGGTTGACGTGGCCCATCGATGGTCGGAATACAGTCGGTCGCACCGAGGCGCTCGAAGGCTTTGAGACGGAACCAATCGAGCAGTTCGTCGTTCGATGTCGGCTCCGATAACTCGTCATCATCTGGGACCGGCGGGAGAAGACACCAAGGAAGATGGCTACTGTATGTCGGCGCACCGGATTCAGATGCCGCTATAGTCACCTCTTTGCCGACCAATTCGATGAGATCCAGTCCCTCTTCAAGGACACTCGTATTTGTCGCGAGGTTATTCGAACTGAGATCCTTGCGGTTCGTTTCGACCCGGAACCGACCGTGGAGGCAGAAGGGAAGCTCGATTGTACTGGTGCCCTCTATAGGATAGAACAGATAGAGTGGATACGAAGCGGTTGGAACCGTCTCGCCGTCCGCCGCCTTGTTCACGAGGACTGCGGTATGATGCTGGCGAGAAGTTTCGAACTGGAATAGATCGAACCGGTGAACGGACTCATCGCCGTCAGCGTGGATCCGCACGCAAACTTCCTCGTGTGAGAGGTCTGCCGTCACAACGTTTGGACTCGGATCGCGAACGATTTCCCATCGTTCCTTGCTCACTGTCTCGCTGCCGCCGTCAGTTGCCCGTTCGAGTGTGAACTCCTTGATACCTCCCAACTGAACGAGTGTTTCCGGCTGGAGACCGTCCTCGCTCGCTGTCGCCGAAAGGTACTCCCAAATCCGTTGAGGGCGATCGTCAATCGAGCCGGTGTCCTCTTCTTCTGGAACAGAAACGCCGATATCGGAGAGTTGAGAGCGCCAATCGTCATCTTCGTAGCGAATGAATACGGCGGTACGGAACTGGTTCTCTCCCGTTGCTGCCGACGGTTCAGTTAGGAGATCGCGAGCGCGTGACCGGATGGGATCAGTCGCTGCTGCTGACTCGTCCATAGCTAGCGGAACTGGGAAATTGAACAGTGGGAGTTTCGAAATCGAATCACGAAGCCCCTCCGTGAGTGAGATGGCCCCGTTAGGGGTACCGTCTTCGAGGAGGTCATGGAGAGCAGCGTCGTCGAGGTCATCCCTGAGAGTCGATACGTTCCCATCCTGCCCCAGTCGACTCAGAATAGCAGCGACTAGGTATGCTCGACTCAGCCGGACAGCAAGGATGTCATCGGCGGATTCATCCGGACGAGTGAATATTTCGAAGGAGTCCCCAGTCGCCAGGATCGACTTCAACCCGACGCCCTTGTGACCGATAGACTGGTCGTCGTCTCCTTTCCCGGTCTCGCCGATCATCGTTACGGCATCTTCGACTTGCTCGTCGAAGAGGTTGAACCGGCTCCCAGTATTGGCGACCAATACTCCCTCGTTGTAAACACCGACGTAAACACGACCCTGTTCTGTATCCCCTTGTCGGATGGCGTCTCGAGCGTTCTGGAGTAGCTCAAGAATCTCTCTGCCTTCGTGTCCACCGGCGATCTTTCGTTCGGCGTTACCGATAATCACCTTGTCGCGGAGTGCGTTCCGAGCAGCTTCTGGTGTCTCTGTTTCTTGAACCTGGGACAGGAAGTTTCCCCACCGCTCCCACCATCTGTTTCGCAGTTCCTGTTCAGACAAAGTCGACATTAATAGAAAAAACAACAAAGAGGGGTCTTATCAAAGTTTCCGACATCATCAACGGGTCGCGTTAAGTTAGAGTATGAGGCGGACGATTTCTGAGTGTCTATACCAGAATTTGACCGCCTCAGCGAACGTACCGTAATCAAAGGCGGTGGTGAAGTCATCAAGCAGCGCTCCACGTGGCATGAAAGCAATCGTCGTGCTCGCGCTGACGCGGGGAGCGATTGCCGGTCTACTGGTAGCGAATATAGAATTCGCGATAGAAGTGAGTGTGGGATTCGTGTTGGCCGTCGCGTTCGTGACCGTCTTACTCGGCTAGACACGCTATATGTGAACATGTAGTATGGGCCGATTACAGTGGCTCACTGTCTACTGCGGTTGTACACAGCTAAGATTGCTGGGTAACTGCCGTAACAACCCATCATCTGAAATGACAGTTAGAATAGCTGGTTCACTCTCAGTTGATTCAACTGATACCACAACACCTTCTCCTCCGAGATAGTGTATCCTACTTCCACGCGCCCACTCATTCATACTTGTTCAATCTTCAACAGCAGGTTAAAAACTTTCACGTCACATCATCTCGCCATTTCGTCCAATGCCAATATCACCGCGATCTCACTACTCCTGCCCGTTTCAAACTGATTTCACTGGAGCTGGATGATTTTGTTGCCGGTCTGGTATTCACTGAAGATGCGATGTTGCTGGACGTCGGTGATGTGGAAGGGTCTCTGCGAGAGTAGAGTAAGCAGTGTGCCGTCTGCTGGAAGCGCCTCCACGTTGTCGAGAAAGGTGTCCCACGTCACACGAAACAACATACTGGCAATTCAGTACTGCGAGAAAAAGTATACGGGCGTACGTGGGACAATCTACGAGTGGCTTGAACGCACAAGCTGTTAATGAATTCGTTGACGGCACTACCGTCTGGATTGCGCGCTGAGTACCCTATGAGAAGGTTCTGGCCTTGTCTCGGCTCGTGCTGAAACACATCTACATCGAAGACATCCTCGCCGGTGAGGGTGCATCGTACTCCCTGTTGATCGGAATGAACGACGTGTTCGAAAAGATAGTGAAGAGAACAACACGAGAAACCGTGGACGAACGAGATGGCTGGAGCGTAGAAGGGCAGACTCGAACCGACAATCTACTCAGAGGAAACCCGTCGATTCGTATGCGACCTGATTTCGTTATCAAACGTCACGGTGAGCCAGTATTGGTCGAGGACGCCAAGTGGAAGACCAAGGGTCAAGAACAACGACGTGTATCAGGTCGTAGCGTACCAGACAGCCTATGATGTGCCTGGTGTGCTGGCCTATCCAGACAATGATGGTGCTGTCGAGAATGATTACTCCGTGAAGAACGGGCATAGTTTAGCGATGTTGGAGCTACCGACCGGGGTGAGTACTGCAGATGTTGGTAAATTCGGTCGAGGAAATGTTGGGCAATTTTTTGATCTTCTCTCCCGGATCGTGGGTTGACAACACAGCGGGACGAGTCGTGAGCTTTCGAACTGGCTTCCCATTTAATTGGAGTTGTAGCCGAGAATCTCATAAGCTTCTGACTCGAGCTTCGTTGAGGGGACTCAAATCGAATGAGGGTCCCATCGTGTCTAGCAGGGATCTGATCTTGAATCGCTCTCAGAGCGAATCTCGCACCAGATCGTCGAACTCGATCAGTATCTGCTCAGGGACAAACT
>Ga0209945_1000321_pt1 | contig 16870 bp, 18 predicted proteins | sample SalPonR2_A_D2_MG_FD_185703 | JGI IMG/M metagenome (GOLD analysis project Ga0209945, IMG submission 185703) | Salt pond soil microbial communities from South San Francisco under conditions of wetland restoration - Salt Pond MetaG R2_A_D2_MG... ...
CGCTTTCCAACGTCGAGGGTGCCCAACTCCGCCTCGCGGCCGGCGGCGTAGGCCCCCCCGTAGGTGTACGCGCGCAGCGCCTCGGTGACGGTGAGCCGCTGGCTCGGCTCGGGTGCGGTGACGGCCTGCTCGATACCGAACAGTGGGTCGAGCGGCATGCAGTCCGACCCGAACGCGAGCGGAACGCCGGCATCGAGAAGCTCGCGGAACGGCATCACCTCGCGTCGGCGGTCGCCGAGTCGTGATTCGTACAACCCACCGTCGCGCGCCCACTTCAGGAAGTTCGGCTGGACGGAGGCGACGGCGCCCGTCTCGGCGAACCGCGCGACGAGGTCCTCGGTCAGGAGTTCGGCGTGTTCGATGTGGTGGCGGTGTTCGCTGGCGTCGTGAGCAGCGAGCGCGTCCAGCGACTCGGCGACGGCGGCGTCACCGATGGCGTGGGCCATGAACTGGAGGTCGGCGTCCGCCGCGGCCGCGACCATCTCGTCCAGTTCCTCGGGGTCGACGACCCACTGCCCGTCCGTCTCCTCGTCGTCGCTGTACGGCTCGCGGAGCTTGGCCGTGCGCCCGCCGAAGCTCCCGTCGGTGAACGTCTTGATCGCGCCCGTCTGGACCATCTCGCTCCCGTGGCCCGAGCGCAACCCCGCCTCCACGACGGCGTCCGTGTGGTTCTCCCAGTAGTTGAGCCGGACCCGGAGCGTGAGTTCATCGTGCGCGTCGAAATCGCGGAAGACGCGGGGCTTGTAGCTCCGGCGACACATGTCGTGGACACCGGTGACGCCGAGCGCGTTCGCGCGCTCCTGTGCGGCCCGGAGCAGGTCCTCGGTCTCTTCGACGCCGGGGTCGAACGCCGAAAAGAGCGCGCCGACCGCCTCCTCGACGAGCACGCCCGTCGGCTCGCCGCCCTCGGTCTGTACGTCCTCGTCCGGCATCTCGTCACGATACGCGGCGAGCGCGGCGTCGTTGACGGAGGCCGTGTGCATATCCTCGCGGAAGGCGACGACCGGCCGGTCGTCGGCCACGGGATTCAGGTCGGCGGTCGTGAGATACCGGCTCTCGTCCCACGTCGACTCGTCGTAACCGTAGCCGAGCACCGGGCCGTCCGTCTCACTCGCGCGCTCGCGGAGCCGGTCGACGGCTTCCCCGGGCGAGGACACGTCTCGGAGGTCGGCGTGGACGAGGTGGCGACCGACCATCTCCAGGTGGGTGTGGGCGTCGACGAAGCCGGGGAGGACCACGCCGCCCTCGCAGTCGATGACCGCCGTCTGTGCGCCTTCGAGGAACTCGATTTCGTAGCTGTCGGCGAGCCGGACGACGCGGCCGTCGCGAATCGCGACCGCACCGTACGTCTCGTCGGGGTCGCCGAGCGTGTGCACCTCGGCGTCGGTGAGGATGGTGTCGGCTGGCGCTGTCATACTCGTCGGTCGGCGGGCGCGTCGGTAAGCGTTCGGGGATAGACCGGATGCAAAACGGTTTGACCCGTCGCTTCGACCCACCCGTATGACCGAGACACCTGACCCCGAGACCCTCGCCCAGCGCGTGCAGGACGGCGAGCTTCGCCTGCACGAACTCGACGACGAGGTCGACGCCGTCACCGCCGCCGCGGCCCGCCGCCGGCTCCTCGCCGACGAGACGGAAGCCGACCTGACGACTGTCGCCGACTACGCCTTCGACGCCGAGCAGGCGACCGAGACCGCTGTGGAAAACCTCATCGGCGGCGCACAGGTCCCGATGGGGATGGTCGGTCCCATCCAGATCAACGACGGCGACGACGACGGCGCGGTGTCGGGCGAGAAATACCTCCCGCTCGCGACGACCGAGGGGGCGCTGCTCGCCTCCGTCAACCGCGGCTGTGCGGCGATGCGAAACGACGGCGGCGCGACGGCGCGCGTCCTCCAGAACGCGATGACGCGCGCGCCGGTGTTCCGTGTCGCCGACGTGGGCGAGGCCGCCGAGGTCGCCGCGTGGGTGCGCGAGAACTTCGACGTGCTGGCCGAGACGGCCGAATCGACCACGAGCCACGGCGAGCTCACGAGCGCGACCCCGCACGTCGTCGGCGACAGCGTCTTCGTCCGGTTCGCCTACGACACGAAGGACGCGATGGGGATGAACATGGCCACCATCGCGACCCAGGAGGCCGCAGACCACATCGAGACCGAGACGCCCGCGGAACTCGTCGCGCTCTCGGGAAACCTCTGTTCCGACAAGAAACCAGCTGCCGTCAACGCCGTCAACGGGCGTGGACGCACCGTCAGCGCCGACGTGACCCTCTCGCGGGAGACCGTCGCTGACGTGTTGAAGACGACACCCGACGCTATCGCCGAGGCGAACACGCGCAAGAATCTCGTCGGGTCGGCGAAGGCCGGCTCGCTCGGCTTCAACGCCCACGCCGCAAACACCATCGCCGCCGCGTTCCTCGCCACCGGACAGGACATCGCGCAGGTGGTCGAGGGGAGCAACGCCATCACGACCGTCGACGTGCGCGACGGCGGCGACACGCTGTACGCCTCGCTGTCTATCGCCTCCCTCGAGGTCGGGACCGTCGGCGGCGGGACGAAGCTTCCGACGCAGGCCGAATCCCTCGACGTGGTCGGGGTGCGCGGCGGCGGCGACCCCGCTGGCTCCAACGCTGACGCGCTCGCGGAAGTGATTACGACCGCCGCACTCGGTGGTGAACTCTCTCTCCTCGGCGCGCTCGCCTCCTCACATCTCGCCAGCGCCCACGAGGAACTGGGTCGGTAACTCCCTGATTGGGTTTGACAGTATACCGCCACGCAACTGCTTGGCCTCTTTATCCTGTTGGCGTACCTGACCAATCCAATCGCTCTCGGTCAGTAAGTCACGACTTCGAGCCCCTCCACGTCGCGAAAATCGCTATCGTTGGAGATGACTGGCTCACCGAGAAGAAGACCGTGAGCCGCAACGACTGAATCTGCGCCGTCGAGCTGTGAGCGTGTGTCCGAGTTCATTTGCGTCCCGTTCAGCTCTCCCGCACGCTTGGCGACCTCCGGGGTCATCTCGAGCGACGAGTGCGACCGGAGCAGTCGCTCGTAGAGCCGACGGAGCGCGGTAGCATCCGACTCGAAGGCGATGTTTCCAAGCCCGGTGTACGCTTCCCAGACGACCGCCGTCGGCACACGAACCGGGACGGCGGTGTCGCTGAGTTCCGCCGCCTTCTCTCGTGCGGCGGCGTTCTGGTCGGCTAACGCACCGAGATACTGCGTGTCGACAATCACGGTTCCTCCCCCGGTGGCGTGGCGTCAACCGCGCCGTCCGTGGCTTCTTCGACGCTAAAATCAAGGTCGAGTTCGGCGGCGTCATCCGCGAACTGCGACAACGAGTAGCCGTCAAGCAGCCGCTTGAGCGTCTCGTTGAGCGTCTCGCCGTCTCGCCGCTCCGATTTGATGTAGGCGTGGAGGCATCCGCGAACTGCGACAACGAGTAGCCGTCAAGCAGCCGCTTGAGCGTCTCGTTGAGCGTCTCGCCGTCTCGCCGCTCCGATTTGATGTAGGCGTGGAGGTCCTCATCCACCCGGAGATGTTTGGTTCCCATACAGAATCGTTAACGACGTTAACAGATGAATCTGTTCCCGGTCGTGCCTCTTGCGTAGACCGTGACGACACGTCGGTGTACACTGATTTTCGCCCCCTATGCCGTCGCGTGCAATCGAGGAGCTACGACCCCGTGACTACTCCAGCTTCCGCGACTCCGCCGCCAGAAAGAGCACGCCGCCGATGATAACCGCAAGCCCCGCCCACAGCAGGAGGAGACTCCCGAAGCCCGCGGCGAAAAAGAGCCCGCCGAAGCCGACCGCGCCGATGGCGTGGGCGACGCCGCGAAGCCAGTACCCCCGTCGAAGATACGCCGGCGCGCCGACCGCGAAGCCGAGCGAGAGCACACCGGACGAGAGCACGAACGTCGGGATGCGCGTCCCGAACACCTCGATGACCCGCACCGACGGCTGGATGAGCAGGAGCACGCCGGCGACGCCGACGATCGTCCCGACCACGATAGAGACGGGGTCCAGTTCCGAGAGAGCCGGCCAGCCGACCGACTCGCCGTCGCTGCCGGGGTCGTCCCACTCGGGGTCAGGCTCCCAGCCGTCGTTCGAATCGCTCCTCGAATCGCTCACAGGCTGCGGTACTCACCCCCTGACTCCGTCACCTCGCCGGCACGCTCCAGCTTCTCGAGGGCCCGCTCGACGTAGTCGCGACTCGCGCCGTGTTCGGCCGCGAACTCGGCAACCGCGTCCGTCGTCGGCCGGTCCAACTCGTCGAGTGCGGTCTCGACGGCCTCGCGCTTGGAGAGCGAGCGACCGGACTCGACGGTGCCGGCCTCGGCGACGGCCGCGCTGTCGACGCCGACCGCGTCGAGGTAGTCGGCGTCGTCTATCCCGGCGTCGGCGGCCTCCTCACCCATCGACGCGAAGTCATCGAGGTCGGAATCGTCACCGGCCTGTCGCTGTTTCATCACCGAGCGGACGTTCTTCGCCGATTCGGCCGTATCGGTCTCGGCGAACTTCTTGAGCTTCGAGAACTGCCGGCGGGTGCCACACCGGCGACACCGCGTGGTGTCGGGTCGCCCCTCCACGACCCACAGCTCATCGCAGTTCGAACAGCCGACGACCGAGAACATACACGGACTGAGGGTGGCGTCACCTTCACTCGCTCGGTCCGACAGACCGAGGTAGCTCCCGGTCGTGACGCGGACATGGAGTATCACGTCGACGGCGACCTCGTCGCTCGCGAGGACGCCACTGTCAGCGTCGAGGACCGAGGGTTCCGCTACGGCGACGCTGCCTTCGAGACCTGCCGCGCGTACGGCGGCGAGGTGTTCGCGTGGAGTGACCACCGCGACCGACTGGCTGCCACCTGCGAGACGCTCGGCATGGCCGAGGCCGTTCCCGCCGACCTGACTGAGCGCGTGGCGGAGACGTCAGCGTCGAGGACCGAGGGTTCCGATACGGCGACGCCGCCTTCGAGACCTGCCGCGCGTACGGCGGCGAGGTGTTCGCGTGGAGTGACCACCGCGACCGACTCGCTGCCACCTGCGAGACGCTCGGCATGGCCGAGGCCGTTCCCGCCGACCTGACTGAGCGCGTGGCGGAGACGCTCGCGGCGAACGACCTCGCTGACGCCTACGTCCGGGTGTCGGTGACTCGCGGCGTCCAGTCGGGGAAGCTCACGCCCAAGCCGGCGACCGACCCGACCGTCGTGGTCGTCGTCAAACCGCTCCCGCGGGGCGGACTGGCGGGTGAACGCGTCTGGGACGACCCGGCGACGGTCCAGACGGTGACGACCCGCCGCGTTCCGTCGAACGCGGTTCCGGCCGACGCGAAGACCCACAACTACCTGAACGGAATCATGGCGCGGCTCGAACTCAGACGCGCCACGACCGAGGACCACCAGCCCGACGAGGCGCTCGTGCGCGACCAGGCCGGTCGCGTGCAGGAGGGGACGACGAGCAACCTCTTTTTCGTGAGCGACGGCGTGTTGAAGACACCCGAACGTGGGGAACTGCTCCCCGGTATCACCCGCGAGCACGTCCTCGATATCGCCCGCGGCGAGTCGTTTCCGGTCGAGACCGGCGAGTACGACCTCGATGACGTGCGCGAGGCCGACGAGGCCTTCCTGACGAACTCGACGTGGGAACTGCGGCCAGTCGAGTCGGTCGACGGCATCGCCATCGGCACCGGGCCGATTACGACGCTGTGTCAGCGACTCTACGACGAGCGGGTCGACGTGCGCTGTTACTGAACGCGTTGCCGCTACCCGAACGACTCTCGGGCGTGGTCCCGTCATTTGGGTATGTCCGACCGCGACCACGCTGCCCGCGCGATTCGACTGCTGGGTACGGAACGGTGGCCCGATATCGTGGACGGCTACACCCTCGGAGCGTACGGGACGATGGCCGGCTACGAGGGGTTCGAACGCACCCTCACCGACGACCGGACGAGCGCCGGCGACGGACTCCGGTATCTTCTGTATCTCCTGCTCGCTGGGGCCGCGGCCCGCATCGCCGGCGACGACACCACCGCCCACAACCGCGCGCTCCAGGCCCGACTCGTCGCGACGGATTACCGACGCGACGCCGACCCGCTCGCCGCGGCCGCCTGCGAAGAGTGGATTGGCCACTGCCAGGTAATCGCCGGCAACGACGCGAAGGCGAGTGCGGCGTACGACCGCGCGGGAAACGCCTACGCCGAGGCAGGTGTCGTTGACCCTGCCGGCGCGACGACGGAGCCACTCCTGCAGGCCGGGACCGACCTGCTCACCCAACTGTCGCGCCCCGACGACGACGCGTGGGACGATATCCACGGTGACGGCTCCGACGCGCTCGCCCGTCGGGTTCGGTTCGCCCGCGCTCGCCTGCCGGGGTATCTCGACGCCCGCGAACAGGAGGGGCACCTCCATGCGCCTCGCGGGTCGACGGAGTACGGCAACGACAGCTACGAGTGTCCCGACTGTGGCGCGAACGACATCAACCACGTCGTGGACGCGGTGTTGTGTCTGCGGTGTGATGCGGTCATCGAGTCGTAATCACGTCTCGGAACACTCCGCTAACGCCGACAGCGTTCCCGCAGCTCGGAGGTCCTCGATACTGCAGTACCACGCGCCCCGAACCCCGTTCCGGTCGTTCTCGACGGGCGAGTTGAGCGGGACAAGCTCACCCAACTGGAAGACGACGACCACGCGCTCGTCGGAAAACGGGTCGATGAGCGTCTCCCAGTCTTCGTCGGTCACCGGCCCGCACTCGCCGCGGGTCTGTTCGACGCGTGCCTCGACGGGTGCGTAGTGGGTAATCTCGGAGACGGGTGCGGTCCGGTAGAAGGCCATGTACTCGAACTCGCGGGTAATCTCGGAGACGGGTGCGGTCCGGTAGAAGGCCATGTACTCGAACTCGCGGCGGGTGCGGTCGTACGAGCGCGGAGAGGGGTAGATACCGTCCCGACACCGCCCGAACGTCGCCTGTCGGGTCGCGACGACACAACAGCGCGCGTCCGGGTCGGCGTCGTCCTCGGGCGCGTCGTCGGCGAACTGGTCTAAGTCCATGCCCGGGATACGCGCCGACGCCACAAAACCGCCCGCAGGGTCAGTCGTCGCTCCCGACCGGCTCTTCGAGCGGCGGCTCGGTCTCCGGCTCGCCGCCGAACAGCGGACTCTGTGTCCCGGGTGCGAACGTGTTCAAGAGCAGCGCCGACAGCCCCGTCATGATGACGGCCTGACTGAAGAACGTACTCGCCCACTGCGGGAGCTGTGCGAAGGCCGCACTCGGAGCCGTCGCGACGCCCAACCCGAGCCCGAGCGAGACGCCCATGACGGTCATGTTCCGGCGGTTCATCTCACAGTGGATGGTGATGAGCCGCGCCCCGCTCGCGGCCACCATCCCGGCCATCAGCAGGACTGCACCGCCGAAGACGGCGCTCGGAATCGTCGTCACGACCGCACCGACCTTCGGCGAGAGACCCAAGACGGCAAGCAGGATGCCGGTGACGGTGACGACGTACCGGCTCAACACGCCCGTGAAGTTCACGATGCCGACGTTCTGTGAGAAGGAGGTGATGGGGTAGGCACCGAACGCCGCGCCGACCGACGAGAACAGCCCGTCGGTGAACAGTCCGCCGCGGAACTCCTCGTTGGTCGGGTTGCGTCCCTCGGCGCTCGTCACGCCGGACATGTCACCGACCGTCTCCATCGCGGAGACGAGAAACAGGAACGCGAAGGTCGCAATCGGGACGGGGCGAAACTCGGGGACACCGAACCGACCCGGCTGTGGAAGTGCGAGCCACGCGGCCTGGCCGACGGCGTCGAAGCTCACTAGTTCCAGCCCGGAGCCGAGGGTGAGTGCGATGGCGGCGACGTAGCCGACGACGATGGCCGCGAGCGTACTCAGGATGCGCGCCAGCCCGTCGGTCGCGAGGTTGAGGACGACCGCGACCACGAGCACGAGTGCGGCGAGCCCGAGGTTGTAGAGCGTCCCGAACTGCGGGCCGTCGACGGGTGCGCCGCCGGCCGCGTACTCGAAGCCAATTGGAACGAGATACAGCCCGATGATGAGCACGACCAGCCCGGTGACAAGCGGCGGGAAGTACGCCTCGATGCGCTTGAACTGCCAGCCGATGAGCCACTCGACGAGGACGCCGGTGACGAGGATGGAGCCGAACACCGTCGCCAGCCCGTAGTTGTTGCCGATGGCAATGGCCGCGCCGACGAAGGTGAAACTCGACCCCATCACGACGGGGAGTCGCGCCCCGACAACGCCGGCCCCGTACGACTGGACGACCGTCGCGATACCGGAAAAGAGCAACACCATCTGCACCGTGTAGGTGAGGTCGCTCGCGGAGAGTCCGACCGCGCCCCCGACGACGTACGCGACGGCCGTCGCGGGCACAATCATCACCGCGAGATGCTGGAGACCGAGCAACACCGCCTTCAGCGGCGGCGGCTGCTCATCGATGCCGTACTCGATGTCCATCTCCGACTCTGACATACCGGTCGGTACACACCTCAGTGTAAAGTTGTTCCGCATCGGCGCACAGAACGCGGTTCGAGACGATGGGAGTATGCACACTACTGCATCACCCTCTCACGAACGTGGGTTACTCAGTCGTGAATTGTGACTTCGCCGTCGGCGACCGTGATGTCGAGGAGCGATTTCACGTCGTACCCCGTCTCGTCGAGCGCGTTGGCACCGACCTTCCGGAGCGCGACGACGATATCGGCGATATCGGCCCCGATGTCGTCGAGTGCGCCACAGATAGCTGCGAGGGTCCCGCCCGTCGAGAGCAGGTCGTCGACTATGAGGACGCTGTCGCCCGGTTCCACGTCGTTGATGAACATCTCCGAAGAGGAGTAGCCGGTCTGTTGGTGGAGCGCGACCTCACCCTCGAGTCCGTATTCGCGTTTGCGAATAACGACGAGCGGCACGTCCGTCTGGAGAGAAAGGGCCGTGGCGATGTGGATGCCCATCGCCTCGGGGGCGACGATCTTGTCCACCTCCAGGTCGGCCCGCCGGACCATCCCGACCACGACCTCACGCAGGAGTGCGGGGTCGAGCACCGGAACCCCGTTCGAGATGGGGTGGACGAGATACTCGTAGCCGTCCTTGTCGATGATGGGCGCGTCGTGCAGTGAGTCGCGGAGTCGCTCCATGTCGTCAGTTCCGACAATCGGGCAAAAAGTGGTTCGTTCTACCGGGAGTCGTACTCCTGGTAGATGACGTGGCCACACGCCTTGCAGTGGGAGGCGTCGGGGTCGTGATACGAGAGCCCACACTGCGGGCAGGTCACGTCCTCCTTCTGTGCGGTGGTCCACTCGCGGACGATGCGGCCGGCCTGCCACGGGACGACGAGCACGCCGGCCAGAATACTCGTGACCGTCACCCATCGACCGAGCGGGGTAACGGGGACGATATCGCCGAATCCGACCGTCGTCAGCGTGACGACGACGTAGTAGAACGCGTCTCCGAACGTCTCGACGGCGGAGTTCGGGCCGTGTTCGGCGGCGTAGAACAGCCCCGCCGAGATGAAGAAGATGGTCAACACGGTGAGGAGAAGTCGCAGCCCCCGGAGCGTCTCCTCCTCGATGCGCCCGAAGAAGAACACCTCGTCGTCGGTGAACCGGTAGAATCGGAGGACGCGGGCGACACGCAGCGCGCGCAACAGCCCGACTTCCAAGGCCCCGACGCCGAGTCCCGGGACGAGTAGGACGGCCAGCGCCGGCAGAATCGACACGCCGTCGATAACAGTGTAGGGGTCAAACAGCTCGGCGACGCGGTCCGAGGCGCTGTAGATACGGAGCACGTACTCGGCCGCGAGCACGACGCTCACGAGCACCTCGAAGCGCAACAGCGCCATCTCGGTCCGCGGAGCCAGCGGGTAGGTGTCGACGACGAGCACCAGCACGAACAGCAGATTCAACACGAGCAGCCCGACGTCGACGGCCTTCCCCGCCGGCGTCTCGTGGTCGAGCAGGTAGAACTCGACCTGTTCGCGGCGAGAGTCGGGGGCACTCGAGGTGGTCATACCAGCGAGTCGTCGCGTGTGCACAAAGTCCCCCACGCCGGGCGCTCAGTAGACGGCGTCGACGATGGCGTCGTCGAGGTCGTCGAACGCGGCCAGATACGCGCGCCGCTCCTCGCGGAGGTCGGCAAGCCGGTCGGTCGCGTCCGAGAGATTCGCGCTCGCGTCGAACTGCTCGATGTCGACGCCGGCGAGGTCGGCGGGAACCGACAGGCCGGTGTCCCCGTCCTCGCGCCACGAGACCGACCCGCGGGCGAGTTCTCGCAAGATAGTTACCGACTCCGTGACGCCGATGTCGCGCTCGCCGACGCGGCCGGTGTTGAGCAGGTAACACTCCACGTCGAGCGACTCGATGAGGTCGCGAAAGCGGTTGCCCTCCTCCCCTTCGGAGCCGACGATGAATGGGTTGGTGCCGACGACGCGAATCGCCTCGCCCGCGGCGTCCGGGTCGCCCGCCGAGGTTTGAATCGACTCACCGAGCATGAACGCCGCGGCGGCCGACGCCGAATTCAGCTTCGTTACCGGCGGCATCGCCGGGTTCCGCGTGATGAAAAACACTTGATTCACCTCCTCGAGGTCGATCTCCTCGCCGGCAGAGGCGAGTCGCTCCCGGAAGACGGCGGCCCGCCCGTTCGTGGTGTACCGGTCGCTGTCGAAGTCGACGGTGCCGTCCTCGCTCACGTCGACGTTCTCCAACACCGCAGAGTTGTGGGTGACGGCGTCGTAGACGGCCTCCTGCTCGTCGCGGTCCAGTCCGATGGTCTTGACGTACAGGCCGTTTCCCTCGCTGCCGGCGACGGTGCCGTCGGGGAGGAGCGCACACACGTCGTCCTGTAACATCGTCGCGGACTCCGCGCCCGAAAGCCCGAGCCCGTGGGCTGTCAGCGTCGACTTTCCAGTCGCGGATAGCCCCAAGAACAGCTGGCCGACATCGCGGGTGTCACCGTCGTCCTTGAGGGTGACGCGCTTGCTGCCCGCGTGGAGGCCGAGACCGCCGGCGGCCTTCGTCCGCTGCATGAACAGTCGGAGGAAGGATTTCTTCGCCTCGCCGGTGTAGTCGCTTCCGAGGACGGTCGTGAGTCCCTCGTCGACGAGCGTGCGGATGGCGAGCGTGCCGTGGTCGGGGAGCTGGACCGTACAGAAATCCGGCTCGTCGAACTCTCCGCGCTCGAACAGCCGCGTGAGCGCGAGGGCGATGCGCGCCTGTTCGGCGGGGACGAAGTAGCGCGCGTTGTATGTGTGGTCGGGGTGGCGACCCACCTGCAAATCGAGACAGACGAACTCGCGGTCGGTCTCGCGAACGCCCTCGAGTGCCGTCTGGACGTGGGTGTAATCCTCGGCGTCGAAGTCGCTGTCCGTGTCGTTGCGGGTGAACTCAGACTGTCGCGAACGCTGCTCGCTCACGTAGGCAGGTGCGCCGAACTCCGTCTCTGTCTCCAGGTGGGCGGAAAGCGAGCGGAGCGTCGCCTCGCTTGGGTTGTGGTGGACGCGGTCCGTCGAGTCGGGCGCAGGGAGAGTGGTATCGAGCGAGTTGAACGTCGCTCCACGTTCTGACATCGTACATGTAAAATCGCGAATCAGCGGGTAAAAGCTTCCCACATGGCTCGGTCCGGCAACGATTGCCGGCCACAGCTACATGAACATCCGGTCGTCGTACGGTCGGTCGGTCCCCTCGTCTCGCAGGGTCGCCATCCGCTCTGCGAGCGCCTCGTAGTACTGTCGCTGTGCCGCCGAGCGGTTCTCGAGTTCGGTCGTCTCGACGCCGACGCCGTAGGCCGTGTCGGCCGCCTCCACGAGCCGGATTGCCGCGTCGATATCCGGTCCCGGCGGGTGTGCCGGCGTGACGAGTGCACCGACGGCCGGCTCCGGGTCGTCGAGTCCCGCCGTGAGCAGTTCCCCGAGTAGGCCATCGAAGTAGCCGGCCGACAGCGGCTCGAACGGGCGGTCGGCCACCGCCCCCTCGCGGAACGACTCGGTGCCGACGTACGAGACGGCGTGGTCCTCCTCGGCGTGCGGGTAGGACGCGCCGAAGACGGCCGCAACTGTCTCGATATCGGTCTCGTTCGCCCACGCGAGCAGCTCCTCGCTCACCAACTCGGAGACCCACGGCGGGAGCGACAGCTCACAGACGCAGACGGTCACGTCCGTCCCGACGTTGTAGAGGCGAATCGGTCGGCGGGGAACCCCGTCGGTGAAGGACGTGATATCGGGGAGGTGTCGCGTCGCGAGGTGACCGATTTGGGTCGCATCGGCCTGCGCGGTGATGTAATCGACGGCGGTGAGACCGGCTACGCCGACGTCTGCGATGCCGACGAGCAGCGTATCTCGTCGCTGCGTTCGTATTCTTCACCGGCTCGGCCGCATTCTGGGCACCGCTTCCCCTGTTTCTCACCGAGCGCGCCTTCGGCTCCAGTCAGGTGTTTTTCCTCTATCTGCTCTCGGCTGTCGTCTCCGCGCTGTTGTACGGCTGGGTCGGCCATGTTCGACTCGACCTCCGGCGACTGCAGGCGGGTGGACTCCTCGTCCGTGGGCTGGCGTTCCCGGCCGTCGCGCTGCTTGTCGGCGTGGCGAGCCAGTCGGTCGCCGTCGCCGTCGCCGCTGTCGGGTTCACCGTCATCGGTGCGACGTTGGCCGTCATCGCCGTTACCGGCCCCGCGCTCGTCACCAGACACGCGCCGCCGGCGATTCGCAGCGAGACGCTCGGTGTCTACACTGCCCTCGGCGCGGTCGGTGGCGGCGTCGGGAGTGCGCTCGGCGGGTGGGTCGCGACAACCGGCTACGAGATCGCGTTCGCGCTCGCGGGCGGGCTGTTGCTGGCGAGCGGGCTGTTCGTCGCCACGCTGCGAGGACTCTCGCGGCGGTAGCCGTCAGGTCCCCCGGTCGACGAACAGGGCGTAGAAGATGGCCGCGAAGCCGAGGGCGGTGAAGGCGCTCTCGACGAGGAGCGCGAGGTCGCGGCTGACGGGGGCAAACCAATCTAAAATTCCGGCCGTGAACGCGCCCATGGTGATGATACCGAAGCCGAGCGCGAGTGCTGCAAGCGGCTCCGCGTCCGTCCTGCGATACGCCTGCACGCTGTAGTAGGTGATGACGAGTCCGAGCGCCAGCGTGACTGTCTTCAGTGCTGCAATTGCGTATGGGTGTGTCATGTCGAATCTCTAATCTCTGTCCACAGACGCGCAACGCGCTCGTCTGGTCCTTCTTCGGGGCGGTCGACCTCGATGTCGAGGTGGCGGTCGTCGTCAAGCAGGACGTGGACGGCCTCGAAATCGAGGACGTATCGGGTCGTGTGGTGGCCGTCCGACCGGACCTCGGTTCGCTCATCGACCAGTCCGGCGTCCGTGAGGATGTCCAGTTTCCGATAGACGGTCGACCGGGCGATATCCGACGCCTCGGCGAGTTCGTCCGCCGTGTGTGGGGTGTCGAGTTCCCCGATGAGCTCACGACAGGCCTCGTCGTCCAGCGCAGCCAACACCGCGGCCGGGTCGACCGACTCCTCGAACGGGTTGCTCACGGCTGTCCCCCGTCGAGATAGCGCGTCAACAGTCGTTTCTCGGCGCGTCGGAGAATCTCGCTACACGTCGACTTCGAGAGGTCGGCCTGCTCGGCGACCGTGGCGAGTGAACAACCGCGGGGTACCTCGTAGTAGCCGCTGTCGACGGCCGTCCGGACGACGGTGCGCTGTCGGGGCGTGAGCAGGGGCTCGCCGTCGTCGCCGGGCCGCATCTCCGCCACCGTGAACTCGAGACCCCGTTCGGAGAGCTCGTCCGCGAGGTCGGCGAGCGCCGACCGTGTCGCGGTTAGCTCCCACTCGATGGTGCCGTCCGCGACGGTGAACGGATACTCCGGGGGTGCGCCGGCGGCCGCCGCGGCGGCCAGCGGGCCGGCGTCTGCGACGGTGAGTCGACACACTGCGGTGTCGCCGTGGCGGTCGAGGATGTCGAGCGAGCGGACCCCGTCCGCCTCCGAGATGGCCGCGATGACGGGAGCGAGCGAGGGTGCCGTCACCTCCGCGACGAGCGTCGCCGGCTCACCGACACTCGCCGTTCTGACCCGGATGTGCGCGTCAGGATGGCTCCGCGTGACTCGCCCGGCCCACGAGCCGTCCGGTGTCGTGACGGTGAGTCGTGCACGTGCCATCTCTGTCAGTGGTCGGGGTCGCCCGACTCATTACCTTGCCGAAGTTCCGAATCGAGCGTTTATATACTATTGCCCGAACGTGTTCGCTCGCGTCTCCGGGACTGGGACTCACCGCGGGGGGCTACTTGTGACCCCCGACAAGGCGTATCTGTATGACCCCGAAGATTGGCGCACCCGGCGACGGTATCACGCGGCGAGAGTTCGTGGCGGCGACAGGCACGACCGGCGCGGTCGCGGCGGCCGGCTGTATGACGACGACCGACCCGACGGTCGAGGAACGGGGAAACACGGCGTCGACGCTGTCGCAGTCGCTGCCGACGACCAGTCCACCCGAGGTCGTCGATCTGAACGAGCAGGGGAACTCGGTGACGCTGAAGACGGTGCGTGCGGCCCACCGCGCCCACCCCGGCGAGTCGATGGGTGGCCCGGTGAATCTCCCGATGGTGTGGGCGTGGCAGGCCGACGACGGCGACCCTTCGGTCCCAGGTCCCATCCTGCGTATCGACGAGGGGTCGGAGTTCGAGGTGACGCTCGACAACTCCGAGGCGGAGATGCCCCACACCTTCCACCTCCACGGCATCCACAAGACGTGGGAAAACGACGGCGTCCCGACGACGACGGGCATCACCGTCGGCCCGGGCGAGACACACACCTACGAGTTCACGGCGAACGTCCCCGGCACCCACATCTACCACTGTCACTACCAGACGCCGCGTCACATGGAGATGGGGATGTACGGCACGCTCCGCGTCGACCCGCAGGGGTACGAGCCCGCCGACAAGGAGTACTTCATGACCGTCAAGGAGTGGGACTCGCGGCTCTCCCGCCAGCTCGCCGGACAGGACGCCACCTACGACATCACGAACCGCCGCCCCGACGTGTTCACCATCAACGGGAAGTGTGCGCCCCGGACGCTCAATCCGGAAGACGGCAGTCCCATCGTCGTCTCCTCGGGTGACACCGTCCGGCTCCACTGGGTCAACGCCGGCTTCCGATCTCACCCGTTACACATGCACAACCATCGGTTCGAGGTGGTGGAACGGGACGGCTCACAGATTCCCGACGCGGCACGCTACAAGCGCGACGTGCAGTCCGTTTCGCCGGCGGAACGCTATACCGTCGAGTTCGAGGCCGACGCCGACCCCGGCATCTATCTGATGCACTGTCACAAGGTCGACCACGTGCGCAACGGGTCGAGCTATCCCGGCGGAATGTTGACCGGTATCGTCTACGAGGAGGCGATGGACACGGACATCTTCGCCGACCTGATGGACTACGCCGGCTACGAGGGGTGAGACCGATGCCAACACGACGAACGTTCATGCTGGGCGCGGCCGGCGCGGGGGCGACCCTCGCCGCCGGCCCGGTCACAGCACAGGAGGGCACCGACCTGACCGACTGGTTCGCGGACACCGACGGGGCCGGCTCCGTCACCGACCGGACGGGCAGCGACACGGTGACCGTCACCGTCGGCGCAGACGCCAACGGCGGAGCGTTCGGTTACGGACCGCCGGTCGTCCGAATCGACCCCGGCGCGACGATTCGGTGGGAGTGGACCGGCGGCGGCGGAAGCCACAACGTCATCGCCTCCGACGGGAGCTTCGAGTCCTCGATGCAGGGCGAGCAGGGTGCGACGTTCGAACACACCTTCGAGTCGGCCGGCGTCACCCGCTACTACTGTACGCCCCACAAGGCAGTGGGAATGCGCGGGGCCGTCGTCACCGGCGACGCGAACGTGTCGCTGCCCGGAAGCAGCACCGCGACCCCAACCCCGTCGGCAAACGAGACCGACACGGGCGAACAGGACGCGCCCGACGCCCGCTCGTTTGACGGCTGGCTCGCGAACACGGACAACTACACCGGCGTCGTCGACAAGCGCGGCAGCGAGGAGGTGACCGTCACGGTCGGCGCGGAGGGCAACGGCGGTCAGCTCGCGTTCGACCCGCCGGCGATTCACGTCTCGCCGGGCACCACCATCCGCTGGGTGTGGGACGGTCCGAACCAGTACGACGTGGTCGACCCTGAACTCGGCTACGAGTCGGCCACGACCTCGGCGGCCGGCTACGAGTACGCCGTCGAGTTCGGCGGCGACGGGCTCTCCACCTACGAGTGCGAGGAGTACGGCGACCAAGGGATGCGCGGGGTGGTCGTCGTCGGCAACGGCCCACAGCAGTCGCTCAGCTGGCAGGGCGTCGGCGTCGCCGGCGCGGTCGGGACGCTCCTGTCGGTCCCGCTCGCGCTCGCTGTCCGTCTCCATCATAAAACGAGCACGCGCTCGGGGAAGAGCCACGGGCCGAAGAAGTAGCGAGTCGCCCGGGTTCGGTCACGTTTTCGCTATCGACGTGTGAGTGTTGCACACAGCGGTAGCTGTAAGCGGTCTCGCACCACAAACTACGGTATGAGCGACGACCCAGACTCCCGTTCGATTTCGACCGACTCGCTGCACGCCGGACAGGAACCCGACGCCGCGACCGGTGCGCGGGCACCGCCGCTGTACCAGACCACCTCCTACGTCTTCGATGACGCCGAGGACGCGGCCGCGCAGTTCGCGCTCGAGAAGCCGGGCTACATCTACTCGCGGCTGATGAATCCGACCGTCGAGACGCTGCAGGAGCGATTGGCCACCCTCGAAGGCGGCGTCGGGGCGGCCGCCACCGGCTCCGGAATGGCTGCATTCGACCTCACGACCTTCCTGCTGGCCGAGGCGGG
>Ga0209945_1000324_pt1 | contig 16699 bp, 11 predicted proteins | sample SalPonR2_A_D2_MG_FD_185703 | JGI IMG/M metagenome (GOLD analysis project Ga0209945, IMG submission 185703) | Salt pond soil microbial communities from South San Francisco under conditions of wetland restoration - Salt Pond MetaG R2_A_D2_MG... ...
TCACCGAACAGGCCATCGGCCGGGACCGCGGGAGCGGCGGTCCAACCGGTCTCACTACCGCCGACATGACGACTGCGTCGGCGCCCGACACGATGGACGGGTTCGACTTTACGCCCGACACCGGGACGTGGAAGACGGACTCAGAGATCGGGTATCCCGTCTTCCAGTGGCAAGACGTGCGAGATCTGTCGGCCACTAGCTCGGTCAGCGGGCCCGTCACTGCCGGTGATCAGGTGACAGTCGAACTCACCGTCACCGACAAGAACGGTGCCGCGGCGGCTGGCGAGCAGATCAGAAACATCGACGTAGAGTCGGAGTTCGACGGCAAACTCCTGACTCAGGGGTCGGCGACGGTGGACTCCACCGGGACTCTCACGCTGACCGTTCCTGAAACCGCCCTTCAGACTGCCGACGGAAATCACACGCTCACGATAGACAGTCCGAACTTCGAGCGCACCACGGCAGACGTCAACACTACTGCAGCATCGGCGGCCGCGATTAGTATCGCCGTGAAACCGTCGGGCACGCCCAAGGGCAGCCTCATTCAGCCGGCTCCGGCGGTGACCGTGACCGACGAGTACGGTAACCCAGTCAACGGCGAATCGGTCACCGTCTCGATCAACAAACACGAGACTCCCCTGAACGGGACGACAACGGTGTCGACGGACGCTGCGGGCGTAGCCGCGTTCTCCAACATCAGCCCATCCAAATCGAGCGGCTACACGCTGACGTTCGAACTCACGAATAACTCCACTGTGTCGACGACATCTACCCCGTTCTTGCGGGTCAACCCTGACGGATCGGCCCGATTCGAGACGATCGCAAACGCGACCGAGGAGGCGGTCGACGGAGACAGCGTCATCGTTGAGGCTGGCACGTACAACGAGCCGATCGCGTTCTCGAAGAACATCACTATCGAAGCACAAGGCGACGTCATCGTCGAGAACGACTCGACGGTCACGTCACCGGTCGGTGTAAACGTGACGAGTCACGACGGGAGTTCGCTGTCCCCGACGATTCGTGGTCTCACGGTTAAAGGCTTCCAGACGGGTATCTCGGAGGCGGCTCCCGACGAGACCGTAACCGGAACCCAGACTGGTGGGTCCGACTGGGCTGGAATCAACGTCACCATAGAGGACAGCGAAACCGGCGTTGAGGCCCGTCAGTCGGCCAGTGACTGGTCGGTCGACGGACTCGTTTTGACGTCCATCAGCGGGACGGGCGTCGACGCCACTCAGTCCTCCGGCAACTGGACCGTCTCCGGGCTAACACAGATGAACGGGTCTGCAGTCGCGGTCAATGCCTCTGATGCCACCGGTGACTGGTCGATCAGTGACTCGACGTTCGAAAACGTCTCTGGACGCCGTGGCGTCGTTGACGCCAGTGTCACCAACGGGACGGCCGGCGACTGGGCGATCGATAATCTCACCATCGACGCGAATGCCGGGACCGACGTGCCGGCGATCAACATCAGTGTCGCAAACGGCTCTGAGGGCGGCGACTGGTCGGTGTCCAACACCTCGATGTCGAACACCTCGGTCGGCGTGGAAGCCTCGGGCGCCGACGGCAATTGGTCTGTGGCGGATGCAACGATCACAGCCACGGAGACGGGCGTGAACGCGTCCGGTGCAAGCGGCGACTGGTCGGTCAGCGACTCTGCGGTCAACAACGCAACGACCGGCGTCGACGCGTCGGCTGCGGCGGGCGACTGGTCGATCGCCGAGACGAGTGTGAGTGCCGCAGAGACTGGTGTCGACGCGGTACAGACTACTGGCAGCTGGTCGGTCGACCAGACTACGATTACGAACACGACAACCGGCGTTGATGCCGAGAAATCGACCGGCGATTGGAACCTCTCGGGGTCGACCATCACCGAGGGGCGGTCGAAGAACGCGACGGTTGTGGGTGTCAGCGCCGGGAATTCGACGGGTGACTGGCGAGTGACGGAGTCCGCTGTCACCGACGCACAGAGTGAGAACGGATCCGTCGTCGGGATCGACACCGCACAGAACGGGCCATCGGCAGGTAACTGGACCGTTTCGGGGACAACGATATCCGATCTCACCAGCAATGTCGGCCACGCAACAGGAATCGACGCGGCCGGATCGTCAGGGTCGTGGGCCGTCGAAGGGCCCGAAGAAGCGGGAGCGGATAATCAAATGCTGATTGCCAACCTCCGAAGCAGCGCCGACGACGGCGATGCTGGGGGGATCAACGCGACCGACGCTGTCGGGGGCTGGACGGTCGAGTACAGCGCGATAAACAACGTCTCCGCGGCCGGCACGACCGGGACTCCCGCGTCGTACGGGGTCAAGGCAGCCGGCGCGAACCAGTCGTGGTCTATGGAGGACACGACGATATCACAGCTATCGGCGAACAGATCTGTGGGGCAAGTCACTGCGATCGACGCGGGAAGTAGCAGTCAGGCGAGTAACTGGTCGATCAGCGAGTCGTCGGTTGACGGCCTCGATGCGTCGTCGTCGACGGCGATCCGGGACAATACGAACGACCCTGCTCACGCGCCGACGCTAACTGGTACCGACATCACAAATGTGGCCTCGACAGACTCGAGCGCGAGTGTGCTCGACTTTGACAACAACGCCGGTAACTTCACCGTCTCCAACAGCAACGTCACCCAAATCACGAACACAACGGCACTCAGCGCCACCTCGACGAGCGGTGACTGGGAGTTCACACAGTCACTCATGAGCAACGTGACCGGGACCGCAATTCGAGCCAGCAACTCCACGGGCAACTGGAAGGCGACCCGGTCGTCAATCGCGAACGTGGACGGCACGGCAGTGGACGCCAACGGCTCGGAAGGCGAGTGGTTGATGGCCTTCACCGACATCACTGACACGACCAGCGGGGTCTCTGCTACCGACTCGACAGGTGACTGGACGGTCGGGAACACAAAAATCTCGAACGTTTCGACTGTCGCGGTGAGCGCCGACAATGCGGCTGGTAACTGGAGTCTGAGCCAAGGTATTGTCGAAAACACATCCTCGACTGCCATCTCGAATCAGGGCAGTTCGGGCGGGCGTATCCTCGTGTTTAGCTCTGATAAAGACCTGTGTGAGACCTTTGGCTGTATCAGTACGAAGCCGGTAGCAGGGAACCAGAACGGGAAAATCCTCAGAAAATCGGTCCAGAAGAGTGCCACCTCGGCAGCGCTCGAGGATGTCGACATCAAAGCTACAACGTCATCCGGGGGACAGCAAATCCAAGTCCAGCTGCAGAACGGTAAGGCCAACGCTAGTGCACCACTAGAAAAGAAGTACGACCTCTCGAGAGTTGGGATCGATACCGAGACACGACTCGATCTCACTCTCACCATCGTCGGCGACAAACCAAGAGCCGTGGTTGGCAACGGTCGCGATATTGAGTGGTCGCGGCAACAAAACGAAGACGACACTTGGAACATCAACATCACCGGCAGACCAGCCGCGATAGATTACAATCTCACTGCGGACGGCACTCCCCCGAGCAGTTTTCCGGAGGGGCAACAGGCGACGCTGGGCGCCCAGAGTGCGATGATTCTCCAGACAAGGACGCTCGAACGCGAAAACGAACTCACGGATGCGGATCGTGAACGACTGGACGGTGCCGTGTTCATGACGGACGCACAAGAGTTTGGATTACTGAGATACGATAGCGGGTTCCAGCAGGATACCACTGAAGACGACCGTATCGAACTCACGCTCAAAGCTCCCTCTATCACGGCGGATAGTGAGAACAACACGGGATACTATACCGCAGACATCCCTCAGACACTCATCGACTACTGGGGGGTCGAGTTAGCGGACATTGAGGGGTTCATCAAGCCAGCAAACGACGAGACAGCCGAACCGGACGCGACAGGCGCGACCGTCGAACCGAACGGACAGGGAGGGGCAGTCATCACGTTCGAGACGCACTATTCCGAAATCGACGTATCGGTTGGACCTTCTATCAGCGAAAGTGGCGGTGGTGGCAGCAATGATGGTAGTAGCAGTGTCAGTGGTGCTGGCAATGGCGGTGCTAGTGGTGCTGACGATGGCGGTACTGGTGATGGCGGTGCAGGCGATGACGGTGACAGTGGCGCTGGCGATATCGGCGACGACGGTGACAGTGGCGCTGGCGATAGCGGTGACAGTAGTGCTGGAGGCGGCAGCGGTGATGGTGGCGCTGGCGATAGCGGTGACAGTAGTGCTGGAGGCGGCAGCGGTGATGGTGGCGACAGCAGCAGCGGCGGTGACGGCGGCAGCAGCAGCGGCGGTGGCGGCGGCAGCGATGCTGCTGGTGACAGCGGCGCCGGTGGTGGCGACACTGCTGAAGACGGCGGCGGTAAGGCGAGCGCTGGAGGCGGCGGTGACGATACTGGTGGAGTTGGTGCCAGCGGCGGCAGTAGTGGAGTTGGAACCGGTAGCGGCGGCAGTAGTGAAGTTGGAACCGGTAGCGACAGTAGTGGAGTTGGAACCGGTAGCGGCAGTAGTGGCGCTGCTGGAAGCGGTAGTGGCGCTGGAGGCAGTAGTGGCGGCGGTGGCGGTACTGGAGGCAGTGGCGGCGCAGGTGGAGCCGTCGGCGTCTTGCTCGCTTCGATAACCGCTCCGGTGCGGTGGTTCGGCTCGCTGTCTACCGCTGGTAAGGCCGCGGTTACCGTCACCGGTGGTGCTGGTGCGGCTGGAGCCGCCTACAGCTTTGGTGGCGACCGGATCCAAACGCCGACGAACGTGGCCCGCCGCCGCCTCCAATCGTGGCTGCGACGGCGGCTGCGCGGTTCCACGCGCCAGCAGCTCACGCGGCTCGTTACGAGCCTGCGAAAACGGCTCGCCTGGTCGAACATCCGCGCACGGCTGGCGGCGCTTCGCAAGTACTTCACGCGCTCGTACTGGCGCGAGTGGTTCGAGAACCGCCGAGAACTGGCGACTCGTGAGGGACTCCAGACGTTCCTCGTCGAGACGTACCGGTCGTACCGGAAGCGCCAGTGGCGCGGCTGGCTTCGGAGCCGCCTTCGCAGCGGCGTCGATGCCGCCTCTGGTGGGCTCATCACCACGCTCATCCCCGGCTGGCTCGCCCCCGTCTCCGGACCTGTTGGAACCGCACTGAGCGTCGTGGTCGCCGAGATACGGCGGTGGATCGAAGACATCGTGATGGGCAAGTTCGACGCCCTCGGCAAACGCTACTCGACGCTCGTGCTCCGGTCGAGTGCACTGCTCACTGACACGACCGATCGATTGTGGTACGCTGTCACCGGCGAGAACCCTCCGGCGAGCAATCCGTCGCTGTCGTCGATCGCAGGCGAGCACGCTGCAGCATTAGACGAGGTCGGCATCGAGTCGGTCGACCAGCTCGCAGCGGCGGACCCTGATCACCTCGAAAACACCGTGGAGGTCTCGTCTAGCGTCATCGACGGGTGGATAGAGCAGGCACAACAGCGAGGTGCGAAAGCGGATCGGCCACCGATCGCGGAAACACAGAACGGCACGCGGATTCGCCGATGGGTCGACCGACTCACCGACCGAGTAACAGTGCCAGTGGCGGCTGTGGTTGCGCGTGTGGGAGGGGCAGCCGAACCTCGTGCGCACGCGCTTCGAGCGCGGGGTGCCACCGCAGAGGCGTGGCTGCGTGAAGACGGGCTTCCCGCTGTCGTCTCGTCAGCCCGACACACAACCGCAGTGATACGTCGAAGTGCGGCCCGAAGCTCGGCGCAAGTCCGGCTGTGCTTCCGACGCATCACCGTTTGGGCAGCGGAACGGCTGGGGACGACAGACGATGCCCTCCGATCGATAGACGGGATCGGGTCGGCGTACGACGAGCGTCTCCGCAGGGCAGAGGTCACGACCGTCGCCCAGTTGGCAACAGCAGACCCGGAGCGACTGGCTGGGGAGATAGACGTCTCTCCGAAGCGCGTCCGCCGGTGGGTCACACGAGCCGTGCGTGACCGGTCGGTCCGCCACCAGCTCCGGCGACGTCTCCTCATAGAAACTGTGCGGACGGAGGCGGCTGTGACCCACGCTCGGACGACGAATTCCGTCTCGCTACCCGACGTGCTCGACACACGAGCGTGGACGGTGATAGAGACGACCGAAGAAATCGATGCTGGACGCCTGTCTGCGGTGGGGATGACGTCGGTTCAGCAGTTAGCGGCCGCGGATCCCTCCCGGCTCGCAGGCGCAGTCGACCGCGACGTCGAAGTCGTGGCCGGCTGGATAGACGCTGCCCAGACGTACCAGGCGTACGTCATCAACGCACCACCAGAGAGGTTCAGCCGATGATGTATCGACGCGTCCGGGCGTTCACCTACGAGCTCTTCGCCCCCCGACTCGGCGGCCGTCTCGGGATAGCGTTCGACTGGGGCATCATGACCCTGATCGTCGTGAACATCGTCGCTGTGCTGCTCGAGACGGTCGAGCCGGTTTCAGCCGCGTACCGTCGTGAGCTCTACCTCATCGAACTCATCTCAGTGACCGTCTTTACGATCGAGTACCTCGCACACGTGTGGTCGATCACCGAGGCACGAACGTACGAAAACCCAATCCGGGGGCGAATTCGATTTGTCTTCAGCCCACTCATGATCATCGACCTTCTCGCCATTTTGCCGTTTTACTTATCAGGTATGTTGGCCGTAGATACGCGGTTTCTCAGGGCCATGCGGCTGTTTCGAGTGGTTCGACTGCTGAAAATTGCTCGATACTCAGAGACGATGCGATCGTTTTCGTCGGTGATACGATCACAAAAAGAAAAGCTCGTCGTCGCCGCAGCGATGAACGTTATCCTGCTCGTCTTGTCTTCGTCTGTGATGTATCAGCTCGAACACGAGACACAGCCGGAACTCTTCAGCTCGATTCCGGCAACGCTTTGGTGGGGAGCGATGACGCTCACGACGGTCGGGTACGGGGATATGTACCCGGTGACGAGGTGGGGACAGATCGCCGGGTCGTTCATCGCCGTCTTTGGCATCGGACTCTTCGCGCTTCCAGCATCGATACTGGCCGCGGGCTTCATCGAAGACTCTCAGTCGGACCCCGACGCCGCCTGTCCACATTGTGGAGAGCCGCTCGAAGACCACTAAGCCGACCGTGCGTGACAGGCGGTCGTGCGCTGCGGTCCTGAGTGACGCAGACCGTCGATTCGGTTTTCACACGCCGTGTGCGGAGAAAACGCACCCTGTGGTGGCTCTGTGACCAACACGAGTCTGCGTGCCTGGACGCCACTTTCAGCCACACTCCTGGGCCGATTCGCTCGCATATGTAGTTGGTAGGTTTGTGATCGACACGATGAATCTACGACCTCCGGACATCACTTCGCCACACCCTCCCCAGCCGATTCGCGAGTCGTCCGTGGCGACTCGCTCATCCCTCACACGCGCTCGCGAGCCCGCCTTCGGCGCGCTCACGAGGCGCGCGCCACTGTCGTCGGTGACGACAGGTGGTCGTCGTCGACGTCGGCTGGTACAGGGGGTCCGTCCCGGTGGAACCGACGCGGACGTCGTGCGGGCAGAATTAAGCGCCTTCCCGAGCGGATTCGGCTCGTCGTGACCGCCTCACTTCGCCGTCGGGGTCACGTCGCCGACGGCGTCCATCACCTGTGCGGCCGCGCTCGCGGCCAACCCACGAGCGACCTCGTCGGCGTCGGCCTCGGCGATACCCGTCTCCAACTCGTCCCGGTCGGGCGCGAAGCCGGCAGAGACGGGGTGGCCAGCCGGGGGGTTGACCGCGACGGTCGCCTGCGGGCCGTTCGCACCGACCGAGAGCTCCGAGCCGACGGCGTAGCTGTCCGGGAGGTACGACTCGGTGCGCGAGACGATGCCGGCCACCGTCTGTCGCAGCCGCCGCTCTTGTTCCGGCGAGAGGTCGACCGGCGCAGGTTCACCGGCGTCGGTGACGCCCGGTGATCCCGCATACGGATTGTTGCCGTTCATCGAAGACACCCACGGTATGCGAACCGTCGGTAAAAAGTCGTCGACACGTGTCACCGAGAACCACACTGCGGGTCACCCGGCATCTCTCCTTCACCCGACCGAGCATCTACTCGCCTCACACGACCGGCTCTGCCTCGCCGTACGCGGCGATCACGACCGCCGTGGTAAACCCCGTTTCGTCTGCGGTCGCCGTCTCCACGTGCGTCTCGCGATCTATGAGTTCCCAGTCGCGGAGGGCCGCTCCGGCGTCTAAGCCGGCGTGGATCCGGTCGCGAACGTCGTCCGAGTCCTCACCGGTTACCTCGTAGAAGAGCCCGGGCCCCGGACCGGTCGCCCAACCCAGACCGGCAGCGACGTCCGGATGACGGTGGGGCGCACGCGTCTCCGCGGATCCCGTCGCCCCCGACCGTCCCCCTTCACGGAAGTCGACCGCGTCGCTCGGCCCGACGGTTCGGCGCGCCTCGACGACGGTGAGCGCCCCGCCCGCGGGTCCGAGGTCGGGGGCGGCCTCGACGCGCCGTACGGTCGCGTCGGCGGGGACGACGGACGACACCGCGACGAGATTGTAATTGTGAAGGTTCGCCTCGGCGAGCGCAGCGTCGTACGAGGCCATCGCGGTTTCTGCGACGCCGACGCCGCCGGCGACGTGAATCTGCTTCATCACACGTCTGTCGACGGCGAAGAAGGTAATGCGTTACGAGCACGGCCGGTGAGACGACGGTTCGGACCCGCAACGAACGAGGCGCGCACGCCAAGGCTGTTCTCGACGGGTCAGTACTGGTAGTTTATGACCTGTTCGTCGGTGCTCTCTGCGTCGGCGAGCTTCTCGCGGGCGCGCTCGAAGTCGGACTGGACCACCTCGGTGCGACCGTCACGGATCGCGAACATCCCGGCCTCGGTCGCGAGCGAGGCGATGTCCGCGCCGCTGTACCCCTCGAGGTCCGCAGCGACCGTGCGCACGTCGACGCCGTCTGCGACGTTCATCTCGCCGGTGTGGATCTCGAGGATTCGGGCGCGACCTTCGGCGTCCGGCTCCGGCACCTCGATGAGCCGGTCGAACCGGCCGGGGCGCAAGATCGCCTCGTCGAGCATGTCGAAGCGGTTGGTGGCCGCCATGATCCGCACCTCGCCGCGCTCGTCGAAGCCGTCCATCTCCGAGAGCAGCTGCATCATCGTGCGCTGGACCTCGGCGTCGCCGGACGTCTTCGAGTCGGTCCGCTTCGAGGCGACCGCGTCGATCTCGTCGATGAAGATGACCGCGGGTTCGCGTTCTGCGGCGAGTTCGAACAGGTCACGGACGAGCCGTGACCCCTCGCCGATGAACTTGCGGACGAGCTCGGAGCCGGCCATCTTGATGAACGTGGCGTCGGACTCGTTGGCGACCGCCTTCGCCAGCATCGTCTTACCCGTGCCCGGCGGCCCGTGGAGCAGGACGCCACTCGGCGGCTCGACGCCGACCGTCTCGAACTGCTCCGGGTTCTCGAGCGGGTCTTCGACCGCTTCGCGCACCTCACGAATCTGGTCGTCGATCCCGCCGATGTCGGTGTACTCGACCGACGGCGACTCGGTGACCTCCATGGCCTGTGCGCGCGAGTCGGTCTCGTCGTCGAGGACCTGCTGTACGGCGAAGGAGTCGTTGATCGCGACCCGGTCGCCGGGACGGAGGTCGGCGTCGAGCCGGGTCGCCGTCTGTGTCAACACCTCTTGGTTGTTGCCGTGTTGTTTGATCACGACGCCGTCGTCTGTGATCTCCTCGACCGAGGCGATGTACAACGACGACGTCTTCAACACCTCGTTCTCGCGTTTGAGCGTGTCGACGTCTGCTTTGAGGTCGCCGCGACGGCCCTCCGCCTGCGAGAGCCGGTCTTCGAGCTCGTCGTTCACGTCGACGATCCGCTGGTAGTGTTGCCGGATCGCCTCGAGGCGCTCCGCCTCGCTCATCTCCGGATCGAGTTCCAGACGCGGGCGGTCCGGTAGTGAGGGGCTATGAGACATTCGCTGAACATTGATACGAGACGCGCGTAAATGTGCCTTTGGGTCACGGCGGCGAGATGGGTGTTCGACACGTAGGCGGGCGGCGAGACCGGCGTATCACATCACAGATGAACGGCGGGACACACACGGGCCGACCGTGATAGAGATACGAGCGCATACCCCCGCCTTCCCGTGAGTGGCGGGCGTTCCGACACGCTGTCGCAACCGAGGAGCGAACAGGCGCGGGTCGAGCGGACAACTCGGCCACGAACCACGGGCGGTGGGTATTGGATTTCCCACTGCAATCGTTTTTCGGTGACCCCGTGTAGCATGGAGTGCTACGAAATCGGTGAGATGCCGTCCCCGAACCACAAGGGGTGGCGAACCAGCGGTGGTTCGCACGGCGATGACACGGATTCCGATGGGGCCTGTTTGACCGGGCCATAGCCCTATACAGGGGAGGAAACGAGAGTTCCTCCGGTATGCTGCCGGTTCCCCTTGAGTGCGGGTTGGAACCTCGAACGCCACACTCGGCGGAAATCCGGTGGCCGGATTCCACGTCCTTCAGGGCGTGGAGGAGGTCAATTAAGCCGTCTCGAAGCCGTCTTCGAAGACGAACGTGCCGTCGCGCTGAACGACCTCGCCGTCGACTTCGATCACCGAGTCCTCGCTCATGTCGACGATCATGTCCACGTGCTCTGCGGATTCGTTGACCGCGTTCGTCTCACCGACCGTCTCCGGGTACGCCGACCCGACCGCCATGTGGACGGTGTCGCCCATCTTCTCGTCGAACAGCATGTTGTAGGTGAATCGGTCGATCGCACGGTTCATCCCGATACCCAGCTCCCCGAGGTACCGGGATCCCTCGTCGGTCTCGAGGATGCCCGTTAGCAGCTCCTCGTTTCTGTCGGCGGCGTGTGAGACGACGCGTCCGTCCTCGAATCGAAGCCTGACGCCGTCGATCTCTCGGCCGTACCGATACAGCGGGAGGTCGAAGTGGACCACGCCGGAGACGCTCTCACGGACCGGTGCGGTGAACACCTCGCCGCCGGGGAGGTTCGCCTCGCCGGTGTCGTTCTCGGAGGTGTTGCCGGCGATCGACATCGTGAGGTCCGTCTCCTCGCCCGATCGTATGCGGACCGTCTCGGCGTCGTCGAGTATCTCGACCAGTTGTGCCTGGAAGGCCCCCTGCGTCTCCCAGTCGATCGAGACGGCGTCCCACACGAAGTCTTCGTAGGCCTCGGTGCTCATTCCAGCCAGCTGGGCGTGGCCCGGAGTCGGGTACTGCGTGAGACACCAGCGCTTCGAGAGTCGCTCGCGTTTTACCGCCTCCATCGCCCGGTTGTACGCGGCGTTCGTCTCTGGGTCGACGTCGGCACCCTCGGTGACGTTCGCGCCGCCGCGGGCGATCACGAACACGTCGGTCTCCTCGTACAGCGCCCGGCGGTGTGCCGGCTCCTCGAACGAGTCCGCCGCGCGCTTGTACGCCCGGTCCGCACGCGACGAGTACGAGAGAAACACCGGCTGTGCGCCGCGGTCACCACAGATCTCGTGGAGTGCAACTGCGAGGTCCTCGGCGGCCGGCGGCAGCTGGATGACGACCGTATCGCCGGCTTCGATGCCGGTCGAGTGCGTCGCGATGGTCTCGGCATGTTCGCGTATTCGCGGGTCCATACGACTCGTTCTCACCGCGACAAATTACCGCTTGTGGCCGGTCAGTCCGCGTCGGTCGACTCGTGTGAGCCCGCCCGCGCCGGTCACCCGACGAGCACCCAGCCGCCGAGCACGAGAAGGAGCCCGCCGGCGATGCGGTCGAGCCACCGGCCAGCCCGCGGCGAGCGAAGTGCCCCTGCGGCGCCGTCGGCGACGACGGCCACGCCGCCGAGGTACGTTGCCGTGAGCCCGGCGTATGTGACGCCGAGGACGACCAGCGACGTCTCGTCGGCTCCCGTGCCGCCGGCGCTCGCCGCGAAGCCGGGCAAGAACGCGAGAAAGAACAGCGCGACCTGCGGATTCAAGGCGTTGACGAGGAACCCCTCGCGGACCCCGCCGGTCGCAGCGCCGGGCTCATCGTTGCCCGCGGAGCGGAGCGTATCGATCCCGAGGTACCAGAGATAGAGTGCACCGGCGACCTGTATCACGCGTGCTGCGCCCGGAACGGTCCGGTACACAGCCGCAACGCCGACGACGACGAGCGTCGTGTGAAACAAGATACCACCGGTGACACCGAGGGCGGCGCGAAGCCCTGCGTCCCGGCTCTCGAGACCGCGCGAGAGGACGAACAGCGTGTCCGGGCCAGGAACGACGATCAGCGTCGCGGCCGCGAGTATGAACAGGGCATACGTCGAGGGATCGACGGCGAAAGCGGTCACTACACCGGGGTGTGACGCGTTCGGGCAAAAACGCCCCGGGTCGATCCGGTGGCGACCGGCCACTTAGACCCCCATCGACCACTCACGTCCCTCCATCGACCACTCACGCCCCTCCATCAACCACTCACGCCCCTCCATCAACCACTCACGCCCCTCCCTCGGCTGACTGCCGTCGAACGTGACAGCGACGCGGCACACTAACTTTATTTCTATAACGATCCATTGTCACACTGCTCTATGAAGAAACTCATCAACGATCCTGACGATGTGGTCGACGAGATGCTCGAGGGGATGGTCGCGGCTCATCCCGACCGACTCCGGCGGCTACCGGACACCCAGGTCGTAGTGCGCGATGACGGCCCTCTCGACGACAAGGTAGGGGTCGTAAGCGGCGGCGGCAGTGGCCACGAGCCGACGCACGCGGGCTACATCGGCGACGGAATGCTCGACGGTGCGGCCGCCGGCGACGTGTTCTCCTCGCCAACCGCCGACGAGTTCGAGGCGCTGATCGACGCCTGTGACGCCGGCGAGGGCGTCTTGGCGGTGATCAAAAACTACGAGGGCGACGTGATGAACTTCGAGACCGCCATCGAGCTGGCCGAGATGGAGGGCGTCGACGTCGAGACGGTCGTCGTCGACGACGACGTCGCGGTCGAAGACTCGCTGTACACCTCGGGGCGTCGCGGCGTCTGCGGAACGATCCTCGTCCACAAGGCCGCCGGCGCCAAGGCGGCAGCGGGTGCCGACCTCGACGAGGTGAGACGGGTCGCACAGAAGGTCGTCGACAACGTCGGCACGATGGGGATGGCGCTCACCTCCTGTGTCACACCCGAGAAGGGCGAGCCGACGTTCGACCTCGGCGAGGACGAGATCGAGCTCGGCATCGGTATCCACGGCGAGCCCGGTACCGAGCGAACTGACGTGATGTCCGCCGACGAGGTCACCGACGCGCTGACCGAGTCGGTCCTCGAGGACCTAGACGTAGATGGCGGTGAGGAGGTCCTCACGATCGTCAACGGCATGGGCGGCACCCCACAGATGGAGTTGTTCGTCGTTAATCGGCGGCTGCAGGCGCTCGTGGACGAGCACGGGCTCGAGACGTGGGACGCTTGGGTCGGCGACTACATGACCTCACTGGACATGGCGGGCTGTTCGATCACGGTGTGTGTGCTCGACGACGAGCTGAAGGAGCTGCTCGGCGCGCCAGCCGACACGCCTGGGTTGAAGCGCCAATGAGCGAGGACGGTGTCGCGGCCGCCGCGGCCGTCGAGCGAGTCGCCACGCGCATCGAGGCCGAGCGAGACCACTTGACGGAGCTCGACTCGGCGATCGGCGACGCCGACCATGGCGGCAACATGGCCCGTGGCTGGGCAGAGGCGGCCGACGCCGTCGCCGAACTCGACGACCCCGACGCCGCGACGGTCGTCAAGACGACCGGGAAGACCCTGATGGCCGAGGTCGGCGGCGCCTCCGGCCCCCTCTTCGGCGGGTCGCTCGTGTTCGCCGCCGCCGAACTCGACGACGGAATCACGGCCGAGAGCGCCGTCGCCTTCGCGGAGACGTACCTCGAGAAGGTCACGGACAGGGGCGACGCGCGGGTCGGCGACCAGACGATGGTCGACGCGCTCACCCCCGCGGTCCACACGTTCAAAAAGTCGATCGAGGTCGACGAACTGTCGCCGCTCGACGCCCTCGCGAAGGCCGTCGCCGCCGCCGAGCGCGGGGTGGCCTACACCGTGCCGATCCGCGCCAGCAAGGGACGGGCCTCGTACCTCGGCTGGCGGTCGGTCGGCCACCAGGATCCGGGGGCGACGAGCACGCTGTTCATCCTCGAAGAGCTGCTCGCGGCCGCGGAGACGGCGCTTAACACGACAGCGCCCGAATCGGCCGACGCAACGTCACCGACGATCCCAGACGAGGAGGCGTGATGGTTGGGCTCGTCGTCGTCTCACACAGCGCGCGTGCTGCCGCCGGTATCGCCGAGGTGGCGGGCGAAATGGGCGGAGACACCCGCATCGAAGCCGTCGGCGGGGACGGCCAGGATGGCCTCGGGACGGTCCCGGACGACATCGAGACCGCGCTCGCTGCGGCCGACGAGGGCGACGGGGTCGTCGTGCTCGTCGACCTGGGGAGTGCGGTGATGAACGCCGAAGTCGCGATCGAGTTGAGCGGCGTCGACGCGGTGATCGCCGACGCCCCGGTCTTAGAGGGCGCGGTGAACGCGGCCGTCACGGCGACGGACCCGACAGCGACGCTCGAGACCGTGTGTGAGGCGGCCGAGGCGGCTCGGGACGTCGACAAAACCTGAACGCTCGATCACTCGAGCTCGAGTAGCGCTCGTACGTCCTCGCGGGTCGAACACGTCAGCGCGTCTGCCGCGAGGGCGGCTGCCTCTCCGGTGTCCGTCTCCATGATGCGCGCTTTCACCGCCGGAATAGTCACCGCGCTCATGCTGAGCTCGTCGAGCCCGAGACCGACGAGCAGGGACGTGAGCGCCGGATCACCGGCCATCTCGCCGCACATCCCGACCCAGGCGTCGCCCGCGTGGGCAGCCGTCACGGTGTTGTCTATCGCCCGCAGCACCGCCGGGTGGAGCGGGTCGTGGAGGGCAGCGACACCGTCGTTCTCGCGGTCGGCAGCCATCACGTACTGTGTGAGGTCGTTCGTGCCGATGCTCAGGAAGTCGAGCCGCTCGGCGAGCTGGTCCGCGAGGAAGACGGCCGCAGGCGTCTCGATCATCGCCCCGAGCGACGGGATGGCGTACTCGACACCGGCCGTCTCGAGCGCGTCGGCGACGGCGTCGATCCGATCGAGCACCGCGGTCACCTCTTCGAGCCGCGCAACCATCGGGAGCATCACCGCGAGGCCCTCTCCGTGTGCGCTCGCCGCCGCCCGCAACAACGCCCGCAGCTGCGTCTCGAAGAGGTCTGCGTGTTCGTCCACCGAAAGGCGAACGCCGCGGCGACCGAGAAACGGGTTCGGTTCGGTCGGAAGGTCGAGATACGAGATCGGCTTGTCTCCGCCGACGTCGAGCGTCCGTACGACGACGCGGTCGTCGGGAAACGCCGCCAGAGCCGCGGTGAACGCCGCGTACAGCTCGTCCTCGTCCGGTGCCGTCTCCCGGTCGAGGTAGAGGAACTCCGTGCGAAAGAGACCGATTCCGTCGGCTCCGCGCGCCGCTGCCGGATCGAGCTCCGTCACCGATCCGACGTTGGCGGCCACCTCGATCGGTTTGCCGTCTGCAGTCTCGACGGGAGCGTCTCGAACGGTGGCGTCGACGCCGCCGGCCGCCGCCCGGCGCTCCGCGCTGGGATCGACGACGACCTCCCCTGTCTCACCGTCGACGAGCACCTCGGTACCCGCCTCGATCGCGTCGAGCTCGTCGCCGACGCCGACGACGGCCGGTATCGACAGGGCGCGAGCGATGATCGCAGCGTGGGCGGTTCGCCCGCCGGTCGCAGTGACGATACCTGCGACGGTGTCCGGGTCGAGCACCGCGGTGTCGCTCGGTGTCAATCGCTCTGCGAGCAGGACCGTATCGACGGGTAGTGAGGCGAGGTCGACGGCCTCGACGCCGAGCAGGGCAGCGAGGAGTCGATCACGAACGTCGCGGAGGTCGTCCGCGCGTTCGGCCATCCGCCCATCCATCGCCTCGAACTGGTCGATAGCCGCCTCGAAGCGGGCCGAGACGGCGTGTGGGGCCGGGGTCCCGTCGTCGATGGCGTCTTGGATGTCGTCGACGATCCCCGGGTCGTCGAGGAACTGTTGGTGTGCCTCGAAGACGGCCGCCTCGTCCTCGCCGACGCGGTCTGCGGTTCTACTGCGGGCCGTCTCGAGCGCCTCACGAACCTCGGTTCGGGCCGCCTCGAAGCGGCTTCGCTCGCGTTCGACGTCCACGTCCGCCGGAGCGGGGCGTGGAGGCAGCGCCAGTTCGTCCGCGGGTCGGTGCCACCGGGCGACGCCTACGCCCGCGAGCGGCGTGCTCCCCACGCCGGCAAGCGTCCTCACGACGCCTCACCTTCGTCTTCGACCGCGCTCGTCAGGATCGCTGCGACCGCGTCGAGCGCCGCGGCCGCGTCTGGCCCCTCGGCGACGAGCCTGACCGACTCCCCCTGTGTGACGTTCAGTCCGGTCACCGCGAGCATGCTGTTCGCGCTCACCAGCTCGTCGCCGTCCGTGGCCCGCCCGATCTCGACTGTCGCGTCGAACGCGTTCACGGTCTGGACGAGCGAGGAGGCGGGCCGCGCGTGGAGTCCGGCCTCCGGGACGACCTCGACAGTGCGTTCCATACCGGTCGATCGCGGGGGATCGATATGACGCTGTCGTCGGCGGTGGAATCGTTGGCAGTGAGATCGTCGTCTGTGGGATCGTCGTCTGTGGGGTCGTCGTCTATGGGATCGTCGGCGACGACGCGGTCGCACCGAGACGTCTCTTGGCGACCCGAAGTGTC
>Ga0209945_1000334_pt1 | contig 16517 bp, 19 predicted proteins | sample SalPonR2_A_D2_MG_FD_185703 | JGI IMG/M metagenome (GOLD analysis project Ga0209945, IMG submission 185703) | Salt pond soil microbial communities from South San Francisco under conditions of wetland restoration - Salt Pond MetaG R2_A_D2_MG... ...
ACCAATGGTGACGATCCGGACATCGAGCAGTTGGGCAAGACACCACGCAGGTGTGGTCACGCCCCATGCGACGACCAAGACGGGCATCGCCCGAGCGAGCAACGCTCGGTGAGAGATAGACGCGACAGCCTCGCGTCCGACTAGGGTCGTGTGCCAATCTTTGCACTCGGCGACGATGAAGTCATCTGGATCGTTACGCATTCGAGATCGCCGCCCGATAACGTCAGTTTCGAGCCCGAAAAGATGCTTATTGCGGGCCGTGTGATATCCCCATCGCTCAAGCGCTTCTGCGAATTTCTTCTCGAGCCACCGCCCGTTCACAGGGTCGTGATCGACATCGATATCGACCCTGTCGTCAGTACCACCTAGTGCGTCGATCTCTGTGCGGAGTTCGTCTCTGAGGTCACTCATGTTGCGCGTCCTCCGTTCGGGTAGCGGCTGCTCGTACTGCCGTGTGTTCGAGCGCAGTTGCGACGGCCCGTGCTTCCGTAGGTGTGAGTTCTGCGTACGTCGTTCCCCAACCGCCGCCGAAACTGAGCGTGATTAGTGACGCGTCATCCTCGTCTTGACTTACTTGGATAGACCCCTCCGTTTGTGTGATGGGACGATCGCGTGTGACGTGTGTTTCGAGATCGATCGCGGGCCGTGTCATTATGCCTCACCCCTGTCCTTCGTCTGGAGAGTCAGTGGTGTCGTCGGAGTTGCTGAACGCGGCCGCACACGTGTGCAGTGCAGGCTGCGGAAAGTAGCGTCGCACCTAACGTGGGGGTTTCCATAGAGGAGGCAGCCATGGTTGTGGGCGTTCGGTTCGCTAGTCGTCTCGCAGGGCTTAATCCCCGCAGTCGGCAGTATTAGCATGATTCTGTGGTTTCAGCACAGGACCCGACCGGCTGGGTGGTGATGTCACCGCAGCAAGGACTCCTACAGTTTCTTACAAGCCAAGAGTTCACCACTCGGGTTCCATGGTTTCTGAAAAGAAACGAAATATCTTATAGTTAATGGATAGTCCAAGAAGAACTGAGGTTTCTTTTTAGACCTAATAAGAGGGGTAAAGTTTCCACATGGAAATATCGTTTCCATGAGGAAGAGTGCGAGCTGGATGACTATTTGGGATGATCGCATTCTGGAGATCATGCGGGAAGATGGTCCTACCTCTCCAACTCCGCTCTCCAAACACGATTATATCCGTATTGGCAAATCTGGAGTCTCAAAACGTTTGAACCGTATGAGGGAACACGGCCTCATTCAGGAACTAGGTAATGGTGTCTACTCGATCACCGCAACAGGAGAATCATATCTCGACGGTGAAATCGATGCAGAGGATCTTAGTGAAGATAACGACTCTAAAAATGGTGACGAGAGTGTTGAGGCCTGAGTGTATTTAAGATATCAGCGAACCAAATGACACACGTAGGCGATCGCTATCCTAAGTCATCACCTTCAGTTGTTTCCTAGAGCGCCGTCTGTTCGATAGACGGCCCGGCATGAAGTGGAGCAGTACTCCGGGCAGGAACGATGTCTGAGTCAGTGACGTACTCCTCCCGGTTACGGACCCCCCACAGTGCCGGGAGGATGTCATCAAGATATGGCCGTGGTGAGTGGAGCTCACGAAGGTCAGGCGGTTCACTGATGCCGGTATACGGCCATCCTACCGTCTCGACAGCGCCATCCGGTCCGTGATGGTCGCGACCGATGCGGAGAACCTTCGCAGCGACGTGGACTGTCGGCCTCTCCGGATCTACGACGAGTGTCGGCCATACGTCGGTGTAGCGCTCGGCATTCGGTCCATCGATGGTATTGAACGAGAGAACAATACGATAGCCTCGCTCGGTCTTCTCAACGAGACCAACCTCAATGAGATCGGCGAGGTGATCTCGTCGCGACCGGCTGGAGACTCCGGCTCGCTCATCGAGTTCAGCACTGGTCACCGGATGGTCAGCCTCGAGGAGCGTCGAGACAAGTTTGCGGGGCGTAGTCTGCCGGCCGTCGAATCCACGGAGAAGTCGTCCAGGATCCAGCTGGGCGAGGGCATAGCGAATCTCAGCCGCGTCGACGCGACGGCCCTCATTGTCGCCAGCGAGATACTGGAGTGCGTCGGCAACATCGAATGGTGTCCGAGCGAGGCCGTGGAGGATGGACGTCGCCTCCGGGGTGAGCCGGAGATCCCTCGTCTCAAGCATCCGGCGGGCCGTCTCAGCAACCTGCCGGCGCGTCGGCTCAGTCCGCACCTCACTGCGGATGGCGATCTCTGGAGCGTCGTCATGGGGATCGAGACCACTGAAATGCTCGCGAAGGGTGTCGGCAACTGCCTCGGTCTTCCCAGCGAAGTCTCCGACCAGCGTCCAGGAGCCGATGAGTCGAGCCCACGGGTCGGCGGCATCAACGGTCGGATCGAACGCCTGCCGTCGTTTGTCAGCACGCTCCTCAAACAGCTGCCGGTAGGCAACGTGGTGACCATAGCGGCTCCCGATCGCTGAGCCGATGGAGAGCGACCGGAACAGGGCGTCGCGACGATCGTCATCAAAGCGCCGGGAGAACTCGGGGAACTTCACGACTCGAGTGAGTTCCACGTCGACGAGATCAAGAAGATGCGTCAGCGAGCCAGCCAGCCCGAGAGCATCCCGAGTGATTGGGCCGCGGAGGTCATCATCTTCAGCTTCGGCGTACCTTTTGGTGAGATCACCGAGTTCGTTCGCAGCCTCGAGAAACACCTCCTGGAAGTCGTCGTAGGAGCTGATCTCTTCAGAGAGCCAGCCGATATTCCGCATTCCGCGGAGGACTGTCTTACCGTCCTCGAGCATGTCGAGTACCTCGTGATCCTTGAGGCGCTGTTTGGTGAGGACTTGGTTGAAGGTCCGATGATCGGCGAGAGCTAACGCTAGCGTCGTCCACACCTGTAGAGGGTTATCACCTTCGGCACTAATGACGAGGTGATCGTCCTCATGGTGCCAGCGGCCTTCCGCCCGATCATCTTGCTTGGCGATTGGGTAATTGACTACTGATACCCCTGGTTCAACCGCTGTTCCAAGGGCTGCCGCAGCCGTACGGCGGTTGCTATAACGGGTCTCGTGGTGAGACGGGAGGCGGTGACGATCAGTGGTGCTGGGTGGTGCGGTCTCAGGCTGGTCCGGCCCCTCCCCGTGTGTACGCGGGATTACACGGCTATTATTGCAGAGCTTTCGAGAGTTGCTAACGCACTCCCCAAGCCGCTTCTGTACGGCAATTTCCTGCTCATAGAACTGGCGTCCGGCCGTTGTCAACTCGACGCGCCGGTTCTGCGTGGAGCCGAATGTCTCGACGAGGCCGACGTCGACGAGGTCGCCGATGATCTGTCGGATGCGTGAGCGCCCAACGCAGAACTCGCTGTAGAGGCGGCTGTAGGCGAGCGTCTCAGTGTCGTCTGTCGCGAGGAGCCGCAGTGTCTGTGCGTGCCAACTGCCGTCGTCGACCACATCGAGTGCCGCTGCGAGTTCGGTCTCAGGAGGGGTTGAACCCAGACGCTCGCTAACGCCGGGGAGGTCGTCGCGATGATGTTCAGCGAGCCACGCCCGCTCAACGCCGGAGCAGACGAACCGGACGTCACACGCGCGCCCCAGCGCCGCGACGAGCTTGCACCACGACTGTCGCGTCTCTGCGTCGGTGTCACGGAAGTTAGCGGGGAAACGAATGGAGATAGTCGGTGTGCGTTCTGTCGCGACAAGCGGACCAAGCGCGGCGCTACAGTCCTCGAGATTCGACCGGAACCCCATTGGACGGCCACTTCCTAACTGCGAGAGTAGTGTGACTGCCTTCCAGAACCAGCGGTCGTTGACATTGCCGGTGAATGAGAAGAAGACGTCTACCAGCGCGCCATCAAGCGCACCCTCTCTGAGGGCGTCGACGAGCTGGGCGCGCGCCTCTGTAGGAGTATTTCCACGAGTGAGATCGCGTACTGCGACGATTATCTCCTCGACGAGGCTGCCATCGGTCCACGGATCTGTAAGTTGTGTCCAGAGTCCGGTTGCTGTCGACTCTGGGTCACGAATGTCGATCCCGTCAAGACTTGATGTCTGCAAGTAGGTGATCCCGGCGTCGATCCCCGGAGTTGTACCGGCCGATCCGGTGTCTATCGCACCGCTAGTGGTGGGTTTACTCACAGAACCCTCCAACTACGGGGCTACTGGTCGGACAGCCGTCGTGATCAGCAGCAGATGGGATCGCTGTTCGCGTGCTACCAGGGCTCACGACACTATTGGCATCAGCCCGTAGGATCAGGTCTAGTAACAGTAAGACCCTAATACCCAGGACGACAAGCAAGAGGTGGACATAGCCCGGCCAAGGTAGTCCACCTGGAGTGGGGTAGATCCAATTTCTCTGCCCCAGTCCACTCGCCGCAACCAGCGTCAGCTCTAGCTGTCACCCCCGTCGTCTTCAATCTCCGCCCACTTGAGCTCCACTTCGACCCAGATCTCTTTGCCTTCCTCTGGCTGGATCTTGTGCTTCTCCCGGATATTAGCTGGAATCGTCACCCGCCCTCGAGAGTCCATTTCGAGCGGCTGCTGACGGCCAATCTCGATCTTCTCAGCCATGCTCATACCACATACATGGGTAAACATGGGTGAAAAGTCTACTGCTGCCCCATATCGAGGATACTGATGGTAGTTACCCAGTTTGTCCAAAGTAGACAGCGCTGAACAACTAGTGACCCGTGTCAGCCCCTCTTAGGGCTAACACGTACATTCTCAGCTACAGTTCTTTCATGTAGACATTCGTGACTTCGAGTTCGCCTTGGACAACAACCTTTTCAACTCGCTCACCTTTCTCATATTCCAGATTCTCATCGATTGCCCCGATCGCTCGCCGAGCTTTAAGTGGAACTGCTGCGTTGTATTTCGGCGGGCCAAACTCGAGTTGTACGAGTGTTTTGTCCCCCTCCTTTGGTTTATCAGAATCGGCCATACAACACTGTTAGACCCAAGATGCTTAGTATTACTGTAGAGTACTGAGGGCTCGATCAGTAGTTAAGTTTGTGTACTGAAGTAAAAGATACCGTAAAAGCATGTTTCAATCTGTAGAACGCACCCGCTCCAGTCTTGCGTTTTTGTTTTTTGATATTTACTAGGCGATGGAGTATTGCTTCAGTACACAACACTTTTTTGCTGAAGCAATATATATAATAGACTTTATTTTCATCGAGCAACATTTTTATCCCGTGATCAGTAATACTGTGTATGGAACCTGTTTCGATTACTCTACCCCAACAAGGTGGAAGATTCCAATTAGGGATTCCAGAGCCAGAGAAAGATTTGTTTGATAAACTGAAGGAACAGTACGGGTTCGGCTCTGATGCCGAAGCTGGGCGATGTTTCCTAAAATTGGGTATGATGTCGGTTGTTGATAACGATCCTCGCCACTCAACAACATTACAGTCATCTGAGGAGTTCACGCCAATCACGATTCGGGAACTTCTCCCAGAGGGTGCCGAGAATGCTGTCGATATGACTGACGAGTTCTGGGAGGAGATTCTTCGAGATGAGATGATGGATATCGTTGAGGACGACCCCGAAATAAAGCGAGATGGGTTCGGGATCTACAGATGACTATCGATTTCAAATCTGACACTCGGCCCCGGCAAGACGATGAGTCCTTAGTTGAATACTATCTCTATTTTCGGGGCAATGAAATCGGACCAAGATCAAAGAGGAAGTATGAAACTGCGTGGGATAACCTACAGCGATTTCTCAAACAGGAGGGCTACACGCTGCCTGAGATCACGAAGAAAAAAGCTCTTGAGTGGTGCGAGTTTTTACGCGCACAGAATATCAAAGAGAGAACCGCTGAATATAATGTAAGTGCCATCCGTAAAATGGTGGATGACCTGAAACAAACGCCAGAAGTTGGGGAGGGCAACCCATTCCAAGAGGCACTCGACACTGACCCATTCAGCTACGACGACTCAACCAACAAGTTGGAGGTTCCACTCAATTATCTCCGCCGAGCGATCTTCAATATTGACCATCCTGTCACGCTATTCGTATTCGTAGTGCTGTTGAAGACTGGATTACGACGCTCTGAGTTGTCGAATCTTGACGAACGTGGCGTAAATCTTGACCGGCCAATTGCTGCTGCACTCGACACACCACGGCCAGAAATACGAGATAAACCGAATACGATCTACATTGATTCGTCGATTAGTGAGGGTGACACAGTCAACGGTGAGAAGCGTAAGAATGGTAACAAGCCAGAATCGTACCGCGAAATCCCGCTTGATGAAGAGACAGTCAACCTCTTCGAGTGGTACCTAGGGCTGGCTCCCACCTCAAAATCGCCAGCCAATCCGATTGTCAGAGTCTTCGGGAACGGAGGGCATGACGTTAAAATTGGGGACAGGTTGGGGACGCAGGGAATATACAACAGAGTTGTCGGTATTGCAGAGGAGCATGGTTGGGACGTGGAGGGGGGTGTGACGCCGCACTGGTGCCGGCACTGGTTCACCACGCAACTGAGAGCGCGTATCAACGATGACGAGGTGCCTATCGGGTCTGCAAAGGAATATGTCCAAGGGCTTCGAGGAGATTCAGATGATTCCGTCATCGATACCTATACTCACGAGTGGGAGATCGACGACGAGAGTAAGAGCTACCCCGAGGTCTACAGAGATAACATCCCTACGTTGTTGCTCGATCCGCACGAGGACGGTGAACTCACATGCCCGTCGTGTAGCCGTGAGCCGCCTACTGTAACGTTCTCGACAGTGGGACCTGCCGACGGTGACGGCACCGACAGAATGCTCTGTAACACCTGTGCGCGGCGCGAATACGTCTCGCTGGATTAGCTTTCAGAGTAAGCTGCTCTGTTGAGTCCGCAGAAGGCGTCGGGATTGGGTCACAATACGGTTGGTTCAGTGTCGCTATCGAGTGGATCCTGAGAGACAATCTTGCTAGAGAGGTGAGAAGGGAGTCAGTATCGGGGAGCTCGACCCAGCACATCAGCGGTGAAGAGCAACCGAGTCAGTCCTTCAACTGTTGGTATCCCCGTGCCGTCGTCGGATTCAACAAAGCAGAACACTACGTAACATCGCAGACCAGTCTGGAGCGGAAGACTTTGAGAAGTGGTGTTCGCTGTGTGGGACTACTGTTCTGGATAGTCGTTCTAATCTGTTCCAGATAGGCCTCCTGCGAACGTGACTGACTGATTACCATCAACTACAGAGTACACACATGTCTCGGTTGTTGAGTCGATTCTACACGGTATGTTCGATTAGCGGCCGAATGCTTATGACGCCGCTCAGGTAACGTGGTAGTAATGAGCACCGAAACGAGTACGAACGACGACGTCCGGAGTGGGCAAACGATTACGCTCACTCAGGCGGATGACGGCTGGTGGGTCGCCCGCGACGAGGCGACGGGTGTCGCAAGCCAGGGCGAGACGCGGGAGGACGCTCTCGCCAACCTCGACGAGGCAGTCGCACTCCACAAAGGGGAGATCGGCGAGTCGATCGACACCTGGGAGGAAGAGAAGGAAGCACTCGACGACCTCGGAATCGACCCTGAGGAGGTACAGCAGGCTCGTGACGAGCACGATGGGCTCCCCGACTTCATGCAGTAAGTCGGATGGGAGCGCCTGATTTTTCCGGACGCGATGTCGTCAAAGCACTCACGAAAAATCGCTTTGCTATCGTTGATCGGACCGGCAGCCACGTCAAGCTGCGATACGAGCACCCAACGAACGACGACGATATCCGTGTCGTCTCCGTCCCGCAACACGATCGGATCCGAACCGGGACTCTACGCAACATCGCAGACCAGTCTGGGGCGGAAGACTTTGAGAAGTGGTGTCAGTGGATCGACCGGCAGTGCTGATAGGTTACCTAACTCATGACCAGCACTGGCTCGAATATCGCTGTGTGGGACTACTGTTCTAGATAGCCTCGCTTATCCCAAAATCTAGGTATATAACCACCAGAAACGTGGTGTCTGGCGCGTTCACACCCGTGAGGAGGCCGATGATCTTGTCTCGAAGCCGGGGTAAACACGGCTCGATCCGGGATCAACCGCGGACAACACCCCACGATCGAAGTGTAATATATCGCATATCGCTATAGGAAGTTCGTAGCCCTGAAGTCCACTAGTTTCACGAGATAGCGGCTACAACGGCGAGTGAGAACTATTTTTTATCACAGACAAGAGTGTGAATAAACCCGACCATCAGCACCATTCAAAGAAACAGCCAGTTATGCCCGGAAAACAGCGAAAATCACCACCAATGAGCAGTGTTGCCACTCACGAAAAATGCAATCTCAACCCCCCAAATGCTAGTCGGGAGGGTCTAACCCAACAATATTGTACTCCTTCGCAATCGTCAGGAAGAGGTCTGCTGTCACAAGGGGTTTGTACTCAAACTCAGACTCCGCTAATAGCTCCAACTTGACTAACAGATCAGTCAATCGCCACACGTTGTACAGCGTACACGCGTACAGGAAGTTGAAAAACCGATACTCAGGCTTCATCGACGTAGTCCGAACACGGAAACTCTTGATTTGCTTAAATCCGTTCTCAATACCCCAGCGATGCTTGTACTTACGGAGAACACGACTCACCATGTGTGCCTTCTCTGTCTCTGACATAGGCTCCTCACCGTTGTCACTGTTTTCCGGGATTTCAAGAGCCGGATGATTCGACTCGAACAACATAAACCGGTCCTTGTCCTCCTTATTCCCTGGGAGCTTTCGCTTGTCTTCCTCGTCTCGAACCTCGTCAATCACGTCACCGAACATCTGCTCGATCTCTTCTGCATCTGAATCCTTTACTTCTGAGAACTCATGCAGCAACTCTTGGCGCAGCTCATCCTTATCGTCTGACTCGTTGTCTCCATCCTCATTATCGGTCTCATCTGAATCATCGTCGCCATCGTCACCGGTTCGCTCAGCGTTTATTGCAGGGACATACACACGCTTCCGAACAACACCCGCTTCCTCATCTGAATCTTCCTCACCAGATGTGAAGTCCGTAAGCGTCGTTCGTCCTTCGTCCGTGCTGCTGTCAGTATCCTCGTCACTCTCAATATGAATGAGTTTACCCTGACGACGAAGACGAGTACACGTCGCACGTTCACTGGTCCTCATTTTCCCCGGATTCAAATAATAGACCTCGTGATCATCACATACGTCCTTGACAGCGTCGTGAGCGAATTCCCGGTCCATCATTGCCATTTCGACATCAACGAGATCCGTTGCACTCTCCAGTAACCGATCAACGATGGTAGCACGCTTCAGGCCACGGTGAACCGGAATCGCATCAAGTACAAGCGGGATATCTAATCCGACGATTTGGACGCTTGCCCACTGGAAATAGAACTCTGTAGACTTTTTATCGTCGTTTTTGTAGCCGAGTAGCCACTTGTTTGTCACATTCCCGGCCTCGTCAGACTCAATTTTCTTTTTTGTACTGTACGGGTTCGATTTCGTGATATCAATGCTGACCAAGACTCCTCCAACGAGTTCAGAATCACGGCGAGCGCGCTCAATTAACTCCCGTGTCGCATCACGATGCATCTGACGAGCATCTGTCGGACCAATCTTGTGCAAGTGGTGGCGATGAGTACTGCCGGTCTGTACACGTTCGCGTGTGGTATCTGCAGCAAAGTTCACCGTCCCATCCTCCGCGTACATCTCTTCACGCGAGCCCATGAACGCGTGTGCTTCGAAGAACGCGTTCTGATGGATTTCCGAATTCTTTCCACGCGGTAACTGGTAATTCTCAGTCACCATTGGTTTCGCTTGCTTCCAGACATCCCGTGTTTTCGCAATCGTCCGGTCTCGGACTGTCAAATCATCCTGTGCGACTGCATCTGGAGTGTCAACACTCGGGTCAGGGTGAAATACCTCATCAGGAGCAGGGATATCGTGTTCTCGTGCTACGTTAACGAGCACTTGGCCGATGGTTCTGACGACTTGCTTGTGGTTGTCTGAAAGTCGATTCTCGTTCCATACTCGCCAGAGCGTGGTTTTCGATGCAAGCCCGTTCTCGAACCCGAGTGCAGCTACTAGCTCAGGATTATCGTCAAGGTAGTCGTGGAGTGCAGTTTCGCCGCCCCAGCCTTTGATAATTCGAAGCAGGTGCGCTTTCAGCAACGGTTCTGGCGGCTGCTTGAAGTGCCAATCTGTGACATCGTACCCGAACCCTGACGGGTCGAGTTCTATGTGGCAGATCGCTTCTTCCACATCGGTGTGCTCGGGATGAGAGAACCATTCCTCAATAAACGCAGCAGCATCCCAAGCGAGCGGCCACGGATCGCCATTCACGGTATCGTGGTCGGTCGAGTATGGCCACTTCCGATGAGACTCAGACAGAGAGTCGATTACCGCTTGTTTTGAGTCGGGGGTGGCCGTCATGGGTTGATAGGGTAAGTTACTTCGAATCGAAGTGTAATATTCGGGGTGTCGTTTCCGAAAGTCTGTCTTAACGTACGTGAAGGGGTGATAAACGCAGACTGCGTACAGGAAAGTCCAGTTTCCGAAAAGATCCAAATCGAAGTTTACTGTGGTTTTGAGCGTCGTTGTGATTAGAAGAAAGTTTGACTACAAGTGAGGATAAGTAACGAAGTGTGATGCATGGCAGACACGCTTAGGGAGTTCTTTGAATTGCGTGGCGCGATGGGTCTCTTAGTGGTGCTGAAGGGAGAAGCAAAGCAGTTCAAGCACTTGAACGAGCGGTTACATATTAGTTCGTCAACGCTGACGAAGCGTATTGGGGAAGCGAAAGACCTCGGACTAATTACCCCGGAGATTGATGATCGGGAGACCTCGGTGAACAATCTGTATCGGATTACAGAGCGTGGGCAGTACGTAGTAGCGAAAATGGAGCGGTTGGACATTGTCCATGCGTATCGAACGATGCTTGATATGCATGAGCAAGTTGAGGATGGAAAGCAGGAACTGGTAGGATGGTTTGAGAGTGAGGAGACGCAAGAAGCGTTAGCGAGGCGCAGCGACAGCGCCCCGTACGTTGACCCGTTCGGTGAAGATGTTACTGATCATCCTCAGGACAGTACCGATATGGAGTATAATGATGAGTTTTTCACCAAAGAGTAATTCCTCTGAGACAAATCGTTGCAAGACTTAGAGTTCCAGTATAGCAAAAGTTAGCTTCTATCAGAGGGACGTAAAATTCCGAATTCTGCAGCCGTAACGAAGACTCCAAAACCAAAGCCAGAGAGGAGTATCGGAACAGCGACGAAAAGATTGCCACCAGTAAATACCATTCTAAGCCCAGAGAGAAGGAGGAAACCAACCGCAACCCAATCTATCCAAGCAGGTTTACCGGCGGCATAATCTGACCGAATCAGATTGCGACCCATCTATTGTAATACCTCTAATATGATTCCTCAAAAAGATTACTCTACTTGCGGTCGCAGTCTTGCACACCAATTCTAAGGTGATTCAGCGACTCTGTTGAAATCCGATTCTTCAGATACATTATAGTCTGAAACAACTGGTCGCTGAAAACTTCGAGTGCCCCAGTAGAGTATCCGTCGAATTATTAACTACGAGGAGCCCAAACGCCCTGCTGTATCGCTTGGGGTAGATAGTAGAGTAGACCAATGCAACCGCCTACTACAAATCCAGTCGATGTCACTGTCAATTCTTCTCTGATAAGTATGGTAAGACCCCAACACGCGAACCCACCATAGAGAAGGAACATATATCCGACCGTCTCTCCGAAGGGTCGCAACCCCTGTGCAGCGACGATAAGGCCCAACAGGACAGTCGCTATGAGAACAACCGGCTGTAGTTGAACGTAATTACCTCCAACAAGTGCAACCAGAAGAACCACGATACCCAAGCCGAACGCAGCTCTAATCGGTGAGACTGACTTTACGAGGGAGAGCATTATTTGCCATTTGTTGCCCAATTCAAAAATTGTTCGCCCGTCTCAAAGTGTTCGATAGTTTCTCTGTACTGACCGATCAAGAGAGTAGCTAAACATTCTTCTAGTTAAGAACCATTATAGACTAATGAAACAAGCGATAGCTAGTGAACTCGTCCGCAGCCTACTCGCTCACGTGCTCCGAAATTGTAGGACGGCTAAGCGTCTATTTACATAAACGTATTCAGATACGTATACGAATGCGTATATGAGAGTTAGAACTGCTCGCTGGCGTGTCTGGCGGAGGCGTCCCGGGCCGTGTCGAGGACTCCCGGCGCAGCCTCCTGAAGACCGAGGCGGACGGCTAGCCGTAGCATCTCGCTCCTGTCAGTCCCGTCAGCATCGCCTCCACGCCCAAGTTCTTCGCGGAGATTTTCTCCAACGTCGTCGAGGCCACCCGTCTCCTCCAGCGCCCGCACGAGCGCCGTAAGATGCTCATCCCGAACCGAGAGTGTCTTCGAGACCTCGCCCGCCTCGACCTCGGCGAGCAGCGCGACCATCGCGTCCTCCAGGTTAGTGGCCTCCTCACCTGGGGTGGAATACTCAGCACGTGTCCCGAGTTCTGTGTCCTCTCGCAACTGCTCTAGTTCCTCGTCGTCGTCTGTCATTGGGTATCTCCCAACCGTTCCACGAGAGCCTCCGCATCAGTCTCATATGCTTCGATGGCTCGCTGGGCTGTCTTCGACGGACGCTCCAGCGCGAAGAGCGTCCCGCCGTTCATCTGTGCGTTCTGTACGTCTTGCGAGCTGGGGATCTGCGCAGGAGCGAGTGCCTCCGGGTACTCGTCCTCGAACTCTTCAAGGTACGCTTTCCCCGCCTTGGTGCGCTCATCAACCTCGTTCAGCAGCACCATCACGAGCTCGATGTTGACATCTTGCTCCTCCCGGATCGTCTTCAAATCCCGCCGCAACTGCGCGGCCTGTCCCGCCTCGAATGGCCCAGGGCGGACGGGTGCGACGACGTGCTTCGCCGCCCAGAGTCCATTGTACGCGATGTTCGACGTCGAACCGGGCAGGTCTACGAGGATGACGTCGTAGTCATCTTCCACGTAGCCGGTGAGGAACTCGTCGAGGCGACTGTATCGCTCCGCGGCCTCGTCGATATTTCCGAGCGTTGCGTCGAGGCCGTCCAGGCTCTCGTGCGCCGGGATGAGGTCAGGTCCTTCGCCGGTCGGGACGATGAGGTCCTTGACGGCCGTAGGGAGCTTCTCGGAGATTGTTTCCCACTGGTCCTGAAATACCGTGGTTATGTTCGGCCAGCGGTCGTCATCGGCTTGGATGTCGCCCCAGAGACCAAAGTGTTTAGCGAGGTCGCCCTGTTTCCCAGCGAGATCAAGGAGCAGGACATCGTACCCGTGCCGGTCGAGAGCGACGCCGAGATGCGCCGTCGCTGTGGTCTTCCCGACGCCGCCTTTGTCGAGGAAAGTAGCCGCTCTGAGTGCTGAATCTGGCATATACGCTTACGTATGCGTATACGGATACGTAAAAGTATGTCAGACACAACATCGGCAACCGGTATTTCCCCTCGCATTATTCTTTTAAGTAAGACTGGCTACAATACATGGAAATGAAGGGAGGAACGCTACGGCGTTCCGATTGTTCTCCTGCGCACAACCGCTTTGAGCGCGTCGTCTGCCGTTCAACTGTAGACAGGGCCTTTCGAGCCACTCGTATAGCGGTTGTCGCTCCCTTCACCTGAAAACAAGATGAGGAGTATCTACTATGTCAAATGAGAACGAACAACGACGGCAAAAAGACGGTCCCAAACCGATTCCTGAAGAGGTACAGCAAATCACAACTGAAGAGATTGTGGAGGGCGACTATGAGGTTCTCTCCCGCCCAGAAGACGATTCTGACGGTCCTCCCGATCGAGGAGGTGGTCCACCGGTGAGACCTCCATTTAGTGGGACGTATCTTGATAACAGTGTTGAGAGTTCATCTGAGGGGCGAGATAGAACGGAGGAAGGCTACTCATTTACTGCTGGATATGACAGTTCGATGGCGACACGTATCGGTGATGAGACAGCAGATGGCAGTGAAGCGGCCCGACTAAGAAAACTACACGAAGGGCGGCATCGATCTGACGGAGAGCACAGTATTCGTGAAAGTCAGCGCGACAAGAAACGCATCCCCCAAGCAATCTGTTCGGGGCTACCACTGGCATCACATGAGAAAGATATGGTTGTGAGTACCGTTCAGGAACTTGGTTTCAGCCGATTTGGCCAACACAAGAATATCGCCAAAGTCACTCTGGGTGTAGTTGCGGTGCTTGTTGATGAACGGGTGCGAGAACCAGAGAGTATGGATGAGGTAGTCTCTCGGTCAGATTCCTTCAAATCGCTCCGCGAATCTCACGAGGTGTCGATGAGCGACCTCAGTACAATAAAATCAAACGTCCGTGAGGCGATCGATGATGGGGACGCGTACATTCGATATGATGATGAGCCTCTAAACCGTGACCCCGCTCTTCCTTCGCCTACGTCTGTGGGTGAACGCCCAGATGAATTCTGGGAAGACAAGTCTGCGGAATACTGGATTGAGTTAGCAAAACATTGGAGTGAGACCACTTCGGAAGCGGAAGAGATACCACAAGAATATCGAGACCGCATAGAGCAACTTCAAAAATGGTCTCCTTGGGAGGATGGCGAAGAAGAGGAGTTGCCCGACAACGCCACTACAGGCTCAACTACGTCCGAAGTCAATCTTGAGGAGGTTGAGGAAATGATAAATGAAGAAGTTACCGAGAAGCACGAATAACTGAAGAACACTATGGTTTTTACTACATTTACACCTCTAGTAGCAGCGCTGATCGCCTTCTGTGGATTTTCTATCTTCTTGTTGCTGGCCTTTACAGTAGCCTACGCCAAGCGCGATGTACATATTGAGGTGACTCTCTTCGAATTCCATTGATATTCTTCGATCTACACGGTCGATTTTTCTGGGTATGTGGCTGTTTTGAGTGTTGAAACAAACCATATACGCTGACGTATACGCAAACGTATACGAAAGCGTATAGTTGTTGTTTTGGCTCTATGAGATGAAAGCCTGATGTTTAGTGATACTAAGTGAAGTTCACACGAAGAAGAGCATGAAATACTAGAATCAAACAGTCCTCGAACACAGCGGTTCGATCATCCGTCGTAGTCAATATACCCGGCTTCCCATTCAGCCCGAGCTTCGATCTCTCTAGTGCCACGGCGAGTAAGGCTGTACTCGTTGGTACGTCGGTCGCGCTGACTTTTTTCGATGAGTCCCTTCTCAACGAGCGTATCGAGATTTGGATAGAGCCGGCCATGATGAATTTCTTTTTCGTAGTAGTCCTCGAGCTCGTCTTTGATCGCGAGTCCGTGGGGGTCATCAAGTCCGGCAACTACGTACAGCAGATCGCGCTGAAAGCCAGTGAGATCGTACATGTCGCAATATACTCATTCGAGTTTTGAAATACTATTGATCTGGAGGCGGCGTGTCATAGAATCCGTCTCATACCCCCCCTACGCAGTGATTTTTGGTGCTTCATCTCACGCTTGAGTCGGTGAAGTACCGTATTCATGTCTCTATAGCTGGTAGCTATCGTGAGGTAGACGCTACAGCGGAGAGTGGATCTCGGTGGAGAGCGTTTTGAGGTCTGCTGTCGCGAGCTTGTCGGTTGCGATGAGCCGAAGTCGGGGACGGCCGATGTCTACTGGGACTTTCTCAGTCTCAATGAGGTCAGCGTCTTCGAGTGCTGATTTGGCTCGTGAGAAGGTTGCTTTCGAAGCGATCTCTGTATCTTCGCCCCACTTTGAGATGTCGTAGAGGAGGACCTCGTTGCGGGCTGCGAGGATGAGCATAACTTCGACGATGCTGAGGTATTCGTTGCTGTTGGAAATGTCTTCAGCGTGTGCGAGGACCTCGTCGAACTCGTCTGCGACATCGTCGCCGATCTCCTCTCGGAGCGTCTGTTTCACTACTGAGAGGGCAGGTGTCCGGAGGTGATACTGCTCGGCAGCCTCGAATATAGAGTCGAACTCACCGTAGACTGATGAGACCAGTTCAGGGTCCGAGCTCGAAATACTGTGCTTGTCCATCACGGGAACTACAGCCTCAGACTCGGTTGTGAAGATGGTATTCTGGACTGGCTCCGTGAGTGTTCGGAGGCTAAGTTGCTCCCGGTGGATGAGTTCGGCTATCTTCGAGGCCGTGAGGAAGCTGTAGAGGGCGTCTTTGATTTCATCTGAGTCTGCGAGCACCCGGACCTTGGGCTGGTCCTCAACCGTTACGGCTTCCTCTGCGAAGGCTACAATCTGTTCAGAGCGGGGATTGATATACAGTGCTGGCTCGTCTTGTTCGGGAATCATCTGAGTGAAAATATGTTGTTTGGCCATATTCTGTAACTTTACATATATGTACTTAATAGAAATGGTATCTGAGGATTGGACTACTTCGCCAGCTACGGGATAGAGCTGACTACCCCGTTTCGAGTACGCTCATAGGAAGCGGATTGTTGGTCGCAGTAGTGAACCCCGATCTAGGGTAGTCGATTCCGTGGTTCGCCTACTGATACGCCCCGATCCGCACCAAAATCGCCCCCTTGCTATCCCGGTTCTACATGATCTATTGTAGGTTTAAGCAG